>Ga0315285_10004742_pt1 | contig 14096 bp, 6 predicted proteins | sample YL17G09_36_MG_FD_203698 | JGI IMG/M metagenome (GOLD analysis project Ga0315285, IMG submission 203698) | Sediment microbial communities from Yellowstone Lake, YNP, Wyoming, USA - YL17G09_36 | ecosystem: Environmental > Aquatic > Freshwater > Lake > Sediment | place: USA: Wyoming | collected...
ATTTACTATCAGTGCTAGAGCTAAAGACGTTAATGATGCAATAGGTGAATGGGGAACACTTGAGGTTAATATCCAAAAAAACAAAGCAATCAACACACCATTCTTAAGTTTCCTTCAAAACTTCCTAAGTAATCATCCTAACTTGTTCCCAATACTGCAAAAATTAATTCAAAGATTGGGACTACAATAAAATTTGTTAGTCCAAAATCTCATTTTTTATTTTTTTCAAGTATTATAATTAACAATTGTTATGCATATATTTAAATTAAAATATTATATTTCAACTTTAAATTTTTAGGGGAGTTAGGAAAAAAATGACAAAAAATATTTTTAGGAAATCTGTAGCAGTTGCAATTATTGCACTGTTTATTGGAGCTAGTATCACATTTACACCAAATATGTTTGTAAAAACAGCAAAAGCAGATTTAACCACAGGATTAGTTGGTTATTGGAATTTTGATGAAGGTAGCGGTAGCACTGTTCATGATAGTTCTAGTTATTGTAATGATGGAACCGTATATGGTGCAAGTTGGACTACAGATAGTATATCTGGTAATGCTCTTAGTTTTGATGGTGTTAATGATTATGTTGAGATTCCCTTTGTTGACGATTTTGTTTTCAATGATGAGTCAGTGACATTTTCAGCTTGGGTACAGATAGTTGATAATGCAGTTGATTATCGAACGTTTATATTTTTAGGAGATGCTAATATCAATGATAATAGGCCGTATTTTTTTATGGGAAAATCCAGGAGTGGCTATGTTGATGGAAGACTGTTTATGAATGTTGTTCCAGATGGCCAGATAGGCTATATCGCTGTCTCAGATCAAGATGGAGAGGCTCTTCCCAAAGATACATGGATGCACGTTGTTGGTGTAGTAAATTATGAGGATCTCTCTATTCAATTGTATATAAATGGAAACTTACAGGATAGTGTTCCTCTTGGTAGTTATAATCTTGGAGCAGCAAGTCAATTAAAACTTCGTTTTGGCATACCAGCTTTTACTACGTCTGGTCTTCAACATAAAGGTCTTCTTGATGAGATACGAATATATAACATAGCATTGAGTGCAGAGGAAATACAATATCTTTATAATAATCCAGGTGGTGGAAATCAACCTCGTTTTCCAGTAGATAATCCTCTAGATGGAATATATTGGAAACATGCTCCCGGCTCCGGTTCACCAAATTACGATCCGAGCTATGGTGGTCATCATCCTGGTGGAGGTTATGGTAGAGCAGATGATACATATGCTCTTGATCTGAATTGGGGACTACAATCAAATTCAGATTTAGGTAAAAAAGTCTATGCAATAGAGCAAGGTACGATTAAACAGATTGATAGAGCTTGGGGTTGGGTATTAATTGAACATACCACTCCTCTATTCTGGAGGGGACAAACATACAATACCTGGTATTCAGGTTATCTACATATGCAAAAAATCCCAGTAAACCTAAAGGAAGACGACTCAGTAGCAAAATCCACTCAAATAGGTGAAGTAGGAATAACGAAAGCGGATAGCCCACACCTTCATTTTGCAATTTATGTAGGTCGTATTGTTGATCCCTCAGAGCCCTTATTTAAAAAGAAAAGTCAGAATGTTTTTCTGGAATCAGTTGATCCTGGTCAAGTCGGTGGACCAGAGTATTTACTTTATACTTATGGTGATCGAGGGATAACGTATGATTGGGGGCAAGGTGCTATATACAACCATAATGTAGATGAACTTGTTAAGCAGGACTCAGAGCATTGGTTTGAAAAAGGGGGAAGCGAGCATGATTGGTATGAAACTTCAAGTTATGGCTTTTATAATCACATGTTTTACTCTTATACTACAAAGGATTCTTATGACAATTGGGGAAGATGGAATCACAAAATTTCTGTAGATGGAAATTACATAATTTATGTTTTTATCCCTCGAAACTTCGCAACCGCTAAAAAAGCTAATTATGCAATATTTTGTAATGGAGATAGTCTAGGAAACATAGTAATAAATCAAAATGATTATTCAGACAAGTGGGTTAAATTGGGCAATTTTATTATTAATGCTGATGATATTATTCAGGTATACTTAACTGATCAAACAGGAGAAAAGAACAAACTTATTGGCTTCGATCTCGTTAAAATTTGGATGAAACAAGATGCAGATTTGCCAAGAACTTAAAGAAAAGCCCATTCTTAAGCTTCCTACAGAATCATCCAAATTTACTCCTATTACTGCAAAAAATAATTCTAAGATTAGGACTGCAATAAAAAATATTTGTTAGTCCAAATTTCTTTTCTTTTTTTATTTTTTAAAAATTAAATAATAAACAATTTGTTAAGGAGAGGTTTATAAACAAATAGTAGTTTTAAATATTGAGGTTAAGGGGAAAAATATGGAAATTTCAGAAATAGTTGAATCAGGAATATTGATACAAGGAGAGCATATTACAGAAGCTACAGATGGGACTCTTAAAATAGATAAAGGATATGCAAATGGTACATATTTAGTAACAAATAAGAGATTACTATTTATGCAAAAGAGAGGATTTTTCTCAAAAGGATATAATGTTGTCTTTTCTGTCGGTTTTGATGATATTGGAAGTATTTCAACTAAAGGATTCTTTTCAAAAATGATTTTACTAACAGTATCAAACATGAACGATAAGAAAGGTCTTTTTATTTATGAGTTAGGATGTAAAAATTTTGATTCATTTACTAGATTATTGATTGATAGTAAATCAAAATATTCACCTGAGCCAAAAAAAGTTATTATTGATAATTTAAAAATTGAAGCAAAAATGGAAGATAATAATAAGGTTGATGATAACCCGTTAAAAGTTTTAAAATTAAGATATGCTAAAGGTGAAATTACTAAAGAAGTATACGAACAGATGAAGAAAGATTTGGAAGATTAATTAAATTGTAGTTTTGAGGGAGGAAAAAATGAATGGAACCCAAAGAAATTGTTAGATATTTAATCTCACAAATAGAAATAAGAAAGGAAATTCTTAAAATTTCTTATAGTAGAGGAAAGGATAAAGGAAAGAAAATAGAATCTTGGATTAACATAGAGATGTTAGCAAAACTGTTAGAACTAAAAGATAAAAATGAAGTTGAAAGAGCTGAGGGTGAACATAACTATGATATTCTTAAAACAGGTCCTTCAGGGAAAAAAACATATCCACGATGTGATTTATGGTGGGAAAAGAACAATTCTAAACATTGGCTGGAAGTTAAGACTTTCCGATTTCATGGAAATACTGGGCTAAAACGATACGAGAAAAGAATTAAGGAAGATTTAAAAAAAGAAAAATTTTTAAAACCACCATATAACTTTCATCATCTTCTCATCGTTTTCGATGACAAAGATTACGACAATGGAAACTGGCAGGAAGAATTATATTCGCTTTATAATAGCTATAATTTGAAAAAAGAAGATGAATGGAAATTTGATGTTAATCAAAGAAAAACAGTTCATGCATTTTTACATTATAAATCAAGAAAATAGCAAGTAGTTTGAGGAAGAAAAAAATATGAGAGATAGATTGGTTAAAAAAACTTTAGTTTTTATCATATTGGTTTTATTTGTTGGTACTTATGTTGTTTCTGGTTTAAATATTCAATTAAAAAATACAACAAATCCTAAAAGTAGTGGTCGTGGTAATACTTTGTATGTTGGTGGCAATGGACCTAATAATTATACAACGATACAAGGTGCTATTAACGATGCAAATCCTGGTGACACTGTTTTTGTTTACAGTGGCACGTATTACGAAAATATTGGAATCAACAAAAACGGAATAAAACTGATTGGTGAAAATAAAGACAATACGATTATTGATGGTGGTAATGGTAATGATAACATGATTACTATTTTTAACAGTAATATTATATATATTTCAGGTTTTAGTATAAGAAATGGCGGCTGGGGTTTATTTATAGCTTTAACATCAAATTATATCACAGTAATCAATTGCAATATTTATTCAAATCAAGGTGCTGGTTTGGGTTTTGACTCTTCAAATAATAGTATTGTTTCCAACTGTGAAATTTATTCAAATGGTAATGGTGGGTGTTATGTTTATGATGGAGGTTATAATGAAATTTCTAACTGCGTTTTTGATTCAAACGATTTTTATGGAATATATTTATCCTATACTAATAACAGTGTTATTTCCAATTGTCAAATTTCTAACAGTGTTTCATATGGATTAAGTCTTGAAGCGTGCAGTTACAACACGATTTCAGGTAACATATTTTTCAATGATGGGATGTATATTTATGAAAATTCATATGATAATATTGTTTATGATAATATGGTGAATGATAAACCTCTTGTATATTTAGAAAACGAAGTTAACAAAGTTATTGATTACGCAGGACAAGTGATACTCATAGGATGCGACAATATTACCGTTAAGAATCAGGAATTATCCAATACAGCTGTTGGTATCGAACTATGGGACGCTGATAATTGTATAATTTCAGATAATGACATTAACTCAAATCGTATGGGTGGTATAATGACTCTCAAATCAAGTAATAATAATTTAATTTATCATAACAACTTCTTCAACAACACAGGGTGGAACGCTTTTCAAGATTCTTGTAGCAACATTTGTAATGATAGTTATCCATCTGGAGGGAACTACTGGGATGACTATTATGGTAGGGATTATTTAAATGGTCCGAACCAGGAAATACCAGGTTCAGATGGAATTGGAGATACACCATATGAGTTTGATTATTATGGCGTAGATTGGTATCCATATATGGAACCATATGGATGGTTAGTTGATAATGAACCACCAAATGAACCAACAATTAAGGGACCAAAAAGTGGAAATGTAGGTAGAGAGTATTATTATAAGTTTGTTGCAACAGACCCAAATGAGAACCACGTTTATTTTTGGATTGAGTGGGGTGATGGCAATACCACTGAGGAATGGATTGGACCCTACGCTTCTGGTGCTACTGGTAGTGCAAAACACATATGGAATGCACAAGGAAGCTATCAAATCAAAGTAAAAGCCAAAGATACAAATGGTGCTGAGACCGAATGGTCAGAACCCCTTTCTATAACTATTACTAAAAATAAAAACAGAGTTATCAACACACCATTACTAAGGTTCTTAGAGGATCATCCAAATCTGTTCCTAATATTACAAAAAATAATTATAAGATTAGGACTGCAATAAAAAAAATATTATTGTTAGTCCAAATATCTTCTTTTTATTTTTTTCAAGTGTTGCAATTAACAATTGTTATGCATATATTTAAATTAAAATAAAATATACTAATTTAAAATCTTTTTGAGAGGAGGTAGAAAAATAATGACAAAATATGTTTTTAGAAAAGCTGTAGCAGTTTCAATTATTGTACTGTTTATTGGAGCAGGTATCACAATTACATCAAACATGTTTGTAAAAACAGCAAAAGCAGATTTGATAACTGAACTAGTCGGTTATTGGAATTTTAATGAAGGTAGTGGCACCAATGCTCATGATTCTGCAGGTTCTTATCATGGAACTCTTACTAATATGGATACATCTTCGTGCTGGGTTGATGGAGTATCAGGAAAAGCACTGAGTTTTGATGGAGTAAATGATTATGTTAATATTGGATCTGTTGGAACAAGCATTAAATCTTTTAATATGTGGGTAAAACCTAAACAATCAATAAATAAAGGTTCCCCCCCTCAAGCTCTTATTTGCTTTACAAATGATATTTACAATTTTGGTTTAGGAATGTCTACTGCATTGGTTGAAGATGAAACTATTTGTATATCACAAGTAAATACTATACCTGGCTATACAGACCTTAGAACAGCTGTTCAAGATGTAACTATTTCTACTGATTGGCATATGATTACAATTGTATGGAATTCTGGAGTTAACAGATATGATATTTATTTTGATGGAACTAAAAAAACTGTAACTTCGGGTAGTGTAAGTCATGTTCCTTTAATGACTTGTAACAATTTCAAAATTGGTACAGTTGAATTAATTGATTTTTCAGATGTGGAAGTTGACGAAGTACGCATCTACAACAGAGCATTAAGTGATCCTGATATTCAACAACTCCGGGGACAAGGAGGTGGATCGGTGAATTATATACGATATGATGATTTTGAAGATTATAATATTGGTGAACCACCAAAATCATCAAGAGGATGGACAACAGTTAATGTAGGTGGAAATAATAAAATCGAAGCAAGAGTAGACCCATTAAATCCTAGTAATAAAGTCATGCTTATTCATAGTGGAGGTTCCATTCCAGGATGTGCTCTTATGATGTATGATTTTGCTCCAGCTGGAGAATATGTTATTCACTATAGGATATATACTCCACAGTTAAGCAGTGATCGTACAATATATGAAGATTTAAGCGAAACTTTAACAGGTCTAGTGACATTTCACAGAAGAACAGGGCAGATTAGATGGGGTGGTTCTTGTGGTTTTAATGAATTTACTCCACCTATTGATCCATCTACAACAAAATGGATAGAAGAAGAAATTAGAGTAACCCAGGATGAAATTCATTTGTGGCATGATAATTCTATTGACGCCTTGGGTGGATATTGTAATACACCTGTGAATGGAATAGATCACTGGTCTATTCACCCTAATCCTTATATCGCGCAAGATTTTTACATTGATGATTTCTGGATAGAAGAAATAGGAAATCAACTACCAAATACTCCAAGTAAACCTTCTGGTCCTACATCGTTGTATGAAGGTGAATCTGGTACATATACTACTAGTACAACCGACCCTGATGGTGATCAAGTACAGTATCGTTTTGATTGGAATGCAGATGGTTCTCACGACTATAGTAGTTGGAGTAACTTAGTACCCTCAGGTCAATCAGTAAGTATGTCACATTCATGGGATAATGCTGGAACTTATGTTGTAAAGGCACAGGCTCGTGATGAACATGGGAAAACGAGTGATTATTGGTCTAACGGGTTAACAGTAAAAGTCGGTAGTGGAAATAAAAAGCCAATTGCTTATATCGATCAGATTTATCCAAATCCAGGTAAAAAGGGGAAAACAATATATTTCGAGGGTCATGGAAAAGATCTCGATGGTTATATATTTTATTACAATTGGCGATCTGACATTGATGGTCAGCTTAGCACCCAAGCATCATTTAGCACATCAAGCCTATCACTTGGACATCATACCATATATTTCAAAGTAAAGGATGACGCTGGAGAATGGTCTGACGAGGTAACAAAAGAACTTATAATAATACCAGATTTTCCAGATCTTATATTATATGAATATTATCCTAAAAACAATCAATGGCCATATTTCTATTCATGTAGCAGTGATAACAGTTGTGAAGGACGTGGTGAAGCGGATATGAATACATATGGAGAGGGATATGCTAATGCAAGGACCAATGTTATGGGCGATCACATAAGTAGGGCTTGGTGTGAAGTGAGAAGTTGCCCAGAAAACTATGCCGCTCTATATACTGGTCCTAATACTGATGGTTATATACTTATGGGCGGTTCTGTATATTATACCTTACACAATGTAGCATCAGGTGGAATTATTATTAAAGTAGATGAATATGATGAGAACAAAAATTTTGTAACCACTCATATAGGAGAGGTTGATTCGCATAGTACAGGAGTTAGAGAATGGTACGAAAAACTAATAGATTTAGACGGTCTTATGTTTAATTTTCCCCTTAAAAATAACCATTATTATGCAATACGCTTAATGGCTAGTTCTTACTCTAGTTCTGGAGGTGTTGCTGAACAAGGTTCATATGCGTATTTAAAACCAGTTAAATTTGAATTAGCATCGTGGTGGTATTCTCCAATTCCTAATAATCCACCATATAAACCAAGTAAACCAAATGGTCCAACAAGTGGAGACTATGAGATTTCATATACGTACTCAACATCAACAACCGACCCCGAGGGACACCAAATCAAGTATTGTTTTGATTGGGATTTTGGCACACAAACCTATACCGAATTTTATGATTCAGGGAGAGTAATAAGCACTACGCATATATTTCACGGACGGAATATTTATAATGTAAAGGTTCAAGCAATAGATTTTTTGAATAAAGCAAGTGAATGGTCAGACATATTAAAGGTTAATATTGGCAATTGTGAAATATCTGGTCTTTGTTTAATAGATTTAAAAGTAACTGACGCTGAAGGACATTTTATCAATAAGACATTTTCTAATATCTCAGGAGCTACTTATACAGAGGTGGATATTGACGGAGATGGGGACTTGGATGACTTGGTATCTATCCCACCAATTGCTTTAGATGGTCTGTATACAATTGAGGTGATTCCTGAACCAGATGCGGAACCTACAGATACTTATTCCATTAAGGCTAAGTTAAGTGGTAGCTATTTCTTGGCAGAAAATGTAACGATTCAAGACATTCCACCTGAGGGATATGAGATGAGTTGGCCAAATAAACCAGCTACCCCAGATGGTCCATCTAGTGATAAAGTTGGTGAAACATATACATATACTTCTTCCTGTACTGATCCAGATGGAGACCAAATATATTATTTATTTGACTGGGGAGATGGAACAGACTCTGGTTGGATTGGGATAGGAGAAGCAAGTCATAAATGGACTGAAAATGGCAACTATGATATAAGAGTAATAGCTAAAGACATTCATGATTTCGAGAGCTATTGGTCAGACCCATTAACAGTTATAATAGATGATACACCACCTTTTACAACGAAAACCGTTAGTATACCAAAACATGGAGAGAATGATGAATTGGTAACCTCAGCTTCGGAATTTAATCTCACTGCCACCGATGACATATCTGGAGTAGATAAAACATACAATAGAATTTGGTATAATGATGAATGGACAGATTGGATAGAATATACTGGTAACTTTACATTATCTGGCGAGGGCAAACATTACCTTGAATATTATTCCGTTGATAACGCTGGAAACATTGAGGAAGTTCATAATCAGACTCATTATGTTGATGACTCACCGCCAGTCATTACAATATCAGCTTCGCCTAACGAGTTATGGCCGCCAAATCACAAGATGAAAAACGTATTGATTAGCGGTTCTGCAACAGACGCAGGTTCAGGCATTGCTTCTGTTACCTTTGCCGTTATTGATGAATACGATCAAGTCGAACCAACAATAACACATTTCGGTCAGACCATTCAACTAGAAGCTTGGAGAAATGGTGACGACATGGATGGCCGAACATATACCATAACTGCTACAGCAACAGATAATTTAGGAAATGTTGCTACAGCTTCGACAGTGGTTCTTGTGCCACATGATCAAGGGAATTAAAAACTCCATTTAGTCTATATCACAAAAACTACTAATACGATTAGGACTACAATAAAATAAAAATATAATTGTTAGTCCAAAACTTATCTTTTTTATTTTTATTAATAATGAGATCAGAATGATAACATAAATTATAAATATAGTATTAACGATTGTTAATATTGTGGGGTCTAGACTTGGAAGTTTAGAATAAACATTTTTTATCATATTCTTTCCTTCCTCCCTCTCAAAAAATATCTAGACCCCCGATTAACTTTAGTATCATTTTTAACATGAAATCATGCTAATAACAATTTGTAAAAATGGAATTATTATAATTTACTTTTTGTAATTTATATTGACATAAGAATTGAATATGTTTATATTGTTATATTGAATTATAATTTGATTTTTTAGAGGAGGTAGGAAATAATGACAAAAAATATTTTTAAGAAAACTGTAGCAGTTGCAATTATTGCACTGTTTATTGGAGCTAGTATCACAATTACACCAAACATGTTTGTAAAAACAGTAAAAGCAGATTTAACAACTGGCCTCGTTGGTTTTTGGAATTTTAATGAAGGAAGTGGTAGTATTGCTTATGACCAATCTGGAACTGGAAATGATGCAACAATATTCGGTGGAGCAACTTGGACAACGGGTATATCTAGTAATGCTTTATCTTTTAATGGTATTAATGATTATGTAGAAGTGTTAGATAACGATAATTTAGAAGGTATGTCGGAACTTACTATCGGATTATGGGTAAAAATAGACCAAGATAACACGGGAAGGGATGTTCTCGTATCAAAATGGGAGACAGGGATAGGACCTTATGAGATTCAAATAGATGCGACTAGGAGAATAGATTTTTGGATATATACAACAACCGGATGGTATGAGTTGATTGGCTCATATACTATATTGGAAATAGGCGGATGGCACTCGATAGTTGGTGTTTATGATGGAACAAGTCAGAAATTATATCTAGATGGTGTAGAAACAGATAGTCAATCTGTAACAGGAAGTTTAACTTCAAATAATTATCCTCTAAACATTGGTCGAAGTCCATCGTTATATGACAATTATTTTAATGGTATCATTGATGAAGTAAAAATTTTTACACGAGCATTAAATGATACTGAAATTTTTACTGTTTATGCTTCCAGTGGAGGTTTAGTTGGATACTGGAGTTTTGACGAAGGAAGTGGTAGTATTGCCCATGATGATTCAGGGAGTGGATTTAACGGGGCGATATTGGGTGCCTCTTGGACAACAGGTGTATCTGGTGGAGCATTGCATTTTGATGGGGTAAACGATTGTGTTGATTTACCTGATAATAATTTTAAATTCCAGACATTTAGTATCAGTTGTTGGGCATCTTGTGATTCCTTTGGATATTATCCGCCGATTTTTTCTGTACACAATCAAGCTTTATATGGTGGATGGACTATTCAAGGAGGTGCTGTAGCTACTGGTAATACTATAAATTTAGTAACTAGTGGTACAGCCGGCCAGCTAATAGATATGGTGAAATCCCAACCAATTGTAATTTCGCACTGGTATCATATTGTTGGTGTGAAAACGCCCTCGTACATGAAGATATATATCGATGGGGAATTGATAGAAGAAGATAATTCAGTTTCCTCAGTAATTTACTCAGGATGCGTTTATGGAGATGATTTTCTCCCATTCATTGGTTGCGGTTTGAATCTTCATATAATTGATCGATATTTTCATGGTAAAATCGATGAAGTCCGTGTTTATAATAGAGCTTTAGAATCATCCGAGGTAGATGATCTTTATAATGAGTATGCTATTGATACTAATTTAGTTGGATATTGGAGTTTTGATGAAGGCTCTGGAACCTTTCTTCAAGATGAATCAGAAAATAATAATCATGGGACGATTTATGGCGATGCACAATGGACTCAGGGCATCTCTGGACAAGCATTAATGTTTGATGGTGTAAATGATTATGTTAAGATACCTGATAGTGATAGTATACGTATCTCTGGAGATATAACTCTTTCAGCATGGGTGAAAACAAGTACAATGAAATCTACAGACCCGATAATTTCCAAAGGACCTGGTGATCATACCTTCGGATATTTTTTAGGTACAGGAACTGGTTATCCGCCCCATCAAGCTAGCTTTCAATTACATCCTACGGGTGAACCAGGAATTGACCTTCATTCGGAAGAAACCCTATCAGTTGAACAATGGTATCACATCGTAGGAACCCGAAGCGGGACTTCAATGAAGATTTATATTAACGGAGTATTGGATAATACAATTATATGTTTTCCAGGCTCAATACGAACAAATACTTATCCTCTTGATTTTGGTGCTCATTATTCCTATTCTGTTCTTTATAAAGGAATTCTTGATGAAGTCCGTATTTATAATAGAGCGTTGAGTGTTACTGAGATACAGTATCTTCATGATAACCCGGGAGGAGCAGAAAATCAACCACCAATTCTTCAGTCTTTTATTGTAGATAAACAGGATGGACAAATCAATGAACTATTTACTTTTTCTGCTACTGCGACAGACCCAAATGGAGATAATATTTATTATAAATTTTATTGGGGAGATGGAAGTAGTAGTAATTGGTTTGGGAAAAATTCTGGTGAGCCAAAAACACAAATTTATCATTGGACATCTACTGGTACATATAATGTTATAGTCCATATGAAAGATGATCCCAATGGAGATGGAAATGCAGATGATGGTATAGAGGTTGTATCAAATCCTTTAATAATCACTATTTATCAACCAACACATAAAGTCTTGGTTGTTCCAACTATATATAATGATTTGAATTATCAAGATTTTGATTCATATAGATTAGATGACTTGCGAGAAAAAGTCGATGAAGTTTCGGATTACTATCATATACAATCTTTTGGACAAGTGAATATCGCCTTTTATTGTTCAAATGATATACTTGACGTTGGGTCCTATAATTCTTTAACATTTTTTGAAGATAATTTATGGGACGGAACTTATTACTCACCACCATTAGATTATGTTGTATTAGTTCGCACAAATGTTAATCCAGCTGGATATAATGCAATCTTAGGTGTGCAAATTTATCCTGGATATACTCCTATTCTTCATGAAATTTTTGCCTTTAGAGAGGTAACATATTATAATCTTTTTCCCAATGTTGCTTGTATTAACAGCTATGGAACAGATACTGGTGTCATAGCTCATGAGTTAGGTCATGCAATCTTTCTGTTTGACGATTTTTATGGACAAGCTGGTGAATTATTTTGTTGGTGTTTAATGGCACGTGGGTGTGACATGATTCCTACAGCACCTATCTTTTCTGTAAACAAAATAGGTAAAAATTGGTTACAAAAAGATGAAAAATTAGTTACTCCTAACACAATACGAGAATTTTATTTGATTGATTATGAGAAAATGAATTCTAATAATAAAGTACCATTAATTTTAATTCCCACCATGGGTGAAAAATTTCCTCAGTATTACATCGAAGCTCGTTCTAAATATAAAAACGGTGTTAGTTGGGATTCAGAAAGACCTGGTATAGTAATATATAAACAAGGAAAACAAAATTTATATGATAAATATATTGAGGCGATTCCTGGTGAAGGTTCACAGAAGAAAGACAATTGGGAAAAATGGATAATTTATCCTTCTATTAGTGAACCTAATCCTATTTGGTCCGACCCCTGGACTGGATTAAAATTTACTTATCTGGGAGAAGATAATTATTTTGATTATTTTGTACCTAACATACGGGTGGAATATTCTATTGTAAATAATAAGAATATGATAGGGGCAGGAATACAAGGAGCTCTAGATTTTATTCGAGGATTAGGTAACAATTTTGGCACACCTCCTGTAAATGAAACATACGATTTGGATTTACACGCTTATACAACAACAGGTTTACATATTGGGATGAATTATACTTCAGGACTTTATGAGTGTCAGGTGTCAGGAGCAGCGTATTCGGGTAATTTGGCTAATGGAGAATATATTCTTGTCCCAAAAGGAACACCTGTAAATTTTCAAGTTAAATTCATCGCTCCAGAAAATACTACGGTTAACTTTACTACCCATGTTTTCGATATTGGAGAAAATCCACAGGCGCAAGAAATCGATGGAAAGATTGTATTTTCAGATTATAATATCTTTGATGGGGTTTTAAGGACATTGAAGGGTAATGAGACTTTATCTGATCTAGACGGTGATGGTATCCCATTTTATCAGGAGATATTGGATGGAACTAATCCAAATGATGGGCCAGTTCTCTTACCATACCTCTCAGTATTGGTAACACCACCGCTTGAATTCGCTAAATCTTCTACGTTTGGTTTGATAATCAAGGTGAAAGCAGGAGATGTGAACATAAATGGAGCGAATATTACTCTGAAGTCAGAGCATGGAGTTTTGTTTTCTAACATTGTCGATTTAGGTTACGGAAATTATTCAGTTACTGTAACAGTTCCTGGTGATTACCCAACGAATATATTGAATGTTACAGCAAATGCATCAAGAACAGGATTTATCAATGGATCAAGCGAGATAATTCTATTTAGAACTCTTCCAACCACAGTAAAAACCATCGGAAGTCCAAAATACGGGAATAATAATGAATGGGTATCTTCCTCCACTAAATTTAATCTCTCTGCAACGGATGATCTATCTGGTGTAAACAAAATATATTACAGAATTTGGTACAATAGTATTTGGACACCATGGATGGATTACCATCTGAACTTTACGCTTATTGGAGAAGGAAAACATTATCTTGAATTTTATTCGGTAGATAATGTTGG
>Ga0315285_10004745_pt1 | contig 14094 bp, 11 predicted proteins | sample YL17G09_36_MG_FD_203698 | JGI IMG/M metagenome (GOLD analysis project Ga0315285, IMG submission 203698) | Sediment microbial communities from Yellowstone Lake, YNP, Wyoming, USA - YL17G09_36 | ecosystem: Environmental > Aquatic > Freshwater > Lake > Sediment | place: USA: Wyoming | collected...
GTTTCCGACAAGTTCGATGGATTGCTTAACTGCAGGTTCGATGTTCGAACCATACAACATCGGAGCTAATGCATCTACATATTCCAACTCTGCCCATCGGGGCCAATCCTGACAATAGACATCAATACTTTCTGGTGATGCTACTGCCGATGTAATCTCAATATTGGGTCTCGTCGCCCTCAATTTCTCTGACAATCTTTTTACAAATCCCGTTAGCTTATCTTTTCTCCATTGCGTAACTTTTTTATATTCTTCTGATTTTGGGTCGATTTTATCAAGTTCAAGTCCAGTCTCTTTTTTGAACGTCTCTTTGCAATAAGGACAATAGCAAAAATCCGCATTCCCAAATCTGATTCTATCTAAGTCGATTCCATCAAAGTTATATTTCTTGATCATCTCGCAATAGAGATTGATGAGCAAATCCTGTGAACCGGGATTCACTGGACACAATGCATAAAAATCTCCCCATTGAACATTATGGATATATTTCATTCCGTTTCTATCAATTGAAACCCAATCAGGATGCTTATCAAGAGTCGGTCCCATAGATTTATCCTTTGTCGCATCGATTGTGTGGTATGTATAAAATCCATATTCTGTCCAGGAGCTGATTTTGAGTCCGCGTTTATGAGCCTCATCAATCATAAATTGCATCGGATCGTAGGATTTATATTCCGGATGTTGGGGGAGATAATTACTATTCGGATAAGCGACATAACCTCCGAACTGTGAGCAAACGTAAACAGCATTGAAATTCGCATCCTTCAAATCATTTAGAAGCTTCTTCAAATAATCTTGTCCCTTAAGATAATCCTTCTTATCAATCCAGATTGCCCTTGTCTCCTCCCCCTTATTAAAGGGGGTTAGGGGGTTGTCATTCTTTTTTCCTGACTCCTCTGAAAAAACAATCGCACAAAGCAACATTAAACCTGAAAAAAATGAAATTATAAAACTTCTAAATAGATTTATTCTATTATGAAACATTCTCATCGCTCCTTATTTTATTTTTAAGTTGAATATAAACGAATAGTGTGGATTAGTTCAAGGATAAATTTGAGGAGATTTATGAAACCACGTATAAACACTGATTATCAATTTAAAACTGACAATTAAAAACTGACAACCGACCAATTAAATAAAAAAGTTAATCATTTTTAATTGTCAGTTGTCGGTTTTACATTTTAAATTTTTCTATTATCAATAACCCTGACAGCTTTACCACTACTGGGTGGGAGGGAGCCGGGTTCGAGGAGTTCAACATTGGGCGTGACGAGGATGTCGTCCTTTAATATGCGGGTTATTTTGTTACGAATTTCTTTGAGTTGTTTCATATCGCCGTGGAACATCTTGCTATAAAGTTCTACTTTTACGGTTAATTTGTCTAAATAGTTTTCTCTATCTAAAATAATCTGATAGTTACTTCCGACTTCAGGAATATTCATTATGATGTGTTCAATCTGACTCGGGAAGATGTTTACACCACGAACAATCAACATATCATCCGAGCGCCCGATGATTCTTGATATGCGTTGATGAACACGACCGCATTTGCATTCTCCATTAACTAAATAACATAAATCTTTGCTTCTATATCTGAGAATTGGCATTGCTTCACGATTGATTGTTGTTAAAACAAGTTCGCCTTTTTCACCTTCACCTGCAGGTTCACCAGTTTGCGGATTAATATGCTCAACTATATAATTATCTTCCCAGATATGCATACCATTTTTTTCCTGACATTCAAAACTGACGCCAGGACCGTTCATCTCGGATAATCCGTAGGAATCATAGGCGTTTATATTAAAAGTTTCCTCTAATTTCTTTCTCGTGCTTTCGGAATACGGTTCAGCTCCAAAGAATGCAATTTTCAAATGGAATCCTTTTGGGTCCATACCATTTTCTTTTATATACTCGCCCAAAAATAGCGCATAACTCGGTGTGATATGAACAACTGTAGTCTCAAAATCTTCTATCAATTGGACTTGTTTGGCGGTATTTCCAGAGCCTGCCGGAATTGTTAACACACCAATTTTTTCCGCCCCATAATGGAATCCGAGACCGCCGGTAAAAAGTCCGTAAGACATCATATTCTGGAAAACGTCGCCTTTTCTCACACCTGTCATAGTCATACATCTTGCGATCAAAGTGCTCCACTCATCTATGTCTTTTCGGGTATGAAAAATGACTGTGGATTTTCCTGTTGTTCCTGATGATGCATGCAAGCGAACCACGTCATCCAGAGGAACGCAAAGCATCCCATAAGGATAGCTAATTCTCAAATCATCTTTTGTTGTAAATGGAATATGTTTTAAATCACTCAGAGATTTTATTTTACTAATATCAATTTTATGCTCATTAAATCTTTTCCCGTAAAAGGGAGAGAGCGCGGCTATTTTTAAAATCTGTTTCAAACGTTCCAGTTGAAGTTTTTCCAGTTCATCTCGTTTCATCAATTCGATGTCTTTTTGCCAGAACGACGATTCCATTTAAAATAATACCTCCTTAAAAAACAAATTAGCCACGAAAGAACACAAATGAGCACGAAAAAATTTAGTAGGGGCGTATTGTTATACGCTCCTACATTTAATGTTCCTAAATAAATTCATCGAAAACAATTAGATTATATTATTTTGAGATATTTTTAGGTTCTATTCCATTATAACAAAGTGCAAGGTGTTCAGATGATTCGGGTTTAGTAATCAAACTGACAACTATTGCCAATATAATCGAAACAGGTAATCCTACAAAGAGAGCTTCGACATAGTTCCATTGAATACCCAAGATCTTATTAGGTAGTATCGTAGGTTTCTGGAGAAAAGCATTGGCTAAGAGTGCGGGCCATTTTGCACTTGCCATCTGAACAAACATCAACCAGAAGAAGCTTACACCGAATCCACCAATAAGGCTTGCAATCGCGCCTGCCTTGGTCATCTTCTTCCAGAACAGACCACCAACAAACATTGGCAGGAATGATGAGGCACATAATCCGAAGAATATCGCTGTGGCAACAGCAATTACACCCTCAGGTAATCTATAACATAATATAATTGTTATAATAATTGCAATTATGATACCAATTCGGGTTATAAGAACGGTGCTTTGATGTTCTTCTTTATGTCCTAAGCAACCCTTTTCGAAGAAATCTCGTCCAATAGCAGTCCCCATAGCGTGAAATTGCGAGCTTAAGGTTGACATAGCAGCGGATAATAATGTGAGCATAAAAACAGCACCAAACCATTGTGGTAAAGCGCTATTAATGAATTTGGGCATTACTAAGTCGATATTCTTATCTGCCACTACAAATGATATAAGTCCACCGTTCTCTTTCATCGAGAACCAAACATTGGATAAATTACCTACCACAAATGCCACACCTGTCATAGCAATTATGAAAATTCCACCAACAAGAACTCCACGATTTAGCTCTTTATCACTTTTTACTGTCATAAATCTAACCGCCAATTGTGGTTGAGCCAGAACACCTATTCCAACACCCATAATAATACTTGTTATGAGAACGTAGAAAAAGTCACTTCCAGGTGTGGGAATTCTTGTCCATCCCCTGAATCCTTTCTTGCCGATACCCGTAATAACTAATTTATTTACTAAATCAGGATTACTTTTAACCAGACCGCCGAGAGCCTTCAGATCCGGACGTTCTCCGAAGAATACTTTTTTCTCATCATCGGTCATCTTTTTGGTTTTGCCTAATTCATCCATTTGAGCGGCAAACCAGGGGAAAACTTTATCGTCAGTTGTCTCTGGTGGTGCAATCTTTTTGAGCTCGGGTATAAGTTGTTGATAGCTTGCCTCGATTTTCGATGGTAATTCATCCAGAGCTTTATGAGCTGGAGTTATTCCACCTAACTTCCCATAAGCAAAGACAATGAGTATAAACATACCGATGAACATCAAAACTCCCTGTAGGGCATCAGTATACATAACACCTTTTAAGCCGCCTGCTATAACATACGCCGCAACAATAATTCCACAAACCATTACGGCGACTTCATAATTGATAACAAATGTGGTTTGAACATATCGAGCCATTCCAATTAATACCGCAGAGGCGTATAGCGGCATAAAGACAATAATTATTAATCCCGCAAATGCCTGAATAAATCTCGAATTGAATCTTCTCCCAATAAGTTCAGGGAAGGTATGAGCATCCAAATGATGTCCCATTTTCCTTGTTCTCTTTCCAAAAATGACAAATGCTATGAATATTCCAACAAATATATTCAAAAAAGTGAGCCACAAAAGACCCATACCAAATAATGATGCCGCACCACCGAAGCCAACGATAGCTGAAGTGCTTATAAAGGTAGCTCCATAAGATAGTGCCATTATTACGGGATGAGACTTTCGTCCAGCTACTAAATAATCTGCTGTAGTCCGAGTGGCTTTATAACCTCTAAATCCTAAATATGCTACTACAGCTAAATATATAATCGCAACTATAGTTAAAGTTAACGTATTCATTGTTGCCCTTTCCTTTCATACAAGAATAAAATTTAATAATATTGATTTATCACACCAAGAACAGCAATTGTATATGTTAAAGCTCTTCGCCGATTTTATCTTCTTCTTCTGCCCACTTTTTATCTTCTTCTTTTATTTGTTCTTCTTCACCTTTGTTCCAGTTAATAATACCATAAATCACACACAATAAAGTACTCAAGATGCACAATAGGTAACCACCGATAATCCACGGGTCATGTAATCCGAGCATCTCTTTCACCCCCTCCCTTTCATATTTTACTCATATAGTTCTCAATCTGAAATTACTGAAATACTGTGGTGCGACATTTATATCTCAAATTCATTGTAAGGGTTTGATTTATCAAACCCGTTTAATCGGGCGTGATAAATCACGCCCCTACATATAATCTTAGAGCAAATGAACCTCGTTCTCGCTTAATACTTTTATTTTATTTTCTTCTAATGCCTTTATTGCAAGAGTTGTATTTGAGACACTGAATACTATTTTGTTAAATACAATTGAGTACATATACTCGACATTTATCCTATTCTGCGAAAATACCCTTAGTACGCCTGCTAATCCTCCTGGTTTATCAGGGACATCGACACAGATAACTTTATTGAGACTTACAGAAAATCCACTTTTTTGTAAAAGGGTGCTTGTAACTTCTGGATCAGCAGTGATTAGGCGAAGAATCCCGTAACCTTCAGCACTATCAGCCACGCAAAATCCTCGGATGTTTATATTGCTATCCCCTAAGATTTGTGTGATTTGGGCTAATCGTCCTGCTTTATCTTCCATAAAGACATTGATTTGCGTTGTGAACATATTATGATTCTCCTTTGGAGTTCACAAAAGTAAATTTATATATTTGTAGTGATTTGATTATAAATTTTCAAAAATTATTGTTAAAAAATATCTTTGCAGAATACAATACTGCGACACAACACATCTCAGCCCCCAAGGGGCGTCCTATTTTAGCCCAGCGCAAAGCGCTGGGTATTAGAAGAAACACCAGTGTGTTATCTTTAAGCACTGTATGGGCGAAATGAGTATTACGCCCTTTCAGGGCTGTGATAAACAAAACCTTTTATATCCTTTTTCCCAGTGCTTCGCACTGGGCTAATATATATCGCCCTTTCAGGGCTTTTAGAAACGTATTGAAAAATACTCATCAAAATACATTTTCAACAAATATATCAAGCTATAATTAGTAAACAATAATTTTTGAAAACCTATGATCTAATCACTACATTGTTATAAGTTTAATACATCTTTTGATTGAAGTAGTGTCACTTTATTTTTTACTAATATGTCAATGGCTTTATCAATGTTTTCAATTTTGAAAACGATAATTGCCTTTTCTTTTTGTTTCTCAACGAATGCATACATATATTCAATATTTAATTTTGCCTTGCTCAGTATCTCAACAATCTCAGCTAAACCACCCGGTTTATCTTTGACTTCTGCGGCAATGACTTCTGTCGTTGCAACAGTAAATCCATTATCTCTTAAGATTATTATTGCCTTTTGAGGGTCATTAACAATTAATCTCAGGATACCAAAATCGGATGTATCAGCAAGAGTTAAAGCTCTGATATTGATTTTTTCTTCGGCTAAAAGTTTGGTTACTTCTGATAATCTTCCTGATTTGTTTTCTAAAAATATCGAGACTTGACTTATCTTCATAATATTTTCCTCATTCAAAAAGTTTTGTAGAGGTTGAGTAATTAAGATAGTTCAGGATATATATCTTGAACTATTAAAAAATCTTAATGTGTTAAAATTTCCTTTTATCTATAACTCTCTTTGACTTGCCCTGACTTCTTTCAATTGTCTTTGGCTCAACTAATCTAACACTGACTTGAAGACCTAACACACTTTCTATTTCTTTCTTTATCTTTTTCTCGAGTTCTTCTAATTTTTTAATTTCATCAGAGAATATTTTTTCGTTGACTTCGACTTGAATTTCTAATTGGTCTAATGAAGCTACACGGTCAACAACAATGAGGTAATGCGGTTCTGTTTCTTCAATCTGGAGTAATACAGATTCAATTTGTGAGGGGAATACATTGATTCCTCTGATAATGAGCATATCATCCGTTCTGCCTTTGATTTTACTGATTCTGGGAAGTGTTCTTCCACAAACTTTGCATGGTTCGTGATTGATGCTAACAATGTCTCCTGTTCTATATCTTAAAAGTGGAATTGCCTCTTTGGTTAGAGTTGTAAGTGTAAGTTCACCGGCAACTCCTTCTTCCATAGGTTCTCCTGTATCAGGGTCAATGACTTCAGGATAGAATTCGTCAGCGAAAAGATGGAGCCCATCTTTTGCTTCACATTCTTGAGCGACACCTGGTCCAATTATTTCTGATAACCCATAAATATCAAGAGCAGTCATATTCCAGACACTCTCGATTTCTTTCCGCATACCATCAGTCCAGGGTTCTGCACCTAAGACTCCGATGCGCCAATTTCCTTTTAAGGGGTCAATTCCCATCTCTTTTGCTTCTTCTGCCATATATAATGTGTATGAGGGAGTACAGGTTATAATGGTTGTTTTGAAATCCTGCATAAGTTTCAATTGTCTTTTTGTTCCACCTGATGACATAGGCAGGACAGTTACACCTAATTCCATTGCTCCGTAATGAAAACCGAGCCCACCAGTAAATAATCCGTAACCATAAGCGTTATGGACAATATCACTTCTATCTACGCCGGCACAAGCTAAAGCCCTTGCCATCACCCTTGACCATAATTTGATATCTTTTTTTGTATACCCCACTACGGTAGGATTACCAGTAGTTCCTGAGGAAGCATGGATCTCATAGACTTTTGATAAAGGAACAGCAAATAATCCGAAGGGGTAATGGTCTCTTAGGTCAGTTTTTTTGGTGAATGGGAAATGTTTTATGTCTTTCACTGATTTCAGGGAATCGGGTTTGATTTTCATATCGGTAAATTTCTTATGGTAGAAGGAGACATTTTTATTGAGATAAGCGAGTAGCTTTTTCAGTCTCTCTAACTGAATTTCTTTGAGTTTTTTGAGGGGTGCACATTCAAACTCCTTTTCAAAAATCATCGTTTCAACTCTCCTATTAATGACATTATGATTATTTCGGATAATGGCGACTTAAGTATTACTATCATCTTCAAAAACAGTGTCTTATGGGTAAGTCTTTTTAATCCGAACAGAGAGAGACAACAATATTAATTGCTATAAAATAAAAATGGGGGTGTTTTGTCAAGAAATTTTATATTGTAGGAATTCTTACATTTTGTAGGGGCAATTTGTAGGAAAAAAATTATGAAAAATCTATAATCTGACATTACTATGATAATGCTTTATTGAATGCAAAAAGTCATTAATTTTGTTGAAGATTAGATATTAGAGAAGATATGTTAATAATCCTGAATAATTTCATATTGTCGTAAAAGACTTTTTATGATTAAGAGATTAAACAGGGAAAATTTTATAAGGTCCATCTGGTTTGGATTTTTTCTTACGATTTTATTTTTTCTCTTTCATCTTATTGGCTTAACACGTCATAGTTTCTGGATAGATGAGCTTCATACTTATGGTTCATCGCAACTTCCCGTGAAGGAGCTTGTTGAGAATAGATTTAAGGCAGGGCATTTGCCCTTATATTTTTTATTTATTAAGTATTGGGGCTATTTAGTAGGCTATTCAGAAACAACGTTGCGATTTCCATCTGTGGTATTTGCCTTGTTATCTTTTCTTGCTTTTTTTTCTCTTTGCAGGAAATTTCTTAAAGATAATTTTACATTTTTGTTGGCATTAGGACTATTTTTTTTCCATCCTTTTGTCTTCTGGGCATCTCAAGAAGCTCGAATGTATTCCCTTCTTATTTTGATAACTATTTTATCCTCATATACTCTCTTGCTCTTTATTGAGAATAGTAATCGCATATCACGATACGCCCCTACATATCTTATTGCTTATTCCATAACCATTCTCGTTGGGATGAATCTTCATATGGTATTTGTTCTCCAGATTGCAGTGCATTTTACATATGTGTTTTTTTATCATCGTAAATTGCTTATTAAACACCTGTTGGGAATTATGTTACCACTAATAATTCTTACTCCTATGTTTTTGGCATATTCTTCTATGCAGGAGAAATATAATCCGGGGATTAATTTTAAGTTGATAAGTCCGGGTAAGGCATTAAAGCGAATGGCATTTATCGCAATGGGGGATACACAATTAATTTTTAAGAATCAAGATTTATTACGACATATTTTCGGTGTATTAACTTCGTTTTTCTTCTTATTTTTTCTTATTAGTGCTATTATATATTTTATAAAGATTAAAAAGAAAAGTTTTGAAATCAAAAAAACACACATTGATACACTATCCACAGACAAGATTTCTATCGACTCAGGTTATTCTGATAAAGACGAGTTGACAATACTGAGATATTCTTTTTATTGGATAGGAATACCGATTCTGATAATGCAACTGATGGCTATTTTTACGTATGATAAGACGGGACCGACAAGATATTATATTCCTATGCTTGCTCCGATTGTTATTATTATGGCGATGGGTTGTGTCAAGTGGAGAAAACATTTGATAATGAATCTGGCACGATATTTATTCCTTGGGACCTTTTTGGTTATTTTATTACTGCAATTGAATTGGAAAGGTGTGGGAGTTAGAGAGGGAATTAAATTTTTGAAAGGTAATTATAGAGGGAATGACGGTGTGGTATATTGTAGCGATGGGGCGCTTAGTTATTCTTTTTCATTTTATAATGCTGATGAATTTAATCGAATGGGTCTTTCTAAGGATTTATTAGATAAGAAAATCTTATTGGAAAGAGTTGAAAAATTTGCACAAGGTAAAAAAAGAATTTGGCTAATCCTTTATCGTGAAGATAAGTCTCCCTTAGTAATGCTTCTTAAAGAGCATCCGGAATTGTTTAAACAATCTTTTGAGAAGGAGATACAAGAGGTTAAGATTCAAGGATTTGAGATTAGAGATTTCTGAAGTGTTAGTCAAATAATAATAAACCACGACGACACAACGAGCACAAAGAAATAGTTTTTAAATAAGAAGGGACAGGACTCATCCCTGCCCAATAACACACCCTTAACTTCTCTTAAGAGGGCAAGGTAACTACAATGATTGCCCTTACAATATTATCATTTTATTAAAATACATTGTGTTCGTTGTGGTAAAAACTTTTTAAAACGCTGTTGACATAAGAGAATATATTATGATAGTTTTTAATTAATTACTGAAAAAGTATATGGAGGAGATTTAAATGATAAATTTGGGAATATGGACACCAGGTTTTGGCGAATTGATGATTATTCTGATAGTGGTGTTGATAATATTTGGACCGAAAAACTTACCAAAGCTTGCCAGAGCAATGGGACGTGGTATAAAGGAATTTAAGGATGCTACTAAAGGTATATCACAGGATGTTATGGATGATGATGAAGAGATTGATTCAGTTAAAGCGGAAAAGATGAAAAAGATGGAAGAGAAAAAGATTGAGCCGCAACCATCCGAGAAAAAAGAATCACAGGATAAAGATGGCTAATGACGAAAAAAAACTTACATTTATCGAGCATCTCGAAGAACTTCGCCTCCGCATTATTATCTGCCTGATTGGACTCATCATCACAACTGTAATAGGATTTTTCTTTGCCGATAGTGCTGTCACATTTCTTAAGAAACCAATTGAGTCTGTTACAGTGGCTCCTTCCCCTTCTGAAAATACCTTGAAGATAATTGTGGACAAGGATCAATCTTTGAAGTTGTCGGAAGATTGGGAAAAAATAAAGAGAGATAAGAAAAAGTTCAAACAAATAGAATTCATCTTTCCTAATAATGAGACATTACGATTCCCACAAAGTGAGGCAAAGGACTTATACGCTTTTAGACTCACTGATAAATTTATATTAAAGTTCAAGGCGGCATTTATTCTCGGTATTATATTTGTCATACCAATCATTTTGTGGCAGAGCTGGTTATTTATCGCCCCGGGATTAACGGTGAAAGAAAAGAAAGCAGTTAAGCCCGTGTTATTAACCGCATTTATTCTCTTCCCGACAGGCGTTGTGTTTTCCTTTTATATAATGAAATTTACTGTTAGTTTTTTATTGAATTTTGCCTTTCAAGATATAACGGTGCTTGTCAATGTGAATGATTATATTTCTTTTACTTTAAATATGATGCTGACTTTTGGAGGAGTATTCGAATTACCAATAATTGTCGTTATTCTTTCAAGGATTGGAATAATAAATAGCAGGATGATGAGGAATTACAGGAAATACGCTATAGTATTATTGCTTATAGCTTCAGCCATTTTCACACCTGGCCCAGATATTTTTTCTATGATGGTAATGGCTGTGCCTTTGCTTCTCTTGTATGAGTTATCCGTTTATCTCGCAAAGATATTTGAGAAGAAGGAAGAGCTTCATTATGAATGAGAATTTAAAGGTTGAATTGAAAGACCTACTTGAGGGTGAAGTTATCCTTGATTTTGTTGAGGATGCCATTCAATCAGAGATTTTCTCTAAGGAAGATGATATCAAATTTTTAGAGAAAATCTCGGGACATATAAAGTTCAAAAAAGCAGGGTCAATGATTCTCACGGATGGGAATCTTAAAACTTCAGTAAAGCTGACCTGCGTTTGCTGTTTGAATGAATTTGATTATAGAATTAATATCCCATTTGGAATTATTTATAGTGCTAAACCAAAGAAAGTTGATATGGAAATTGAGCTGACTAAAGAAGATCTCGATATTGCTTATTTCTCCGATGAATTCATTAACCCAAGTGAAGAAATCAGAGATGCCATCATACTGGACATTCCCTTTAATCCAAGATGCAAAGGGGATTGTCTGGGCTTGTGTCCTCGATGTGGGATGAATCTTAATATAGAAAGTTGTGGCTGTGAAAAAGATAATGGCGATGAGGATGCCGAAGCTTGGAAATCAAAGTTGAAAAAATTGAAAACAAAAATTAGAAAAGATTGAGTTTAAAAAATATAGCCACGAATTGACACAAAAGAGTCCTGTAAGGGCGAGATAACCTCGCCCCTACATATTTAAATGTCTCGTTCCCAAGCCCCAGCTTGGGAACGAATATGACCCGAAGCCCCTGCTTCGGTATTGTAGGGGCGATTCGCGAACCGCTCCCACACATCATCAGGAGAGGAAAAAATGAAACACATCAATGTCTTTCTTATCTTTATCACAATCCTTCTCGTATCAATATTATCTTTCCCCTCCGACTTCAAATTTGTTGTTCTCGGTGATAGTCAATTCAATAACACAGATGTTTTTGAGAATATGACGAAAGAAGTGGAATTGCTCAAGCCAGCATTCGTTATTCAAGTCGGTGATATGATTCATGGATTAACCTATGACAAAGAGGAATTACGAGAGGAATGGGCGAGATTTAAAAAGCAGATAAGTCCTATCACAATGCCTTTCTATCCTGTTCCGGGAAATCATGATGTTGGCACGCAGGAATCGGAAGAGGTTTATGGAGAAATCTGGGGTAAGGATAAATACTATTATTCTTGGGATTATGAGAATAATCATTTTATCATTCTCGATACAGATTATAAAATACAGTATAATACAATAGATGATGAGCAAATAGAATGGCTTAAGAAAGATTTGGAAGAGCATAAGGGCTCCGATAACATTTTTATTCTTCTACACAGAGCCATTTTCATTGAGGCGAAAGACAATGAAGAAACTCAAACCAAAAATAATAAAGACAAAACAAGAGAAGAAAAAGAAAAAGACGAAGGAATCTTAGCCTGGGAGAAAATCCATCCGATTCTCATAAAATATCCCGTGAGAGCCGTAATCGGTGGACATTATCATCGCTACACTCAATATGTGAAAGATGGGATTCATTATATCATAACAAATGCAACAGGAATTGTCCCTGCGTATCAAGAAGAGCTTGGCTTATTTTTCCATTTTCTTGTGGTCTCAGTTCAGGACAAGAAATTCACAATCGCCCTTGTAAAAGCAGGAAGCATTTTGCCAATTGATTTTGTTTCGGATGATGAAAGAAAACATTATCCTCCTTACCTGCTCACAGATAGAGGCTTTCAGATACTCGATTTGTCCGAAAAGGATACTGAGTTTGATTTTTCATTTCCTTTATACAACAGCACAAATGAAGAAAGAATATTTGATATCGTTTGGATTGCTCCACGTGAAACATTCACACTTGAACCTTTGAAACAAACAGTAAAATTAGCTCCGAAACAATCAGCGAATGTTTCTACAAAATTCAAAGTGAAACAAGGAAAATATTCGGAGAACGATTTGCCCTTCTCCACAATAACAAGTCCTTATAAAACGACAAAGGGAAAAGAAATTTCACTCAAAACAAAATATTCGCTTTTCATTCCGAAAAAAGCTCAAGCGATTTTCACAAAAAATGCACCGAAAGTCGATGGGAAACTTGATGATAAGGTGTGGAACGATGCTGAAGTGATTACGGATTTTGAAACCGATAAAAGGGGGACATTAGCATTGTATCCAACTTTCGTATATGTGTTATATGATGACAAAAATCTTTATGTGGGAATAAGGGGTGCTGATGAGGACTCTTCAGAACTTGTTGCAAGTGCGAAAGGTCCGATAAAATATCTCTGGGGAGATGATGATTTTGAATTATTCTTTGATACGAATCACAATCAGAGTTCATTCTTCCGAATGATGACAAATTCTGTGGGAACAACCTTCTCGAGCAGTCCTGCTAAAGGATTATATGAAGGCGGATATACTGTTAAAACCTATGTGGGAAAAGGATTCTGGTCAGCAGAATTCAAAATACCCTTTAAAGAATTCGGTATAAATAGACCCGAACCTAAAACAATCTGGGGATTCAATGTGAGAAGACATAATCAAAAACCTGAACGAGTTCAAAGCGACTGGTCGAAAATGGAAAACGTTCCCTATGAACCCTGGCGATTTGGATTATTAATTTTTGAAGAAATAAATTAACTACAGAGAAAAGATTTTAACCACGAATCACACAAATTTTAGATAAATTATTGTTGGCTTCGGAAACAGAGTAATAAAATTCTTTTTAAAACACTATTGAACTAAGAAAGCAGTCGGATAAAACTATCTATGTAAATACTTTCTTAATATGTAACTGAAATTCCGAAAGTTGTCTATTTAATTAGATTTATGTCTATTAAAATAGACATAAATCAAGATTGTCGAGGGATAGTTTTTTTAATCTTGAGATAATTAGAATTTATTCTTCCCCTTTGGTTTCTTCGGTTTTGGTTTTTGCCTCTTCTTCATCTTTTATAGCTGTTTCTTGTGTTGTTTCTTCTTGTTCTTCCTCTTCTTCTTCACAAACTCTTGCGACACCTGTGAGTTTATCGCCTTCTTCGAGTTTAATAAGTCTCACACCTTGCGTGGCTCTACTCAAATCTCTGAGAGTGGATATAGTCAATCGGATAACCATTCCGTGCTGCGTCATTAAAATGAGTTCATCATCTTCCATCACTTCCTTGATACTGATAACTTGACCATTCCGTTCAGTTGTTCTTATATTTATCACACCCTTACCACCGCGATGAATGAGTCT
>Ga0315285_10004748_pt1 | contig 14089 bp, 23 predicted proteins | sample YL17G09_36_MG_FD_203698 | JGI IMG/M metagenome (GOLD analysis project Ga0315285, IMG submission 203698) | Sediment microbial communities from Yellowstone Lake, YNP, Wyoming, USA - YL17G09_36 | ecosystem: Environmental > Aquatic > Freshwater > Lake > Sediment | place: USA: Wyoming | collected...
CGACATGTATTCCCGTCTTTTCCTGGAAAACTCTTACAACCTCTTCGGTCGGAGGTTTACTTGCGGAACCAGCGAAGATCAAAATCCCTTCGGAGGAAGATTGGGTATTTGGGATGGCGACAAACATAAGAAATATTGGAATTAAAAAAATGGTCTTTTTCATTTTTATTCCTTCCTGGTATGATTTTTCGATTCATTTGTGAAACTCGATCTTGGAATGCTTGGAATGGAATTCATAAGTGACAGCCAGCTAATTATTTGATACGTTCGACGGCGCCAAACGCCGATTTTTAAATCGGGGTAAAAAGCGCCCCTCAGTATCAACCCTGAGCATACCCCGGGCTTCAGACCGGGGAGTCGAATGGGTTGATTTCCTGAATCACTTTAGTTCTACATAAGCCTTCAATAAAGCCTCCTTCATTTGTTACACAGTACATCCATTCCGCAGAGATTCCGGGTTTCTGCTTGGATGACCGTGTGATGGATATGATAATTCTGCTGAAGCATCTCGTTGATGTTCTGGATAATCCTGTCCGTGTCTCCTTTTCCATCACTTTCTTCCATGCAGACATGACAGGAAAGAAAGACATCGGATGAATCAATTGACCAGATGTGAAGGCCGTGTACGCTGCTGATCCCTGGCACCTTCAAAATATCCTGAAGGATCCTGTCAAATTCGAGATGTTCGGGAACCCCCTGCATGAAAATATGGATCGTTCTTTTAATCACTCCGAGGCCGCTCCATAAAACCAAGCCGGCAATCAGTAAACTAACTGCCAGATCCAGTATGACCCAACCCGTTAGGAAGATGAGGAGGCCTGAGCCAATTACCGCCACGGAAGAAATCGCATCATAAAAGAGATGGAGGTAGGCCGCCTTGACGTTCAGATTGCTTTCCCTTTTCCCCAGGATGAGCATGGAAAAGAGATTTCCAATGAGCCCGATTGTCGCGATGCTCAGCATTAACCCTAAGGACAACTCTGGTGGTGCTGATATTCTCTTCAGGGCCTCCACCACGATAAAAAAGGCAATGCCTACGAGTGACAAAGAGTTGATCAGAGCCGTGAAGATCTCTGTTCGTTTAAACCCAAAGGTATGTCTTCGCGTGGGTTTCTGGTTGGAAAGCTTCTCTCCCACGAAGCTCAATCCCAGGGAGATCACATCAGCAAGGTTGTGTCCGGCGTCTGAAAGGAGGGCGAGACTTCCAGAAAGTGTTCCACCAATCGCTTCGGTGAGAGTAATGCCAATGTTGATCAGTACCGCCCATCCAATATTTTTACCATTGCTGTCATGTCCATGGTCAAGCATTCGACCTCTTTCCTCCCTCCGATCCCTCGCACTAAGAAAATGTAGTCGCCATTAGCGTTCGTAGCCCGAGCACGGATTGCAGAGATGCATGTCACCCACCACGCGAAGATAAGCACGGGCTGTCAACTCGCTTCGCATCATCTCCCTACTTTCACACTGCTCCGTCAACAAACTCAATGGCAATTGAGGACGGGAGAAATATATTGGCCGCCGCCTCCACTCCCTTTAGGATGGCCGCTGGTATGACGCAGCTATTCCGGCAGAGATGTTTTGAAGCCACGATATAAGTGGTGGTCAAATTCATCGGTCGATCCATTTCCTCACCAACATTCAACTCTTTCAACTCAAAGGCCAATTTTTGAACATGTTCACAGGTCGTCTGAAAGGAGACCGATACTTTGGTTTGACTAATCTTTCTCACCTCGATGGTCGTCTCCTGCCCGCAAATCCCTGCCTTTACCCAGATAATTGGCATGATCTCCTCCTATCATAATAGGGTCGGATTTCAGCGTGATCATTTTAACAATTACGATTCCTTCTCATCGCATATCTTTATAATCCCCTCAACTGCTTTCTTAAGTTCTTCCTCTGTATAGCTAAATGGTTTGAAGGGCCCTCTTTTTTCGATGGACAGGTCTTTTACGAGGTTGACGGCTCTGTCTACTTTGAAACCGGCCTTTTCAATAATTTTGCTCGTACATCGGTTTGAGCAACCATTGATGGCAATGATTTTCTTTGCTGCCTGAGTGGTTTTCTTATGTTTTGGTACATCGACCGCCAGGGCAGAGCTACAAAAGATTCCCGTCTTTTTCGGATCCAACCTCTTCATCGCCTCAAGCACTGCAATGCCTGTAAGCGTCCCCGAACTCGACATAGCTCCAAAACAGACAAAGAGCGCGTTCCCAGGTATTTCTTCATGATTGGCCATCGTTTTTCTCCTTCATTACCCCTTATTTCTTTGATAAATTCTTTTGAAAGAATCGATAAAAGCTTGCGGCGGTCAGCATCTGAAAGGCCGCACCAACGGCAATGGGTAGTGCGACCATACCTTTGAAAGACATCACAGCGATTCCAATCGCGATTGGAAGATTTTTCATTATCTCTCCTTTTCAGTTCGGCGGAATAGCTGGTAAAAAGTAACCGCGGTCAACATCTGGAAAGCAAAGCCCACTGCCACCGGCAGCATCTCCAACTTCCCGAAACTCATGGCGGCTATACCGATAGCAATAGGCAGGTTCTTCATCCCTGATGAGTAGGTAATGGCTATGTTCTTGCCCTTGGAAAAGAGCTTAATGCTCACCAGGTAGGCTACCACGAATAAAGCAGGGAAAATCAGGACAGTGGATATCACCAGGGGTGCTATCAGCCTTATGTTTTTCATGATTGGCGAGATGTTTGTGTTGATAGCCATGAACATCAACAATACAGCCATAGTAGCCGAGATGGCCGGCATAACCGGCAGGTACTTCTGAACATTAACCTGCCTTTCTAGAAGCTCTCTTAAGGCGATACCACCCAGCACCGGCAGAAGCACAGTATAAATTAGCTGCCGGAACATCCCCCACGTGTTAACGGTGACAAATGTGCCGGCAAACAATGACATAAGCAATGGTATGAGGAAAGGTGCTAGGATCATAGTGGCTGCATTGATGACAGTGGCCAGTGGGACATCGCCTTTAAGGAGACCAGCCCAGACCAAAGCCATACCAGCGCAGGGGACCACACCGATTAGAATCAGGCCAGTGGCTAGATCAGAATGTCCAGATAGGAACAGTAAGGCTAGAAGCCAACACAAGAAAGGAGCAAAAAGGAAGTTTAGCACCAGCCCGAAAGAGAACCCTCTCCAGTCCTTAGTTGCTGCTCCCAGGCTCTTGAAGGTGATGGTAAAGCCCATGGCTGCTATCATGATTATGATGAGCGGGGTATTAAACTGGCGAATATAGACCCCGGGGCTGGGGGTGAAAAGTCCGACTATCACTCCTATAATCAGTGTGGTTATGATTATGTGGGTGTAGTACTCCCTGACAAACTTGGCATAATTCATTATTGCCTTCATTTATCTAACCTCCGCATTTTCCCGCCAGCACGATGCAGCTATTGCAGCACAGATGCTTGGTAGCCGGCTTAGATGTTTTGGTCGCATTTATCGGTTTTGGTATCTCACTGACAACGCCCATGTCTACGAGTTTCTCTCAGAATGCCTGCATACGCTCTCTACTCGCCTGCAGCTTGCTTTGGATAATAGGGGCACTCTTCACCCGAACACTCACTATTTGCCGAGAAAAATTTGCATTCAATCTTATCTAAAGGTAATATGTAGCCTTGTGAAGAGAGATATTTTACCGCATTTTCAATCCCGTTGAGGTTGCTTCTTTTGCAGCAGCGTCTTCCGAATTTGGAGATATCAACGAGGGTGTGTGCAGCGACGGCCAGTATATTGCCACGCTCGTCATGCATTGGTGTAATTCTATTGATTATGCTGGCAACAATCCCTACACTATGCGCTGCCCCAGAAATTCCCGTAAAGCCGCAAGAATGAGCCGCCAACTTTGACCCTCTAATCATCCCCTCTTCAATGTCTCTATCTGTTATCTCATATCCATTGTTTCGCATGCAGGATAAAATAACCCCAGGAATGATGTAGTGATGGAAACCGCCACCCATGGGGGGAAGGGAACACTTAGACTCCAGATTCTCTCAATTTCATCGAATACAGAATAGAACATTTTTAGTGGCTCCTTTTCCTTCGATGTGAGAATAAACTGTTTGATGGCAGGGGCCAGGTTATCTAAATCTTCATCCGACATGCCCTTGATTTTGTTTGTAATCGCATGAAAATCATCCCAAAAGTAGGTCTTCTTTGCTTCTTCCTTCATTTCTGCCTTGTTCATTTCAATACCTCCCCTATGTAGTTGCAAAAGTGGGCCTCATTTCTTCCCTTGTTTTAACCCACCGCGCTAATCTTACTGTCAGTTTTAGGTTCCCAATCCGGTCAAGTAGTTGCTACGCTTCACCGGCCATGCAAAAAGCAAGATATCCGTCGACATTTTTTTCTAAACTCTTACTTTGCATCTACATCTCCTGTCTCTGCCTTTACTTTCTTCAATTTCCCTTTGTCTCGCTCCAATGAACGCCACCCCGACGCACGGAACCACACCAATAAGGATCAACCCCGTGGCCAGTTGGGGTTGATTTCGCAGTAAGAGGAGGGCAAGAATCCAGCAGAGCGCCGGAGCTAAAACAAAGTTGAGAAAGAGGCCGAATAGGAAGGATTTTACATCTTTCAACGCTGTTCCAAAGCTCTTGAAAGTGATGGTAAACCCCATCGCTCCGATCATCACAATAACCAGGGGGATGGTGAATTTTTGAATATACAATCCAGGGGAGGGGGTGAAGATTCCAATGATAATCCCGATAATGAGTGTGGATATGATGATAGAGGCATACTTTTCCCGTATGAAATCGGCTAATTTTGTCACCATTATCCCTCCGGACCCCTTGTAACCCTTCTAAAGCGTCACAAGGGGCCAATCTCATTCAAGGTGGGTGAAATCACTATTCCAGTATGGTCTTCACGATAAGGTCTTTTGCCCGTTTCACGTCATCCATAGATACGTAATCCATCATTCCTTTCATGTCCTGACCGATATCCTCGTGAAGGGCTTTCTTTTTCATCCCGATGTCTCTGACCAGGACAATACTTTTGGTTGGTGTGAACCCGGACTGTTCAACAGTCTTCTTGGCGCATTCAAATGGACAGCCATCCACGGTCACAACCTTTTTGGCGGCTTTTGTCTTTCCTATGACCGGAGCTACTTTTAACGGTAGCGCCCCAAGGCATCCAATGGCAACCTTCTCCAATCCTAACTCTTTAACCGCTTCGAGACTGGCTAAAGCACTTGTGATTCCTGTGTTGGAAAGCCCTCCAAAACAGGAAAAAATAATGTTCTCATGAGTCTTCATTCCTTCTTGCCAATGTTTCTCTTCTGCCATCTTCGTTTCTCCTTTCTCTTTGTTTTTCTCTTCCAGTAGTTCTTTCACCGTCTTTTTCAATAGCGAAAGATCGGAAGATTTTAGTATGAAGGCACCTGCCAGTGATGCTGTAGATTGATTCCTGTATTCGGGATAGGCAGTATGAAGGATAACCGGAATTTTCTTATATCGGCTCGCAATCTTCCCCAATGCTTCAATGCCATCCATCTCCGGCATACGAATATCCAATAAAATCAGATCAAATAACGATTCCTCCAGAGATTTCAAAGCCTCCCTTCCATTCTTTGCCAAAACGACCTCATAACCTTCCTCTTGAAGTTCTTCCTGATAGAGGAGCCGCTGAGCCTCATCGTCTTCTACAATCAGGAGCTTAGCCATAAAGAATTCAGCTCTATCGTGTCAAGATAAACTTCTTAATCTCATCCAACGGAGGGAGAGGAAGTCCACTGTGAGCCACCTTGCCTTCGATCAACAAAATAGGTGGATCCCCTCTGTATTTTGATATTTCTTTATCCTCCACTCTCTTCACTATTTTGGCCTCACATCCAGTCTCTTTTAAGGCCTGGGCAACCAAGAGCTCAAGCTTCAGGCAATTAACACAGGCAGGTCCTAAAATCCTGATTTCCATAAGGCACCTCCCATCTTAAAGTGCTTTCACTATTTGGCTATCTGAACTTCTTTTCCCCTGCACGAATTTCAATGTTCAGCCGGTTTTCCTCCAATGGCAGTACACAAACAAATTTCTCGTTATATACGCAGGAGGGATTGTAAGCATAGTTAAAGTCAATCAATAAACGATACCCGGGCATCAAGATCTCCGCATCTAAATAGCGGCCTCCTTCATAAGTTTTTTTGCCGTTGGTCTTATCGTAGAATGGGATAAAGATAGCATCGCTTCCAATTGACTTATAGAGTTCCAGGGTCAAATCTTTTCCTTCCAACGTAAATCGAAACTTCCCATATCGCACATATCGTTTTCTTGGTCCCTTGTTGGTTAAGAAGGTGGCGTAATATTTTGGATCGTTAATGTTGATAATATACCGTTCTATCTTCCCTTCAAAACGGTACATCAGACCGATGGGATAATAATGGAGGCCTTTGAAATTGTGCTTATCTGACTCCTTGAGAGGAGAATTGGGAGCATTTTTGAAGAAATGGTCTCTCTCCTTTCGAAATAATTGAATGGCCTGAATGATTTCATCCTGCGACTCGGGTTCGCGGGAGTAAGCCGGCCCAAGGGATCCCATCAAAAATAGCAAAGTGATCCCAAAGAAAAAAGCTCCTTTGACCATTATCTTTTTGAGGATGGATTCCATCTCTATCCAGCTAATCTCCACTGCCGGGGAAGATTTCCGATAATCTCAGACGATTTGCCTCAAATTCTTCTGTCAGGAGCAAGGGGCATTGTTTCCACTCGAGTTCGTTATTAATCAGTTTGAAGGCAAAAGCAAAGCAGGTCGGCACTCCACACTCTTTACAATTCTTTCCTGGAAGCAGTTTAAAAATATCAGTAGGCCGTGGAACTGACTTTGAAATATAGGTTGGTTTGATATGATTTTTATTCTCATAAGTTTCGTTTACAACCTGTTTTAATTCTTCCATCACTTCCCTTGCTTCTTTCTCGTCTTCCAGTTTGGTGATAGCGATTTGTCGAGGTCGAAATGTAATAAGTCGTCCTTTCCTCTTTACAGTTAATATCTTTTCATCATCACTATATTGAAACCCTTTTAGTACGGTATTGAGATATGGAAGCACCTCGCTAATATCCTCAGAAAGTTCGACAAGAGCATTCACTTTCTCGGATGAAGGGTTACACTCAGCAAGTACGATCCTTAAAATATAGTTGTGAACCAACATCCTATCCTCCTATTTGCTACAGTTGTCTCGAAAAGGTTTTCCATCACGGCCCCTTTCTCTCACTTCATTCAGATTCGAAGAACTCCGGGGGGACTTTAAGCCCGGCATTCTTAAGAATTTCAAGCAGCACCCTTCGTTTCTCTTTAAATTGATCTAAGAAAAGAGGAAGACATTTGACAACCTCTATCTTCTGATCGACTAATTTGAAGGCGAAAGCAAGGCAACTCCGGAACCCGCATTCTTTACAATTCGTCCCCGGAAGAAGCTTCTGAATATCCGATGGTTTTAAATGGTCCCCCTCCGAGTAGTTGGGCTCAATTTGGTCCTTGTTCTGGTAGGTTTGGTTAATCAAATCTTTTAACCAATCCAGGATTTCCAGGGCCTCCTTTTCATCTTCAATCAATGTCATGGTTACATGCTTGGTATGGAGAGTGATCAGCTTTTCTTCGTTCCTTATGGTTAAAGTGAGAGCAGGGTGATTGTAAATACACCCTTTAAGAACGGCATTGAGATAGGGAAAGACCTCGTGGATTTCACCGGATACCTCTGCAATGACCCGTATTTTTTCAGGATCAGCAATGCAAGGAAGGATGCGTGTGATTTTATATGAATGAAGAAGCATTATTCCTCCTTATATGAAGCTCACCATTAATATTCCTGCTAAGGCGAAGAAGAAGATGGCGGTGAGGAGTTTAATCGTAGAGGCCCTTTTTTGGAGAAAGATGGAGAGTTGTTCTGAAGTGACTCCCCAATAGACGATACCAAAGATAACCAATAAAGGGAGAATATATATTAAATTATATATAATGAGGTAAAAAACTGCACTTCCTCTGAGTGAAGGGATATTCGTGATAAAAAGGAGGGTGGGTAGATAGACCTGGCTTGTACAGGTAGATTGTAAGAGGGTGACGATGAAACCGATGAAGATCGCAATGATTAAGAGGCGAGCCAATTGAGTTTCCTCATTGCCCTCAAATCCACTACTTCTTGTTCGAATGATACGGTGAATCCTTTTCTTTAAAAAATCTGGAACCTGAAGTCTCATTTTGGAAGGTCGCCCCTTCTTCAATTGGATATAATCGTAAAGGCTAAAAATCCCTAAGAAAAGGGAGAATATAAAAGTGATCAGGTAAACGATCCGAGAAAATAGAGGGAAAAAGGAGAAATATTGGATGAAGTTGAGAATCCCAAAACCGAGCAATAAGTGAGTCACAAAGCTACTTGCGGAAAAACCCATCCCCGCCATAAAGATCTCTTTCCGTTTTCGGCCAACCATGGTGAGATAGGAGATGAAAAAAATGAGAGTGGCTAAGGCACAAGGATTCATTCCCTCGATCAAACCTGCCAAAAGGATGGCTAAGACCCCAAAGGATTTGAAGCGTTCTATAATCGACTCTTCTGCTTTCTTGATCTCATCTTTTGCGACTTCTAAAGTCGCTTTTGTCTCTGCCTTTTCGTACTTCTGAATCAGTGACTCAACCCTGGATTCCGTGACCTCTTCTGGAGAAAGGTAGTCGTTTCCAATAAAGATACTTGGGGCAATCAGACGTTTTTCCGGGGGGAGGTTGAGACGGTTCGACAGAGTTTCATTTAATCGTTTCCCATCAGGAGTATTGAGATCGATCTCTCTGATATTCAACCCTGGATATTTTTTGTTAATATATTTAAGCAAGTAACTCGCCCGGTCACATTTTGGGCATCCCTTCTGATAAAAATAGGCCATATCGACCGAAAAGGTCCTCTCGGAAGGCTTGGCAAAGGAAGCGATTTCCAGGGGAGGCAGAGAGGGAACAAACTCTCCTTTCATCTGGTACTCTAAAATCAGGGGATCGAGCTTCTCCATAATCTCCTGATCACCCGAGAGCATCTGGTCGCCGATAAATATGACGGGGAGTTCCTGACCTCTTCTGTTAAATTTCTTTTCCAATTTAGCAAGGGCTTCGTAATTCGAGGGATCTCCTAATTCAAAAGTCTTGATGTCAAGGAAAGGATACTGCGATTTGAGGGTGGGGACATAACTCTGGAGAATGGCCTGGCAGTTGGGACAATCCTGCGCATAGAAGAAATAGATCTTGATGAAAGAAGTTTGGGGGAGAACAGGAGTGGCTCTCGATAACAGAAGGCCGATGATTCCCCAAAAGAGAATTAGAAAATAAAACACTCCGAAATTTCTTATTAATCCTTTTTTCATCATCGGTTCAGCTTACACGAAGCTTAGAGGGAAATGGGTCTCACTGTCCACGAGTGGCTTGATCTACTTGTGGTTTTAAAACCTCCTTGAGAAAGGAGAAGGCTTCCTCCTTTTCCTCATCAATAACAATTTTTATTAACTTAGTCACCTCTTCAGAACTCAGGGTTAGGATAAAACGTTTTGAATTCACCTCTTCCCCCCTCTTGATACTCCTTGATCATATTTTATTCTTATTCCATTCAACGGAAACATTCTTAGGAACCTTTCTTTATAAGGTAACTCCGAGGTAGAAAAGATAGAATCCAGCAAACACAACAATAAATCCTCCTATCCTTTTCCCCCATGTTGTGATATTTGAAATTCCTTTTGACTTGATGAAACTTTCGGCAAAACCTGCAGCAGTTCCTGCTAAAAAGATCAGGGCGCAATGGCCGAGGGCATAGACAAAGAGCAAAGAGGTTCCGTAAACCACCTCCCCTTTTGAAGCAACGAAGGCCAGAATCAAGGCTAACACAGGGGTGGCGCAGGGAGAGGAGATAATACCAAAGAAGAGTCCGAGAAGGAATGCTCCTAATATCCCCCTCCGCTTTGGCTGAAATTGGACAGGGATGGGAATATTCCACTCAAAGAGTCCAATCAAATTGAGACCAATAGCAACGGCGATTCCTCCTATGATGAAGTACCATGTGCGACTGATGACACCAAATAATCCTCCAACCAGAGAGGCAATGGCTCCCAAGACGGTGAAAGTAATAGAGAGGCCGATAATGAAGGTGAGGGAATAGAGAAAAGCCTTGCGTCGATCTCCTTCCGAGTACCCTCCGACGTATCCGATCACCAGAGGGATAGTAGCTAAAACACATGGACTCGAAGATGAAAGGATCCCACCTACGAAGACTCCGAGATAGGCAAGAAGAGGATTTTCGGTAAGAGATTGAGAGAGATGATTGAGAAAAGTTTCCATCGTCTATTTTACCCCCATCTTTTCGAATACCTTCTTGATCTGCTCTTTATCCATAAATCCCACGTGCCGGTAAACTTCCTGATTCTTTGCATCGAAGAATATCTGCGTTGGAATGAGCCGTATTCCGTTAGCTTGGGTAAGCTCCCTTTCCTGGTAAACTTCGATTATTTTAATGACAACCCGACCTTTGTATTTTTCAGACAATTCTTTAAGAATAGGGGCCATCTTCTTGCAGGGAATGCATGTACCCGCTCCGAAGTCCAAAAGTTTCGGAAGTGGAACTTTGGAAATCTCTTTGGGTATACGTACAGATGACGAAGATTGAGAGATGGCAAATTGATGTAGGAAGAGAGTGGCGGAAAAAGGAAATATGATAATGAAGAGGGTCCATCGCCTTTTTGGCATAATGTGTTAACCTCATTTTTAAATAAATACATGCTTTCATCAGCTTCCACGAAGCTTAGAAGGAAATGGATCTCACTGACTTCGGGTAGCCTGATCAACCTGTGGTTTCAGAACCTCTTTGATAAAAGTAAGGGCATCCTCTTTGTCCTCGTCGAGGAGGATCTTTGTTACCCTGATCACCTCTTCGGAGCTCAAACTAAAAACGATCCGCTTTAGGTTCATCCCTTTTCCTCCTCTAACCATTTCTTAATCATTGATTTCGAGGGGAGGGTGCCTTTGGACTTCACCTTTCCATTAATGATCAGTGCAGGGGTAGGAAGAATTCCGTACTGAGCCATCAATTTCGGATCGGAGATGTGGTTTAAGGCTGCCTGAATCCCGGTTTCTGAAAGCACCGCCATCACATCCTGTTCCAGCTTGTTGCATGAATAACAACCCGGACCGAGGATAGCCACTTCGAGGAACCCACCCTTCTCCTCTTCCACCTTCTCACCTAAAATTTTTTTAAACTCCCGGAAAAGGGCCCTTTCGTATTCTGCCTTTACAGAATCAGGAATATAATTCTTTTTTCCTGCTTTCTCTACCAAAATCTGTTTCAAAACAGATTCCGATTCCACTCTTTTACTTTTTAGTTCTTCGAAGATTTCCTTAAGACCAATTAGACCCACCTGCGTGTTTCCAACGAGAATGAGACGATAGTCCTTTTCTTCCACAAGTCTTCTCCGATTATGTCTGCCTTCTCTTTTTTAGAATCCGAGGCGTTAGATATGCAGTTACCTTGTCAACATCAGGAGATGTGGGATCTAGATCGTGATTCTTCTCTATGCCCAGTTCGGTGACTTGAACATATTCGTCGATATTAAAGCCTGCATGCTCCAGAGTCTTTTTTGCACAGGCCACCGGGCACCCGTCAATAGCAACAAGTATCTTCCCTGCTTTGGTCGATTCAATCATCCCACTTACATGGCCTCCAATACCCGCCAGGCAGAAAAAATTACCGGTGCCCTCTTGGGTCAATTTTACACCTGCTTGATTGGCGATCTGTCCAACATTCGAACCTCCAGAACAGGGAAAGATCAAAACTTCAGTTGGTTCACACAAACACTTATCTTCCATCTCTCCTCCCCCCTCTTCATTTAATCCATTCCTTGATTTCTTCTGTTTTTGGAACTTTTCCTGCCACCTTTACCACACCATCGACAACCAAAGCCGGAGTTATTAGCACACCATAGTTGGTGATGGTTTTGATGTCCTGCACCTTGACCACCTCAGCTTCAATTCCTAATTCCTTGACCGCATCTTTAGCTCGTTCCTCGAGCTGGTTGCATTTGGCTCAACCCATACCCAACACTTCAATCTTCTTCATATTTTTCTCCTCCTTTAGATTAAGTTTTTAATGACAATTTATTGTAGGATCGTAAGGGCAAATCCATAAATCAGGCCAGCGAGGGTACAGAAGAATGTAATCAGTCCCGCATACACCAAGATTCTCTTCACACCGATCAATTTACTGACGACAAGAATGCTTGGAAGGGAAATGACTGGATCAGCCAGAAGATAAGCCAATAGAGGACCTCTTCCCATTCCTAAATCAAGGAAGGTCCTGGCCATTGGAACCTCCACCAGGGTTGGGAAGTACATGAAGACTCCGAAGAGGACAGCAATCAGATTTGAACTTACCCTGTTTCCACCAACGTAAGTAGTTATAAACTTCTCTGGAATCACTGTTTTCAAAATCCCTGCTGCAAAGACACCAATAAGTAATAGAGGGATAATCTTTCGACTAAATGACCAGGTCTCCAGTAGCCATGACTTAGTATCCTCTTTGGGCATCCAGAATATGATAATAGCCAGCAGAGCCGCAATTAGAATTGATAAGCCGATGATCTTCGTTGTCCATCCGATCAAAGTTGAAGCCCCAAAGAGAAGGATGGCGACGAGAATAAGGAAGAAGACCCAGAAACGGTATGATTTTACCTTTTCACCTCCATCCGTGAAGGTTTGAGAAATAGACGGAGCTGGTTCACTGGAAATAAACTTTTTCTCTTCACTTTTGAATGAAACGGAGAGGATCATACCGATGAGACTTGCAAAACTGACAGAGAGAATAATTCTGGCAAATGCCAAATCTGCTCCGATCAGTGAACCTGTGTAGATAATGGCCAGTATATTGGTCGCAGGAGCTGTATAGAGAAAGGCGACTGCGGGTCCCAAACCTGCCCCCCTCTGTCTGATGCCAGCAAAAAGGGGAAGTACAGTACAGGAGCAAACAGCCATGAATAGACCTGTGACAACCGAAATGGGATAGGAAATATAAGCCTTCGTTTTTTCACCAAGATATTTCAGGATCTTGTCCTTCGGGAAAAGGGCCGACATAGCACCTGCGATAAAAAAAGCAGGGACTAAGCAGGTCAGTGTATGGGCCAGGATGTAATCCTGCAAAGCATCTAAACCACCTCGTAACATGGTGAATAAAAAATCCATTTTTTTACTCCTTTTTTCTTTCTTTATCTCAACTCTTGGATGAGTTTTCTTGTCTCCATGAATTGTTTCTTCAAAAGGAGACTGATACTGTCCAAGATTTCAAAAACCTTTTGATCTCCCACCTTAACCATCACCTTCACCCCCTCCTTCCGGGTGGTGACGAGGTGACTTTTCTGCAACAAAGAGATATGCCGGGAGATGTTGGATTGTTCTCCATTGATGGCCGGAATGATTTCGCAGATACATTTTTCTCCATTTCGAAGCAATTCGAGAATCTTCAAACGGGTAGGTTGGGCCAGGGCCTTCAAAATTTCTGCCTTCAACTCAAGAACCCTTTCCTCCATAGATTCCTCCATGCAAATATGATTTAATAATCATATAATCCAAATTGAAAGTATTGTCAAGATTAATAATTTTGGGAATCTTAAGCGATTAGGTCGGGTCTGGGGATTTCAAATTCACAGGGGACGCCAGTTTGGCATAGGCCGCAGGAGGGAGGAGGATTTTTTAAACCATATTCCAAACGCTTCGCTTTCAAAGGCTCGGAATTGATATATTCCCGGCATTTATCCTTGTCATGTCCTTTTTCCGTAATGGCGCCGGCCGGACATCTTGGAATACACTTTCCACATTTTTCAGTCCTAAACTGAAGACAATTTTCTTTGTAGTGGCGATATTTTTTATCACTCGGTGCCAACTTCAAAAGAGTAACAACAGTACCAATTCGCACAGCCATTCCTTTGGGGGTGATAAGACCATCGTTGAGACTGAAGGTTCCAAGACCGCAGGCATAGGCAATGTGGCGCTCTGACCAGGGAGAGGCCCAGCCCACCTTTTCGTCCCGAAGATGCTGGAAGGTGGGTAAAAGAACGGGTGCCACGGCAACA
>Ga0315285_10004749_pt1 | contig 14088 bp, 13 predicted proteins | sample YL17G09_36_MG_FD_203698 | JGI IMG/M metagenome (GOLD analysis project Ga0315285, IMG submission 203698) | Sediment microbial communities from Yellowstone Lake, YNP, Wyoming, USA - YL17G09_36 | ecosystem: Environmental > Aquatic > Freshwater > Lake > Sediment | place: USA: Wyoming | collected...
CCGAGGATTCCTCGTGGTTCCTCCGGTTCGTCCACGCCTTCGGGTTGGAAGACGTCCTCATCCCAATGGCGGTGACGCGACCGTGACTTCCTCACACATGGACAAGTCTATGTATCCTCAACAACCATACCCGGTGAGGTCTCGGAGAGTAGCTTATACGAGGAGACCTTTGTCCCCAGTGGTGTGTTAATGCCAATCCACGATTGGCTCGAGGTCTTCAGAGACGAAACGGTCGAGGTCAAGGAACGAGTGAGTCGCGAGCTGGAGGTCACGAAACACCTGCTCGCGAATCTCCACAAACCTGTCTGGTTCAAGGACCTGGACGGCTACGAGGCGGTCGGCAACCTCTGGAGCACGCGAGACAGGATCGCCGCCGCGATGAAGACAGATAAGCGCGGCCTGGTGCTGCGCCTCCTCGACGCGATCCGCCATCCGAAGGATTTCGAGGTCACCGACAAGGCGGGCTTCCTGAAGAACCAGAGCGAGGACTTCGACCTGCGGGAATCGCCGGTCCCGAAATACTATCCAGGTGACGCGGGCCGCTATATCACATCGGGCGTCTGGGTGGCGGAATGGGAGGGGAAGAGGAACCTCTCGTTCCACAGGACCCTCATCCTCGACGACAAGAGAGGTGTCGCGCGTGTCGTCCCCCGCCACCTCTATCACATGCACCGCAGCGCCCTCGACGCCGGGCAGGAGCTGAAGGTGGCGATATGCATCGGGCTCGACCCGTGGAACCTGATTGCCGGTGGCACGTCCGTGGAGTATGGCAGAGACGAGCTGACAATCGCCGCCGCGCTCAAGGAGAAGTGCCTTGGAGAGAAGCTCTCTGCGGTCAAAATCCGCAGCGGGCTCACCGTCCCCGCCGAGGCCGAATACGTCCTCGAGGGACGTCTCACCACAGAGAAGCATAAAGAAGGCCCGTTCGTCGATATCATCGGGTCGTACGACAAGGTCAGGGAGGAGCCCGTCGTGGTCATCGAGCGGATCTACAGCCGCGATAACGCGGTGTACCATGCGCTGCTGAGCGGCGGGGACGAGCACATGATGTTCATGGGCATGCCTCGCGAGCCATTGATCCACGAGGCGGTATCGAGGGCGGTTCCTCACGTGGCGGGAGTCAGGCTGACCGAGGGCGGCTGCGCGTGGCTGCACGGCGTCGTCTCGATCCGCAAGCAGAGCGAGGGAGATTCGAAGAACGCGATCATGGCGGCATTCGGCGCGCACACCTCGATGAAGCAGGTGATAATCGTCGACGAGGACGTCGACGTGTACAGCGACAGGGACGTTGAGTGGGCGGTGGCGACGAGATTCCAGGCGGACAGGGGACTCGTTATTCTGCACGGCGCGAGAGGGAGCTCTCTCGACCCCAGCGCAGGGGAGACGACGTCGAAGGTCGGCATTGACGCGACCAAACCGGTCAAGGGCGGAGAAGCCTTCGAAAGGGCGAAGCTCTGACGCGCACGCATGACCGTTGCGCACGAGATGCCTTTCGACAAATGAAATCACAAATCAACAGTTATATAGGTTCTGCCTGATAGACTCTGACGGTAACGCGATGAGACGACCTCTCTCCCTGTTGCTCGTTGTCTCGATGATTCTCTCCTTCCTCACATTCCTTCCGAGCAGCGCGCGTGCTCCTCAGGAGCCTGCGACAGGCGCACCTCTTGGACCCCACTACATGGAGCCCAATCCCGAGGTGTACAGCACGATGCCCTTCAAGCAGAACCCGCCGATGCTCGGATCCACGGGCAGGACGCGCGCCCCGCTGACCAACGACGTCGTCGTGCTCCTCGTTGAGTTCGTCGGCAAGACGCACTCGGCGTCGCACACCCCCGCCTACGTGGACGCGCTGATGAACGGGATGTCCCACGGTAGCCTGAGAAATTACTACAATGACGTCTCCTATGGCGCGTACACCGTCATCGCGACCGTCGGCGGCAGCACGTGGTTCCAAAGTGTGCACCCCATGGACTACTACGGGACAGACAGCACCTCCGGGTACGACGACTTCAATGGCCCCATCTATGACCTGGTCACAGAGACGGTCCGTCTCGCTGACGCGTCGGTCGATTTCAGCAGCTTCGACCATGACGGGGACGGGGTGGTGGATCACCTGCTGATCGTCCATGCGGGCAACGGCCAGGAGGACAGCGGGACCCTGAGCGACATCTGGTCGCACAGATGGGCGGTGGTGAGCCCGAACCTGATCGTGGACGGTGTCCAGGTCTACGGCTACACGATAGTCTCGGAGAACTCCCCGATAGGTGTGATCGCGCACGAGTTCGGTCACGACCTCGGCCTGCCGGATCTGTACAACACCGCCACTGGCGGGCCCGGCGCCGGTGTCTGGGACCTGATGGCCACGGGATCATGGGCCGGGCCTCCCCTGAGCAGGGGGACGAACCCCGCGCATATCGGCGCGTGGTGCAAGGCGAAGCTGGGCTGGGCCCAGGTCGTCGAGGTGACGACCGCCAGGTACGGCGTCGATATACTGCAGGCGGAGACCGACAAGGTCGTGTACAAGCTACCCATCCAAGAATCAGGCGGCACGGAATACTTCCTCGTGGAGAACAGGGAGAAGACCGGTTACGATTCGAACATGCCCGGCGCGGGATTGCTCATCTGGCACATAGACGAGTCCCAGCACGACAACACGAACGACGCGCACAGGATGGTCGACCTCGAGGAGGAAGACGGCGCGAGCGGGGATTCGCCGACAGACGCGGGGGACCCGTGGACGAACAACCCAGACGGATTCACCCCAGACTCCAACCCGAACAGCAACGGGTACGGGAACGTCAGGACCGGCTGGAAGGTCTTCAGTATCAGCGCGGCAGGGGCGATCATGACCGCGGACATATCCAAGGTCGTCGACGACGACATGGCGGTCATCGATGTGACAAACACGAAGAGCGTGGTGGTCGGTTCGACTCTCCGGATAGGGGTCGAGGTGGCGAACCTCGGGGGACGGGATCAGACGGGCATCCCGGTCAACGTGACGATCTACCGCGGAGCACACGACCAGGCCCACGTCGTCTACAGCAACACCCGCTCCTACAGCGTCGTCGCGAAGACATACATCAATCTCACTTGGTCCTACGCACCGCCATCCACAGGCCGCTTCTTCGTCGAGGTAAGCGCGGTCCTCGCCCGCGACCAATTTCCCGAGAACAACTACAAGCTGACTCACTTCAACGCGATGAGCGCCTACTTCTTCGACGACGTCGAGGCGGGGAACAAGGGGTGGACCGCATCGCCCGCGGGCGAGCTCCATCAGTGGCGGATAGTGACCGTCGGCGGGTACGCGGGAGACGCGATGAGCCCCAACAGCAGCTGGCGGTTCGGCTACTTCGGCGGCCTGAACACGATCTCTTCGCACTACACCATGGAATCCGGCGACATCGCGTTCCAGGGCGGGCAGCTCTACCTCAGCTTCTTCCACCACTACGCCCTCTCGGTGACCGGAGACACGAAGGCGAACAACACCGACTTCGCGTACGTGAACGTGTCTTTCGACGGCGGCGCCTGGTTCCAGGTGCCCGGCGGCAGGTTCAACGACACGGCGGCGGAGTGGACATTCTTCTACGCGAACCTGACGGCCAGTGCGTCGACCTCCGGAACGATGAGAGTGAAGTTCGAGTGCACGGCGGGCCACATGCCGGTCGAAGGCGGGTGGTGGATCGACGACATCTTCGTCTCGCCTTACCCGTTCGGCAAGGCCGTCGGCATCATCCCCATAGTCACGGAGCAGACGGTCGAGCCGGGGGACAAAGCCTCGTTCCTGTTCAAGGTCGTCAACCTCGGCGATTCCGAGGACAAGTTCAGCTTCGTCGTGACATCGGAGGCGAGCTGGATAGTCGGGCTGAGCACGAGCGCGAGCCCGCCGGAGATCCCGGAATCGGTCATCATCAAGCTCAAGCCGGACAGAGAGGCTGTCGCGACTCTCATCGTCCAGACGCCCGGGGACGCGCCGAGGGGGACCGTCAAGACCTTCTCGCTCACCGTCAGGTCGAGCGCGACGCACTCATCCAAGGACTCATTCGACGCTCAGGTCACGATCAACGACCCGCTCGGCCTCGCGCGGCTCAGCAGGTACTTCGTCTTGATCGTCGTGGTGTTCATCCTGCTGATCGCCATCGCCATCATGATCGACCACAGGAAGAAACGCAGGGGCATCCGATAGATTAAAGCGAGCACCCCAGCATTGACACCTTCGTGTTTGTCGAGAGCCCTCTGATACGCAAGGACATCATCGAGGAGAGGGAGTACCAGGCGGCGATCGCGAGGTCGAGCCTGAAGAGGTCGACCCTGGTCGTGCTCCCGACGGGCATGGGCAAGACCGCGATCGCCATAAGGGTGGTCGCGGAGGTCCTCAGGACTCGCGGCGGGAAGGTCCTTTTCCTCGCGCCGACGAAGCCGCTCGTCGAGCAGCACACGGCCTCTCTGAGGGGGGCACTCTCGATCGACAGGATCGCGATGTTCACCGGCGAGGCGACGCCGCCGGACGAGAGGGAACTCCTCTGGCGGGAGAACCAGATAATCTGCTCGACCCCGCAGGTCATCAAGAACGACATCAGGGCTGGCAAGTTCACTCTCGACGAGGTTTCGCTCATCGTCTTCGACGAGGCGCACAGGGCGGTGGGCGACTACGCGTACGTCGACATCGCCGCGGCGTACAAGGCGAGGCGCGGCGGGCTCGTGATGGGAACCACGGCCTCCCCTGGCAGCAGCTCGGAGAAGATACTGGAGGTGTGCGGCAACCTCGGGTTCGAGGCTGTCGAGATAAGGACAGAGCACGACCCGGACGTCGTCAGGTACGTCCAGGACATTGCGATCGAGCCGCTTCGAGTCGACGTCACCGCGGAAGGGAAGGAGGTTGCGGGCCCACTGAGGAAGGCCTTCGAGGAGTGTATCGCCGACATCAAATCCCACGGGTTCCTGAAGGAGGAGGAAATGGTCACGAGGAGGGACCTCCTCACGCTCGGCGACCAGATCCACGCGCGGCTCCAGGGGAACGAGAAGAACTTCCACCTGTACAGGGCGGCGACCGCCGTCGCCCTCGCGATGAAGATAGACCACGCGGTCGAGCTCGCGGAGACGCAGGGCCTCGAATCAGTGAGGAACTACTTCGAAAGGGCGGAGAAGAACGCCGGATCGGAGGGCGCGTCGCGGGCTGACAGGCAGATGCTCAAGAACAGGTGGGTCAAGGAGGCGATGGCCAAGGCGCTCGGCACACAGGTCGAGCACACGAAAATTGCCAGGATCCTCTGGGTGGTCAGAGACCAGCTCATGAGGAAGCAGGACTCCAGGATCATAGTCTTCACTCACTACCGCGACACCTCGGAGATCATCACGAGGGAACTCTCGACGATACCTGGGGTGAAGCCCGTCAGGTTCGTCGGCCAGGCGACCAAGGGGGCGGACAAGGGCCTGAAGCAGAAGGAGCAGGTGGAGATCATTGAGAAGTTCAGCAGGGGGGAGTTCAACGTCCTCGTCGCGACATCGGTGGCGGAGGAGGGCCTCGACATCCCCTCGACGGACCTCGTCGTCTTTTACGAGCCGGTGCCCTCGGAGATCAGGACGATCCAGAGGCGAGGACGGACAGGGCGGCGCAGGCCGGGGAGGGTCGTCGTGCTCGTCACGAAGGACACTCGCGACGAGATCTACTATTACTCCGCGAGGAGGAAGGAGAAGAGGATGCATCAGGAGCTCGAGAGGCTAAGGCGCGAGCTGAAGCAGAAGATATTCGTCGGCGAGCCATCGGGCGAGACCTTCGTGACCGCGCGGCCGGAGAAGGTGATGGAGCACCTGCGACAGGAGGCGAGGGAGAAAGTGGAAAGCGCGGAGGTCAAGCGCGTCGACAGGAAAGGGCAGACGAAGCTGAGCGAATTCTAGCGCGTCCCTTCATTAGACCGTCTGGTTTATGAGAGGGAAGAGTATCAGGTTTCCAGGGTGGTTCGAGACGGCGCGCTGTCCTGAATGTGGATACGAGCTGGAATGGGATGAGGACGAGTGCCCCAACTGCGGCGCGATTATGGGGGACTACGAGGAGTTCAGCGAGTTCAAGCAGTGACCATGGACCTCGCGGCAGGACGAGCTTCCTTGTGCTGAGAGCGAAACCTTCTGAGCGTCGATGCCCATGATTAGGGCGTCCTCCTCCTCATCGCCCGCCTCTGCTCGTCCGCCGTTCCCTGCGCGGCCATCCTCCAGACGAACAGCAGGACGACCAGGACTATGACCGACAGCACGATGAGCCATAGGATCTTCGAGTTGGGGTCCCCGCTCCCGAAGCCGATCGCGGCGTAGAAGAACATCGCGCCGAGCGCGAAGAAAGTCCCGCTGATTATCCTCGTCACGGGTTCCTCGACAGCAGCGTGGACCAGGTAGAATATGAAGGCGAAGATGAACCCGACGAAGCCGGACCACCAGTAGGCGGATATGATGTCCATCTCGCTGAAGACGAAAATATAGACGTAGATCAGCCCGATTATGAAGAACGCCAGGATGGCGACCGCCGCCAGGGCGGCCGTCGACAGGGACTTGCCCATCGGCTGCTGAGGTTGAGGCGGCGGTTGGAATGCAGGTGCGGGCTGATATTGGGGCGGCGGGGGTGCGACCAAGTTCATCACCTCATCCCGCCAGCGGCTTCCCGCAGTTGCCGCAGAACTTCAGGTTGCCCGGGTTCTCGGCCTTGCACGCGGGGCAGGCTATCGTTTGCGAAGCGCCGCACTCCCCGCAGAACTTGAGTCCGGGCGCGACGGTCTTCCCGCACTTGACGCACGGCTTGCCCTCGACCTGCTCGGCGCCGCACTCCCCGCAGAACTTCAGGCTCACGGCTATCTGCTTGCCGCACTTCACGCAGGCCTTCGTCTGCTGCTGGGCTTGCTGCGCGGGCTGCATCATCCCCGGTACTTGCGAGCCCATGGCGTATCCCATGCCCATACCGGCACCGAGGCCCATGCCGAGCCCCGCCGCGCCGCCAGGCTGCGCCGCAGCCGTCTTCATCGAATCGGCCACAGCGAACTGCTGGTACGCCGCCACGCCGCCGGGGCCGGCCCGGCCGAGGATCTTCGCCCCGGACGCCTTGCGTATGGCCTCCTTGATCTCCTCGGGTATGGGTATGTTGAGGCCCGAGAGCTGGACTATCTCGATGCCCAGGTTCCCGAAGTGGGGCTTGGCGTTCTCCAGGGTGAACTGCTCGATCTGGTTGAGGCTGATCGCGAGCTGGGTGACCTTCATCCCCTGGCCTTTCATGTTGCCTATCGTCACGTACAGCTGCTTCACCAGCTCCTCCCTGATCCTGTTCTCGACGTCTACGCTGGTCGCGAGGCCGAATGTGCCGACGAACTGGTTGATGAAGTTCTCGGCGGACGCGATCTTGTAGCGGAACTCGCCGAACGTCCTCAGCTCGATGAGGTCGAAGTCGGGGTCCTCGAAGATGAAGGGGTCCTTGCTGCCGAACTTCCCGTCGAAGATGCGCTTCTGCAGGTAATAGACCTCGGCCTGCTGCTGCACGCCGGAGAAGACCTTCACGAGCCAGCCGACTATTGGGGCGTTCTGGCTCGTCAGGGCGTACCTGTTCGGGACGTCGAGGTAGGCGAGCGCCTTCCCGTCTCGGTAGAACACCGCGATCTCGTCTTCCCTGACGACGATGTTGTCGTTCATCCTGATGTTGCGCGGGACCTTCCACATGATGTTGCCGCGCTTGTACTGGTCGTCCCAGGCAATCGTCATGGAGCCGCTGAGGCCCTCCTTGTGCGCCGCCGTCTGGTCCGACCTCTTCCCGCCGCCGAATAGCCCTATCGTGCTGAGTGCTGCGAACGACATTATCTCACCGCCTCCGTCCCCGTGATGATGACAAGCCTCTGCTTGAACGCTGTGTGCAGCGCGTTGAGGCTGCTCTGGACGGTGTCGATGCCCGACGCCGCGGCGTTCTTGTCCTTCGCCTTCACCGCCGTGTCCATCGGCGGCACCGCCTGCGCGATCGCGTCAAGCGCTGTGACCATGGTGTAGTCGTACTCGTAGAGCTTCTCCAGCTCGCCCTCCTCGATGCGGATGTCGGCTGAGAGGCCGGAGTACCCGCCGGCGGAGTAGCGCAGCTTGCCCTCGACCTCCTGGAAGCTGAGGATGAGGTTGCCGAGCTGCTCGATGTTGTCGCGCATGTAGCTGCGCGTCATGAAGCCCCTCGTGTTCTCCACATCCTTGCGGATGGCGGTGAGCTTGTCTGCGATCTGTATGCGCAGCAGCTTGTCCGCCGCCCTCAGGTCCTCGCGCCGGCGGTAGCCGGCGTAGCCTGGGATGTGCATCTGTATTCTTTTCAGAAGACCGCGGTCTTCCTCTACTTTGTCTCTGATATCGGGCAAGTCTTTTCCTCCCTTATGGAGCGCGTCGCTCCCATCAATTGCGGCTAGACAATGATGGTCTCGCTTAAAAGACTATTCACAAGAATCGCGGCGGTGAGAAGTCAGCTGGAGGCAGTCATCGCCGGGAGAACAGCGACCCGAAGCCGGTCTCCGGCGGCGGCACGTCGGCCTTGATGACCTCGCCCGACGCGCCGTCGACGGTCATCTCGTACATCTTCTTGCGGTAGCTGTAGCGCATGAACCAGATCGGGGCGTGGACGAACTCGGCGTCCTTGACGTCGACGGCGGTCTTCGCCTCGATGACGTCGTCCACCTCTTCCTGGAGTAGCAACTGCTTCTGGTGCTCAGTCACCTCATCCACGACTAGCCTCTTCGCCTCGTCCTCGTCCATCTCCGCGTTCAGGAACTTGGAGCCCTTGACCATCTGCGACATGTCGAACGTGGTCTTCGCAGCGAGGGGCAGCCTGTACTCGCGCGTGGGGAAGGGCGAGGAGCGCCTCCCCAGGATCTTCCAGAAGTAGTCCTTCCTCAGCTCGCCGCTCTTCTCGAACGGCTGTCCCGTCCTCGACAGGACTCCCCGCCAGGTCGTCGATGCGTCGACCTCGAAGACGTAGAAGGGAAGATAGACACACTCGAGGCTCTCGTTCCGCGACGATCTCGCGAGGTCGTCCGGCCTGAATGCACCTCCCGCCATCCAGGAAGCAATCACCTGCCTGATCGCCTCCTCCTGGTACTGCGTCGCGACCATCGAGTGCTTCAGGAGGAACCTCTTCTCTCCCGCAATCCGCACGTCGGAGCCGCAATACCTGCACGTGACTATGATCTCCCCGGGGCTCAGGTCCAGGGGAGCGCCGCAGTGCGAGCAGTTCAGCGACTCGACCAGATCCACCATGATTAACGAAACGCTGATATCTGGCGGGGGATAATACGGTTCCGCATGGGCTCGTTGGGGAAGCTGAGGCGCGGCTCCGAGGCGACGGTGATACTGCTCCTCACGATGTTCTCGCTGTTCCTCCTTGGCATCGTGGCGGTGATCGACTACTTCCTCGACCTGGACTTCTTCCCGTTCGGGCTCGTCGTACTGGTCCTCGTCTGCGTTGGCTTCATCTTCCTGCAGTGGCTGATCTCCCCTGCGATCGTGCGGTGGGCGGCGCATATCAAGTACTATATCCAGAGGCAGGACAACCCGTGGCTCTACGACACGGTGCAGAGCCTCGCCGCAAAGGCGCAGGTCCCGATGCCCAAGGTCGCTGTCATAGAGGATCCGACACCGAACGCGTTCGTCTTCGGGAGGACGATACGCTCATCAGAGCTGGTCCTCCACAGCGGCCTGCTCGAGCGCCTCAACAAGCAGGAGATAGAGGGCGTCATCGCGCACGAGATAGGGCACCTGAGGCACGGCGACGTGATCACCATGACCCTCGTGTCCGCGATCCCCATCGTCGCCTACATAATCGCGAGGGGAGGCTTGGTGATGATCCGCGCGAGTAGCGGCGGCAGGAGCTCGAAGGACAAGGGCGGGGCAATCGCGGCGGCACTGGCGGTCGCACTGATTTCTTACTTCGTCTACTTCATCACGCAGCTCCTCGTGTTGCACCTCTCGAGGACGAGGGAGTACTATGCGGACGCGTATTCCGCTGCCGCGACCGGAAGCCCCCGCTACCTCAGGTCCGCCCTGGTCAAGATCGCCTACGGGCTCTCACTCACCCCCGCCGAGAAAGAGCCGAGCGGCTTACGCGCGTTCTTCATCGGGGACCCCGTCAAGGCGAGTGAGGACGCCGCACTCCTGAAGGACAAGATGGCGGAGTACGACCTCAACAAGGACGGGGAGATTGACGAGTTCGAGCTGAGAAAGGCGATGGAGCACGAGGCGAAGAGCCACTGGACCAAGGCGAACGAGCTGTTCTCGACGCATCCCCCGACGTACAAGCGCATACTGATGCTCGAGGAGCTGGAGGAGGAGTTCAACAAGGGACGCCTCCCCGACAATATCTATCAGTATGCGTAATAACATGCGTGATAGTCGCGGAACGTCATTCTAGCCGTGAAGCTTTAAGAGCTACCGCCCTAATCTACTAGGCATGATTGCAGTCGACGAGGTAAGAGGGCTGACAGAACGACAACGCGAGGTCCTTGAAATCGTTGTCGAGAACAAGCTCTTCAAGAACCGCGACACGCAGATCCCCGAGCTCGCGGAGATGCTGGGGATCGCTCCGGAAGCGGTCTACCGCCACCTGATCAAGGCGGAGGAGAATGAGCTGGTCAGTGTTATCATCAGTCCTTCTGAGAAGGGCACGAGGATCTACGAGAGGCTCACGCTCGAGCCGACCAAGCCCACCAAGATGACCACCACAGAAGCCCTGAGCGAGAGCAAGAAGGCCATCCTCGAGTTCCTCGCGGCGAACCCCGACTGCACGGTCGTGGAGCTTTCGGAGGAATTGGGTCTGTCTGAGCCCGGCCTCTACAACCACCTCAGGGTCCTGGAGGTCCTGCAGCTAGTCAGCAAGGAGAAGTCCAGGGCGATAAGGCGAGGTGTGCCGCCGCACATCTACAACATCACGATGCAGGGCAGGTCGATCATCAAGCAGCTGGATGACGGGTCTGTCGCGTAAGCGCGATAGAGCACAACAGTTTCTGTATTGACTCTTAGACCGTAGGCTCCGTCATAGGCTATTTCGTCCGGCAGTTCCTCACTGGAACCGGCATAGGCAAGCTCGTGGCGGGCTTCCTCTCATTCTTCCTCGGTCCCGCCTTGGCGGGCGCGGTCTTCGGCTTCTTCCTCGGGTTCCTGGCGGGGCTGTTCGAGGACCTGTCCATATTCCTGCAGATAGGGGACATGTTCAACGCGATCAGCCAGTTCCCCCAGATGATTGGGAATCTGATCTCCAACCCGGGCCTCATCGTGCAGATGATCAAGGACATGGTCAACGGGCACATGATGAGGTGCAACATAGTCAACCCGTACCTTACCCAGGACAGCTACGGCAAGGACGCGTCGTGGTGGGGCCGGAGGGTGGTGAAGAAGTTCTGGGGGGAGTCGGACCTGGAGGCGGAAGGCATGGGCGACGCGATCGTCTTCTCGGTCGCGTGCACTGTCTCTTCGGTCATAGGCTACCTCATTCGGCAGTTCATAGTCGGCAAGCTCGTTACAGGGTCATTCGACCTCTTCCTCAGATTCCCGCCGCGACCGTTCGAGGCGGGGTGGCAAAGATTGGACCGACTTGTGGATACTCATCCACAACACGCGCGAGTTGCGTCCCACCCGCCACGGCCGAATGTGACCATTGTGATACATCGCCTGGCATTCTGTCTTGTGGATACTTGTCCACAACTATGGCATGGACGATCGATGCCCCCCCCGCTTCTCAACAATAGCCCAGTCCCTTGGCCTGATTAATTACGCTTAAATAGGACTGCCCACTTAGACTCTGCACCACCCATGGAGTTGGCATATTGGCTAGAGGTCTAGGCGCTGCAAGGAAGCTTTCCCAGGACCGCCAGAAGTATCGCTGGTCTAGCCGGTACTACAAGAGGCGGGCCCTTCACCTCAAGGAGAAATCCGACCCGCTGGAAGGCGCGGCGCAGGCGAAGGGTATAGTCTTGGAGAAGGTCGCGATTGAGGCGAAGCAGCCCAACTCCGCCCTGAGGAAGTGCGTCAAGCTGCAGCTCATCAAGAACGGGCGGCAGATCACCGCCTTCGCCGTCGGCGACGGCGCGATCAACTTCATCGACGAGCACGACGAGGTCCTCGTGGAGGGGATCGGCGGGAGGATGGGGCGGTCCTACGGGGACATCCCCGGGGTGCGGTTCAAAGTCATCAAGGTCAATGACGTTTCCCTGGACGAACTCGTCCGCGGCAGGAAAGAGAAGCCGGTGAGGTGAGTCAGATGGAGGGAGAAGAGAAACCGGCGGTCGAAGGAGAGGTCAAAGAGACTCCCGAGACGCCACCGCCGCCACCGCCAGCGGAGGCCGCAGAGGAGCCGACCCCGCCGCCGCCACCCGAGGGAGAAGCACCGCCACCGGAGGGCGAGCCCAAGGAAGCGAAACCGGTCAAGGAGAAGAAGCCGAAGAAGAAGCCCCCGATGAAGATGCTGATCTTCGACAGGTGGGACATCTCCGAGGTCGTGGTCCACGACGCGGGGCTCAGCCACTACATCAACCTCACGCCGATAGTCATCCCGCACACGGGCGGCAGGTATGCGAACAAGCCCTTCGGCAAGGCGAAGACGAACATCGTCGAGCGTTTCATCAACAACATGATGCGCACCGAGGTCTACACGGGCAAGAAGTCGAAGGCCTACAAGGCGGTCCGCATGGCAATGGAATCAATAGAGAAGAAGGCGAAGGCCAACCCCATCCAGGTCATGGTCGACGCGCTCGAGAAGGCGGCGCCGCGCGAGGAGGTCACCCGCCTGAAGTACGGCGGCATTTCGGTGCCCAAGGCCGTCGACATAGCACCCTCCCGCAGGCTCGACGTCGCCCTCAGGAGCATCTGCCAGGGAGCTGTACAGTCCTCCTTCAAGAACGTGAAGCCGATCCACGAGTGCCTGGCCGACGAGATACTTGCTGCGGCGAAGGGCGACATGAGCTCCGCCGCGATCACGAGGAAGGAGGAGATGGAGCGGGTGGCGTCGTCGGCCCGTTAGAGGCCGCCGGCGGGGCTCCAAAAAGGTTTATACATTTCAGCAAGTTAGTCTGGTGATTCCCATGGGACGCAAAGAGGACAACATAAAGAAAGCGGAGACGCTGATTCACAAGAAGGAGTACATCCGCAACATCGGCACCGCCGCGCACATCGACCACGGCAAGACCACGCTGAGCGACTCCCTCATCGCAGGGGCGGGCATGATGAGCGAGGAGCTGGCGGGCCAGCAGCTCTTCATGGACTACGACGAGCAGGAGCAGGCCAGGGGGATCACAATCAATGCCGCCATCGCTTCAATGGTTCACGAGTACGAGGGCAAGCAGTACCTCGTGAACCTGATCGACACACCGGGCCACGTCGACTTCGGAGGCGACGTGACCAGGGCGATGAGAGCGATAGACGGCGTCATCATCCTTGACGACGCGGTCGAGGGCATCATGCCTCAGACGGAGACGGTCATCCGCCAGGCGATCAAGGAGCGCGTCAGGCCGATGCTCTTCATCAACAAGGTCGACCGCCTGATCAACGAGCTGAAGGTCGGGCCGGACGAGATGCAGCAGCGCTTCGTCAAGATCATCACGGAGATCAACACCAGGATCCTGAAGTTGCTCCCCGACGACCTCAAGGAGAAGTGGAAGCTGAACGTGGAGAGCGGCAACGTGCTGTTCGGCTCCGCGTTCCACAAGTGGGCCATCTCCGTGCCGTTCATGAAGAGGTCCGGCATCACGTTCAGAGACGTCTACAACCACCTGCAGAAAGGGACGCAGAAGGAGCTCAGCAAGATCGCACCCCTGCACAAGATTGTGTTGGACGCTGTGATCAAGCACCTCCCCAATCCGCTCGAGGCGCAGAAGACGAGGATACCGGTCATCTGGAAGGGTGACCTCGAATCGCCGATTGGCAAGGCGATGCTCAACGTCAAGGAGGACGCCCCCGTGGGCTTCATGATTACCAAGATCATCATCGACCCGCACGCGGGCGAGGTCGCGGCGGGCAGGCTCTTCAGCGGGAGGATCAAGAGGGGCCAGGAGCTCTGGGTCATAGGGATGCCGAACCCCCAGAGGGTGCAGACCGTCG
>Ga0315285_10004751_pt1 | contig 14085 bp, 14 predicted proteins | sample YL17G09_36_MG_FD_203698 | JGI IMG/M metagenome (GOLD analysis project Ga0315285, IMG submission 203698) | Sediment microbial communities from Yellowstone Lake, YNP, Wyoming, USA - YL17G09_36 | ecosystem: Environmental > Aquatic > Freshwater > Lake > Sediment | place: USA: Wyoming | collected...
GTGCACGCGCACCCTCCACACCCGAGATGAACTCCTGCTTGAAGTAGCAAGGCGAGCAGACCCTCACGATCTCCGCTCCCTCCCAGAAACGGTTGATCCCCCCCAACCCCTCCCCTGCTACCGTCACGATGTCCAGCGGTACCTTTGTCGCCCTGCGAAGCGCTGCGAGCATCGCCAGGGACAGATCGGTGACCGGATTAATGCTGTCAGTCCCCACGCTTTCCGCCAGTCGCGCTCCCGCCGGGTTGGCAACCCCCGCGGTGTATGACAGCTTGAATACCGTCTCTTCCGGAATGTCCCCATTCTGTCTCATCTGGGCGAAGAGCTGTATCACCTCCTCGCCATAGAACAGAAAACCCCTTATCCCTTCCTCCAGGCACCGCATCACGTCCTCGACCATGTAAGCGAGCTGGTCTGATCCCCGCGGCCGGATCCCTGAAGCGTGCCCCCAGGACGAGTGGTAGTGGCTGCCCGGGTCGAACATCGCCCGCGGGCTCGGGATCATGATGACTTCGATCAGCGATTCCTTCCCTATTTGGGCGAACTCGCGCAACTCTTGTCGAGTCAGCGTCTGCGTTCCACCGGGCCCCATTGAGACTACTCGGTGGATGGGGATATCCCTCTTTTTGCTTTCCTCCGCCACCGTCTCCAGTTCCGCCACCGAGTCAACGCTTGATACCTCCATGCGATAATGGCCGCCGTCAGGAAAGGCCGCACCCGAAGTCGGAAGATCGTGCAGGTCGCGGCCGGGCAGGCCATACTTTTCCAGCAACCCCTGGGCACGCAGCATCTATATCTTCTCCTTTTCCACTATGTTGAAATACATTCCATATTTTAGAATTGGACTATAGCGGAAACCTCCCGAGGTTGTCAAGAAAAAACATTCCGCTCTGCGCTTTTTCGTTCCCGCTCAGCCAGCCCGCGGCTTTCTCTGAGATCGCGGCTGGTCGCGAACCAGGCTGTTTGTCGAAAGATCATGGAATTTGCGCGTCGTCGAGCTTTGAGAATATTGGAGAATGAAAAAAACCTTCAGAAATGCGTTTACCAAGAGACCGTAAGACACGCACCAGACTACCTGCTCTGGGGTGAAACGGCTGACCCTTCCCCGTCAACGACCGGGCGAGTGTGCAACGACGATCTTTCGTGACACTGGCGCACAGAGCAGCGAAACCACACCCGCGTTTTGCGGAATATGATATCCTGGGATTCGTCTTTGTCGAACCGCTTTCTCTTTGCACGCCCATTCCGGCCCTCCGTTTTTAAGCGATGCGGCGAGTTGCAGGGAAGTATCTCTTGGACCGGATCGCCATTGCGATGGCGGCTGCCGCGCTCTATATTGGCTGTATGATCATGGCGATTCGCAGAGTGCGAATCGCGAAGAGAGGTGAATATGCGCGCAGCGGTTCTTTATGGTCCCCACAATCTGAGGTTCGAGGAGGTCCCTGACCCGTCGCCGCGGCCTGACGAGGCTGTCGTTCGGGTTTCAGTGAACGGGATCTGCGGATCAGACATCCATTTCTTTGACCAGGGGAAACTGGGGCCTTTCGTCGTTGACAGGCCTTACATACCTGGACATGAGGCGAGCGGCGTCATCGCAGAAGAGGCCCGTGATGGAAGCGGTCCGAAGCAGGGGACTCGCGTGACGATTGAGCCGGGTATCCCCTGCCGCAGGTGCATGCTGTGCAAGTCGGGACGCTACAACCTCTGCAGGGATGTCGTATTTATGTCCGCGCCTCCCGTGAACGGCACCTTCGCAGAACTTGCCGCAGTGGCCACAGATTTCCTACACCCGCTGCCGGACCGAGTCAGCGACGAAGCCGGAGCCTTTGTGGAACCGATAAGCGTGGCAATGCAGGCATGCAACCGGGCACGTCTTCGCGCGGGTCAGTCGGTGACAATCCTGGGGGCTGGATCGATCGGTCTGTTGACAATGCTCGTTGCGCGTGCGTTCGGCGCTTCCGAAGTCTACGTCGCCGATGTCCTCGACAGTCGGCTATCGGTTGCATCGAGTCTCGGCGCCTCCGCCATCATCAATTCAAAGAACGATGATCTACGCGCAGAGATCGACCGCCTGACAAAAGGGAATGGCGCTGAGACGGTGTTCGACACGAGCGGCTCCTCCGCAGCTTGTGCTGCTGCCCCGCTGCTGGCCGCACGGGGAGGAAAAGTCGTACTGGTCGGCTGGCCGGAGAGAGGCGAGTTCCCTTGGCCAGTTGAAGTCGCCATCGAGAAGGAGTTGGACGTGGTCGGCGTAAACAGGTACTGCAATACTTACCCCCGAGCGATCGCTCTACTCCAGGCTGGCCTCGTCGACGTCGCGCCTCTTGTGACCCACCGTTTCCCCTTCGAAAAGGTCTGCGATGCGTTCTCCTTCACACTCTCGAACCGTGCGTCAACCATCAAGGTGATGGTTGGAGGCTGAAGCTCCCGCCGGCCGAATGATAGCGACTACTATAGCTTCCCTTCGGCCAGATGCCAAGAGCGGGGCTCCCGCGCCGACCACCGCCGGGTGTGCAGAGGGGTGGACTTCGGCACGAGCCGCGAGAGGAGAGGGACATCACGGTGAGGGAGGTGGCAGCGGGGTGTGGCGGTGAGATCACGGCAGACCCTCGGCCCAGCCCAGAGGGATGGAAGGACGGACTGACCCCCGAGGCCGCGCGAGGAGAGAGGCAATCAGTTGAGGGGGGTGTCACGTCTCACATTAAATGGACAGAACTTCTCACGGTAAATTGAACTCCACATTCCTTTGTTCCTCATCCCTCTGTGCCCTTCGCCGTCATAAACGGGAACAGCAATTGCCCGCTCAATTCCCTTTACGCATTCACGGGTACCTCATCCAGCTGCTCCTCCAGGACCGCGCGAAGCCCCGCGACCGTATCTATCCCATACTGCCAGGCCCACTTGATCGCCCGCTCCATGCGTTGATGTGAATACCAGCGGGCGCAGGTCAACACTTCCAGGCTGTCCCAGTAGGCCCTGAGGGCTGCCCGCCCCCATAAGTCCTGGAGGAACATCACTGTTGCCGGGCCGACAGTGTAGGCACTTCTGATCACCTGCTCCTTTTCCTGCTCCCGCCTGTCGGGGATCTGAAGCTTTGGCGTGTGTATCATCGGCTTCTCCCTGGTCTCAGAAGACCTCTGTAGAGGCCACCCGTACGTGCTCTGCCGAGACCAGGCGGCATTTCTCCTGGGCGGCGGCCAGAAGGGCCCCGCGCGCAAGGTTGCCGGCGCGGCGCAGAAGCCCTCCCGAACTTTGGTGGATCGCGGTCACCGCCTCTTCGCTGAACAGCTCCTCGCTGGCACCTGTGATCTTCATGTGGTGGGACAAGTAGCCCTGCATGTCGATTCTCTGCAGGCCCTTCAGGAATGTCAGCCCGACCACGCGCGAGGCGAACGGAAGGCAGGAGGGGAACATAAGCTTGTCCACAAGGGATGTCTGGCCTGAGAGCACCAGGGGCAGCAGGCTCTTGGAATCGAAGTTGCTCTGGGCGAGGGTGTGCAGTTGAGCGAAGACTTCGGAGCGCAACAGGTGCGCCTCGTCAGTATGCCAGTGAGGATTCCCGACGGCGAAGGAGCCGAATGTCTGGTGGCTCTGCTGACCATGGCTCCCTGGATCGGCCTACACGTAGCCTGGCTGAAATAGGAGGACAGAATGTCGAAGATGAGCCTGCCGATGTCGGCAAACAGGGTACGATCGTACCTGAGATAGGATCGTAAGACTTTGGGTATGGTCCACACGAACTGGCGGTGGGGCAGGTTGAGAAGGAGGTCCCCGCTGAGGTACTCCCCCAAAAGGAGGGTCTGTGACGGTGCGGACCGTGTCCGGTTCCGTGCTCGTGAGGGCCTTCGCCGGCCTGGACACCTCCCTCGACCTGCGCTCGATGAGCAGCCACGTTTCCTGCGACTTGCCGCTCACCATCGTGGAGCAGAGCCACAACAGGCTCCAGGCCAGGATCGATCAGGTCGGCGTGCCTTTCGAGATCCACACGGACCAGCGGGTCCATCAGCCTCCGAAAGCAGTAGGGACGCACGGCACGCGGTTGCCCGCGCGCCGAATCCTCAGTACTGCACCTTTCCCATGTACCTTCTGGTCGTGAGGGGGTGGTTTCTCTCCGCAGCAAGGTTTTGGGAGAACCGGTCGAGGACCGCGAGCAACACGAATGGCGAGAAGTATCCCCGCAGGTCTTCGGGGACGCCGGGCAGGGCATAATCGCGCGTGTCGATCACGACCATGCGCCGGGTGTGCTTTGCCGTAAAATCGATCACCCGCTCGACAAGGGGACGGCTCAGGTCCTCGCCCTTCAAGACAAGCAGGTTCGAACCTTCGTCAATGACCTCGAACGGGGCGTGGAAGTACTCGCCGGCCGCGATGGGCTGCGCCGTGATCCACTGCATTTCTTCCAGGATGCAGTTGCAGTAGACGACGGCCTGCCCCCAGCAGGCGCCGGCTCCGATGACGTAGAACAGCGACTGGTCCTTGTATTCCCTGGCAAAGGCGAGGGCCTTCGGGTCGGCTTCGTTCCTGATGGCGGCCAGCCGGTCTGCGAGCGCCGAAAAGGACCGCAAGGTGTCCGCGGTCCTGCGGAACCCGTCTGTCTGCTCGATGATGCCGAACAGGATCTGGTAGGTCCTGATCAGGTTCGCTTCGCTCGAACCCTTGTTGGACAGGTTGAGGAAGACGAAGTCCGACGCTTTTCCGAGCGGCGTGTCGGGCTTGCAGATGAACGACACGACAAGACTCCCCCTTTCCCGGGCGAGGCGGGCAGCAGCGACCGTCTCGGACGTCGTCCCTGTGTAGGAGGACAGGATCACGAGCGACCGGGCGCCGAGGGCCTTCGGTTTGAGCTGCGCGAGCTCCCCCGCGTTGAAGGCGTACCCGGGCAGACGAGAGTTGACGTCCAGGATGTACTTGCCCGGGTGCATGATGGCCTGCGTCCCCCCGCAGCCGACGATGAAAACGTTCTCCACCTTTCGCTCCAGCGCGGACGTCACAGCCTTCTGGATCTCCGGCCTCTGCGCCACCTCATTCCGAATTGTTGCCACCAACTCAGTCGTATCGACAGCCATGCTCAGGAACCTCCCTCACGCGAATCAGATCGAAGGAATATCCAACGGATATCCGAATGCCCCATAGTTCGTGCAGGTCCGGGCCGCTTCCTCGGCGGCCGCGCGCAGCCCAGAAGGTATGTCCGTGCTCTCCAGAAAACCCGTCAGGCAGACAGCAATGAAAGCGTCGCCCGCACCGAGAGTGTCGGTGACCTCAACGGCAATTGCCCGCTGCAGGAACTCGTTCCCGCCCTGGTAGAGGGCGGCCCCCTCCTCTCCACGGGTGAGGAGGATGGCGCGAGGGCCCTTCCCCCTCACACGGTCGTGAAACCGCCGGATTTCCTGAATGGAGAGTCTGCCGGCCGAGAAGCAGGCGTAGTCAACAAACGGCAGCGTCGCTTCGAGGTACTCCTCGGTGAGCCTCTGCACGCTGGAATAATCGAACGAGAGGCGGCCGCAGGCTTGCTTCAGTGCCGGCAGATGGCTCTCCGTCAGGCTGTAGACGCTTGTGTGAACAAGGTCGAAATCGCGCACAAAGGCAAGGTCATCGGCCGACAGGGTGAACGAGGCCGCGATGCCCTTCGACGAACCGACGAACTCCCTCTCCCCGTCTTGCAGATGCACGACATCGAAGGCGTTGGCTCCTTCGACCATCCTCACGCGGGACACGTCGACCCCTTCCGACTCCAGGGAGCGGTGGATGTGGCGGCCGGCTGCATCGGTTCCCAGCCACCCGATGTACGCCGTATGTAGGCCCCGCCGGCGCGCAAAAACGGCGACGTTTAGGGCATTCCCTCCCGGGAAACATTTCCCCAGCTGCGGGTAGCGATCCACCACGTTGTCGCCGACACCGATGATTCTGGGCACTCTGCCTTCTGTTCCGCCGCTCATTGCGAAAACGGCACGCCGAAGCCGAAGCTGCCGCCTACCCCGCAGGTTTCGGCTGCGGCGCGGGCAGCCTTCTGCAGTCCGGCCCGCACGGCGGCCTCGCTGCAATCGAGCAGGCGGGAGGCTTGCCATCCGCAGGATGCCAGGAAGTGCAGCAGGAATACCGTGAGAAACGAGTCGCCCGCGCCCATGGTGTCCACCGCAGTTTTCGGCTCCGCGGTCTGATGGTAGAGCCGCCCGCGATACAACAGGATCGCCCCCTTCTTCCCTCTCGTTGCTGCCCCTACGGTGCAGCCCAGCCTGTGCATCGTCTCGATCGTACGGACGATGGAGGCCTCGTCGCTGGACTCCTCGGCCGAGAAGAAGGCAAAGTCGACGAACGGGCAGACTGCGCGAAGGTATTCGTCGCCGATCCGGGAGGAGAAATCGTAGGACAGGGGCACACCCGTTCCCTTCAGGCGTTGCAGCTGCGGCTCGATGTAGCTGTAGCAGCTGGAGTGGGCGAGCTGGAACGTGCGGATGTAGGCCAGATCGCCGGAAGAGAACTCAAGAGGATACAGCCGCATGACCCCCCCGGCATTGCCGGGAACGAACACTCGGTTGCCGTCCACGAGCGTGACCCGGGCGAAGCCGTTCTCGCCTTCGAAGCGCCTGCATCGGGAGATGTCGATCGAGAGCCCCTGCAGGACGGACTGGATGTGGTCTGCCGCCCGGTCGTTCCCGAACGAGCCGAGGTACGCGGCATCCACGCCTGCCTTCTTCGCGAAGACGGCGAAGTTGAGCGCGTTCCCTCCCGGGTACATGATCCCTGTGTGCAGGTACTTGTCGACGACGTTGTCACCGACGCCGATGACCCTTGGCATTCGCGTGTGTCCTTTCCGGATTCTGCCCTCAGCCCTTCGTGCTTCCTGCCGTGAGGCCCTTGATGAACGACTTCTGCATCGCAAGGAACAGTGCGACGACGGGAATCATGGAAATCGCGACGCCGGCCAGGATCGAGACGAAGTCCGTGCGCAGTTGCCCCTTGAAGTTGATGAGGCCGACCGGAATGGTTTTGAGCGACATCTTCTCGACGAATACGAGGGCGAACAGGAACTCGTTCCAGGAGAAGAGCAGGGTCATGATCGCCGCGGAGGCGAGGATCGGCTTGCTCAGCGGCAGGACGATGCGCAGGAAGATCTGGAAGCTGCCGAGGCCGTCGATATGCGCGGCCTCCTCCAGCTCCGCGGGGAAGGACAGGAAGTAGGACCGGATCAGGAACGTCACGAAAGGGAGCCGGAAGGCCATATAGGGAATGATCATGGCCCAGTAGGTGTCATACAGGCGGATCTTCTGCAGGATGCGGAACAGGGGGAACAGGGCGACCTCCCCCGCCAGGGTCAGCCCGCCGATGATGATGTAGAAGAACAGCGTCTTACCGCCGAACTGGAATCTCGCCAGGCTATACGCTGCGAGGGCGCCCAGGAAGACGGTCCCCAGCACCGACCCGACGCTCACGACGACGCTGTTCAGGAAATACGCCGAAAGCCCCTGCTTCCAGGCGTAGGCGAAGTTCTCGAACACCGGCCTCGCCGGCAGAGCGAGTGGCCGCGCGTACAGCTCGTTCAGAGTCTTGAGGGAGCTCATCACCAGCCAGAACAGGGGGTACAGGACGAGAGCCCCCAGGAAGGCGAGCAGCAGGTACAGGAAGACCTGCCGCGCTGTCTGCGCGCCCCTGCCCGGGCGAATGGCGGCTGCCGCGAACGTCCTTTCCATGCTCACCGCTCCCCTGAACGAAGAAGCCTGACCTGCAGGAGCGAGGCGGCGAAGGTGATGAGGAATACGACGAAGGCGATCACCGACCCGTAGCCCAGGTTGTCGAAGCCGAACACGGTCTTGTACAGGTACGTGCCCAGCACGTGCGAGCTGACCCCTGGGCCGCCCTGCGTGGTCGCGAAGACCTCCGCGAAGACTTTGAAGCAGCCGGTGAGGCTGATCACGAGTGTCACGAGGATCATCTCCCGGATGAGCGGCACGGTGATGTAGGCCGCCCGCTGGCGCGCGCTGGCTCCGTCGATAAAGGCGGCCTCGAAGAGTTCCTCGGGTATCTTCTGGATCGCCACCACCAGCAGGATGACGCTGTAGCCCGTGTACTGCCACTGGCTCATCGCGATGATCGAGAGCATCGCCGTCTTCGGGTCTCCCAGCCAAGCTCGCGCGAACCTTCCCAGGCCCACAGCCCTGAGCAGGTTGTTGAGCATGCCGATATCCGGCTCGTAGATGAAGAGGAAGAGCACGGCAACGGCCGAGACTGAGATCAGCGAGGGGATGAAGTAGAGGTTGCGGAAGAACCGCGCCCCCTTCCCCGCCGCCCTGCTCTCGAGGAGCAGCGCGATGACCGTTCCCCCGCCGATCTGCACGATTATCGAGATCAGCGCGAAGAGCAGGTTGTTCTTCAGCGCGGTGAAGAATGTCGAATCGCGCAGCAGCTTGGCGTAGTTCTCCAGCCCGATGAACCGCGGGGTGCGGGAGTAGCTCGACATCCTGAAGAGGCTGAAATAGACGTTCTGGATGATCGGGACATAGACGAATACCACGACGATGAGAAGGCAGGGGAGGATATATGCGTAGGGAACGTACCTCTTGTGCCGCATCCTCGTGTCACCTCTCGCCCGCCGCCTGCCGCGGGGCGCGGCTTCGCCGGCGGGACGTCATCCCTCTCCTACTGTACACCGCGGCGTCGCGCACGCACAGCGCTCCGCGTCGCCGCGAGGGCAGCGGGAGGAAGGCCGCAGACATCCCTCCCGCCGGAGAACCCACTGTCCGGGCGGCGGGCAGCCGCTGCAGGAGGCAGCGGCACGCTCCGCGCGCCCGGTTCGCTTTACGCTACTTCGCGTTCTTGCGGACCTCTGCCGCGAGGTCTTGAATGTCCTTCATGACCTGTTCGGGAGAAATTTCCTTGTTGATCAGCCTCTGGACATCGGCCAGGTACTTGCTCGCCAGCTCCGCGTTCAGGTCAACATCCAGCCAGTTCGTGAGCCCCGTTGCCGTCGTGAGCATCTGGTAGGCTTCCCGGATGCCCGGGTTGGGGTACGAGGCGTCGATGATGCCCTTGCTGGCGTTGAACCATCCCACTTCCTTCACCAGGCCCTTGCCGACCTCGGGCCCCGTGATGAACTTCAGGAACGCCACGGCCTCCTTGGGGAACTTGGTGTTCTTCAGGACGACGAATCCTTCGGGAGCGCCGGTCACGAAGCCCTTGGCGCCCTTGCCCGAGGGGATGTTGGGGAAGCCGAAGATCCCGTACTGGAAACCGGCCGGGGCAGCCTTCTCGACGCTGGGGATCTCGATGGTCTCCAGGTACACCATCGCCGCCTTGCCGTTAATGAAGTTCTGGCGGGCGATCTCGTGCGTGGTGCCGTTGGGATTCGCGTTCGCGTAGCCCATGAGGATCATGAAGTACTTGAGCGCCTCGACATAGCCGGGATCGGTGAACTCGCCCAGGGCGGGGTCGAGGTCGCGCACCCGCACCGGGTTGTCGACAACCCTTTGGTTCAGCTCGCCGATGTAGTGGGCGGAGGGCCACGCATCCTGGTTGCCGAACGCGATCGGAGTGACGCCGTTCTTCTTCAACGTCTCGCAAATCCGCACCAGATCGTCCCAAGTCTTGGGTGCCTCGAGGTTGTACTTCGCGAAGATCGCCTTGCTGTAGAAGAAGGCCTTCGCATCCACACGGAAGGGAAGGCCGTACAACCTGTCCTTGTAGTAGTACGGCGCGATCACGGAAGCGACCTGGCTGTCCTTCCAAGCCGTGTCCCTGTTGAACGCGTCAGTGATGTCGTACACGAGGCCTTCGCGCACGAAGTTGTTCATGAACTCGCCGGCATAAGCGAAGTAGACGTCCGGCGGGCTGTCCGAGCGCAGGCTTGTCTTCACCTTCTCGGTGTAGGCGCTGTAGTGCGCCGACTGGACCTCGAACTTCACGCCGGGGTGCGCCTTCTCGAACTCGGCGATCATCCTGTTGATGTACCCGTTCTGGGGCTCCTCGGGGTAGCGATGAAGGAACTTGATCACCTTCGCTCCCCCCTTCTCCGAACCGCCTTCCGCGCCGCCGGCAGCCACGAACGCCAGCATGCCCAGCACGACCAGCGCCGCCAGAAGCACTCTTGCCATCTTCCTCATGTCAGAATCCTCCTGTTTCTTCGTTTTTCGGTAACTCGCATCATTGTTCTCTCAGTCCCTTCGTTCGGCTTTCCCGCTGCCCGGCCTGTCACCTCCTTCTGCGAGACGTCTCACCGACACGGTATCCCGCGCGGGCGCGCTCAGTACGGCACCTTCCACATGTACCTGCGCGTCGTGAGCGGATGCCGGCGCTCCCGCGCCAGTTCCTGGTTGAAGACATCGACGGTGTTCAGCAGGAGCGGCGGGCAGAGAAACTCCGCCGCCGCGGGGTCCAGCTTCCCGATGCCCAGCTCCTGCGGATCGATCACAAGGAGCTTGCCGCCATAGCGGCGCAGGAACGCGAGCGCTCTCTCGTCCAGCGGCCGGGTTCTTCCTACGCTCATCAGCAGGATGAACGGGGTGTCCGGCGTGGTGATCTCCAGCGCGCCGTGGAAGAACTCCCCCGCGTGGAAGCTCGCCGTGTGCAGCCACTGCATCTCCATCAGGATGCAGTACGATTCGATGTAGGAGGCTGCGTAGCTCGCGCCGCTCGCCAGCGTGTACACGGCCGCCTCGTCGCGCCACTGCCGCGCGAGCTCTTTCGCCTTCCCGTTAACGGCCGCGCGCGCGGCCTGCGCGATGTCGTGGATGGCCTCGAAGCCGGCCATGGCGCCCTCATAGCCCGCCCAGTCCTCGTACGCCTTCAGCAGCTCGATGCCCAGCTTGAGGCCGATGCTGATCTTCTGGTTCTCGACGCGGGACCCTGGCCCCCACTCGTACCTGATCACAGCATCCCCGTGGGCCGTGATGGGAGAGCCCGGCGTGTACGTCAGGGCGATGCACGCCGCCCCCCGCGATTTCGCCAGCGCTGCAGCCGCGACGGTCTCGGGCGTGTCGCCCTGGTGCGAGCAGGTGATCACCAGGGAGTTCCTCCCCAGTCTCTTCGGCGTGCTGTGGACGAACTCGGCGCTGGCCCACGAGCTTGCCCGAAGGCCGGAGGTGCACTCTGTCTGCAGCAGGTGCTCGCAGGGCCAGAACGCCGCAAGCGAACCTCCGCAGGCGACGAAATAGATGTCCGCGAGGCCTCCGCCGGCCTCCAGCCGCTTCTTCGTTTCAGCAACGATGTTTCCCACCTGCATCAGCAAAGCTCTCCTCTTGTCAGGTCGTCTTATAACGTCATATTATCTTATAGGACACCTTTTGTCAAGAGTTTTCTTCGCGGCCCGCAGCGGTCCTGCCCGGGGGGCCGCGGGCCTTGCGTGCGACCGCGGTCGTTGCTATAGTGCCGCTGAAAGAGGTCCTGTCACTTGCCAGAATTGAACCAGTCGTCCGACACCCCACTGTACAAGCAGCTGAAGGAGTTGTTGCGCGCCTCGATCGCCAGTGCCTCCACCCAGGCGAATGAGCGCCTTCCCTCGGAGAAGGAGCTCAGCGACCGCTACGGCGTGAGCCGCATCACCGTGCGCAAAGCGGTGGAGGAACTCGAGAAAGAAGGCTACCTGGTCAAGGTGCAGGGCCGTGGCACTTTCACGCGGAAACCGAAGCTGGGCCGGGATCTGCATGAACTGCTCAGCTTCACGCGCACCTGCCAGATCATGGGCATGAAGCCCGGCACACGCGTCCTCAGATGCGCCATGATGAGCCCGACCGACTCCCTGCGGGAGACCCTTCAGCTGAAGCGGGGCGAGAAGGTCGTTTTTCTCTACCGCATTCGGTTTGCTGACGGCGTGCCCATCATCCTCGAGAGGAACTACTTCCCCTCCCGCTACAGCTTCCTCGTCCACGAAGAGCTGGAGAACAAGTCGCTGTACGACCTGCTGAGGACGAAGTACCGCATTTTCCCCGCCAGCGGCCACAAGACGATCGAGATCGTCCCGGCAGGCGAAGAGGAAGTCAAATACCTCCTCGTCGCGCCGGCGAGCCCGATGCTGCTGGTAACGGACACGACCTTCGACTCAATCGGCATGCCGATTCACCAGGCCTTCGAACACATCGTGGGGGACCGCTTCAAGTTCCTGATCACCGTCCCGGCGTCCCCCGCCTGAGCGGCAGGGCTCTCACTGCGCAAGATATGGCTGCAGCGTCTGGATGCTTCGGGCGTCAGCCTTCGCGGGGTCCATGATGTACGAGGAATCCGTGATCTCCAAGGTGAGGGCGCCCCGGTAGTCCGTGTCCTCGAGCGTGCGCATGTACTGATCCAGAGGAAGAACGCCGTCGCCCCAGGCGAGGTGCCCCCGCGGCTTTCCATCCACGAAGTGGATGTGCACGAGGTCGCTGCCCAGCGCGCGATGGTAGTCCGCGATCGTCTCGCCGGCGATCGCCATGGGGATCGTGTCGATCATTCCCTTCAGCACCGGCGAGGACACCTCGCGGAGCATCTTCTGGAGCGAGGCGAGGTTGTTAACGAGGTTGGACTCGTCCGTGCGAAGGGGCTCCAGCGCGAGGAGGATGCCCGCGCGCGCGGCCTTCCTCGCCAGCCTGGAAAGCGACTGCCGCGAAAGCTTCCAGGCCTCCTCGGGTCCCTCGGAGAAGTACCCCAGCCCCGAGGTGACGAGCAGCAGGGGACAGCCGAGGTCTGCCGCGACGTCGATGCACTTCTCGAGGTAGCGGACGCTTCGCTCGCGAAGGACTTTCTCCCGGGAGGCAATATTGATCGGGTAGATGCACTGCTCGGGCGTGAAGCACACGACAGTGAGGCCCCGGCGCGACAGGTCCGCTGACAGCCGGCGAACGTCGCCCGGGCGGACGTCGCCAATGTAGAAGTGCGGAGCCCCTGCCCACAGCTCGATGCGCGTCAGCCCGTTTGCCGCGACGGAATCCAGGAAGTATTCCCAGGGGAAATACCGGTAGTGCAGGTTCATGCTCGCGACCTGCGCTTTCTGTATCCTGCCCATGCCTGTCCTCCCTTGCCTGCCGCCACGGGCTTCTGAGATCTGCGGGGCGCATTTGCGCCATCCACCTGGTATTAAGACGTTATAATACAATGTTGTCAAGACTCCCTGCTGCGCGGCTTGCCGGCGTGGGGAGCGCGCTGTACTGTGGGTGCACAAATGGTAAGCGATAGAATGTTTTAGTTTCGTCAAGACCTCCGTTGATCGGTTGCCACTTTCCTGGGCTGTCGGCTGACGTGCGGTTTCGCGCCGTCTCTCTTGATTTTCTGTACACGTTGCATGGTACTGTGTCTCTGTGCTGGGAGCGGCATATTGCTCTGGTGACATTCGTCACTGCGGGCTTGCCCGCTTGCCATGTCGCTTCCAGCCTCATCGCTGTTCGTGTCCTCTCGAGTGTCATCCTGTACCAGAGAGCTGAGGGTGCGATAAAGCACGCGCACCAAGGCTCGTGCCACACGCTTGTAGGCTTCCAGCGGCGACATCCCTCGCTTGATGAGGTTGCGGCAGTAGCCGGCGAGGTGGGAATCCGGGTTGAAGCGCACGACGTTTCGCGCGGCGGTCATGAATGCGTCCTTGAGTCGGTGGTTGAATAGCGACGAGGGGACCATCCTGCTGTTCTGGCCCGTGGAATGCTTTCTACGACCCAGCCCGGCGTAGCAGGCGAGGCTATCTTCGCTTGAGAAGCGGCGGATGTCGATGATCTCCGCCACCAGCGTCGAAGCAGTGACGGTGGCGATGCCGCGGGTTTCCCTCAGTGCTCCGACTGCACTGTTGTCTTTGGTGATCATGTTGAGCATCGCGATGATGGCAGCCAGGTGTGCTTTGAACATGCTGATCCGAATGATAGGTTGTTATGATGACCGTCGGCGTAGGGAGGTTTGCCGATGGTGGTGCGCGTTGCGATGAGCGGGAGATGGTCGTATGCTGCTCTCAACCCCGACCCGGGAAAGCAGAGGGGGAGAGGGCAGGAGATGGCCTGTAATTGTTAGGGGGGTATCCATGTCACGTCCCCTGGTGTAAGCTGGCTGCGTGCCGCGAGCGCAACTGCACTATCCAGGGTCCTACGCTGAGCAGCGGGCCTTGTTCCCCGATGACGCCGCCTGCCTCGACTACCTGGACTG
>Ga0315285_10004752_pt1 | contig 14083 bp, 15 predicted proteins | sample YL17G09_36_MG_FD_203698 | JGI IMG/M metagenome (GOLD analysis project Ga0315285, IMG submission 203698) | Sediment microbial communities from Yellowstone Lake, YNP, Wyoming, USA - YL17G09_36 | ecosystem: Environmental > Aquatic > Freshwater > Lake > Sediment | place: USA: Wyoming | collected...
GTATCAAAGCTTGTTTAGGAGCTGTTCGAACAGCTGTTGCAGTGAATCGCCCCAGGGTGGATCTTATCGATCCTGTATTTCGTCGTGCTTATCTAGGGGGTGGGACAATTTGATAACTACTGAGTATGTATTAAATAATATGCAATTTTACCCACATTCTCCAATTGTGCTCTCAAAAGAAGATATATAGAAGCGCGATTGCGGAGATGATAAGCAATTAGTGATGTCGTATAGATATCATAGGCTCTGTAAAACATTCCAGTTGCTAGAAGATATTTGTATTTTTTGTGATCACCTAGAAATAAATCAGTTATATCATCTTTTCTTAACAGAGAAATCAGATTTTCTCTGTTTTCGTGTGGAATATCTTTTGATTTTTTTATTATTTTTTTGAGTAATTTATATTGCGGATTTTTATGAAATCGTCCTATTAATGAATATGATCCATTGATTATTTCTTGTTTATCTTTTTTTATGTTATTTTCCTCCATGTCTTCGATTACAATATTATAATCTGTATTTCTTTAAGAACATATCCTTAGATAATTTTTTATTGAATGTAAAGTCATGAGATTCAGATTTTTTTCAGTCTATGAAAAATGAAAAAGTCTTAATTAACCTCCCATACGAGCATTATTTCAGTACATCAACCATCGCGACTTTCTCAAGGATGAGATCACCGTACTTATGTGCCGGAAGGGTTCGTATCTCCTGATTCCTGATGCCGAAGTGCTTAAGAGTATTTCTATTTCCTTCAAGTAATGTATCGTCCGATGTCATATGAAACGTGCTGAGTAGTCTATCAATAATACTCTGATATGCTTTTCTGTTTCCTCGCTGTTTCTTGGTGTCAACCAGGATAAAAGCGATCGACTGCCTCCCTGTTTTCACACCCATTTTCTTGATTGCTTTTTGTATCTGTCGCTCACCAGCTGCATATAATAAGATTTCTAAGGCAAGTGAGTTTGTTGCGTTTGTCCTTTGTTCAAATGCTCTCTGAGCATGCTTTGTAGCAGAAATCAGATGATCCTTTCCATAGACAACCGCTGCATCCAGTGCTTGTATCACTAGGTTTTCTTTCTTTGAAAACGTAAGAAGTTGTTGTAAAAACAAGTCAATATTCTTGATGGTTCCGTATGCACCAATGACCGTGATCATCGTTTAAAACCCCTTAGTTCTTTATTTCCTCGTACATTGCTTTCTCCGATTTGCTGTTTTATATTTGTTGCAATTGCTTTTCCGATCGTCTTAATCTTTGCGATGCGCTCGAGGGGAACATTCCGTAAATCATTCACGGTTTTAAAACCTTCATGATACAAGGCACGTGCACGGACCCTCCCGATTCCTTTTAATGATACTAGATTTAGTAGCTCTTCTTTACATCCGTTTTGTACTCGTATCAGAAGATCATTGATATTAGAGACGCATGAAAAATTATACATCCTGGCAAACTCCCTCGTCGCATGCAGTAACCACTCCGCAATATCTACTACATTGTGGACATCACCAGGCCATATGTTATACTTCGAAACAAGAGCATCGTACGGTAGCTCCTCTATCCAATCCTCCAGCAAGAACGCGGTTTTCAAATCACTTAAAAACCATTCATAATCCTCATTTGAAGAACTAGGGATATCAAGCAGAAGGCTCTGTTGGATCTGTTCTGCTTTTTCCTCAACCCATGTATCCGTTCCCCGGAGGTATAACGACCGCAGATCTGGTGTTGAACAGATCGCATGCAGAAACGACAGCGGCGTTGTTTCCTTATCACAAGACCTTTCTAGCGCTTTTTTTAATTGAATCGCTGATAACGGGTCGATATACAACGAGGATGTCCTGGTGCCAAACAAGGTTGAAAGATACCCATCATCCATTTTTTCTATGAGTTGATTTTCCAAGAGAAACTCCAGTGCCGTATCAACCTCTTTTTTAATGGTGAATTCATCGGTTTGATATGCATAAAATGTACTCTGTATGAACTTGTACATTCCTTCAGCATCGTGGACAAACTGAGTCGCTATAACAGATAGAAGATGCATCCGTAATGCTAGTTGACTGCCTAATTTTGAATAAATCGGCTCTGTGTCCGCCAATATATAATTATAGAATATTTGATCCCGTTGGTTACTATCCTTTGCTATGGTGATTGCGTCTCCTTCGGTATCATAGCGTGGTCTGCCTGCTCGTCCTGCTTGTTGCTTGTACTCAAGAATAGGGATCGGCTTCATCCCAAAGTTTTCGTCGTACCGCCATAAATCACGAATAATAACACGGCGCGCTGGGATGTTTACTCCAGCAGCAAGCGTTGGAGTTGCAACGATACATTTAATTTGACGTTCTTTAAATCCTTGCTCAACCGCCCGGCGTTGACTACTCTCAAGCCCCGCATGGTGGAATGCGACACCCTTTTCTACACAAGACAAGAGCGTTTGTTCAATAGAGACTATCTCGTTCTGTTCCCGTTTCAAACTAGAAGCAAGGTTTCTAAGGTCTTTTTTCTCCTTATCGGAAAGCAGTTCTGCAACAACAAGGGACATTCGTGCAGCAAGAGACACAGTTGATTTGCGGTTGTTTACAAAAATGAGTGTCTGCCCGCCGTCTTTGAGAGATTCTTCAACAAGTAACTCCAGTGTTTGTTTACCATTCCCAGCTATCTTTTTCGTGGACCCATCATTGTATTTGATTGAATTTTTAAAAAACACGCCTTCTTTTAACACCACGGGCCGCCAATCGGATTGAATGAGTTTTCCACCCAGCCAATCAGCAAGCTCAACAGCATTCTTAATGGTTGCAGAAAGAGCAATAAGTTGTGTGTGCGGGTTGAGTGTTTTAAACTGCGCGATAATTACCTCAAGAGTCGGCCCTCTTGTCGGGTCATGAATAAGATGTATTTCGTCGATGACCAACACCTTTATTTTATCGAGCCAGTGGAGCCCATGCCGTAGAAGTGAATCAGCTTTTTCAGAGGTACACACGACTATATCGTATTTTGAAAGACGAACATCAGATTCATCAAGGTCCCCGGTGGAGAGTCCGACTTTTAATCCGAGTTTCTCAAAACACTTCAGATCCTCATATTTCTCGCGTGCCAGTGCTCTGAGAGGAACGATATAAAATGCTTTTCCTCCTTCATTTTTTAATCGTTGGACGATAGCAAGATATGCAACCAAGCTTTTTCCAGCTGCGGTTGGGATGGACAGGACAAGATGTTCCCCCCGTAATGCATAAGGCAGTGCCTCTGCCTGAGGCGGGTACAACTCTACTATTCCTTGTTCTTTGAGGATCTCTTGAATCTCTTTATCAAGTGCCAAGTAAATACTTTTCATATCTGTACTCGCAATAGGGAAAGAGCTTAATAAAGAAAAACGTTATTCCTATATTCAAGTATCGTGGTGAACATATGGGCCGAAGACAAACGATGATGGAAAAATATAAGATACAAATGAAAGCCTACCGGAAGAAAAGAATGAAAAATGACAGTACTCCGTATTTACCGTTTGATGGCATCGTCTATGTCATTGATTCGTTAGACCCAGGGAAGAAAATACAGGTTCAAGTTGTTAAGACCACGGTCAGAAGTCAACGGAAAGTCATTGAAAGCCTTGCTTGTCCTGAATGTAAAAACGAGATGCTCTGGGACGATAACTGGGAAGCATTTACCTGTACGAAACACGGGAAGAAAGCGATCTATGAACTGGTTGTAAAATAAGGAGAAAGGTGACAGGTATAAGTATACCTTTTTCTATTATGGGGTTGTGAATAGATATGGTTGAAGAAAAAATCGGAATTGTTGAGCATTTCTTCACAAACATTAACGTCGCTGCCATTAAAATCACTGATGGTGAACTAAAAATAGGAGATACCGTTCATTTTGTCGGCGCACATACAGATATTACCCAGCAAGTTGATCGCATGGAAATCAATCGAGCTCCTGTTCAAATCGCCAAAAAAGGTGATGCGATCGGGATAAAGGTAACAGACAAGGTTCGCGAACACGACATTGTTTATAAAATTCCAAAGGGTGAAACAGCATGAAGGAAATGGCTGAAGTAAGAGAACTAAAAGTAGGACGATACATCATCATTGATGAGGAACCATGCAAGATCCAGAGTATTTCTACATCAAAACCAGGAAAGCATGGTGAGGCAAAGGCAAGAATCGATGCAGTCGGTATCTTTGATGAGCAGAAACGCAGTGTGGTACACCCAGTGAAACATAAGGTTGGAGTACCAATCATTGACAAGAGGAGTGCGCAGATTCTTGCGCTCATGGGGGCTGATGTCGTTCAATTGATGGATTTGGAGACCTATGAGACCTTTGATATGCCAATCCCTGAAGACCTTAAAGGCCAGCTTGAACCAGGAAAAGAAATCCTGTACTTGCAAGCCATGGGAAAACGAAAAATTACCAGAGTATAAAACCTTTTATCCACGTATTGTGTAGGTTACGATCATTATGGATTTCCCTAACTATTTTGCAGATGCAGAATCAAGTTTTGATGATGCATCGCTCATCCTGTTTGGTGTCCCTTTTGAAAAAACCTCATCATTCCGCCATGGAGCAGATAAGGCACCCTATGAGGTACGACAGGCGAGCTGGAATTTTGAGCGGTATGATCTTCGAACCGGTATTAATTTTGAGGAAATCCTCGTGCATGACTATGGTGATCTTAATGTCCAGAATCTAACATCAAAAGAGGTGTTTGAAACAACAAAGACGTTTACCTCAAAATTGCTTGTAAAAAAGAAAATCCCGATAGCTATCGGGGGAGACCATTCGATCACCCCTGGCATCATCGCAGCGTTTCCAAAGGATATCGCGGTCATTTCCCTTGATGCTCATATGGATTTCCGTCAGAAATATAAAAACGATATCTACAATCATGCTTGTGTGATTCGCAGGGTTACCGATCATATTCCTATCCAGAACATTGCTGTGTTAGGTATACGATCTGTTGAAAAGGAAGAATATGAACAAGCGCAAAAACAGGGACTCTTTTTCCGTGATGCATTTACTATTAATAAAATAGGGATTGGGAAGAGCATCCAACAAACAAAAACGCACCTGAAGGGGAAACAAATCTATCTGACGTTGGATATCGATGTCGTTGATCCCGCCTATGCACCTGGAACAAGTACACCAGAGCCGTTCGGGCTTACCCCATTGGATGTACTAGAAATCATCGAAGCATTTTCACCACAACTCATCGGCTGTGATGTCGTAGAAGTCTGCCCGCCATACGACCATGGACAAACCGCGGTTCTTGCAGCAAAATTAGTTCAAACATTCATCAGTGGGATATGGAGAAACCGAGAGGCTTAAGTTAATATATACCCACTTCATTCAACTCGCTCATGCAAAAGGAAAAAATTGCTCTTATCGCGCTAGTGATCATCGTCGTCGCAGCATTATCGGTTTTTTTGATAGCGGTTAACACTGACATCTTTGAAAATCTCTTTAAGGAGAAACTGACTATTTCAGAAGGTGATTGCGCTGACGTCAATTACATTGGTAGGTACACATCGAATAACACAATTTTTGATACATCCTATAAATACGCACAAAATAAATCAGGCGGGACACCATTAAAAATCTTTGTAAGCAACAATACAAATGCGACATCCCCGAAACCAGGATACACCGCTGGAATGATAGAAGGATTCAGAGAGGGACTCATCGGAATGCAAGAAGGTCAGACAAAAATAATTGGTCCTATCCCCCCAGAGAAAGCATATGGAGCAAAAAAACTTACAGTAGGGGCGATTTTTACTACCCAATTTACTGCATTCGGAATGAATCAAACTGTTGAAGTCATTAATTACACGAGTGAAAATCTAACCCTTAAATGGATAGATGTAGAAAATCATAGTAATTTTACGATGCCTCAATTAGTCATTAATAACCTCCAAAGCACCAATCAGACAGAATATGTCACCTACCTTCCACCGTCTTATCTATGGCCGAATTCCACTCAGATTTTAAACATCACAGACAATAATGTAACCGTATATACTACTCCAACAAAAACCACGAATTTATCTACAACAATAGTACAAGTACAATATGGGGAAATACTCATGTTGATTTTCCCAAATGCGACTACTGCGACATGGAATAATACTTCAATAACTGTCACTTGTTCACCAATGGTCGGAACAAATTATACGTTCCAGACCCAAAGCTATACAGGGATGCTCAATGTAACTATTACAATTATTAATATAACTGACGATAAAATCAATGTTTCCGCAATAAATGACCAAAGTCCAGAACCACAATATCTAGAGTTGTATAGGACACTGACTTTTAATAGAACAGTTATCCTGCCACGTTTCTATAGAAATATTCCTACGATGTATGTTTCTTATCTTTATGAAAAAGATATTCAAAATGCAGGATACAGCTTAAATCCATTGGCGGGAGAATCGTTAACCTTTGAAGTCATCGTCGAAAAAGTGTATAAAACGTCTCAGGGGACAAGCTGAAGTTTTATCTCACGTTCTACTATCTGTAAAAACTCTTCTTCTTTTCCTTTAGGGATGGTCGCGCCAGCAGCGATGTTATGGCCACCACCTACCCCATTTAATTCTTTTGCGGCACGGGTGAGAACTGTAGCAAGATCCAATCCGCGGTCCACCAGGCTTTGTGTGGCCCGTGCGGAGACCTTCACATCCCCATTTTCAGTGAATGCGAACCCGATGAGGGGTAATTCTTTATCGACGTCTTCTGTGTTTAACATCATATTAGTGACAATTCCAATAATGGTATCGCGGATACCGTCACCAGCGTGGAAATATTGGAGGTGGGTTCGTTTCTGGATCTTTTCTTCTCGTGCGAACTGTAAGCCTTCCACGAGATTATGGCGATGGCCACTGAGGAGATTTAACGCTTCTTTGAGCCATTTCCCCCGGTCACCTAGGCATACCTGTAGTCCGACCTCATACTGACCGTACCGTGCCGTGGAATTCAGAAGCGTGGCGAATTCTTTAGCCTCATGCAGCTCTGTTCCTTCTTCCTCTTTACAAAGGATGTAAGATTCTCCTAGGACCCTACTTGCCGCCTGATACCCAAAGCCTTTCGAAAGGAGCATCTGAATAATCGTGGAGATGATCTTCCTTTTCTCCTCTTTGTCAAGATCAACCCATGTCCTCCATGCATCCCCCTCTTTTAATCGAATCTGTAATTCCTGCAATAAGGCAACGCAGGCATCTTCACGTCCACTGACACCAGGGATAAGCGGGTCACTTGCATACTGAAGGAGTTTTATAAGAGGCCTAGTTTCTTTTCCGAAATACCGGATGTCCTTGATTGTTTGAAGAACACCAGCGTCTTTCCCATCCTTTACGATCTCGGTGTTCATTCCTCGAAGCTCACAGAACTTCCGATCCTGAAGATCACCGATTGCTCCGACGATCGCAAGACCAGATAAATCCCTGTTTTTCAGGTCAAGTGCTTTTGAGACCAGATAGGTTGCCCCTGCACCAGACAGTTCGTAAGACCCATCACGACCAAACAAGTGAGGATTGAAATGAAACGGGGCATCACAATCCGGGGGACATTCATGGTGATCCGTGATGATTTTTTTGATTTCCGGGTACTGGGCGCTAATCCCACTCCCCAAGTCGGTAAACCACACGAGTTCATGGCTCTCAGTAAGTAACTTATTAATCACAACCTCATCGAGCTGTTTAATGCATTCAATGGAATATTTTTTTCCGAGTCTCCGAAGGGTCTCTGAGGCGATTGCTCCTGCGGTGATCCCATCTGCATCGATATGCGTCACGATATGGATCTCTTTGGATTTTCGTATGATGTCTGCTAACTCGTTTGCTCGTTGTATCAAAGAATTACCTCGTGCATGAAGAATAGGAGAGGGTGCTGATTAGTCTTTTGGTTTCTCATAGAGTTGTTTTTTATAAAAGAACCTTGATATTTTTTCACAAGCTCATACGTGGTAAACAAGAAATCTAAAATAATAGCAGTGGTTACAGAATGTGCTGCAAAGGAGGTTATTTTGCTATGAAGAAAGAATTTAAAGAAGGCAATATCACCATAACCGTCGACTATGATAAATGTAAAGGCGCAGGTGAATGCGTGACCGCATGCCCCGTTCAAATCTTTGAACTTGTCAACGGCAAGGCTGCAGTAAAAAACATAGGGGAATGCATCGAATGTTGCGCTTGCGTCAACGCATGTCCCTATACTGCGATTGAGCACAGTTCCTGCTGATCTAAAAATTCATTTGGAATTTATATGGAGAAAAAACAGATAGAAATACGTCTTGTCGACTCTTGGCCTGAAGACGAAATCGTCGCATTATACAAAGCAGCAGGCTGGTGGAAAGACTCCTATGACAAAGCAGGGATCCCTCAGTTGATTGTAGGGAGTTTTGTGTTCGCGGTAGCTGTCGATAAAAAAAACCAAAAAGCAATAGGAATGGGCCGTGTTCTCTCCGATGGTGCCTCTGACGCATATATCCAAGACTTGGTGATTCTCCCACCCTATCGTGGTCAGAATCTAGGGAAAAAACTGGTTCAAGCACTCGTTGACCACTGTCTCTCCAAGGGAATCCTCTGGATAGGATTGATTGCGGAACCAGGGAGTAGCCAATTTTACACAACCCTTGGTTTCAAACCAATGGAGCACTTTATCCCCATGCTTTATACAAGGGAGCGATAACCTGTGATTTCTCTTGATGATTTCCAAAAAATTGGGGAAAATGATAAACCTGTTTTTGACAGATACTACGCGCGATTTCCTCCAATTCATAGTGGTGAAGTATTCACAACTATGATCAGCTGGGGGGGATATGTTGAATATCGGTATGCACTCATTGAAAACAGTATCATCATCATGAGTAAAGACAAAGATGGAGCGGTTCTGCATGCACCATCTGGGAAATTCAATCTGGACCTCCTCAAACAAGTCATTACCCTTGCAATAAAGGAAAATGCGGTCTTCGGATTCATTAAAACATCGGAGAAAAATCTGCTTGCAAAACAATTTCCTTCGTTGATGTTTGTCGAAGATAGAGATTTTTTTGATTATATATATCGTGCGTCTGATCTGGCAGAACTTCCTGGAACAAAGTACGGGAAGATACGAAATCGATTGAACAAGTTCACAAAAAACTACGCATATACGATAGAGGACATCTCAGAGAAAAATATGGACGAGGTAGATGAGTTCCTGAAACGATGGTGTCTCTGGAAGGACTGCGGATCTGATGAAGTGTTGGAAAACGAGCGGAAAGCAATCGTGTATGCGATGTCACATTTTTTTGACCTTGGTCTTTCTGGACTTGCATTGAGGATAAATGGTTCAATTGAGGCGATCGCGGTGTATGAAAAAATGAATGCGGATACCGTGGTTGTCCATTTCGAAAAAGGATCTCCTGATTTTGATGGGATATACAAAGCGATTAACATGGAAACAGCGCAACGTGTGCGACATCATGCTCTGTTTATTGATCGGGAAGAAGATCTTGGGATTCCAGGATTGCGACAAGCGAAACTTTCCTACCAACCAGATCATTTTATAGAATTATATCATGTCACAAAAGAAAGTATCCGGACTACAACTTTTTTGGCGTTGTAGTCCTTGAGTAATTAATGTTGTTTTTTATGGGTTTAACGGGATCGGTAACCAGACAGTAATAATGGTTAATCCTGCAACAGTCACACTTGAATAGACACCAGTCGATGTTTTTACTCCAAACCAGTATCCGAAGAAGCCGAACATAAAGCCAGCATATTCCCCAGGTGGAACAGAATCTGAAATCAACCCGTTTGTCTGGATTCCGTTCGTTGCATATCCTTTATGGAAACTGATAATATCAAAACCAATATAGTTTATGAAGGTATTTAATCCCAATACAACTGTCGTCCCATTTTGCAATGTAAAAGTTATCGCGCTCATCGCACTGAAGATTGAATTGTTGATAATTGGCGCGGTGTTCATCCTCTGAACAAGGGATTGGATTTTCCCGTTGTTTGTTCGTTGGTTGGTTTTGCTGAGAAGACTATCGCTAGTTACGTCATCAGAAACGAGATTATGTTTTTGAAAAACTGTGAGTTGAGTAGATAGGGTTTCTTTCATTGATGTTCCACTGGTAGAAATTTCTTGGAGTTCATTACAAATCGAAATCCATTCCGCTTTAGAGATAGTGATTTCTTTTTTTACTGGAGCAGCACCAGTACAATCTACAAAATCAAGTGTTACTGACTCAATGGTTACGTACTGTGGTGTGATGTTTCTATGACCAGCTTCACTCATGCTTCCGATTGCTGGTGTGACCATTAGACCTGCAACAAGAAGCACAGTCAAACAAATAATTTTTCCCATATTTTTCATAATAATCATTATTTATATCCAACGACTTGTATTTAGATATTTCGTTGAAATGAAAAGAGCACCTTTTTTTAAAAAAATTTGAGTTGCCATAATTATGTAATGAGAATCAAAAAGAATGGCATTTTAAAAAAGTTCATCTCTTCGGTTTGAAAAGTTGGATATGTTTTTTTGATTTTATTATTTAATTCTAAATTTTTTGAATTAATTAAGTAGGAATCATAATTTTTTTAGTATATTACGTTATTTTATAAACTAATTAATTTTTGTACTTAAATTTGTGTTTTGTTGTGTGTTTTTGTGCTAATTTTTGTCATGATTTTTTGTCAATTTTTGAATATTCTTTTAATGATGTAAACTGACATGTGTTTGAACAATTTATTTTTTTATAATTAATTTTCAAAAACCAGATTTTTGCTAATGCTTCAAATCACGTGAAATTCCAAGTCGCAGTAAATAAAAATTCAAATTTTCGTAAATGAAATTACAATATAAATTTTGTATTTGTATAAACTTAATTAATTAAATATTAAGCTTAAATTTATAATTTTATGTTAACATGTACCATTGTATAATGATATATATTATCTATCATGTTAAATGTTAGATGTTAGCATAATATGCACATATATTATGCATAACATTTTCTAGCACGGTAAATTATAACTAGAACAACAACAATTAAAGAATTTACAGCAAATACCAAAATTTTCCTTAAAATTAAAACCTAAGGTCTAATTTACCTGAAAGAAATCATGACCAAATGAAAAAAATCAGATATATATTTTTAATCTATATCTAATCAACAGAAGAAAATGAAGAATTCATATGGAGGCAATAGCTTGAAAATATCAATCCGGGCATATCAACTTCGGTTCACCGAACTTGATAAAAAAGTTAATGAAAATTGAAATTTTTAGTCAAAATTGTAATTTCTTTGTTTCCCACCTTTTTCAGAAATTAATTTTTGAACTTCTTTGAAAATTTTTGCGTCAATAATTTTAATGTGTCTGCCTCTAGTTAATTTTTCTTCGAATCTGTGATACCCACAATATACAGGATTTTTTAATATTGTAGAAATGGTCTTTTTTGCCCAGAAACCCCTTCTTTTTGTTGGAATTTTGCTAGAATAAAGCATTTTCACTATTTGGCCCATACTTTTTCCAGATAAATATTGAGAGTAAATAGACTTTACAATTTCTGCCTCATCAGGGATAATTTGTAGAACTCCATCTTTATACTCATATCCAAATGGGACATTAAATCCAGAGTGTCCTATTTTTTCCACTCTTGTTTTCATGCCTTCTTTAACAGCATCAACATGAGAAAAAGGGTCGTTATCGAATTTTTGTTTTATTTCTTCGTAATTAACTCCTTTTTCTCTGCATATGCATTTTAAAGCCTCATATTCATTTTCAACTTTGTATTGCTGGATCATTTCTTTTGATGATGAGAATCTCAAAAAAATATTTTTTAATAAAAATATATCTCTTGGCACTATATTGTGACAACTGTGACAAAATACCAAACAATTATCTAAGTTTGTTTTTCCACCTAATCTAACTGGAATAATATGATGAAATTCGAGATCTTTTTCAGTCCAACATCTTTCGCATCTATTATTTGCTCTTTTCAAAGCTAGTTTTTTAAGGGATTGAGGAAAATCATCAACTCTCATAATATATCCACCTAAATACTATTCAACAATAAAAAATTTTGAACAATGATTAGTTTTAATATTTTTCTTTTGTATACTTTTTTGAACATCATTAAAAGTATTTTTATCAATTATAGGTATATGTTCACCTGGATTTAGATAATCCTCCCAATGCAAAAATCCACAGTATAAGGGATTTTTGAGAATTAATGATACCGTTTGTGGTCCCCATATTTTATTTAACTTAGTAGGAGTCTTTTTTTGATTCAATATCTCAGCAATTTTTTTCATACTCAACTTATTTCGATACATATCAAAAATATTTTTTACAATAATCGATTCGGAATCATTGACTACTAGTTTTCCTACGACGTAGTCATACCCGTACGGTATATTGAAACCGAGCACTCCACCATTTTGTTTGGCTTTCTGCTCCATCCCAATATACACTCGCTCCCCGATCTGCTCTGACTCAAGTTGCGCAATACGTTGGATAATATCCATTACGAAGCGTCCCATGGCTGTCGAGGTATCTAAAGACTCCATCATCGAGACGAACTCTTTCCCTTTTTTCCCGAGATCCTCCATCATGAACATGAAGTTCTTGGAGTTACGGTGGATACGGTCCATCTTGATGACGAGAAGCGCGTCCCATTTTTCGATGTCCTCCATCATCCTAGCGTAGGCAGGACGCCGTGTTTTTCTCCCTGAGTACCCCTCATCCACGTACTCACCTGCGATGTCCCATCCTCGGGCGGTGCAATAGGCACGAAGTTTCTCTAGCTGTGCATCAAGGGAGAATCCTTCTTTGGCTTGATCTTCCGTTGATACTCTTGTATAAATTGCTGCGCGTATCGCTTGTGCATCCATCCAACATTTGCTAGCGGTTGTGAATTTATAAAGATTTTGTGATGCTTACCATGCTAAATATTATCTATCAAAATTTAACAAGACTGTAGTATGCTAGATAAACTCTAGCTTTTTATAATAAGAGACTCTGCTGCATGGTAACAAGAATATGTTATGTTAATGTTTGAGATTAACAAGTTAATCTAATATATTTACAATATTTACAATATAAACTATTTTATTTAATTTTCTCCCGTGTCTTGCTGTTCGTCATGCTCAATCGTAAAATCTTTAAGATCATATTCCTCAGTAATCGTACGAGAACGAGCACCCGCTTTTTTTATCTGACGTCCACAGACCGTACATTTTCCAGTTGCCTCGTCATACGCCCGCCATTCCATACACGTGGGGCAAAACTCATCTTCACCAACCATAACCTTCTGTACCGTCGTATGGATATCTTTCTTCTCTCTCTTTTTCGTCGATTTAATAGGCCTTTTTTTTATGGTCGTCTTTACCTTCTTTTTCATAGTCTCTCGCGTCGGTGTCGTGAGAATAGATATCAAAAAAGATTTATATTGATTTTTCTACCCAGCCTTGCCTCCCTCGAAGCATATGACAAAAGAAGAAAAAATAAAGATTTATATGAAGATAAACGATACATGAAATCGCTTTGATCAGGTGAACTAGGAGAAAAAAAACTTGGATGCACTATCGTTTTATAATTCAGACCTCTTCAAATGGGTTATTCTTCCCATACTGATTTTTGTCGCACGTTTAATGGACGTAAGCCTTGGGACGTTACGGATTATTTTTGTGTCTCATGGACTGAAATATATTGCACCGATCGTAGGGTTCGTTGAAATCAACATCTGGTTGCTTGCCATTGGACAAATCATGCAGAACCTGAACAATCTCGTTTGCTCCCTCGCGTACGCAAGTGGGTTTGCAATGGGCGCTTTTTTTGGTATGTTAATTGAGGAGAAACTGTCAATTGGCATGGTCATGGTTCGTGTGATCTGCAAACATGATGCCTCTGAACTTATAAAATCACTCCGAGCAGCGGATTACGGGGTTACTACGCATGATGCAGAAGGCGTGAAAGGACCTGTGAAGATTATCTTCGTGGTAATCCGGCGAGAGGATCTACATGATATCTTGGATCGAATCCATAAGATCCATCCACATGCGTTTTATTCAGTGGAGGACGTTCGATCGGTGGGAGAA
>Ga0315285_10004755_pt1 | contig 14077 bp, 9 predicted proteins | sample YL17G09_36_MG_FD_203698 | JGI IMG/M metagenome (GOLD analysis project Ga0315285, IMG submission 203698) | Sediment microbial communities from Yellowstone Lake, YNP, Wyoming, USA - YL17G09_36 | ecosystem: Environmental > Aquatic > Freshwater > Lake > Sediment | place: USA: Wyoming | collected...
TCCAGAATCGGATAAACCACCAGAGCCGGGCACATAATCTGCATGGCCATGGATAAGTCACCCCAGGCTAATTCCTCGGCAATCAGTGCACCGGTTACAGCCGAATGCTCACCACCCGGGCCGCCGTACTTTTCGGGGATGCCGGAAGAAGCCAGTCCCATTGTCCAGGCAGTGTCGATGATATGACCGGGAATTTCACCGTTTTCATCGCACTCTCTGTAGACTTTCCGCATCTCATCGTTGGCAAACTGCTTTACCAGTTTCACGATCATTTGCTGTTCTTCAGTCGGACTAAAAGAAATCATATCTCAACTCCTTTCAGAATACACATAGTTTCAGCACAATCTTCGAGCAAGATAATTTAACATTGCCAGAACCTTTAGTCAAGGATAAATATGCCTGATACTATGTTAAGAATGCCCAGACGAAGCGCCGTGTTTTATTACCAGGACAGAGGTACTAAATTGACAAGCCTTTGCCTAACTGTTTCGCTTCTGCTATTATCTCAAAACATGCAGATTAAGCTAACCTTTCTCGGTGCGGCTCAAAGCGTTACCGGCTCATGCTACCTCATTGAAGCCGGCAAAACCAGGTTTCTGGTCGACTGCGGGCTTTACCAGGAGAGGGAACTCACAGGACGCAACTGGGCGCCTTTTCCCTTCCCGCCGGAATCTCTCGATTGCGCCCTTCTGACCCATGCCCACCTCGATCATTGCGGCCTTTTGCCCAAGCTAGTCCGCGAGGGCTTCCACGGCCCGATTTACGCCACTGCTGCCACCACTGAAATCGCAGAAATCATACTCCTCGATGCGGCACACCTCCAGAAAGAAGATGCCGAGTTCAAAAGAAAGAGACACCAAAAAGAAGAGAGGAAAGGCCCTTATCCGGAGGTTCCATTATACACGGTAGATGACGCCAGGGCTTCTTTGTCACACTTCTCACCAATCCAGTACGGAATATCAGTCAATATAGGCGAAGGTGTCGAAGCCACCTTCTATGACGCCGGTCATGTCCTGGGCTCATCAATGATAACAGTCAAAATAAGGCAAAACGGAGAGGAGCGGACGATTCTTTTCTCCGGAGACATCGGCCGGTGGGACAAGCCGATACTTCATGACCCCACCTTGTTCGAAGCAGCAGACTATGCACTTGTGGAGTCGACGTACGGCGATAGGTTAAGCGAGCCCTTAGAAGAGGCAGCCGACAAGCTGGCCGACACCATAAACGCAACCGTGAAATCCGGCGGAAACATAGTCATACCCAGCTTCGCTCTGGAGAGGTCGCAGGAGATATTGTACTATCTTAACCAATTCCTCATCGAAGACCGCATCCCGCACCTGATAGTCTTTGTAGACAGTCCTATGGCATTAAGCATTAACCAGGTGTTTGAACATCATCCCGAGCTGTTCGATGAGGAAATGACTAAATTTATGCAGCAAGGGTCACCCTTTGGCTTTCGCGGCCTGAGCCTTGCCAGAACAGCCAGCGAGTCGAAGGCGATAAATCAAATAAAGGGAACTGCTATTATCATCGCCGGCTCCGGTATGTGCACCGGCGGCAGGATAAAACACCACCTGGTAAGCAACATCTCGAGGCACAAGAGCACCATACTTTTTGTCGGCTATCAGGCAGCAGGGACTTTAGGCAGAGAGATAGTTGATGGCGCTGAAAAAGTCAGGATATTTGGGCAACACTATCCGGTCAAAGCCAGAGTGGTACAGATAGACGGCTTCTCGGCACATGCCGATAGGGACGAGCTTGTCAAATGGCTATCAAGCCTGCGCCAGCCGCCGAGGCGCCTCTTCGTAACTCATGGGGAATCGAGCGTATCACAGCATTTCGCCAGCCTGGTGAAAGATAAGATGGGTTGGAACGTTAGCGTCCCAGAATACAAAAGTCAGTCTATTCTGGACTAGCCACTCAGTCTAAGATTGCTTGGCTACAGCCCGTCTGCCGACAATTTCGCGCTTTATATACCATTGCTGAACCGTTTGAATAACTTCATCGGGCGTGTCGCAAATCCTGAGCAGGTCGAAGTCCTGTTCAGAGACGAAACCCCTGGCCAAAGTCTGACTCCGCAACCATTCCACAAACTCCTTCCAGTATTTACCATCAAACAAGATTACAGGGAAGGGTTTTATCTTATGGGTCTGTATCAACGTCAACACCTCGGACAACTCATCAAGTGTTCCCAAGCCGCCGGGCATGATGACAAAGGCAGTGGCATACTTCACCAGCATGACCTTGCGAACGAAGAAATGGTGAAATATTATAGAGCGGGTTGTATAAGGATTAAGTGCCTGTTCTTCCGGCAATTCGATGTTGAGCCCTATTGAGGCAACACCGGCTTCGAGTGCGCCTTTATTGGCGGCTTCCATAACGCCAGGTCCACCGCCGGTTATTATGTTAAAGCCCAGCTCTCCAAGCCGCCGGGCTATTTCCTCTGTCTGAGAATAAAGCCCATCGTCAGATGTAAGCCGCGCTGAGCCGTATATGGTTATGGCCGGCTCTATGCCTGAAAGGCTATCAAATCCTTCTACCAGCTCTCCGATTATACGGAACATCCGCCAGGAGTCTTCTTTAACTAGTTCGTTTATCTCATATTCGTGTGCCATATCTACCTCCGCTTCAATCAGATATTACCATACTGGATATAAAAACTGCGAATAAGTCACTCAAAGCTGACTGAACTCGTTCAGATAGATAGGTGACACCCATACTAGACATATCGAAGAAATGAGAGGCAATTACTCCTTTATTCTCTCTCCCCTGGAGGGAGAGAGTTAGAGTGAGGGGGGATCGTCTCAGGTTTCACCCTCACCTTAATCCTCTCCCATCAAGGGAGAGGAAACAAATTAGATCTGAAAGTTATGTCTCTACCCTTAAAACAAAAACGAAAGTGTCACTAATGCGCTGGGCGAGCACACTGACTTGACACAGTTCGGTAAGGATTCTACACTTATCGCAGCTTGTGAGGCACAACGACCATGATTTGTCCTGCCTGTAAGAAAGACATGATAGTTGTTGAGTATAGCAACGTTGAGCTCGACTATTGCCTTAACTGTCACGGCGTATGGTTCGACTCTGACGAACTCGAGCTTTTGCTGAAGTCCATGAACTTAGATACTCCCGACCTGCTGCTGAGCCACATCTTAGATTCCGCAGAAGCCGGAACATCGGAAAAGCAAAGAAAGTGTCCCATCTGCCGGCGGAAAATGAAGAAAACGACCATAGGCGAACATCCGGAAATACTGGTAGATGTTTGCTCGCAGAAAGATGGCCTGTGGTTCGACGGCGGCGAGGTATCTCAGTTGCTAAAAGAGCTGGCCAAAAAACAACCGGCAGGACAAGAACCTCATCATCAGGTAATAAGTTTCCTGGGAGAGGTATTCCAGGCTCAGGGCTGAGATAAAACGGGCTAAAATGTAAAGGAGGTATTTTATGACGATAGCAATCTGGGTAATCATCGGCATCGTAGTCATTCTTCTTATCGCCTTCGTCGCCATCTACAACGGCCTGGTCCGGCTGCGCAACCAGGTGAAGAACGCCTGGGCACAGATAGATGTGCAACTAAAAAGGCGACATGACCTTATACCCAATCTGATTGAAATGGTTAAAGGTTACATGAAATACGAGCGGGAAACACTGGAAGCCATAACCAAGGCCCGCACCTTGGCCCAGCAAGCAACGTCCGCCGGGCCGGGTGAGCGAGCCAAGGTTGAGGGTGAGCTGAGTTCGGCTTTGACCCGCCTCCTGGCTGTGGCTGAAAGATATCCCGACCTCAAAGCCAGCCAGAACTTCCTGTCTCTCCAGGAGGAGCTGGCCTCAACCGAAAACAAAATCAGCTTCTCCCGCCAGTTCTACAACGATTCAGTCATGCAGTACAACAACCAGACCCAAATGTTTCCGTCGAATGTCATAGCCGGCATGGCTGGCTTCAAGCAGGGCGAGTTCTTTGAGGTCACCGTAGCCGAAGAGAAAGAAGTACCGAAAGTCAGTCTTACTTAATCAATTTAGAGGAAATCCTGTTAGGGGAAATCCTGAATTCAACTACTAAACAATAATGTTTAGGATTTGTTATTTGGGATTTCGTGCTTATTTTTATGTGGCAACAGATTCGGTCTAACCAAACCAGGTCCGTCTTTCTGGTCATTGGGATGGGCTTATTGCTTGCCCTGCTCGGCTATTTCCTCGGCTTATACTTCTTCGGTAGCGGCACAGGCGGCCTGTTCATTGCGCTAATAATATGGGGCATCATGAGTCTGGTCGGCTATTTCCAGGGAGACAATATTCTACTGACCGTGTCACGAGCCAGAAAAATCGCCCCTGATGACCACCCCCGCTTGTACAACGTAGTCGAAGAAATGAAAATCGCCTCGGGGCTAAATAAAATGCCCGACATATACATCATAGACGACCCGGCGCTAAACGCCTTCGCTACCGGCCGAGACCCAAAACGGGCTACCGTGGCTGTCACCTCCGGCCTGCTTCAGAAACTCAATCGGGACGAGCTGCAGGGAGTCGTTGGCCATGAAATGGCACATGTTAAGAACCGAGACGTGCTATTGATGGCTATGTGCGCTGTCCTCCTCGGCACCATCGTTGTCCTGGCCTGGTACGCTTCGCGGTTCCTGATTTTCGGCGGCATGGGCAGGACCAGAAGAAGCTCCTCTTCGGGAGGCGGCAGCGCGGGTCAGATTATAATCCTCGCTGTAGCCATCATACTGATGATACTGGCACCTATTTTGGCCCAACTGATTTACTTAGCCGTCTCTCGGAGGAGAGAATACCTGGCTGACGCCTCCTCAGCTTTATATACCAGATACCCTGAGGGATTGGCATCAGCGCTGGAAAAAATAGCCGCCTCTACAGACCAGCTAAAATCGGCTAATAAAGCCACAGCACCGATGTATATTATCAACCCTTTCCGCAAACAGGGGATGTCCGCCGACAACCTTACCAGCACCCACCCACCTATATCCGAACGTATCCGCATTCTTCGCGCCATGGCCGGCGCCTCCTATGAAGACTATTCTACGGCTTATCAACAGGTCCTCCATATCGACAAGGTATTTATACCGGCCGCTGCGGTAGCGGCTGCCGGAACTGTCGCTCTCCGAGCCGCACAACCAGAGGCACCCGAAAAGCTTGAAGAAGTCCAGCGGGCTCGGGAGACCACCAACGCGCTGTGGAACGTCCACAAGTACAAAACCATCACCTGCGCCTGCGGCACGAAGCTAAGATTACCGCCCACCTACAAATTGCCCGAGGTCAAGTGCCCCCACTGCGGCAGAATCAATCCGGTTTAAATTGTAGGGGCAGACCTTCAGGTCTGCCCACCTGTTTTAGGTGTCACCTGCCCACAGGTGACCCACCATGCAAATACAAACTACTACGGTCACCCGAAGGCGGGTGACCCGTAAGGTCTAGATGTAGGGGCGGACCTTCAGGTCTGCCCGCCTGTCCGTCTCTGTCAAGAAAGAATTGAAACAAGGTTGACTTATTCTCTCTCCCCCGGAGGGAGAGAGTTAGAGTGAGGGGGACAGGAGTGCATCAAATGGACTTACCCCTGTTGCTGCAATATAATAAAGGGCCAGTCCCAGAGCATCACAATTATCTTAAAATAATCACGGAGGTATAAATGCCATCGGAGAAGCCTAGAAAGAGGAATGTCAGAAAGAATATCCGCCAGATGGAGATAGACGATATCAGCGCCGTCTATCACCTGGGAGAGCAGCTTTTCACCAGCGAGGAATTCCCCATACTCTACCGTACCTGGGACCAATTTGAGGTAACCGATTATTTCACCTCCGACCCTGATTACTGCCTGGTCGCCGAAACCGAGCCGGACGGGAAGATTGTCGGCTTCATAATAGGTACTACCATTGAGAAGGAAGGCACCGCCTGGAAGAAATACGGATACCTGAGCTGGATAGGTGTGGCTGAATCGTTCCAGAGAACCAATCTGGGCGTTCGCCTATACCGGAAGCTGGAACAGAGGCTGCGGAGAAACGGTGTCCGGATGATTATAGCTGATACCGATACTGAGAATGAGCCGGCCATCGCCTTCTTCAAATCAATTGGTTTCACTGATAGCAGCCAGCACGTCTGGCTGGTTAAAACCATTCGCCGTCCAAACGAAAACTCCTCAAAAACTACGTGAACCAAAACAAACCGATGAATATAAAACCGAAAAGACTGAAAAACCTCCTCAAGGACCTGGTAGACATATACAGTCCATCGGGCAAAGAAGAGGAAATCGTTGAGTTTACCGAGAAATATCTCAAGAAACACAGCCTGGCGGTAAGAAGGCAGGAAGTCGATGAGAACCGCTTCAACCTGATAGTCTTTCCGCAGGGAAAAGACGAGGTCGAACTCTGCCTTGTCGGCCATCTTGATACCGTCACTGCCCATGACCTTGAGGATTTCGGCTCCAGTGAGGAAAACGACATCATATCTGGCCTGGGAACCACGGATATGAAAGCCGGCTGCGCCGCCATGATTGAAGCCTTCATCGCCCTGTCCAGCAGCAAAAAGGCTTTACCGTCGGTAGGTCTGGCTTTAGTAGTTGGCGAAGAGGAAGACAGCAGCGGCGCCAAAGCTTTGATTCAGGAATACGGCTTCCCCTGGGCGGTGATTGGCGAGCCTACCAGCCTGGTACCCTGCCTCGGCCATTACGGCTATCTGGAAGTGATGCTGCGTACCGAAGGAAAAAGAGCTCATTCCTCCATGCCTGAGTTGGGACACAATGCTATTTTGTCAATGTTAAAGCTTCTATTGCATATCACGGAGTATGCCGTGGCAGCGCCACATGGTCTGGTTTACAACATCAGAGAGCTTTCAGGCTTCCCCGGTGGCTTCGTCGTGCCCGACGCCTGTGAAGCCTGGCTCGACCTTCACCTGCCGCCCAACGCCAGGATAGACGTGCTCAAAACGGAGCTGGAACAATTAATAAAGTCAGCCGGTGGCAACATCAATGGCTTGAATGCCCGCCTCAAATTCGAGGAGACCTATGCTGGATACCGGATTTCCGAGGAGAGGCCGTTGATAACCAAATTGAAGGAAACGTATAAAAAAATGTCTCTCCCTTGGGAACCTCTGGACTTCAGGAGCCATTCCGACGGCAGCGTGCTCTGGGCTGCCGGAGTCGACCCCATCGTACTGGGCCCCGGGCGCTTGGAAGCGGCACACACACCGGAAGAATCGGTTTCGTTTCAGCAGGTGGTACAGGCCGCCCAGCTTTATCTAAACCTCGCCCTGACTCTATAAGCTGGGATTCTTGGTCAATTCCAATGTAGCCTTGACCCTTTAGGGTCAAGGTCACGAGGCTAAAGCCTCGTGTCTACATGTGCTTTTTCTGTCATCGCGAGCCCTTCCTACCGCTCATTCTGAGCTCGTCGAAGAATCTGAGTCCTTCGTTAATGTCATTCTGAGGGAGCACTTCGCTTCTTGTGTCATTCTGAGCGCAGCGAAGAATCTCAAGCCTCGGGTAGATTGGAGCATCTGCTCCAATCGTGCCTGGTCAATTCTGCATGTAGCCTTGACCCTTTAGGGTCAAGGTCACGAGGCTAAAGCCTCGTGGTTACACGTTTTTAGGACAGCCTTTCTCCTGAGGCTTCCTTGACAAATTACCAAAAAAGCGTATAATCGGTATACAAATTCACTGAGTTAATTAGCGAGGTGGGAGGGCAAAACCCTCCCACCTCTATTATATCGAAATGCACTCTGTAGGGATGGACATTTATGTCCGTCCGCCTCTTACCAGGAAAATATTCAAAAACCCAAATTAAAAACAGGAGACGATATTGATTACAACCTATAAAACCAAGCCGGCACAGAAACCAGGCTCACTAAATCAGGCATTGGCCACCGGCCGTATTTCGGGCGATGAGAGTCGGCGCTCTGCAAAGTTTAACGCGCTTAAAGCCGAGGCGCAGCGACGCAACACAAATCTGATCACAACGGTCGTGACATGTGCCGCCGTCTTGGTATTTGTAGCCGCTACCATACTGGCAGCAATATATGTCCCTCAAGTAGCCATATATGTACCTTTTATCGCCCTGGCGCTGGCCCTGGCTCTACAGAAATACACCGCCAGCTTCTTCTCCTTCTTTGTCATCACCTTCTCCAAAATATACGACATTGGAGATAGAATTCGCATCGGCAACGTAAAAGGCGACGTAAGGCACGTAGGACTGCTTCACACTACCCTTGAAGAGGTGGGGGAAGACGAGAAGTTGGGTGGTGAGCTGACCGGCAGACTGCTATACGTGCCCAACCTCATAATACTTGACCAGCCGGTATTGAACTACTCCAAGGATTACTCGACAGGCCTCGAGGCTATCTCCTCTGACTACATGTTTGATGAGGTACGCATCCCCCTGACGACCGACAGCAATGTAGAGAAGGCGAGTCAGCTTCTGGAGAGCATCTTGAAGAGCCAGGATGAGGTCTACGTGAAGCAGGCCGGCCAGGTCTTCCAGAACGGCTACCCCAGGTTTCTTGACGAAGCCATGAGCGGTCCCCGTGTGCTCATATTTGTCGAGCCGCAGCACATCTGGATTAAAGGAAAGTTCGTCGCCCCGCTGGAGAGCCGCAACGACCTGCGCAGCAGCATACTGCTCCAATTCATCAAGGAAGCCGCCGCCAGCTCCGATATCAAGCTGGCATAGGCCCTTACAGATAAACAACTTCTGATTGTTTGATGCTACGCCTTACTGTAAATTGCACAGAACGTCACAAAGTGCAATCCAGCAAGGCTTGACATTCCTGGCCGACGGTCATAGACTGGAACTTGCGGGGAGGGGGATTCATCATGAAGTGTCCGAGGTGTGGACACGAGAACCGGGAAGAAGCAGGGTTCTGCATAGAGTGTGCCCAGCCACTTGAGGTAGAGCCTTTGTGCTCTGAATGTGGGCATACTAATCCGATGGGCAGCAAGTTCTGCGAGCAGTGCGCCCACAGCTTAGCCGAACCAACTGCCGAAAAACCGTCGCAGCAATCACCTGCGCCCACCTCCTTTGCCGGCGGCCGCTATCAGGTCAAGAAGTTCCTTGGCGAGGGGGGCAAGAAGAAGGTCTACCTTGCCCACGACACTTTGCTCGACCGGGATGTGGCCTTTGCCCTGCTCAAGGTCGAAAAACTGGATGACACGGCCAGGACCCGCATCAAACGCGAAGCCCAGGCCATGGGACGGCTTGGTGATAACCCGCACATCATCACTGTCTTTGACCTCGGTGAGCACGAAGGGCAGCCCTACATAGTCCTCCCCCTCATGCCTGGGGGCGATGTGGAAGGACTTATTGAGAAGGCACCCGAGCACAGGCTTCCTATCGAGCAGACTATCGCCATCGCCAAATCTGTGTGCCTGGGTCTGGAATACGCTCACTCCAAGGGAATTGTGCACCGTGACCTGAAGCCTGGCAACGTGTGGTTGAGTGCTGATGGCACGGTGAAGATAGGTGACTTCGGTCTGGCACTGGCGGTGGACCTATCGCGCCTGACCCAGTCGGGGATGATGGTTGGCACGTTTAATTACATGCCGCCGGAGCAGGCGATGGGTGGTGAGGTGACAGCTAAGGCAGACCTTTACTCATTGGGGGCAATGCTCTACGAGATGGTGACGGGGCGGCCGCCCTTCGTGGGAGACGACGCCTACGGTATTATCGGTCAACAAATAAATACGCCACCGGTGTCACCCAGCTGGCACCGTCCTGAGATAACTCCAGCTCTGGAGGCCCTTATACTGCAGTTGCTTGAGAAAGACCCGCAGCGGCGTCCTGCCTCGGCTTCCCACGTATATCAAGTCCTAGAATCCATTGAGGCAGGGACCATTAGCCAAGCACCATCACGGGAAACGACGACTGTGGCTGGAAGTCCGCTTTACCGCCGGGTATTTGTCGGTCGTGAGGCAGAGCTGCGCCAGCTTCAGTCTGGCTTTGATGGCGCCATGTCAGGGCAAGGGTCACTGGTGATGGTTGTGGGAGAGCCGGGCATCGGCAAGACTGCCCTCTGCGAGCAGCTGTCCACCTATGTCACCCTGCGTGGTGGGAAGACCCTGGTGGGACACTGTTACGAAGAAGGGTCTTTGTCGCTGCCCTACCTGGCTTTCGTGGAGGCACTGCGGTCCTATGTCCTCACCCGTGGTGTCAGGGACTTGCGGAAGGAAATGGGCACCGGCGCCGCTGATATTGCACGCATTGTGTCCGAGATTAGGGAGAGGCTGAAGGTGAAGCTGCGGCCGCCGGGCAATCCTGAGGAGGAGCGCTATCGCCTGATGCAGGCTGTCACCGGCTTCCTGAGTAATGCCGCTACTGTCCAGCCGCTGCTGGTGATGCTGGAGGACCTGCACAATGCCGACAAGGGTACGCTGGAAATGCTTACCCATGTCTCCCGCAACCTCACCGGGACAAGGCTCTTCCTTGTTGGCACATACCGTGATATAGAGGTAGACCGGGCTCATCCTCTATCTACAGCCCTGGCCGAGCTGCGCCGTGTCTCCACGTATGGACGGGTAGTCCTTCGGGGTTTAAATGCCGACGAGGTCAGGCGAATGCTGGAGAACATCACCGGACAAGACGTCCCCTGGGGCCTTGCCGAGGCGGTTCACCGCCAGACGGAGGGGAACCCGCTGTTTGTTCAGGAGGTGGTGCGCTACCTGGCTGAGGAGGGACTGATTACCCGAGAACAGGGGCGCTGGCGGGCGACCAGGGACACGCCGCTGGAAATGAGCATACCAGAAGGATTGCGCGATGTCATCGGCAAGCGTCTGAGTCGCCTGAGCGCGGAGTGCAATCGCCTGCTGTCTGTTGCCGCCGTTATCGGTAGGGAGTTTCGGCTGAAGGTGTTAGAGCGGGTGGCCGGTGTAGCCGAGGATGAGCTTATCGCCGCCCTGGATGAAGCCAAGAGAGCTGCTGTGTTAGAGGAACGGTCCGCGGTGGCGGCAGCGGTGACTTACCGGTTCGGCCACGCCTTCTTCCGTCAGACCCTTTACGAGGAGATTATAGCGCCCCGGCGTATCAGGCTTCACCAGCAGGTAGCGAAGGCACTTGAGGAGCTTTATGCCAGCCGCCTCGAGGAACACGCCACCGAATTGGCCGAGCACTTCTCACACTCCTCCGACCCTTCTGACCTGGCCAGGGCGGTTAGCTATGGCGAGATGGCGGCACACCGGGCGATGTCCGTCTACGCCTATGGAGAAGCGGTACGACTGCTGGAGCAGACGCTCAAGGTACAGGAGGTGCTGGACCCGGAGGACAAGGCCAAGCGGTGTGACCTGCTCCTGGCTCTGGGTGACGCCTTAATCCTGGCCGGGGAAACTCGACGCGTTGTCGATATAGAGGCACCCCAGGCGCTGTCACTGGCTGAGGCTATCGCTGACAACACGCGGGCATCCCGGGCCTGCTTGCTGGCAATGAAGGGGCTGTTATTTTTTGGAACGGCAGCGTGGGTTTCTCCCGAGGCAGCATATTGGGCCGGTCGGGCCGACCGCTACGCGGAGCCCGATACGGTGGAGCGTGCCTGGGCGGATGCGATGCTGGGCCTTGTGAAGGGGTCTGGAGTTAGATCCACACCAGAATGGGTTGCTCTCAGCAGCCGAGCCCTTGACCTGGCCCGTCGTCTGAGAGATCCCGACACGTATTGGTTTGCAGCTGGGAACTGGCTCTTCGGCATGTTAGCGCCACAGCATGTTGAGGAGCGGCTGCGCCTGGCGGAGGAGCTGGCGGAGCAGTCCCGGGCCGGCGTAAGCGTGCAAATACTCGGCAGGGCATTGTGGACTATGGGGCATATGTTCCTGGAATGTGGTCAGCGCCGCCGCGCCGAAGAGACCATGGGAGAGATGCGAGCCCTGGCTGAGCGAAGCGGACAGGCGAAGTTGCTTATCCTGTCGATGCTGAATGACGCCGTTCTGGCCATCTGGGACGGGCGCCTGGAGGAGGCGGTGGCGATACGCCGCCGCATGTTGGCCCGCGCCCAGGAGCTGGGCATCCTTGAATTTGCATCCGAGGAGCAGGGCATCATTGAATTTGCGGCCATGTGGTCAGCTTGGGTCCTGCCTGCCCGGGTGCATCTCGGGAACGCTGGCCGAGCCTTGGAGGGCTACCTTCAGAATTCGAGAAACCTCCTCCAGAGCGTAGCTACTGATGGGCTAATTATGTTCTGCCTGGCGCACCTGGGCCGATATACTGAGGTGGCGGAGATGTTGGAACGGCTGGTCGTGGCACGCCCCGGCATTGGCTCGGCCGAGGACGAGACCGGAGCGTGGGAAGATATCACATCACTTGAAGCCGCGGTGCTGGCGGGACATCGCCAGGCGGCTGAGCTGCTTCTTCGCCGATTGGCTAGCAGCAGCATCCGCACGAGTGGCCTGTGGCTCACGACATGCGCGGGCCGCCATCTGGGTGCCGCCGCTATCCTCTTGGGCAGGCCCGATGAGGCTCGCTCCCACTACCAGGAGGCACTGAAGGCGGCCAGCGAGCTGAGATTCCGCCCTGAAGTCGCCCTCACCCGACTCCAGCTAGCCGAGCTGCTCCTGGAGCATTATCCGAAGGAGCGAGCTGAGGCACTGGAGCACCTTGACTTTGCCATCGCCGAGTTCCGAGACATGAAAATGCAGCCGTCATTGGAGCGCGCCCTACGACATAAGGAGATTCTCAAGGCATAAGCCCTTGTCTCAGAGTCATCGGGTAACAATCAGCCACAATGTTAGCTGCGTATCTGGATTTTTACACCTCAATGGTTCCGCTCACAGCCGGGAGAACGACATCAATCCCACTGCCACCCAGGTGCTCCGTGTAGAACTCGGGGTGTTCGCTGTGGACGGGGATAAGGACTTCGGGCTTTATACCGCGAGCTACCTCGAGCAGGTCCGGGCCACAGGCGTGGCCGGAGGCATGTAATCCCCTCTCCGCTTCGGGTATTTCCCAGTCGCCGTTCTTTTCTACAGGCAGACCAAAGCCCCTAAGTCCAAAGTGCTTGAGCCAGCTATGCAGGCGACGGAAGTCAATCTCCTGCTCTTCATCGTGGGGCTCGCTGGAGCTGAAAACATACAGACTGCCCGGCTTAGGACGAAGGCTGGGCAACTCGTTTATGTCAAAGAAGCTGAAACAGAGGATAAATTTGTCCTCTGCTGAACGTACATCTTCAGCCAGAATCATCTTGCTACCGTAATCCTGGCACAAGTTCTGCACCCACAGGTTGGGACTCTTGCTGGCAATGGTGTCCTGATATATGACGATGCTATCCTCCTGAGCGATATCAGGAATTTCCGGCTCAAGCAGACGCATGGTTTTTAACAAATAAGCGTCTCTGGGCAGTATAGCCAGCTTCCGGCCTGTGTCCCTGGCAACCTGCAAGAAGGTGAGCAAGCGGCTCACATCTCGAGGCGGGAAATCAGCGATAACTAAGCCGGTAGCGCCTTTTATTACCTTAAAACCATTTTCATACACTTCGCGCTCAGCCACATTCGTTTCGCGGGTCACATTGGTGCCCTCCAGAATAAGCGCCCTGGGATGCAATTTACCCGCTTCTTCAATGAACTTCCTGGTAGAGTCAGCTCGCTTGCCATGCAGGCGCAGGTCACCGCTGTAAATAATCCAGCCGGAGCTGGTCGAGATGCCCCAGGCGCAGGCACCCGGGATGGAATGGTCAACGGGAAAACAGCGCAGATTGAAGCTGCAGCCACTGTGGCTGTTCAGAGAACAGGAAATAAGTGGTTTTTGACCCGGAGATTTAAGCCAGAACTTAACAGCATCTTCGCTTAAAGCTTTTAGCTCTGCATCGGCAAGGCAAAACTGCCGCTGCTGCTTCTTATCAGTGGTAAGCAGCGCTTCCTGTTTCCAATTTGAGGGGCGCCCTGGTTCCTTATGGTCGAAATAACAAACCTGCTGGTCGAAGTCCGCTTTACCTGAATCCTGCACTGCCTTGGCAATAAAGGCGGTAGTTGCAGTGGAATAGACCGGGATATCCCCTCTGAGAAAAGCGATATGTCCTGAGTGGTCGAGATGGGCATGGGACAGCAGCATGCCGTCCAACTGCTCAAGTTTACGATAGGAAGGAGCATTTCGGAACTGCTCCC
>Ga0315285_10004756_pt1 | contig 14077 bp, 14 predicted proteins | sample YL17G09_36_MG_FD_203698 | JGI IMG/M metagenome (GOLD analysis project Ga0315285, IMG submission 203698) | Sediment microbial communities from Yellowstone Lake, YNP, Wyoming, USA - YL17G09_36 | ecosystem: Environmental > Aquatic > Freshwater > Lake > Sediment | place: USA: Wyoming | collected...
AGACCTCATCCGGATGGTGCTCTTCCATGATCGCCATCAGCGAACTCTGGTCGTGCAGGTCGCCGGTTACGATGGTAATCTTATCCAGGAGATGGTCGATGCGTTCAAAGGTCACGGTGCTGGAGCGCCGCACCATGCCGACGACCTGATACCCTTTCGACAGCAGCAGTTCCGCCAGGTAAGAGCCATCCTGTCCGGTTATCCCTGTGATCAACGCAGTAGGCATTCGGTCTCCTTTTTCAGTGATTGTTCAAAATTCAACTACTGAATTATAAACCCTGCGGGAAAAGTGTCAAGCGCGGGGTTTTTTGTGGAGCTTCCAGCGATCGTGCAGCCAGCCTGCACTGAGGATCAGTCCGCTCAAGACTGCTATCCAGCCAAGCATGCCCCAGAAAGGCAACGGTGAAAATATCTGGTAATACCGCCCGGCATACCAGGCCGTGAAAAACACCAGGAAGACACCCTCAACTGCAAGCAGACGCGGCAGCCAGCCATCATGTTGTTCTCTCCAGCACGCCCAGCCATAACCGGCGAACAAAGCCTGCCAGACGAGCAGGATGACACGGTAGCGGGGATTATCCCATTGGTCGCCACCTGCCCGCAGAGCAGAGACCAGGATCCAGGACCAGGCCACCACTCCCAGCCAGATCCAGAGGCTGCGTTCGCGTTGACGAGGTGTTTTCCATGCCGCATACACGCCATATATCAATAATGGAGCCAGCAGGTACCAGCCCAGAGCGCGCAGGATGCCGAGCGTACGCCATACGATCGTTGTTGGTGCGATGAATATGGCCGGCAGGACGGGCTGCGCCATGCCATAACCGGTGACAAAGAACAGCCTGGCTGGTGTACCCATCTCTGTGAAGAGCTTTTGCACCCAGCCCGAGCCGCGTTCCAATTGGTAGACATCCCATTTCACCGCCTGCCTGAACCATTCTGCGGCGACACCAAGCGGCGATCTGGAGATGGGGGATGCCTGACGGGTCAATCCCCAGGATAGCAGGAACAACCCGGCAAGGAACACCACAGCTGCAAGCAGGAGTGCCTGCCACGAAATGCGGTGCTGTTCTTTGCGGAACCACAACCAGCCAGCCAGCACAATCAGCGTGAGCAGGGCAATCGCTGGCGAGAATAACAGCATGCCTGCCAGGCCGCCTGCCAGCCAGAGCAGGGTTTTTCGTCTGCCGCTCGCGTGCCAGCCGATGAAACCCCAGAAAGCCATGGCAATGAACGTAATCAGGAAAGGTTCACGCATCTGGGCACTGCCCTGCAGGATGCTTTCGGGGTAGAGGGCAAAGATCCAGGCGGCGGGGATGGCAACCTGATCCCCGCCCGTTTTTTGAGCGCCTTTCCAGAAGAACGGTACGCCGAAAGTTGCAGTAAAAGCCGCCAGCGCGACGACCAGAAGAGGCCGGTGCGCTGCGGGAGAAAGGTAACGGTAAACCCAGGCACACAAGGCAAGAAGCCCACCGTACTGGTCAGTATAGAACTCCTTGCTGAAGGCGGTCCAGACGGGATGGTCAGACTGTGCCAGTTCCCAAGCCTGCCCATCGCGGCGATAGGAATCCGTGAAGACATAACCAGCCTTATCTTCCGGATTGTCATTGCCATGTGTGGGCAGGAAGAGGTACAGCGCTGCGCCCGTGGCAAGCCGCAGCAGGAGAGCCAGGACAAGCATGAAAGCCAGACTGCGTCCGCCGCCAGCCCAGCGCCAGGCAGCCGTGAGGCTCAGCAGCCCGATCAAAAGAATCAAGGAAAAAGCAATCCAGGAAGCCAAAAAGGAACCGGGACTAATTATTGATAGCGGGACAGCCAGCCCCAGGGCGGCGGGGATGATCCAGAGCAGGTCTCTATTGAATAACTTGTTCATTCCTGGATTCTACATTACATTCGTTCTCTAACTAGCGTTTGGCACGGGCTGCAGGTTCGGATTTTCCTGCACAAGGGGCGCAGGCGCAAGTGAAGCCAAGCATGTGACCTACACAAAGCCCGAGAGCACCTGCCCAGCTCGTTCCAGCCAGGTATATTTCTCCACATCAAGGCGCGCCTGTCGAGCCAGGTCGGCGCAACGCGCGGGATCGGCAAGCAGATCCTCCAGCGCTTCCTGCCACGAGCGGACATCCTCGGGCGGGCAGAAAACGGCGTTGGTCTCGTTGAGCACCTCGCGGATGACGGGCAGGTTGCTGGTCAGGATCGCCCGCCCGGCAGCCATGTACTCGAACATCTTCATCGGGCTGGCAATAGCAGCCGAATCACCACCGCTGGAGCCGGCAATGCTGCGTCCGTAAGGCATGAGCAGGATATTGGCGGCTGCCTGGTAAAGCGGTAGCTCTTTATTGGTGACAAAACCGCTGAAGGTAACGTTGTTCAAACCTTGACGCTTCGTCCGCCTGCGCCATTCCTTAACATCTTCGGGCCGTCCGCCAACCCACAGGAACTGCACCTGAGGTTTCCCCTGCGCCAGAGCGAGGAACAGGTCAGCGCCGCGCCCGGCGTAGAGGTGACCGCTGCAGGCGACTGTCAACGCCTGGGGCAGTCCCAACTGGCGGCGAGCCGTCTTGGGGTCCGGCAGTGAAGCGAACCGTTCGAGGTCAACCCCATTTGGGGCGATGACCACCTGCTCCGGGCGCAGGTTTATGCCATGCTCCTTTTCCAGGACCTGCTGCAAAGCCCGGGTGATGCAGACGAGTCGTTTGCATCCAGGCAGACGCGCAAACAGCCGGTGCCAGGCTGGGCCCAGCAAGCCTGAAGGCTGGATGTGCACTTCGAATATCACCGGCAAGCCGAAGAGCAGGCCGAGTACAGCCGATTGAGGCATCCAGACGTAAAGTAAATCCGGCTGGAGCTTACGGGCGCGCTGGACCGCCCGCCAGGAGAACCAGCGGCGGCTTCTCCCAGGCAGCCACTCCACTTTGAAATGGTTCTGCAGACCGTAGAAGACCGCCAGGGACTCCCAGGCTTGATCGGCAGCCGCACCTGGTACGAGCAGGAGTAGCTCATGACTTAGCTGGGTCAGCGCCTGGCAGGTTTTCATGACCTGGATGCTGTTGGCGGTACCAGAAGGGATGCGTGATCCGGCGATGGCAACGATATTCATGATTTTTCGAGCGAAGCGGGTCCTCCCTCATGAAGAAGGGACAGTCCGCGCCAAGTGATGATCCCGATGGAGACAATAAAAAAGCCGGAGAGGATGGCGGATTCGGCGAGGTAGCCATATTTTGGCACCAGCCAGACGGTCAGGGCGATCTCTGCACTCCCGATCAGGGCCGCGACCAGCACAGGATAGGATGGTTTGCCCAATGCCAGCAGAAGTGGCCGGTTCCAGTGCAGGATGTTGGCGATGCCGAATCCGGTGAGCAGGATGAGCAGCGCCGGGTAGGCAGGAGCCGATCCAGGTCCATAGACCAGGGGGATCAGCCACCACCCGAGGGCTGCCAGCCCGCCCCCGGCTGCCAGGGTCCAGGCGGCTGCGATGGCGCTGACCCGCTTCAACAGGCGGCGGGTGGCTTCCCACTGCCGGCGGGCGACGACCTGGGCAAGCTCGGCATAGGTCGGCCAGATGAAAGGCTCAATGGGCATCATCACCAGATTGATGATACTTAATGCCAGCTTGAAGTACCCGACCTCGGTCTGAGAGCGGAAAGCGCCCAGGTAAAGCGTGGCATTATCCCTTACAAATAGATTAACCGTGCCGTTCAGGTTGGTGCTGATGGCGAATCCTGCCATGCTTCTCCAGTCGCCCAGCAGGTTCAGGGGGGCGCGCCACCAGCCTCTGCCCAGGTTGTGGTTTAGCTGGATGCAGGCGCTGAACGCCAGCGCCAAGCCGGCGAACGCCTTTCCCACTAAATAAGCCGCCAGGATCTCCCACAGGCCTCGTTTCAGCAGGAATGCTGCGAAGATCAAGGCGGCCGTGATCAGGCTCTGGACCAGATTGATGGATGCAATCCTGTCAAAACGTTTGACCGCCTGCAGGATACCGGTGGAGGTTTCATATACCAGGTTAGCCAGCAGGACCAAGCCGTAAAAGGCGAATAATGGGGCAGTTTGTATGTCCTTTCCCAGTGCCCGGGCTGCCCATGGGGTCAGGAATAACAGGACGAGATACGCCACGACCGATGTGACCGCCTCCACCATGCCAGTCCCTTTTACCACAGCCCCAGCCCGCTCGTTCTTCCCTTCGACCAGTGCCTGCCCAAAGTATTTAACGACCACCTCGCTCATCCGGAAAGACAACAGGCGGTGAATATTGGAGGCAAAAACGATGATCGTCCCCGAAACTAGGCCGAAACCATCGATCCCCAGCAGCCGGACGGCAAAAATGCCCTGCAGGAAGCCCAGGGCGGCTGAAATGGTATTGCTGCTGAACAGGTAACCGCTGTTGCGCACCACCCGGCGCAGCAGGTCGTCCTCTTTCCAGATGGACGATAGCTTGTGGAACCAGGTCACGGGGTCAGCACCTCGCGCGCCCAATCACGTTCAGAGTTGTACCAGTCCACCAGACTCTGCACCCCCTGGTTCAGGCTGGTTTGAGGTTCCCAGTCAAGCAAGTGGCGGGCCTTGGATACATCCGCCCAGTTGGTCTGCATGTCGGCGGGGTGCATAGGATGGTGTTCGATTTGTGCCTTTTTGCCAATCACCTGTTCGAGCAGTTTGATCAGGTTGTTGACCGTGATGACCTCGTGTCCGCCCAGGTTGACAATCTCGAACCCCAATGGTTTGAGCCCCAGGATCGTACCGCGGGCGATGTCGTCCAGGTAAGTGAAACCGCGGGACTGCTCGCCATCACCGTTGACATGAACCGGTCGCCCTTCGCTGATCCACTGGGTGAAGCGGAACATTGCCAGGTCCGGTCTGCCAGCCGGGCCGTAGACAGTGAAGTAGCGCAGGATGCTGATATCGACACCGAATAGATGGTGATAGCTATGACAAAGCGCCTCGGCACCCTTCTTGCTGGCGGCGTAAGGCTGGAGCGGCCGGTCGCTGGCTGCCTCTTCAGGTGTGGGAAGAGGCGGATTGGCGCCGTAGATGCTGGAGGTCGAAGCCAGGATGAATTTCGGGATGCCGTAACGGCGGCATATCTCCAGTAAATTTAGCGTTCCCATGACATTGGTCTCGATGAATACCCACGGGTTTTCGGTGCTCAGGCGGACGCCGGCGCGGGCTGCCAGGTTGATAACAGCATCGAACTTGAAGGTGGACAGACCAAAAGCCGCGGGATCAAGGATCATACGGTCGGAGACATCTAGACGGTGGAAGGTGAATCCTGGCATGGCTTGGAGTCTTCTGAGGCGATATTCCTTCATGCGCACATCATAGGCGTCGTTCATGTTGTCCACGCCGGTGACGCGGTGCCCCTCCCGCAGCAGAGTTTCCACCACCCGATAGGCGATGAATCCGGCTGCGCCGGTGACCATGTAGTCTGCCATCAGAGCCTGACCACTTTCGGGTTACCGCTTCCGGCCTTGCCCATGGCGTTACGGGTGTCCACGACCAGCCTGGCGGCTTCCAGTATGGCTGGATAGTCGTACTGGCTGTGGTTGGTCACGATGACCACGCAGTCCGCCTGGCGCACGCTGGACATCAGGTCCGCGACGCTCTCCATCTCCCAGCCATCGTGATGCACGAGATGAGGCACGAAAGGATCGTGGTAACAAACCACTGCGCCTTTCTGCTTGAGCAGGCCGATCACGTCCAGAGCAGGCGATTCGCGCAGGTCGTCGATGTCGGGCTTGTAGGCTGCTCCCAGCACCAGGCACTTGCTGTCTTTGAGCGCCTTACCCCGGTCGTTGAGGGCATCCATGACCTTACCAACCACGTAGCGCGGCATGCCGGTGTTGATCTCGGATGCGAGTTCGATGAACCGGGCGGTGTAGTTCAAAGCTCGCATTTTCCACGAGAGATACAGCGGGTCGATCGGGATGCAGTGCCCACCCAGACCGGGACCCGGGGTGAACTTCATGAAACCGAACGGCTTGGTGGCAGCTGCCTCGATGACCTCCCACACATCAACCCCCAGGCGGTCGCACATGATAGCCATTTCGTTGACCAGGCCGATGTTGATCATGCGAAAGGTGTTCTCAAGCAGCTTCGCCATTTCAGCCGCTTCGGCGGAGGAGACCGGAACGATGGTCTTAATCGCCTGACCATACCATGCCGTTGCGACCTGCGTGCATTCTTTGGTGACACCGCCGATGACCTTGGGGGTGTTGAGGGTCGTCCAGTCTTTACGGCCGGGGTCGACCCGTTCCGGGGAGAAGCACAGAAAGAGGTCCTCGCCAACCTTCAAGCCGCTTTTCCCGGTCAGCATAGGCATGACCAGTTCACGCGTCGTGCCGGGGTAGGTGGTCGATTCGAGCACGACCACCATGCCTTGGTGAACGTACTTTGCGAGTTCCTCTGTCGCAGAGAGGATATAGGACATGTCCGGGTCGCCGGTCTTGCGCAGCGGGGTCGGGACACAGATGCTGACCGCTTCGACTTCCTTCATGATAGAGAAATCAAGCGTCCCCTTGAGCCGCCCGGCTTTGACCAGCCTGGCGACCTGTTCAGACGGCACATCCTGAATATAACTTGTGCCAAGGTTCAGGGCTTCGATCTTGCGCCCATCCGGGTCCACGCCCGTGACCAGGAAGCCGGCTTCGGCGAATGCCACCGCCAGAGGCAGGCCTACATAGCCTAAACCTAGCACGGCGAGGCGCGCTTTTTTCTGATGGAACTGGTTGATCAGATTTTCTTTGATGGTCATTCTTTCCTCTTGGAGTGCGAAGCCTCATCATCCCCGAATGGGACCAGACTTCGGAATATTCTCAATTGATGTTCTCCGACTTGTTAGAATAAATTCAACTGCCTGGGGTCTTCTTTTGGTCCTTCAGGTTCCTGTTTAACCAATTGTGTCAGTTCTGCCATCGCCCGGCGCGCCTGTTCCAGCATCTGCGGCAGGCGGGCGAAATCCGCCAGGAGCGGCTCTTTGAACTTGGGTTGGTGCAGGGCTGCTGCCGGATGGTACATGGCGATTACGAAGTGGTTACCGATGCGGCGCATTTGCCCGTGGACCTGGCTGATCTTTGCCTCGGGCATGAACTTTATCATGGAATAACGTCCCAGGCTGATGATAACCCTGGGGTTGATCGCCCGCATCTGGCGTTCGAGGTACTCATCGCAGGCAGCCAGTTCTTCCGGCTGGGGATCGCGGTTGCCTGGCGGGCGGCACTTCACCACGTTGCCGATCCAGACCTCTGTGCGCTTCAGGCCAGCCTGCCCGAGCAGGTCCTCCAGCAGCTTGCCAGCTGCGCCGACGAAGGGCCGCCCCTGCTCGTTCTCGTAGAAGCCGGGTCCCTCGCCGATCAGCATGATCTCTGCTGTCGCCGGACCCTCGCCGGGAACGGAGTTCTTGCGCGAGAAGTGTAATTCACATTTTTGGCAGATGGCTACTTCTTCTGCAATTTGTGCCAATACTTCTTCAGGATTCAATCAGCTCTCCTTATTACCTGTGTCATTCCGCCTGCCCTGCCTGCACCTGTGCCTGTAACCCAGGTGCAGGTACAGGTGGCGAATTTAATCAGGAAGCGAAGCGAAGAGTCTCCTCAAGGTTGGCAGTTACCTGTCGCTCCGCCTTGCAAGCTCAGCTTTCAACCTTCATTCCAAAACGCTGCAGCCCATCCAAGGTCATCAGTATGGCATCTTCGTTGTTATCAAGATAATAATGAGGCCTGCGTCCAACGACCTCAAACCCGAACTGCCTGTAGAGTGTTTGTGCAACCATGTTCCCGGCGCGCACTTCCAATAATGCGTATCGTGCACCTTCGGAGGCTGCGCTTTGCAGCGCCCGCTTTACCAGCTCCTGGGCGATGCTTTGCTGCCGGAACTGCGGGTGGACCGCCAGCGTGGCGATGTGTGCCTCGTCCATGATTTTCCACAAAACCAGCATGCCGGCAACGGCCAACCCGCCGGGCTGCCTGACTAGGTCAGGTATCGACAGCGGGACAGGTGAATGATACATCAAAGGTCCGTCCTCTGGTGGCAGGCTCACTTCGGCAACCCAGGGACGTGAGTGCGGTGTTTCGAGCTCCTGCCGGAAAGCCCTCTCAGGCCAGGGTGTGGGCAGGCTCATGCAGTCGATCAGAACGACCGCCTGTATGTCCTCAGCCTGCATGCGGCGGATGGTCAGGTTCATGCCGGGACTAGCGTACCGCTGTGCAGATAAATGGGCCCCAGGGAGGCGGGATCGTCCACATCCCCGCCCTGCCAGCGCCTCCAGGCAAGCTCAGCCAGAACCGCAGGACGCCTGACGCACTGCGCCGGCGAGGCAAGGATGACGTTGGCACGCTTTCTGGCAAGGCGCTGGCGTTCCTCGGCACTCAGTTCACCACAGACCAGCGTGGGTGTTTTGATCGATTCGGCCAGGTCGTCGATGGTCGTTATTTGGGCGGGACCTTCAGCCTGCCAGCCAGCCTCGGATGACCGGTACAAGCCTAGCGCCAGCCGGCCGCGGCCTGCCTGCAGCACTGCCGCCAGCGGCAGATCACGAACAGGCTGCGCCGCCGCAAGCACGTCCAGTGTCGGGATGCCCACGAGTGGAATGTGCCGCGCCAGGACCAGCCCCTTGACGAATGACAGCCCCACCCGCAAGGCGGTGAAGGAACCGGGTCCGAGCGCCACGCCCAGGGCTTTGACCTCATCCATGCGCGCGCCGGTGCGGGTCAGGAGTTCCACCAGGCCTGGAGCAAGTTCGACCGTGTGGTGCTGCCGGCTGTGCCAGAGCAGTTCAGCCATGACCTGGGCACCATCGTACAATGCCAGGCCGACCTGGGCAGTGGAGGTATCAACTGCCAGCAGCATCAATCCACCCCGAAGAGAGCCTGGCGTAATCCTGCCAGCAGACATTCATGGCGCTCGCCATGCGCCGAAAAGTACATCTGGCGGTTTTCATCGGATACGTCTTCCATCTTGACCCATAATCGTTCGCCTGGCAAAACCACCTCGATGCGTTCCGGCCACTCGAGCACCAGCGGTCCCTGCGAAAGCATGGCGTCAAGGTCCAGTTCCTCGGCTTCAGCAGTAGATTCGATGCGGTAGGCATCCAGGTGGAAGAGTTTTATCCCATCCGGGCGGCGGTAGATGTTGACCAGGATGAAGGTCGGGCTGGAAACGGGGTCGAGAGAGCCCCAGCCCTGGGCGATGCCCTGCACCAGAGTGGTCTTGCCCGCACCCAGCTCGCCCTGCAGGCCGATCACGTCACCGGCTGTTAGCAGCCCGCCCAGGCGCATCCCGATGCGGCGCGTCTGCTCCGGGCTGCGGCTGAAGAACTCCAGGCTGTGCGGGTCCATGATGGGCATGGTAAGAGGATTATACGTCAGGGCAGGGGGGGAGGGAAGGGGATTGTGGATTGCAGATTGGGGGTTGGGAAGCGGAATCCGGTATTTGAGGAACGGGTGATAAGGCAATTAGGGAATTAGGTAACCAGATACCTTAGAACGGTACCTCACCGCAAACTACTCGAACGATCGAAGTTGCTGAATATGTGGGTTTACGTCAGGGCGAAGGGAGGCAAGGATGACCTTTTCCCGCTGACATCTGGGAAGTCCCGCAGGTTTTGTAATGGGAAGGTTGGCTTTCGAAATATCCTGCGGGACGATTTTATCTGGAACCCTGCTCAGCTCATTGCAGGCGGGGATCTTCGAAAGGGGATAAGGTGTTTTTAGGTATACAAGGCGAAGATTGAACATGTATGCAACTGGTTCATCAAAGTCCAACACAATCTTTCAAAAGCACATAAAGCCGTATACCATTTCTTCCCGGTGCTGAATAAAATAACACCCTTATTGAAAGTAATAGCCGAGGGTTTCAGCAAAATTGGCATGAAATGCTTTCAGCCACTCTTCCACATATATCCTGGATTCAAACAGCGGCAGCAAGTCCACCGCCAAGGCTACAGGCTTGATGGCATCCACCTTCTTTTTTAAGTCAAGCATTGCCGACCGGACGGAGTAAGCCATAGCCCCCTCCTTCGCCAGTTTTTCTTCCAGGGGCTGCACCCGCTTCTGCATGAACCACAAGAGATCATAGAAGTCTCGCCCCTTGATGAAAATCCCTTCTTTCCCCCTCTGGAAATTGCGTTCCAGGCAGGCGAGCATCTTGCCGGCCATCATCGTCTCCAGCGAAAAATGGCCGGGGACAAAACTGTGGCCGTAATAAAATACCGGCGTATGCTGAATGTCCGCCACCTGTTCGTGATGGCTGACTTCCACTTTTAGGTGCAAGGCCTCATTTGGATTGAGGGAGAGACCGAGCGCCCTCAGTACCGGGATCTTCAGGGTCACGTGCAGGATGCCGCGCTCACCTCTCTGGGATTTCACCGAGGCTTGCGGGGAACCAAGGGTATTACGAAAGAATGCCTGCAGGTCAGGCGCCAGGTTGGACAGGTCCATGCCGGCGTTGTTATCAAGGTCGAGGTCTTCCGAAAGCCGGTTGAGCGCATAGACCACGTGCAGGCAGGAGCCCCCATAAAAATTCAGCCGCCGGTAGGCTGGGTGGTTGTAAAGGAAATCCAGGACATAAGCCTGCAAGGCTTCTTTGAGAATGATGCGCCTGGTTTCATTTGCCAGCAGGGGGTCCCTGGTCTCGAGGACGTGCTGCAGTACCTGGACTAGGGTCGCCATACGGTCCTCCTGAAATTCTCGTGGATCTGAATCATTTTGCGCTTTTTGCTCTCCTCTACATAGCCAGCGAACTCCGCACGATCTGCAGCAGAAAATTCATCCAGGTTAAGCCTGAGCTCTTCGGCAAGGTTGAACCTGGGGGAGCGAAAGGCAGGAGGGATCGGGTGCAGATGGAGAAAGTCAAAGAGCGCTTTCGCTATGGATGCTTCTGCAAAGCGGATGCCAAAGTATTCAGCGATGGTAAAACCATGGTACAGGTCAGGCTGGATATGACGGTACCAGAAGGTCCCCAGGGGATTGGCGATCCTGCGGGTGTTCCGGGGCGTGATACATGTGACCGGGTAGGTCACATCGGTAAGGATATTGTAACGCTGTAAAATGAACTCAAGCGAGATATAGGACTGGGGCAAGAGGACGGCGCTCACGGCTTCTGAAAAGGGGATGTCGTTCCGGTGCTGCAGGTAGAAGCTGCGGGTCATGTACATCCCTCTCCTAAGCTGCAGGATATGGCCGGCTTTTAACCAGCGATGCATCAGCACCCGCCCGTAGTATGGCTTATCAATGCCGGCTGCCTGCCTGAAACCCTCGATGGTGAAGTAGGGCATCGTTTCGAAGAGACGCAAGATATCTTTGTTCATGTTTATATAGGATAATATACCTTTTTTGTATATTATCCTATATAAACAGGATTTAATCAAGGGGAACATTAATGGTTTCACTGGAAAAACTAGGTTACATTACGAAAGATGTAGGCAGCATTAATCATATTTATGAGGAGACCCTTCGCTCAACTGACTACACCGCAGGTGTAAGTCGCTCCCAGACCTAACCCGCCACCCGTTCAGGCCATGAGCCCGCCAGGGCGATACAGCCTGTACCTGCACCTGAGCTGCAGGTACAGGTGAAGGCAGGGTGACCCACCCTTTTTGAAGTGGATTTTTTAATAGTATTGCATCGTCCTGTTTTTGTCCCCCGAAAGCCCAAAATCCCACGAACGGGATATGCTTTATAATTATTAGAATAGCGGTAAATACTCAGCACGTCATGCTGGACCGCCGTTTTTTGGCGGAGAAGCATCTCCTCGACGACCGTGATGAGATTCTCAGAATGACACCGGACTTAGCACTTACGATGAGTGGTTTAATTTTTGAAGAAGGAGAACGCACATGAGCGAAAAAATCGAATTCACTAAAAATTATTCTGACCTGAGCACCAACCAGGGTTTTCAATACGAGTTTTATTGCGACCGCTGTGGGATCGGTTACCGAACACGCTTCCAGGCTTCCACATTGGGAATGGTTTCCGGTGCCCTGGATGCAGCCTCCAGCCTTTTTGGCGGGATCGTTGGGCGGGCTGCCGACTTGGGCGAACGAGCGCGTTCAGCCACCTGGGAAAAGGCGCATGACGAGGCTTTCACCAATGCGATGCAGGAACTCAAGCCGGATTTCGTCCAGTGCCCGCGTTGTTCTTCCTGGGTCTGCCGCAAGAGCTGCTGGAATACGAACAAAGGACTATGTAAGGAGTGCGCGCCTGATCTTGGTGTCGAAATGGCTGCAGCCCAGGCCAGCCGTACCGTGGAAGAGATCTGGGCTCATTCCAAAATGGCGGAAGATGACCGGGAAATGCTGAAGGATGAATCCTGGCGCGCCGGGGTGCGTGCCACCTGCCCAAGTTGCAACGCCCCTCTTGAGGCGAATGTCAAGTTCTGTCCAGAATGTGGCGCGAAGATCCAGGTTCAGTCACACTGCACCCAATGTGGGGCGAACCTCAACCCCGGGGCGAAATTCTGTCCGGATTGCGGTGCAAAGGTTGGCGGGGCTTCCTGATACGGGTTACAAATCCTCAACCACGATCAGGCTGGTTCGTTCCTCTATCAATCCCAACCGGGCAGCGAGGATGTGGGCGATGATGCGGGCTGCTTGAGGACGAGCAGCCTGGCGGCAGGCTTCGACCACCCGCTCGCGTTCCTCAGGATGCTGGACCCATTCGGTCAATGTATCCACAACCTGTCCCGGCGAGGGCGCCCAACCCCCAGCTCCCTTTGTAACCACATAATTGACGTTGCCATCCTCCTGCCCGGGCAACCGCGCGTAGAGAATGATCGGCAGGTGGGCATTGAGCGCCTCGCTGATGGTGCCCGGCCCGGCTTTCGTGACCAGGACATCGGCGGCGCGCATGAGATCAGGCATATCGCGCGTAAAACCATATACGAAGGCAGGCACAGGCCAATCTAGGGAATCTAGATGTTTTTTCAAGCGGACGTTGCGACCGGTGACGATCGCCAGCGATACATCCAGACCGGAAGCGGCGATGGTCCGTGCGGTCTTGCCCAGGGGGCCCATCCCCTCTCCGCCGCCGACCAGCAGGACCACCGTCTTGTCAAACGGCCATCCGAGTTTTTTACGCAGGGCTTGCTTATCTCCAAGAGGGGCTGAACAGCGGGCGGTTACCGGCAAACCAACCACCCGCAGTTTCTCTACAGGCATGGTGTATTCAATGGCGCGCTGGCGTGCCATCTCTGTGGGGACCAGGATCAGGTCAGCACGCTTGTCATACCACAGGGCATGGGTGCTGACCATATCGGTCACCACGATGATGAAGGGCGGCCGGTTTCGTCCCAAAGCCTTCAGGACCATGGTTGTTGCCACTGGATGGACGGTCACGATCATATCGCAGGGGTGTTTCCTGACCAGCGCGCGTGCCGCCCGGCTGGCATAAGGCCAGAGCCAGGCGGTGATCACCCGTGCACGGCGGCGACCATCACTGGCTTTGAAACTCAAGCCCCACAACTGGGGTGCTTTCACCATGTCGGGGTACCAGTCGGGCATTTTGTTAAATGGCACCGGGGCGTAATCTTTGAAGAAGTCCACCATTTCGGTGGTGATGGAACCTTTAAAATCCTGTTCCAGCGCCTCGACGATCGCTTCGGCGGCGCTGCGATGGCCTCCCCCTGTATCCGAGAACAGGATCAGGATGTGTGGGTTCTTAGCCTGCCCGGGCATCCTCACCTTTCACGACAACCCTTTTTAGCCGGCGAAGGAGGTCACGGCGTGTCAGCATCACCCGCCGGTTACAGCCGCGACACACCAGACCGATATCAGCTCCCAGACGGACGACGGTCCACTCATACGAGCCGCATGGATGTACCTTGCGCAGATGGACGACATCGTCAAGTTTCAGATCAGGGAGCATGTTTTGATTATACCGTGAGAGATAATGACATTTTTCATGGTTCACTTAGTATATAATAAGCTGGATTTAAAGGAGAAACTTATGCCAGAGCGAGAAAAGCATGCCGTTGAGATCGCCGGTTTGAAACGCGAATTGACCTTGTTCGAGATCAAGCCTGGCTTGAAGATCGCCATCCTGAACATCCTGGGCGATACAGAACTGGTCCAGGCATGTGCCAGGACGCTGGG
>Ga0315285_10004760_pt1 | contig 14069 bp, 15 predicted proteins | sample YL17G09_36_MG_FD_203698 | JGI IMG/M metagenome (GOLD analysis project Ga0315285, IMG submission 203698) | Sediment microbial communities from Yellowstone Lake, YNP, Wyoming, USA - YL17G09_36 | ecosystem: Environmental > Aquatic > Freshwater > Lake > Sediment | place: USA: Wyoming | collected...
CTTTCATTGATATTCCTCCTCTTTTTCCTGCCAGTAAGCTGTTTGGTAATTGCCGATATCCCAGATTTCAAAAGGTATTGCGGGCTTCTATACTTTTTATCTGGCATAAACAATCTCTCCTTCTTTCTTTGCGGCATTTATTATTAAAGAATGACTCCCTTTCCACTCTTCATTAGAATAATACATAATATCAAATGGTTTCATAACTCCCTCAATCAGTTTTCTATGGATCCCTCTCGTCATTTCTACTCTTTCAAATATATCTTTGTTTCTGAAATCTTTTGAAACGATTATGATATCTATATCACTATTTTTATTCATTTTGCCTTTTGCAAAAGAACCAAAAACAACTATTTTTTCAACGTGAATTCCTCTCTCTTGCAATAATGTTATCAAAATTTTCTTTATTTTTATAATTTCTCTTTTAGCCATAATAACAACTCCTTTGTTTTGTTTTGCTTTTCTCAATTATTATTTATTTGTATTTAGGGTCTAAAGTCAATTGATTTTTGTTTTTGTGATTGTCAGGCAAGATGCCTATGATACAAATTTAATGTGTAGGGAATTTTTATCACTGACAAAGGGAGGCTATGTTGTAATTATTTTATTCTTATTAGCCCATCGATTTATCGATGGGTATGAAGAAATTTACGTAATTTTTTAATATAAAATAAATTATTTTTAATACCCACGATTAAAATTGTAGGCTACTTACGAATTGCGACATATACTCAAAGGGTCAGGGCTACAAAACTATTTCAGAATATTATGTGTTTCTTTGAGTTGGTTTATGATAGGGATTTTTTGTGGGCATTTGGGTTCGCATTCACCACATTCAGTACACTCGGAAGCTTGCTTTCCTTCATACCAGGGGAGTTTTCCAATCAGCTTATATTGTTCTCTTGCGAAATTTTTTATCTCGTAAATGTGATAATAATTGTAAAAGCGAAAATTGAGCGGGATATTTACTCCATTCGGACAGGGCATACAGTATTTGCAATATGTGCAAATTAGGTCTGATTTCTCCTTGTATACTTGTGATATGTGGTCGATTTTCTTAAGCTCCTCCGAAGTGAGCAATCTATCTGATGATGCGGTTGCGACATTTTCTTCAACCATCTTAATAGTGTTCATACCAGAAAGGGCGCAGTGAACATTCGGGTTAGATAAGACGAATCTTAATGCTAAGTCGGGAGTGGTTCGAACGTCATTCGGTGCCATTTTCATTATTGCATCAGAATTTTCTCCGAGTCTTCCTCCGCCAACAGAACCCATTATCGCAACGGCTAATCCTCTTGATGCAGCATACGCTATCATCTCTTCATTACTTCGGTCAAGGATGTTATATTGAACCAGCATACTTTCGAAGAAACTGCTATCGATAATTTTTTTCAGGACTTCAGGTTTATCGTGAAAAGAAAAAGATAAGTGATCAAATTTCCCCTCATCCTTTGCTTTAAAGGCACGGTCGATAAGTTTAAATCTTATTATTGTATTTTCCCAATTGTTTTCGTTGAGGGCATGAAAATGATAAAAATCGATTTTATCCACATCGAGCTTTTTAAGTTGTTCATCCAAATATCTTTGAAAGTCATCAGGGCTATTAGCAGACCAGGTTGGAAATTTTGTGGCTATCTTTACTTTTTGTCTGTATCCATCTTTGAGGGCTTTGCCCACGATTATTTCACTTTCTTTGTTGCAATAACTATAGGCGATATCTATATAATTAATCCCGAGGTCAATACCTCTACGAATCACACGAATGGACTCATCATAATCAAAGACATTTTTGCCATTAATTTCCTTTTCGGGAAGTCGCATAGCCCCAAAACCTAAGGCTGAGATTTTAAAGCCTGTTTTACCGAATTCACGATATAGCATCTTAATTACCGCTTCTGTATTTGTTTGGCTAATTTTAAAAGGAATGCTAAATAATCATATATTTTTTGCTTTAGTCAAGGTTACTTTAATTGTTGATTTGATTACATCAATAGATGGCACAAAGAAAGATGGGATTTCAAGTTGAAACCTCTGAAATAATAGCAAAAGTGTCATTCCAGTGTAAACGGGAATCCAGAATCCTATAAAATTTTGGTAAATAATCTCTGGATTCCCACTTTCGTGGGAACGACGCAACCGTAATTTTTAGTTTTTTAGAGATTTCAATTAGAGATTCCAGACATCTTCATTGATCACATCGAGTTCTGCATCGAAGTAGTCAACAACACCCATCAGGGCATCCAATTCCTTATCTTTTTCTGCTCGTTCGAAGGCTTTATTCTTCATATTCTCGATTGTGCGGGTGAGTATGCGTTCAATTGTTTTTACGTTGATCTCTATATCGCGTGCTAATAAGCTTTTCAATTCGACCTCAGATTTATGAATGGCATCGGAGAAGGCATAGATGACTTTACTTAGTTTTTCAGGCAGAGCTTTTATTATTTCGAGGCATTGTTCTTCTAAGTGATTTTTGATACTCTTTTTTTGGGAACCGAGGACTCTTCCGAGGAAGGTTCTTCCGAGCCATTCTGCAAATCGGATTAAGGGATTTTTGCTATCGATGGAGAATTCGAAGTTATTGATTACAAATTCCCTTTCAAAAAATCTTTCCTTTATTTCTTTTAATTCTACATCAAATAGTTGTGAGACGATTCTTTGAAATTTATAAACGAGTTGATTTGCCTCAGAGGTATACCGCTCTACTATTTCGGTATTAAACTTATATTTGGCATCTTCTTGTTCATCAGTAAACCATTTTCGGGTGAAATCTTTTGTGGCTTCGACCATATCAGCATTAAGCGCATCCACCATTTGTTTCAGGTCAGAATGCTTTTTCAACTGGTCTATCTCACTGAACTTGTCCTCTTTGAATTTAAGAAGGTTTTTTGTAATCTTGGACTCAATCGTATCAGCCATTCTTTTCTCAATTTCTTTTCTTAATCCATTGACCATTCTCGTTACATCTTTCAGTATTCTTCCCTTTTCGATGCGTTGGTTTTTGATTTCTTCTTCCAGGATTTTTTTCTTTTCAAGAAGTTCATCAATTTCCGTATTGAGCATCTTCTTTTCGAGTATGAGTCCGTTTCGTAGTTTGTCGATTATGAATTTCAGGCGTTTTCCTTCGGCAATTAAAAAGACCTTCCCTTTTTCATTCAGTATAAACTCTCTTAAGACTTCTTCAAATTTAGGTAACTTGCTTTCCTTAAGTTTGTCAGAATCATTATCGAGTTTTGCCTCCAGGGCGAGTCTTGCCGATATGGGGAATATTTTTGCATCTTTAATTCCTAATTTTTTCTCGATAATTTCTTTATTGTATTGAAGAACTTTATACAAATCAGTGTTATTAATGGTATCGGATTTATTAAGCAGGAAGAATATCTTATGGATATACTTTTTGATTTCCTGGAGAAATTTATATTCAGCACTACTGATAGGCAGGTCAGATGTGATAAGGAATATAGCCGCATCAGCTTTAGGTAAATAATCATAGGCAATTTCGTTATGGGTTTCATCCAGAGAACCTTCACCCGGTGTGTCGACAAGGGTCATACCACCACTTAGATATTCTGATTGCAAATAGACCTCTGCCTTAGAGACCTTCTTTTCATTATTAGGATTAAACTGATCTGTGGTGTAATTGTGGAGTTCGTCAATTGGAACTTTTTTTGTTGTATTATCATTGAAATGAATAATAGCTTCGTCTCCATTGAGAGAATTCTTAATTTCAATAATGGAGGAACTTGTGGGTAAGATATCAGTATAACAAATAGGTTTCCCGATTATACTATTAATAAAGGTTGATTTGCCGCGTTTTAATTGCCCGAGGGTCACGAGATTGAATTGATTCTTCTGAATTTTATGCATTGAATTTTCGATGATAGTCTTAGCTTCTTGGTCGTTACGTTTAACAGCGAAGTCGCGGATTTTAGTGGAAACAGTATAAAGATCGGATTTTCTCTTTTGATACGTCTCTAACATAACTCCACCCCTTTTCGTTTAGTTTTAGCCCACCTTTAAACTAAACATTGAAAATAATTTATTCTTCTTCAATAATGTGTGTCAAGAGATAAATTTGTAGTTGTTTTTTTGAGGGGATTTTTCTATGCGAAGGTTGTGGTTTAAATAATTCCTGAATCCAGCGATAAGTATAATTATTTCTTTAAATGCTCCGTCAGGAGCATAATGTTTATAGAAAAAAAAGGAATAAATGTTATTTCTCTTTTCTTTTGCCGCAAAGGGGCAAAATGTAAAGGGTCTTAATATACATTCCGCTCCATTCGGAGCGGATGAGTTCTGTGTTTATTCTTTTTTCTATAAACAGTTTACTCCTTTCGGAGTGAATAGGACTTTTCACTTGCTAAGCGAATCAAGTAAAAGATTAAAGTATAATACTATTGCGTTCAAAAAGAAAATTCTCAAAATAATCGCTGGATTCGGGATAATTTTTTACCGCAACGACACTATGATTACAAAGAACTGGGTTTACTTTGTTAAGTATCTATATCATTAAAATAGTATAATCAAGAATTAACATCAAAAGGCAAAGGTTACAAATCAAAAGTTTAAAGTTCTAAGTTTAAAAAACTTTATTCCTTTTTAGTTGAAAATATTTTTGTTTCCATTACAAATGATTGCAAAGAAAAATATTTTTTATTTCCCCTATTAAAAATTATGAAAAGTGTTCGATTCTATACATTTGGTTGCAAAGTGAACCAATATGACACGCAAATGATGCGCACAGCGGTTTCATCTAAGCTTAATGTTGTGGATGACGATTGTGCCGATATCTTTATCATTAATACCTGTTCTGTAACTGGCGAAAGTGAGAGAAAGGCGAGACAATTAATCCGTAGCGTTAGTAGAGAGCATCCAGATTCCAAGATTGTAGTCATTGGTTGTTATCCCCAGTATAATCCCGATGAATTAAGAGCCCTGCGTGTCTCAGCAATCCTTGGAAATGCTTGTAAGAAGGATATTGTGGAGTATCTTGAAAAGATAGATAAGTCCGAAGAGCCTGTAATAGTAATAGGTGAAGTTCCTTATGAATACTATGATTTGCCGATTTGCGAATTTACGGGGCATACGAGGGCATTTATTAAGATTGAAGATGGTTGTGATGGAAGTTGTTCATATTGTGTGGTGCCTTTTGTTCGAGGAAGACCTGTTTCTCGTCCCATCGATTCTATCTTGAAGGAAATTAAGACTCTTGAGGATAGGGGCGTTAAAGAGATTGTTTTGACTGGCATCAGACTTGGTCGTTACAGGTATAACGGGGTTGGATTATCTGAATTGGTTGAGAAAATTTTGCAAAATACTTCTATTGAGCGAATTCGTATGAGTTCGATTGAATTAGAAGATATTGATGATAAACTTATCAATTTATTGGCAAGTGAGGAAAGGGTATGCAAGCATCTCCATATCCCGTTACAGAGTGGTTCCAATAAAGTTTTGCAACTAATGAATCGGAAATATTCCTATGAAGAATATAAAGAAAAAGTATTTTATTTAAAAAAAAGAGTTGAAAATCTAAATATAACAACAGATATTATTATCGGTTTTCCTGGAGAAACCGAGGAGGATTTTCAAAGAAGTCTTTATGCTGTTGAAGAAATTGAATTTGGGAAAGTGCACGTATTCTCATTTTCGATAAGGGAAAAGACACGGGCGGTAAATTTACCCGGGAGATTACCGACAGAACTAATTAAAGAAAGAGCATCGTTATTGAGGCATAAAGCCTCAATTGTTGCAAAGAAATTTAAACAGAGATTTATTAATCAGGTTATGCGTGTTTTAGTGGAAGGCAAGACAGATGCAATTTGTTCTTACCTTCAAGGATTCACCACGAATTATATAAGAGTTAAGATCGAATACGACAAATTGCTCATTGGCAGACTTATCAATGTGAAGTTATTAAAGTTTCTGAATGAAGATGTTTATGGAAAGGAGGTAAAGTAAATGGAGTGTATTTTCTGTAATATTCTCCAGGGGAAGATTCCATCGAAATCCGTTTACAGAGATGAAAATTATTATGCTTTCGGGGATATCAATCCGCAAGCCCCCGTTCATATTCTTGTTGTTCCGATAAAGCACATTCCTACAGTAAATGATTTAACCGAAGCCGAAAAAGATTTGATGGGCGGGATGTTCTTACTGGCAAAAAAAATCGCTAAAGAGAAAGGAATTTCGGAGAGCGGTTATCGACTGGTTTTGAATTGTCAAAAAGATGCTGGGCAGGTGGTTTATCACATTCATCTTCATATCATAGGCGGTCGAGTTATGAAATGGCCCCCCGGTTAAAATGTAAAATGGAAGCATAAATAACAAGGATGAGTGCTTGATCAATTTTAAGATTTTAAGTCTGAGACCTCTGGAATGTTAATCAGATGTAGGGGGCGTATATATGCGTCCCCTACTTTTATTGAGAGACTATAGATGCGAATTGGTTTCTTACTAATTCGTTTACCAAATCTTCATTTTGTATTTTTATATTCTGGATGAGGTAATTTCCCTGTTTATCCCTTTTCATTTCATAGGAGTAGCTTCCTGTTCTGTCGACACTATGAAAAATAGTGGCTTTTTTCCCAACAAAGTTTGATCGTATAAATTCAAGTATCTCATTTTTCCTTTCATTGTTAAATACTATGTTCTCGAGCTTTAACATTTTCTTATCGTCAACTTGTAAGGAGTAATCATCGTTTATATCCTGAATGATGCATTTAGTGATAATTTTTTGAGGGATTTTTTGTTTCATATAGTCCCAGGATTGAGACTGGTAAGGCATAGGTTGGACTTCGGATTTTATCCTGGCAGCAGGTATTGATGTAGGCGGTCTGGATTCTCTCTCCCTTCTTTTTCTTGCTATCTCTATTAGGGTTTCTGAATATCTTGCTCTTTCCCTCATAATTGCAGTTTCTTCTGCAAGTCTTCTTTTTCTTGCATCCTCATCTTCTTGAGCAGGGTTTGGTTTAGGTTCGGGTTTCCCATCATCCAAATCAGTGGGTGGCGGTTCTTCCTCATCACCCCCTCCCATTGCCACTACGATTTTATTTTTGTCAAAAAATTTTTCGTTTTTATAATTGTTCTTTTCGAGACTGTAGGCACAAATGCCGGTCAAAATTATGATTCCTAATAAGAAGAAAAGATACTTATTCATACATGCGGTCTCCTTTATAAGTAAAAAACTAATCCGGCACTACTGATTTAGTAGTGCTGGACCCTATAATTAATTTATCCTTCAAGATAACTTTCAAACCGCGTCCAGGGTTTTATAAATGCAAGTTGTATAATACCTGTGGGACCATTTCTGTTTTTAGCTATAATTAATTTAGCGACAGTTTCATCGAAATTTTCAGCCATATCTTCTTCTTTACCACTTCTTTCTTGATGATACGTTGGTCTGTAAATAAACATAACAAGGTCTGAGTCTTGCTCAATGGCGCCGGATTCTCTTAAATCAGCCAATTGAGGCATTTTATCTTCTCTTCTTTCTACCGCTCTGCTCAATTGTGAAACGACCAACAGGGCAATATTAAGCTCTTTCGCAATTCCCTTTAGAGACCTTGTGATTTCTGCGACAATTTCCTGTCGATTATCACTTTTCATATGACCACGCATCATCTGGAGATAATCCACAATAATTAATTTCAGGTCTTTAACTTCCGCTTTTAATCTCCTTGCCTTTGCTCGAAGCTCTGTAACTGTGATATTAGGAGTATCATCGACATAGATAGGTGCACTATCTAATATATTGGCATAATGGGCAAGATTTTTAATGTCATTTCCCGAGATATATCCACTCATTGCTTTTGTAAGAGAAACTTTGGAAATTGTACAGAGCATTCTCTGGACTATTTGTTCTTTACTCATTTCAAGACTGAATATCCCAACAGGTTGAGTAAATTTGATTGCCAGATTTGTTGCGATATTGAGGGCTAAAGATGTCTTGCCAACAGATGGTCTTGCGGCAAGTATAATTAAGTCACCGGGCTGTAATCCTGAAGTTAGAACATCAAAATCGTGGAATCCTGTGGGGAGCCCTCTGACTTCCTTTTTGCTATGGTATCTTTCTTCGATGGTGTCTAATTCTTTGTCAACAAGATCAGAGATAGGTTGAAAACCTCTTACGGTTTTATCCTGAACAACGCTGAAAATCATTTTTTCCGATTCATTGATAATCTCAGTGGGAGATTTTGTCTCGTCATAGGCTTGTTCTGAAATGTAACTTGTAGCTTCAATTAGTTTACGGAGAAGATATTTTTCTTTTATAATCTGGGCATGGACATCAAAATTGGCTGAGGTAACGACATCTTTGAGGAGTTCAGCAAGATAAACTGCTCCTCCAATTTCTTCATACATCCCAAAGTTTTTTAATCTATCGCTTAAGGAAATTATATCAATTTTTGCCTTCTCATCAAAAAGGTTGATGATACTTTTAAATATTGTTTTGTGATTGGAATTGTAAAAACAATCCTCATCGAGTATTTCCAGAACAACAGGGATACATTTAGGGTCAATGATTAATGAGCCTAAGACGGCACGTTCAAGCTCAAGACTTTGTGGGAGAGTTTTATCAACCTTTAATTGAGAAGAAGGCATAATCCATCACTCCTTTTCCACCCATACTTTCAATTTGCTTGTCACTTCTGGAAGAAGTTTGATACTAATCGTGTAGACGCCGAGGCTCTTTATTGGTTCATCGATATGAACCTTCTTTTTGTCGATGTCATAACCTTTTTCTTTAAGCTTTTCTGCGATATCAGCATTGGTCACAGAGCCAAAAAGTTTATCACCTTCACCCACTTTCATTTTGAAGGTTAGGGATTCGTTTTCTAAGACTTTCGCCACATCCTCAGCATTTTTTACCTCTTTTGCCACCTTCATTTCAAGTTGTTTTTTATGGTTCTCGTATATTTTAAGATTTTTCTTTGTTGATTCGATGGCTAATCCCCTTGGAATCAAGAAATTGCGAGCATATCCATCTTTAACATTGACCATTTGCCCTTGTTTTCCCACGCCTTTAATAGTTTGGAAAAGAATAACTTCCATTTTTTCCTCCTTGTTTCTCAAAGAAATTTGACATGGTTAAAAGCATTTTACCACAACGGCACGACGAACACTACGAATTTTAATAGAATAATAAGAAAATTTAGAAACAAATTTTTAGTTTTTTTTATAAATATTTCTTTGTGCTCGTTGTGTCTTCGTGGTTAATTATTTGTGTTAATCCTGTCTAAAAAATTATTTTTTCTTCCTTTATATCGGTTCTTAATTTCCTGAAGTTTATCCAGAAATCTGTAAGCCCATATAGAGTAATTACAAGAGCCGTAAACCAATAACATAATCCTTTCGTTGCATAAACCAAAAAGACAAAAATTACCATTAGTAAAAATAAGGTTCTGGTATTATAAAATCTTTCCAGATTGAAATATATAATCAGCGCCGTTCCCTCGATAAAGAAAATTGTCAAACTGAAATATGTAAGTGCCCTTCCAATAAAGAGCATCTCTTGTTTTCGAAATAGATAATAAGCAACGATGAAGAGCAAGCCAACAATGAAAAACCAGATATAACGTGATTTGATTCTCAAATATGAGAAAAAGTTGTACTTCTTTGCGCTTTCTGAGTAAGCCCTGTTTAGGACTATAGAAACAGAAAATAGTATTAGAAAAAATAGTATCGTGGATAAAATAATAAAATTTTCAAGAAAGTTTACCCTCATTCTTTCAATAATTTCAAGGATATAATTTGTTGAATCAGTATTGTCTATACCTGATCGGATTAAATTTTTTAAGTGATATGTCCATTGATAGAATTGGTCATTAATAAGGTATCTTAGTCTGCTTATAATATCCCTGTTGAAGAAATATTTAAAGAGTGCAAGTAAAACAGCCTTTGTAGGAAAAACAACAGAAAAAGAGTAAAAGTATATCTCATCATAATCAAAATCGAGTCTATAGAATAAGGCAAGCACAATCCCTGCGATTATCGAAAGTAAAAGATAAAAACTGAGGATGTTCGCTCCAAGAATTATGGCAATTGCAGTGATGGACAGAAATGGAAGAAAAGCAATATTCAGAAGACTATTTTTTAAACAATTATAGAATATGACTAATGAGATAAAAAGAAGAATAAAGAAGGATAAGAAAAATTGATGGACAACTGTAAAAGGGTCTGAAAACTGTAAGAATTTCAGCACGAAAGAAAGACCTATTATTAAAATAAAGCTTATGAGAAATGATAATATATATCTCAATTTCACGAATGTAACATCCTGTCCAGCACTATTATCAATAGTGCTGGATTAATCTGCTTTAAAGGGTAGTAAGGCGATATTTCTGGCTCGTTTTATTGCATCGGTTAATTTTCTTTGATGGAACGAACAGGTGCCTGTAATTCGTTTCGGAAGAATTTTCCCTCTTTCACTGACGAATCTTTTCAGTTTATCAGCATCCTTGTAATCAATCAGCTTGACATTTTCTGTGCAGAAAGCACAGACCTTTTTTCTTGGGAAACGTCTCATTCTTTTTTGCTGATCATATTGTCCCTGTTTCGATTGAGCCTCTCTTTTATATTCTCTCGGTTTTTCTTTTGGGTGAGTTGTTTCTTTTTCTTCTCCTTCTTTTTTTTCCTGAGAATCCATAAAATCCTCCAATTATGTTTTTAATTTTTTTGCAATGTTTTGATTTAAATTGTAAAACAGCATTTAGATAGTTGACCCTGCTGAAATCAATCTTGCATTCCTTCATTAAAAGTCAAAAGGGTCTGGAATTGATTTACGAAAACTGTGACGTATAAAAAATCACACCTCTAACGTAGAGACCCCGTCATTACCTAATGACCCCTTAGCAACTCAATCTTTTAAAATGGAATATCATCATCAACAGCCTGAGACTCTTCTGGTTCTTCCGGGACTTCAGGTGCTGGTTCACCAGGAGCTGCTTTCGGATCAAGAAATTGGACACGCTGAGCCTGAACATCAATTCTTGTTCTGGGCTTTCCATCAGTACTCTCCCAGCGATCCATACGTAATCTGCCTTCAACTAAGACCTTACTCCCTTTTTTTAGATATTCAGCGCACAACTCAGCCATTTTGTTCCATACAGAGATTCTTATAAAGAGTGTTTCTTTTTTTGCCTCATTAGTTGAAGCATCTTTATAAGATTGATTTACAGCAAGGTCAAAATTACAGACCGCTTTTCCTGAACCTGTGTAACGGAGTTCAGGGTCTCTTGTCAGGTTCCCGATCAGGAACACTTTGTTCAGTTCCGCTGGCATTTTCTTCTCCCTTGCTTTCCGCAACGGTCTCTGTTACTTCAGGAGGAGCTTCTTCGACCTTTTGTGGCTTGAGTTTCTTCTCCTTCTTTTTAATAACAGGGACTTTTACGGTTAGATATTTAATAATTTGTTCGGATATACGGCTAATTCTACCAATTTCGTTTACTACAATGGGTGAAGCGATGTAAACGAAACGGATATAATAGCCTTCTTTTCTCTTTTTCACAGGATAAGCAAGCTTTTTCTTGCCCCAGTGGTTCACTTCTTCGAGCTTACCATTTTCGTTTTGGATGATTTCTTTAATCCTGTTTTCGATACCGTTGATTTCTTCTTCTTTTAAGGCGGGATCGAGAATGAGAATTGTTTCGTAAGTTGTTGTCATTTATTACCTCCCTTTGGATAATAGCTCTTAACTTTTTGTAGGGGACGCATATATGCGTCCCCTACAGTTATTATTGTATACTATGTGCGATAAATCACACCACCCCTCTCCTTAATCCTCTCCCACAAGGGGAGAGGAAACGAAGGGTGTCATTAAGAGCAGGGATTCTATTTCGGTGAATTTTTAATTTTTGTCGTCTATCACCTGATTAGAATCTTTCAGTTTTTTGTTATATTTATTCATAGCGGAATTAATGCCGTCTTTCAACCAAATTTCTATGGCGTCCACACAATCAATGATGATATTATTGAATTCCTTTCTATGTCTGGGTTTTATAGGACTTAGCACATATTCTGTCAAGTCAAGAATTAACTCATCAGGTAGAATTCCAACTCGTAATCTTGGGAATTCGGTTGAGCCTAAGACTTGAACGATGGATTTCAAGCCTTTATGTCCACCTGCACTTCCCTTTGCCCTTAATCGAATCATCCCTATGGGTAAGTCAATATCATCAAAGACCACCATTATGTTTTTTATATCTATCGGATTTTCTTTTATAAAAGAAGCAACTGCTAATCCGCTTAAATTCATATATGTCTTGGGTTTAAGTAAATAGATTATATCATTTTCAAATTCGGCTTTTGCCAGAAGTCCAATATAATTACTTCTTTTAAATTTACAATTCCATCTTTCAGCCAGAGTGTCAATTACATCATAGCCTATATTATGAGGAGTATTCACATAACGTGAACCGGGATTTCCCAAACCAACAATAAGCCTCATTTTTTACCTTCAGCCTGTCTTGAATCAGAAGCTTTGTCCTTGGGTTCTTTACCTTTCTCTTTGGATTCTTTGCCCTTTTCTTTTGGTTCTTTTTTCTCGGCGCCCTTTTCGCCTTCTTTGGCTTCGGCTTCTTTGCCTTCTTTTGGAGCTTCAGCTCCTTCAGCAGGAGCGGCGACCTCTTCGACGACTTCTACTCTCGGCATAGCTACTCTTGCAAGTGCGATATCCCTGTGAGTTACAGGTTCTATTCCTTCCGGGAACTTTAGGTCTTTAACATAGAAGACATTATTTATGTTCAAATGAGTTATGTCGAATTTGAAAACCTCAGGCATCTGGTCGGGCAAACATTTCACAAAGACACTTTTCATTAAATGGTCAAATCTGCCTCCTGCTTTCACACCGATAGCTAATCCTTCTTCTTTGATAGGGATTTCACACACGATTTTTTTGTTTGTATCAATACGGTAAAAATCACAATGGATTAATTTATTAGAAACAGGATTTCGTTGTAGTTCTTTTATCATAACAAGTTCTTTTATTTTTTTCCCATTGTCCTCGATTTCTATATCTATGAAGACATTTTTCCCCATAGGATTATGGAGAACAGCATTAACATCATGAGCAGAGACAGAAATCATTAAAGTCTCTTTATTCTGTCCATAAATAATCCCCGGAATCAGTCCTGTTCTTCTTAATTTCTTAGCAGGCATTTTACCTTTTTCATTTCGAATAGTGGCAGTTAATGTCCTTTTTTCCATTTCACAAACACTCCATATATTAAACTAATATAACCACAGAGAACAAAAGATTTAACCACGACGGCACAACGAACACTACGGATTAATATAAATAAGAGTTTTGTCTTGATAGTTATTATAATCGAAATATCGTTGTGTTCGTAGTGTCATTGTGGTAAAAATATTTTATTTCTTCTTTTATTTATAAAGGAATAATATTTGAGATAAAAACTGGCTGGCCGGGTAGGATTCGAACCTACGTATGCGGGTTCCAAAGACCCGTGGCTTACCGCTTGCCGACCGGCCAACAATAGTTAATAAAATTGATTAAAACTTTTATAGAGTATGCTAACTATTTATGTCAAGTCAAACTCAATTTTTTAATTGTTAGTAGGGAACGGTTTATAACCGTTCCCTAAAAGAAATATTGAATCGTATAACCCTAATAAATATAATGAACTATACTTCTTATTATTAATAATATGCAATTGAGTCCGAACTTTATAGTTTTATTGCCTAATCCTTGTCAACTTTTTTTTAAGAGGTAAAAACTTCAAGTTTAAAGTAGTAATTAATGGTGCTGATTATTCTCCCAAGCACTTCGATATAAACTTTTTACTTTTCTCAATACCAACATATGGGTCTTCTTTCCCTTCGTATTCGAGTGAAAAATAACCCTTATAATTATCATTCAGGAATTTAAGGATTTTATCCAGACTAATGGAGCCTTCTCCTGCTGGAACACCTTTGAACATTTTTCCTGATGGGGTTGTGAATTTTGCTTCTTTCTTGTTATGAACCTCTTTTATATCTTTAATATGAACGAGTGATAGGGATTTGGCAAATTCTTTGACTGCTTCGTATGGGTCTTCATCGGATATAGCGAAATTTCC
>Ga0315285_10004764_pt1 | contig 14063 bp, 13 predicted proteins | sample YL17G09_36_MG_FD_203698 | JGI IMG/M metagenome (GOLD analysis project Ga0315285, IMG submission 203698) | Sediment microbial communities from Yellowstone Lake, YNP, Wyoming, USA - YL17G09_36 | ecosystem: Environmental > Aquatic > Freshwater > Lake > Sediment | place: USA: Wyoming | collected...
CGGTGGTTAGCAGGACAATCTTATTGTGAGGGAAGCGGTGGATTTCGTCGAAGCGGTGCATGACATCAGGTGGAAAATTGAGATAACCTAGCTCTGAAGCGATGCGCACCGTGTCCCTCATGCTACGGCCGATGACAAAGACATTTCGGTTATGCTTGGCAGCAGCGTTAATCACCTGTTGAATGCGGGAGATAAGCGAAGCAAAGGTGGTGATAATTACCCTTCCCGGAGCCGCAGCTATGATGCGTTCCAGCGCTTCACCGACCACAGTCTCCGACGGCGTGTATCCCGGAAGCTCGGCGTAGGTTGAATCGGCGAGAAGTAGCAGGACTCCCTGGGTTCCTAATTGTGCCAGCTTGGCTAATTCGGTAGGTCTGCCGTCGACCGGTGTATAGTCGATTTTGAAATCGCCGCTGTGAACCACTACACCCATGGGCGTGTAGATAATAAATCCTAATGAATCGGGAATGCTGTGACAGACGGAGAACGGCTCTATTTTGAAGTTGCCAAGTGTGAACTTGACCCCAGGCTGAATCGTCCTGAGGGTGGCCTTTTTCGAGTCCCGGTGTTCCTTTAATTTGACGGAGATGAGGCCTTCGGTGAGCTTGGCGCCGTAAACGGGCACATCGAGCTCAGGCAGTACGTATGGCAGGGCACCGACATGGTCTTCGTGACCGTGGGTTATGATGATGCCTCGCAGCTTCTCTCGCCTTTCCATCAGGTAGCTTATGTCCGGGATGACCAGGTCAACTCCCAGCATATCCTCTTCGGGGAACATAAGTCCGGCATCGATTATGACGATGTCATTGGCGAACTCAATGGCCATCATGTTCTTGCCGATTTCGCCTAATCCGCCTAAGGGGATTATCCGGAGTTTCTGTCTGCTCATGATTGTGTCCTAGAACAGGTTTAGCTGCTGGGGCTCAGCGTCGGTTTCGGTTAGTTTCTCTGATTGGGCTAAGATTTGGGGGATTTTGGCCATGTCAGTCTCGATAGTTTTACGCAGGCTTCCCTGATGAAGGGCTGCTGCCGGGTGATACATGGCGTAGTAGACGACATCGTCTTGCTTTTTCGCTTTACCATGGACCTGGCTGATGCTCTGGTTAGGGAAGTATTTCGCCATCGAGTAACGACCTAGAGTAACAATCATCTTGGGGTCAATTAGCTCTATCTGTTGATGTAGCCATTTGCTGCAGGCTAGAATTTCGCCGGGCAGCGGGTCTCGGTTCGATGGAGGCCGGCACTTAATAATATTGGCGATGTATACCTGCTCGCGCTTCATGCCGATTGAGGCTAATAGTTCCTCCAGGTATTTTCCTGCTGGGCCAACGAAGGGACGTCCTTGCTGGTCTTCATGCCATCCGGGTGCTTCGCCGATAAAAAGGAGAGTTGCATTTTCTGGCCCTTCACCGGGCACGGCTCTGATGCGGTGTTTGCCTAACTCGCAGTCCTGGCAGCGTTCGATTTCTTGGTTCAGCCCAGTAAGCGCTGACATCTGAAGAAATCATAGCATAGCCTTATCTGCGGGTCAATTTAAGTTAGCGCCATGACGAGGCTGATGGTGGAGAGGCAGAGAACCGCCACGGAGATACCGATGAATATCCTGTTCCTGGCCATTGAGAAGAACACAGTAGATAAGATGACCTGTGCCATGGGTATCAGCAAAAGGAGCAAAATTCCAATACTGATAACTATAGCCGCGGGTATCTCTTCTAGCCTGACCAGCGGCTGTATGTCTTTAAAGCCGGAGATATAGATAAGGATGATAAAGCCGATAACAACCAGCGCTAAAGAGATGGCAATGCCTACACGGAAAGTAAGGCTGGCCCAGCTTTTTAATCGGCCTTCGTCCCATTTTGTGTTGTTCATATTTTTACCACGTAACCTCGGGTAGATTGGAGCATCTGCTCCAATCGTGCCTAAAGCGGATGCTCTAGGCTACCCCTTATCGACATTAGTAAACATTCTCTTCTATATTACGTTAGCCGTTTTAAGGAACATCAGTATAGCAACCAGTAACAGGAAGATGCCGAATATGCGTCTGAGCCATACCCCTTCAGTCCTTTGTGTTATTTCAACCCCTGTTCTAGAGCCTATAACTATTCCTATAACCAGTGGGGCAATTATGAACGGATATATGTTGCCGTAATATTGGTAGATGAAGGCGCCGGCGGCGGCTGTGAGTGCTATGATGAAGGTGCTGGTGGCGATGGCGGCTTTTATCGGCACTCCCATGAGCAAGTGCATTACTGGTACATTTATAATGCCACCGCCTACGCCAAGCAGGCTGGAAAGTATGCCGGCAAAGAAGCCGGTTCCTAACCCCGCTGGTATACGAGTCACTTTATAGGTAACAACCTCGTCCAGATTCCGGTCATAATATGAGTCCGTCAGCGAACCGGATAAATTATCGGAAATTTTACCGGGCTCAGCCAGATGTAGATGGTCGTCGGGCTGAGTGTCAACAGACATGAAGTGCTGGCGTGTAATCATAGTATAGGCAACGTAAATGAGCACGAGTCCGAAGAGGGCACTTAATATAGAAGGGGCGATAAAGACGGCAGCAAAACCACCTATTATAGCCCCGGGAATGGTCGCTGTCTCCAGAATCAGGCCTAGTTTTATATTCGTCAACTGCACCTTGGTGTAGATGCCGGAAGCGGTGCATGCATTGGCCACGATGGCTACCAGGCTGCTGCCGATGGCTACTTGGATTGGAAAGTGAAAGGCTAGGGTGAGTATGGGCACGATAAGTATACCGCCGCCGACTCCCAACATGGAGCCCAGCAAGCCGGCTACTAATCCTGTGCCACCTAATGCCCAGAGGTTGATGTCATTCAAAGTTATTGTTAGACATAGTAGCATTGGTCGTTATGTGGGGTCAACGGAAGGTTGGTCTGGATGTCATTGCGAGGAGCCCTTCCACGGAAGGGCGACGAAGCAATCTCAGAGATTGCCACGCTTCGCTCGCAATGACACTTCCATTACAAGCTCGGCCATTGTTGTGCCGCGGAAATCAATGATATACTGTGCAGATAAGAAAGCAAGGTTCGATGAAAAGGATAGACGGTCGCTCCAGCGATGAACTTCGACCAATAAATATTAGCCTGGGCTACCAGGCTTTTGCTGAAGGCTCAGCTTTGATAGAACTGGGGCGAACCAGAGTGTTGTGCTCTGTAAGTGTAGAGGACAGGATTCCCAATTTCCTCAAAGGCGAGGGTACAGGCTGGGTTACGGCTGAATATGCCATGCTACCTCGTTCTACCCTGACCCGGACTCCTCGTAGCATCTCTCCTGAGAGAACGGCCGGTAGAAATCAGGAAATACAACGACTTATAGGTAGGAGCTTAAGGGCGGTTACCGACCTGACAGCTCTGGGCGAAAGGACGTTTACCGTTGACTGCGATGTATTGCAGGCGGATGGCGGCACCCGCACGGCAGCTATAACCGGCGGGTATGTAGCTCTGTTTGTGGCATTACATAATCTAAAAAAACGAGGCATGCTGTCATCAATTCCGCTAAAAGGCGCAGTAGCTGCTACCAGCGTTGGCGTTGTCGGTAGAGAGGCGCTACTTGACCTCTGCTACGAGGAAGACTATCAGGCTGCTGTTGACTTCAATGTGGTGATGACGGATAAGGGGGAATTCGTGGAAATACAAGGCACCGCGGAAGGCAAGCCTTTCTCCAAAGAAACCATTGATGCTTTGCTCTCACTTGCCGAGAAGGGAATCAAGCAATTATTCAAAATCCAGAAAGCGACTTTGGAAGGTTTAGACTGAGGGTTTAACCCTACCAATATTTAGCCCCCTCCAATCTAATAGAACATGTAGCGGCGAGGCTTTAGCCTCGCCCCAGCGACCCTAAAGGGTCACTGCTACATTGGTTGTCGAAAATAAATTTAGGCATTCGGCTTCGAACAGCAAGAAATAATATTTACATTTTTATTTGCCATTTTGATTTTTGAGTTCTAAATTTTAAGTTAGCGACAACGAAGCGTCTCGAGATTCCTCGCTTCGCTCAGAATGACATCAGGAAAGGCAGACACAGGTCTTTAGTCCTATTCAAAGCTTCCCCCTGGAAAACATGTAGCGGCGAGGCTTTAGCCTCGCCCCAGCTGGCCGAAAAGGGCATCAGGCAGTTGTTTACCATCCAGAAGGCAGCCTTAGTCGGGTTAGACTAGGGCCGGACGTGCCCATCACCGATTATAATCCACTTATAGCTGGTTATCTCCCTTAGCGCCATTGGGCCGCGGGCGTGGAATTTTTGCGTGCTGATGCCTATTTCAGCTCCCAGGCCAAACTGACTGCCGTCCGTGAAACGGGTACTGGCATTAGCGTAGACACAGGCAGCATCTACTTCATTGAGGAAACGTGCCGCCGTTGCTTTATCTTCGGCAACTATAGCCTCGGAATGTCCTGAGCCGTAGCGCTCGATATGCTCCAGCGCTTCATCCAGGGAATCGACAATTTTAATCGCCGCAATAAGTGCCAGAAATTCTTTACCCCAGTCATCTGCTTTTGCCGGCACCAGCTTAAGGGACGGAACTGGCCCGAGAATAGATAAAGTGCGCTTATCGCAGTGTATCTCTACCCCGGCCTTGGCCCATTCCTTGGCAATTAGAGGCAGATACTTGGGAGCGATTGCGGCGTGGACCAAAAGTGTATCCAGGGCGTTGCAAACAGTCGGCCGCTGGACCTTGGCATTGTAGGCGATGGCCACTGCCTTGTTTAAGTCAGCGCTTTTATCCACGTAGGTATGGCAAACGCCGATGCCGCCGGTAAGTACAGGCATGGTTGCGTTTTCCGCCACAGACTTAATCAAACCGGCCCCGCCGCGAGGAATTATGAGGTCTATAGTGCCATTCATCTTAAGCATGTGGTCGACAAGTGCCCTGTCTGTTGACTCTATAATCTGCACTGTGCCCTGAGGCACACCGGCTTTGTTAGCTGTTTCCTGGACAACCCTGGCCAGAGCCAGATTGGAGCGGAGTGCTTCCTTGCCACCGCGCAGGATAACAGCGTTTCCCGACTTGAGGCATAGTACCGAGATGTCTACGGTGACATTAGGTCGGCTTTCGTAGATGGCACCGATAACTCCGATAGGTACGCGCTTCTTGCTAATTTGCAGACCATTGGGCAGCGTGCGTTCTTCAATTATTTCACCTACAGGGTCTGATAGAGCAGCTATGGTTCTCACGTCCTGGGCCATAGCTTCCAGGCGGCTTTCGTTCAACATAAGCCGGTCGAGCATAACTGCGCTCATGCCTGAAGCTTCGGACTCCTTGTAATCCTGGCTGTTGGCCGATAAAATTTCGTTCTGCTTGGCCTTAAGGGCGTCAGCGATGCCGAGCAGGGCTTTATTCTTGATTTCAGTAGGCAGAAAGGCGAGCTTTCTCGATGCCGCCTTAGCTGCCTTACCTTTTTCTTCGAGTTCAGTGACCGCAGATTTCATACTTTCCTCCTCGATTGTCATCGAACTTAGCCATTCTCCATGGACAACTGCTTATCTTAACTAGTGACTGGTTTTTTGTTGTGTAGGGATAGACCTTTAGGTCTGTCCGTTACCTTACTGCTTGCGGACAGGTCTAAAGACCTGTCCCTACATTTTCCTCCCCTTACTTTGTGGAAAAAATTATAGCTTATTGGTGATACACATTAAACATGTAGCCCCGAGGCTTTAGCCTCGGGAGCCCGACCCTAAAGGGTCGGGACTACATTTTTGGACAGCCTGCCTTTTTTCTTCAACATGCCCTTTATACCAGCACCATATTATTTCTGTGAATCAACTCGCTTCCGTACTCATAGCCGAGTAGGCCTGAGATTTCCTCGGAGTGGGCACCTTTGATGGTAGCGATGTCCCTGGCACTATAGTTTGGCATACCGCAGCCGAGGTGATTGCCATTCGAGTCGTAAATATCCACCACATCGCCGCGCTGAAACTCGCCGTCTACACTTACCACCCCGGCGGGCAGCAGACTGCGATTTTCCTTTTTAAGAGCCAGAACAGCCCCATCGTCGATTGTCAGTTTGCCCTTGCAAGCCAGTCCGCTCAGCATCCAGCGTTTCTTGCTTTCCAATTTACTGGTACGCGGCGGGAATATGGTGCCCATGTTTTTTCCCAGTATAATTTGTGTTAGTACGTCAGGCTTGCGTCCATTAGCGATAAACACGGTTACACCCGAAGCAGTAGCCAGTTTGGCAGCCTCGAGTTTAGTTATCATGCCGCCGACGCCGCAAGAGTTGGCAGTATCGCCGGCTACGCGTTCTATCGCGGCATCTATCTTTTCAATCCTGGGGATAAGCCTGGCTTGAGGATTACACGCCGGGTCTGCAGTGTAGAGGCCATCGATATCGGTAAGCAGCGCTAACAGGTCGGCATCGACCAGATTGGCCACCATGGCAGAAAGATTGTCATTATCTCCGAAGGTTAGCTCACCCAGCTCGTCAGTGGCGACGACGTCGTTCTCGTTTACGATGCAAATTACGCCTAATTCAATCAAAGCTAAAAGCGTGTTGCGAGCATTTAGGTAACCGGCGCGGTCAATCAGGTCAGACTTTGTCAGCAGTGCCTGGGCGACGATTATACTGTGTTTGCTGAAAAGCTGTTCGTAGACATTCATAAGCTGGCTTTGTCCCACGGAGGCCAGGACTTGCTTGAAGGGGATGTCTTTTTGTTCCTTGGTCAGGCCCAATTTCTGTCTGCCGGCGGCAACTGCCCCCGAAGACACGATGATTATCTCGTGCCCTTGCTGGTGAAGCTGAGCCACCTGCTCTGCAAGACTTGACATAATACTAGCCTCAAGGCTGCCAGTTCCTCCCGTAAGCAAGTTGGTGCCGAACTTAGCTACTATGCGTTGATAAAGCATCGCGCCTAATTATAGCGTGGCGGAAGATAGCCAACAAGTAATGGGGTTGTTTACTAATGTAGCGGCGAGGCTTTAGCCTCGCTACAGAAGGCGACCTTAAAAGGTCGCGGCTACATGTGGTACCAAATCCTAAATTCCAAACAATATCAAAATTCAAATTCCGCAAATTCGAAACGCCGTGTGTCTCTGGTTGTCATAGCGGTCATTTCTCAGGTAATTACGAGCCCTTCGCCATATGTCATTCTGAGGGAACGGAGGGACCGAAGGATCTGGCTCAGGATAAAACTCTGCGACCAAAGAGTCTGTGTTTTAATGGACGCAGAATCCAACTCTTAGATTAGGAGATTCTTCCCCTTCACTTCATTCAGGGCCAGAATGACATGCAGGTTGATGCGTTTTGGTCATTGGTGTTTGGGGCTTTGGATTTATTTAGGATTTGGAGCTTGGGATTTAGTGCTTGTCAAGGAATCAGTAATGCAGCTGAAAGATTTTAGCTCCACCAATATAATAAAACATGTAGCTGCCAGGCTTTAGCCTCGTGGTCTCGACCTTAAAGGTCGAGGCTACATGTGGAGGTTAACTGTCTACAGTACTATTTTGTCATAGGATTCGGTACCTTTGCGTGATTGTATGATGGGATGCGATAGGGTAGAGTTAGTATAGGATTACTTGAGATAACTTTAAGGAGTTTATTTACATGGCACGACGAAATCATTCAAATGGTCTGTTGACCGCAAGACAGGTAGCTCGGCTTCTCAACGTGCATGTAAATACGGTGCGGAGATGGAATGACCGGGGAATACTGAAGGCATACCGCATCGGCCCGCGGGGTGACCGGAGATTCAACAAGGCAGATATTGATATGTTTCTTGCCGGAAATGGTCAGCCTGAAAATGAGACCGCAGCTGAACTCGTACTTGTGAGTTGAAAACTCGTTCTAGTGGTCACGAGGCTAAAGCCTCGTGGCTACATGTATTCAGGATGGCTCTCCGTGCTACTGAAAGCCTGAACAAATGATAGACTTTAGCCTTTACAATTTCGTTGCCCCAGCAGTATAATCTGGGGTAATGCCTGACATCAATCAAGACCTCCTGGCTCTTCTGGTCAAAGTATCCACTATTCTCAGCCAGCAAAACTGCCCAGCTTATATAGTCGGCGGCTTCGTTCGTGACTGGCTGCTGGGCAGGAAGACAGCAGATATCGATATTGCCGTAGAAGGTGACACCTTAAGTATAGCTCAGGAAGTGGCCAGAGCCATTGACGGAAACTATGTGTTGCTTGATGAAACCAATAAGGTAGCTCGGGTGATTGTTAGCAACGAGCACCAATGGCATCTGGATTTCACCTCTTTCTTAACTGATATACGGGACGACCTGGCGCGGCGCGATTTCACCATCGATGCCATGGCGATTGAGGCTCAAGGGCTTATTTCGGGTTCGTCTCAGCTCATCGACCCATTCTCCGGAAAAAGCGATTTGAAGAAGAAGCTGGTACGCGCGGTTAACCAGAACATTTTCACAGAAGACGCGGCCAGACTGCTTCGCGGTGTCAGACTGGCCTCTGAGCTTGGCTTCAAGATTGAGCCAGCAACCGAAAGTCTAATTAGAAAAGGTTGCCAATTAGCTAAATTGGTTCCCGGAGAGCGGCTGCGAGAAGAGCTGGTGAGGATACTGGCCTTACCCGGTTCCGCCACGTCGATGCGCTATCTGGATAAGTTGGGTTTGCTCACCGCAATAATTCCTGAGCTGCAAGAGCTGAAAGGAGCCAAGCAGCCGAAGGAGCACCATTGGGATGTCTTTAACCATTCAGTGGAGACGATGGCTACTGCCGAATTCTTGCTCCGGGAGAGCAAGTGGAAATATGGCAAAGATGATTTGTTAACCGTGACCCCGTGGTCGGAAGAGATAAATGGGCAGTTCAATGAGGAGGTGTCCAGTGGCAGCAATAGAAGGCTGCTGCTTAAGCTCGGTGCGCTGATGCATGATATCGCCAAGCCTGCGACCAAGACAGTAGATGAAACGGGCAGGACACGTTTTTTGGGACATGCCAAAGAGGGGGCAGCTTTAGCGGCGGTGATATTGGAAAAGCTACGGTTCAGCAGCCGGGAAATAAGACTGGTGGAGAATTTGATTTATCACCATCTCCGCCCGGCCCAGATGGCTAACGATGGTATGCCCACCAGCCGAGCAGTTTATCGTTACTTCCGTGATACCGAAGGTGCTGGAATCGACGTCTTGTTTCTAGCACTGGCTGACTATCTGGCTACGCATGGTCCAAAACTTGACATTGAAGAATGGAAGCAGCATAATCTTTTGATTAGTTTTATACTGGCCGAGCATTCCAATCAAGAAACTAAGGTTTTGCCGGTCAAGTTGATAGATGGTCATGATTTAATGGGTACTTTCGGCTTGAAGCCGGGGCGCTTGCTGGGTGAGCTTTTGACTGAAGTGCGGGAAGCTCAAGCGGCTCAAGAACTGAATACGAGAGAGGAAGCTCTAGAACTGGTGCGTAAGGAATTGGAGAAACGGCAGTGCGGCACGGCATGCTAACAGGTGCTAACTATTTTTGTCATTCTGAGGGAGCAGAGCGACTGAAGAATCTCCAAAGAAAAAACCACAGATTCTTCGCGGAGTTTACCCTGAGTGGAGATTCTTCGACAGGCTCAGAATGACCGTAATGAAGGGCTCAGAGTGACAATTGGAGATTCAGAGTAACAATCGGAAATAACTAATGCTATCAGGAAATAGGTAGTTAATTGAGAAGAGGAAACACACCACTACTAATTTTTATACTGGTCCTATTCGGCTTCTGCCTTTGGGTAATATGGCCGGGCAATGGAATATTCGGCCGAAATGAGTTCACGTTAGGGCTCGACCTCAAGGGAGGCAGCCATCTGGTTTACAGCATCGATTTATCTAAGAAGGACCCGGCACAGTCAGATGCTGATGTCATCGATGGCGTAAAGCAGAAAATAGAACGGCGAGTTAACGCCTACGGTGTGACCGAGCCCATAGTCCAGACAATTCGGAACGAGCGAGGCAGCTTCGTTCTTGTCCAGTTGCCGGGAGTCAAGGATATCGACCAGGCACTTAAGCTTATTGGTCAGACGGCTGAGCTTGATTTCAGGGAACTTATGATTGATTCCAGCGGCAAGGCAGTGCTTGATGAAAACGGCAAAGAGCAGTGGACCATTGCTAAAGCTAAAGGCAGCGATGGGCAGGAAAGGGAGCTAGCCGGCAAGTATCTAAAGCCGAATGCCCAGGTGAATTTAACGCAACAGACCAATGAGCCCGAGGTGGCTTTCGAGTGGAATTCTGAAGGTGCCGTTCTCTTTGAGCAGGTTACCCAGCGCAATTTGCAGAAACCACTGGGCATATTCCTGGATAACCAGCTTATCTCGGCGCCAACGGTGCAAGCCGTTATTAAGGAGAAAGGCGTCATTACCGGTCTGAATCTAGATGAAGCCAGGACACTAGCCATACAGCTTAACTCGGGCTCTCTGGATGTACCCCTGGCTCTAGTTGAGCGCAGAGATATTGGGGCTACTCTGGGGGAGGATTCTCTGAAGAAGAGCCTGATGGCAGGGATAATCGGGTCGGCTATGGTGGTTCTATTTATGATTGCTTATTACCGTTTCTCCGGTCTAATGGCTTGCCTGGCGCTGGTAGTTTTTGTAGTGTTGAACCTGGCTATTTTTAAGCTCATTCCGGTGGTTTTGACTCTCCCCGGTATCGCCGGTTTTATTGTATCCATAGGTATGGGAGTGGATGGCAATGTTCTTGTGGCCGAGCGTTTGAAAGAGGAGTTGAGACGCGGGCGTACTCTGGGTGCGGCGATTGAGGAAGGCTTCCGTCAATCGTGGTCAGCTATTTTTGATGCCAATGTAACCGTTTTTATCGCCTGTGCCGTCCTCTATTGGTTGGGAAATACGTTCGGCAATTTTTTGGTTATAGGTTTTGCCACAACTCTGTTCATTGGTACGGCTTTGAGCATGTTTACACAGGTTGTGGTTACCCGGACTTTCCTGCGCACAGTTGTAGGGCTCGGTATGGCTAAAAGCCCAGGCGCTTATGGGGTGGCGAAGCAATGATTGATTTAGTGGGTAAAAGAAACTGGTTTTTTCTTATCTCAGCCATTGTAATCATTCCCGGCATAATCTCGCTGGCTGTTTTCGGGCTTAAGCCGGGAGTAGATTTCAGCAGTGGCACGGCTATGACCTTGAATTTTGATAAGGAAGTAGAGCTAAGCCAATTGCGCCAGGAATTAACTGACTTGGGTTATGATAGGGCTGTTGTTCAGCCCGCGGGCGAAGGTGAGTTTTTTATTCGCCTCCCCGAAATATCTGCTGAGGAAACTACGAAGCTAAAAGGAAGTCTGGAGACGGGGTTAGATACTACGATTACAGTCAGCAGCCTTTATAGCGTTTCGCCGATTGTAGCTGCCGGGACGGTACGTAACACTATAATCGCTGTTGTGGTGGCTTCAATAGGTATTTTACTGTATATTTCCTGGGCATTTCGCAAAATGCCTAAGCCGCTGCGGTGGGGCACCTGTGCCGTTATTGCTCTGATGCACGACCTGGTGGTGGTTATTGCTGTATTCTCTATTCTGGGTTGGGCGGCTGGCATGGAGGTTGATGCCTTATTCGTCACCGGTGTGCTGGCAGTTGTCGGTGTCAGCGTAAATAACATCGTGGTTGTCTTTGACCGTATTCGAGAGAACTTGAAACGAGGAGTGAGCCGCGACTTTGAGGTAATAGCAAATTACGGTATCGTCGAGTCGTTGGGTCGTTCTCTAAATACGGGTCTGGCTACTCTTTTCGTCATAGTGGCGCTGTATCTGCTCGGTGGAGTAACTACTCATACATTGGTATTAGCGCTTATGATTGGCATCGCTACTGGAATTTATTCTTCCCTGTGCATTGCTGGGCAGCTTTTGGTAGTTTGGGAAAAGGGCTTGTCTTCTCGGAAGAAGATAGCCACAAGCACCGCCTAAGCGGAAACGCCGCGGGTCTTCAGCCTCGCCGAAGCGGCTCAGGCATCAATCAAGACTATACCTGGTGGATTTCCTTCACCATTTTTATGAAGTTGTCAAAACTTACGGGTCTTGACCTTGCGTCCCGTCTGCCCAAAGGGTCGGAAATTTGACTGTTTCCGCGAAGAATATCAAGCGTAGCAGCCACAGATAGAGATAAGGCTTCAAGGTGATAGCCGCCTTCCAGCGTAAAAACCATACGTCCTTGACATAACATATCGGCTAAAGTCTTGATAATTTCTGTCAATCGGGCAAAACCTGAGACGCTTAGCTGCATTGATGCCAGATTGTCAGCCCAGTGGGCATCATAACCGGCGGAGACCATAATTAACTGCGGCTCGAAGCGCTTAGCTACCGGTGCCAGGATGTCTTCGAAAACTGCCTGGTACTCATCGTCACCCCAGCCAGCCAGGAGGGGAACGTTGACGGTAAATCCTTCGCCATCTCTGGCACCGGTCTCATCGATGCTGCCCGTTCCCGGGTAAAATGGGTATTCATGAGTGGAGAAATAAAGGACATGCTGGTCAGCATAGAATGTATCTTGCGTGCCGTTGCCATGATGGACATCGAAATCAATGATAAGTATTCGTTTAATATCGAAGTTGGCCAGGGCGTACTTGGCGGCTATGGCTATGTTGTTGAACAGACAGAAGCCCATAGCTTGCCAGCATGTGGCATGGTGCCCGGGCGGCCTGACCAGGGCAAAAGCGCTATTGACCTGTCTGTTCATCACCGAATCAACTGCTATCAAAGCACCGCCGGCAGCGTACACAGCCGCATTGTATGAGCCCGGTGACATAACGGTATCAGGGTCGAGCCAACCTCCACCTCTTTCAGATTGGCTTTGGATTCGGGAGATATATTCGGGTGCGTGCACTGCTGCTAATTCTTCAATAGTGGCAGCACGTGGTGACAGTAAGACAAGTTTGTCTTTAAGGTGGGTCTCCTCCAGATGGGATATGGTGGTTGTAAGCCTTTGGCTGTTCTCAACATGCGTCCCGGTATCGTGTTCAAGATAGACTGGGTCGTAAATCAGGCCGACTGTCATTGTGATTTTGCCCTTTGAACTTTGCTGAAAGGCAATCTATGAAAAAGAGCATGCCTATGATAGCAAAGCTGGATATAATGGGCAATATATATGGAGGAAGCTTTTATGTACTTATGTCGGTACTGGCACTTGTACAAGGAGTAGAAATATCATAAAATAACCTCGTATAACTAGGCATTTTCACGGATAATCAAACGCTCTGGAGTACAGGAGGAATTTATGGTTAAGCTTGTTACCGATAGCGTGTCTGATTTACCACCTGAGGTTATTAAAGACCTGGAAATCACTGTGATACCATTGCATGTTCAATTTGGCAACGAGACCTATAAAGATAGGGTTGACCTGAGTTCTGATGAATTTTACCATAAGCTGGAGCATAGCTCTGTGCTTCCCTCTACTGCTGCCCCCAGTCCCGGCATTTTTGCTGAAGTCTTTGATAACTTGGCCACAAAGTACAGCCAGATTTTAGCCGTGTTTGTTTCACGCAAGTTAAGTGCCACCTACGATGTGGCATTACAGGGTATCAAGTTAATGAAGAGAAAATGCCAGGTGGAGCTTGTTGATTCCACGCTGGGCATAATGGGACAAGGGTTACTGGTCATGGAGGCAGCTAAAAAGGCGTTAGCCGGAGCTAGCCTCAGCGAACTTATCGGTACGATAGCAGAAACTATTCCTCGAATACATGTCCGGGTGACTCTCGATACTCTGGAATATTTAGCCCGGGGTGGCCGTATCGGTAAGGTGCAGGCCTTACTGGGCTCTATGCTTAGGATGAATCCTATACTCGGCATAAAGGATGGCGTGGCTTTTCCCTCTGCCAGGGTGCGTTCCAGAGCTAAAGCTACCGAATGGCTCTTTGAATTTGCGTCGAAGTTCAGCAAGGTAAAGGCATTGGCTGTGGAGTATGGCACCAACGTGGCTGAAGCTAAGGCTTTTGCCAAACGTATGGCTTCTGTATTTCCCAAAGCCTCAATCTATATATCGAATGTCAGTCCTGTTGTCGGCACGCATACAGGTCCCAATCCTTTAAGTTTGACTATCCTGGAAGGTTAGTAATTGGCTGCGAAAGGGCTTTTACAGGTCGCTTATTCCCGAACGTTCTAATTCCAGAAGTAT
>Ga0315285_10004766_pt1 | contig 14062 bp, 5 predicted proteins | sample YL17G09_36_MG_FD_203698 | JGI IMG/M metagenome (GOLD analysis project Ga0315285, IMG submission 203698) | Sediment microbial communities from Yellowstone Lake, YNP, Wyoming, USA - YL17G09_36 | ecosystem: Environmental > Aquatic > Freshwater > Lake > Sediment | place: USA: Wyoming | collected...
GATATGCCAGAAACTTGGAATTGGGTTTCTAAAGCTTACGGGCAAGGGCGCCAAAAGCCACGTTACCTATAATGAAGATCCCTGCGTCGACTGTGTGTATTGCGGCCAGTGCACCGTCCATTGCCCTGTCGCGGCCGCGCATGAGCAGAGCCATATTGAGCCCCTTGAGGAGATTCTAAAAAATAAGAAAGGCCGCATTGTGATCGCGCAGATGGCGCCTTCGGTCCGCGCCAGCATTGGCGAGGAATTCGGCTTGCCGCCAGGTAAAAATCTGGAAGGTCAGATGGTGACTGCCCTCCGCAAATTGGGATTCGATTATATTTTTGACGTCAACATGGGCGCGGACATCACCACGATCGTGGAAGCAACTGAGCTGGTGGAACGGATCAAACACAACAAGCGCCTGCCCATGTTTACCTCGTGCTGCCCGGGCTGGGTGAAGTTTGTGGAATTTTACCATCCCGAGATCATTCCCCACTTAACACAAGCCCGGTCGCCCCAGCTCCATTCCGGCGGCGCGTACAAAACCTGGTGGGCGAAAAAAATGGGTATTAATCCAAAAAAAATTGTGGTGGTGTCGTTCATGCCTTGCACTTCAAAAAAGTACGAATCGAAAAATAAAGATTTACGCGTGAACGGCCTGTTTCCGGTTGATCTGGTTTTGACCACGCGCGAGACGGGGAATTTACTCAAAAAGCGTCACATCAACCTTCCCAAACTCAAGCCCGGGAAATTAGATGTCGAAGGAACTTATTCGGGCGCCGGCGCCATTTACGGCGCCTCGGGCGGCGTCATGGAATCCGCCCTACGGAGCGCGTACCACTTTTTAACCGGCAAGGAGCTTAAAAAAGTTGAATTTGAGCAAGTGCGCGGCATGAAGGGTATTAAAAAGGCGGAGGTGAAGATGGGCAACAAGACTCTCAGGGTGGCAGTGGTGTTTTTTGCCAAGAATGCTCAAGCCGTGATTGAGGAACTCAAAAGAAATCCTCATGCCTATCACTATATTGAAGTAATGACCTGCCCCGGCGGATGCATTGGCGGCGGGGGCCAGCCGATCCCCTCGACGGAGAAAATTATATGGGAGCGCATCAAGGCGCTTTATTCTATCGATGACAAAATGAAACTCCGCTTGGCCCACAAAAACCCGGTCGTGCAGGAATTTTTTGAGTACGTCAAAATTCTGCCACGCCATAAGCAGGATGAAATTTTACTACGACATTACCGGAAGCGTAAGAAGTTCGAATAAAAACTAAAGACGGGAGTTCCGCCCTTTTCAAACTTTAAAATCTTATGATCATCAAAAATAAAATTTTCGTTTCTATCAGCCTTTTCATCTTTTTCGCTTTTGCGGGGATGTTCTTTGTCCTGGATTATATGGCTAATGCGGATGAATTTACCACCGGTGGCATCGTGAACAACGTGGCACCTTCCTTTACCGCGGGCCCTTCCGATAGCGGTTCTTCTGCCGCAACGCCGACGAATGTGGGATCCAACGTTACCTTCACGGCCACGGCCACGGATCAGAACGGCGAGCAATACTATTTGATCATTTGCAAAACAAACACGGTCTACCCCGGGGACAACACCGAACCCGGCTGCCAAATTGGCCAGTTTTGGGCTGTCAGCGGCGCGACCAATAGTGACGCTGAGGCGACAGCCTTTCACCAAGCCGTGATTGAAGACCCTGAATCAAATGCTTGGTACGGCTTTGTGTGCGACAAGGTGGTCGGAGGCGGCCTGTGCTCGGCATGGAGCCAAGGCACGGGCGATAACGGCTCGCCATTCGAGGTCAACCATCGGCCCGTGATCGGAACGGTGAATATTGGCGCCACCTGCGGCACCACCGACGCGGTTCCGCCGGGGAACAGCCGAAGTGCCAAGGTGACCACCGCCATTGGGAGCGGCAACGATAATGCCCTTGCCTCCGCCATCCAGAGCGATGGGAAGATTGTCTTGGCGGGGAACAGCCACAACGGAACCGACTCAGATTTTGCCCTGATTCGATACAACACGGACGGCACATTAGATGCTTCATTCGGCGCTGGTGGCAAGGTGACAACGCCCATCGGTAGTGGCAATGATTACGGTATTTCCGCCGCTATCCAAGACGACGGGAAGATCGTCGTGGCGGGGATGAGCTACGGTGGAAGCAGCTATGACTTTGCCCTCGTCCGCTACACCACCGCCGGCGCGCTGGATACTACTTTTAATAGCACCGGCAAGGTAACCACATCCTTCGGTAGTGGCGACGATGCCGCCTATTCCGTCGCTCTCCAAAGCGACGGGAAGATCGTGGCAACGGGATATTATTCGATTAGTGTAAGCGACCACGACTTCGCCCTGGCCCGTTATAATATCGATGGATCCCTGGACACCTCCTTCGACACCGATGGGAAGGTGACTACCCCAATTGGCCCGAGTGACAACGTCGCGTATGCTTCTTTCATTCAGTCCGATGGCAAGATCGTGGCGGGGGGGTACAGCTACACGGATCCCAACAACTGGGATTTCGCCCTCGCGCGCTACAATACCAACGGTTCGTTGGATACCAATTTTGATACCGATGGATTGGTTATCACATCTATTTCAGGTCTCGACGACTTTATTTATTCTGTCGCAATCCAGTCCGACGGCAAGATCGTGGCGGCGGGGTATAGTAACAATGGAAGCAACCATGACTTTGCCGTGGCGCGTTACACCACCGCTGGCGCGCTGGACACCACCTTCAATTCCACTGGCAAAGTGACCACGGCGATCGGGAGTGCCAATGAAGATATTCAATCCATCGCCATCCAGTCCGACGGCAAGATCGTGGCGGGCGGATTCAGCAACAATGGAACCAATGAGGATTTCGCTTTGATCCGCTATACCACCGCAGGTGCGTTGGATACCACCTTCAATTCCACGGGCAAAGTGACCACGACCATCGGAACCGGAAATGAACGGGCTTATTCCGTTATCATTAGGGGGGATGGGAAGATCGTGGCGGGTGGATATACCACAATATCCTCCACCATCGACTTTGCCCTCGTCCGCTACAACACCGACGGTTCGCTCAATGACCTTTCCGGCTACGTGTGCACCCAGGCCGCTGTGATCGACGCCGATGTGGATGGTCCGGATGATACGGTGGATATGTATGTGTGCAATACCGATGATTTTACCGGAGGTCAATGTGAAACGGGTGAAGAATGGTGCAAAATTGCAGGGGTGCGCACGGGTGACAGTGCCCAGTGTGTAGCCGAAAACCTGGTTCCCAGCTCTGCCACACATGGCACGGGAACGGTCTACATGTTTCTGAAGGACAGCCACGGATTCGCGGATGTGAATGCCGGGACACCGGGGGACGACCTGAACAAAAACAACTACACCATCGCCAACACCGCCCCCACGCACGACACGCCGGAGCTGGACGTGCACGCGCCCACCCTGCCCAATTCCGCGGGCTACTGGCAGTTCGAAGATGGCAGCGGGGCCACAAGTTTTGACGACGAGACGGCGAACAGCAATAATGGCTCGTGCACCAATTGCCCCGACTGGACCCAAGGCGGGATGAGTGGAGGGGCATATACCTATAATGGAACGAATGATTATGTGGATATGGGCGATCAGGATAGTCTGGATTTTGGAACGAGTGATTTTACCTTATCGGCATGGATCAAAACTACTTCCTCTGCTTCACCGATGATCATTGCCGGGAAGTACAATGCGTTCCCTCTTTACAACATCTCGATGGACAGCGGGGTCTTCAACGCGCGGATCGCCTACGATGTGGATAACAGTTACTTCTCCTCCGACGGCTCGGCGATCAACAACGGTGCCTGGCATTATGTGGTGGCGGTGTTCTCCAGGTCCGGGAACATGACCCGGTACGTCGACGGCTCGGTTTATGGTTCCGCGATCGACATCAGCGGGATGCAGGGGATGAACATCGACAACTCGAACACCTTCCGCGTTGGGGCCACTGTCGGCCAGTATTTTGCGGGCTCCATCGATGAAGTTCATGTGTACAACCGCGCCCTCACGGCCACGGAGATCACTGCATATTACAACGCCTACACCACGCCCGGCACCTCAGCCTACACGACATCCAGTATGGATCTTTCTGCCAAGCCGGTGAATATTGCCGACCACGACAGCGACACGACCACGGTGATCTACAACTGGAAGAAGAATGGAAGCCCGATTGCAGTTCTGAATATGCCGTTCGACAGCAATGTAACCTCTACGACCGCTGACGCGGTGCTGGATTATTCGGGGAACGGGAATCACGGAACGTTGGGCGGAGGAACTTCAGGTTACGCGCCAACATGGACAAGCACTGGCGTAAAAGGCGGGGCTTATGACTTTGACGGCACGGATGACTATGCCAAAATCAATTATGATTCATCTATCGATTTCACGAGTAGCGACTTCACCACTGAGGCATGGATAAAAACTGATAGCAACTCATTGGATCAGGGAATAATCGGAACAGGGAATCCGTACAATTTTGGCGGCTCCGGCTGGGCTTTAGGCTATGTAGCCGCCTCCACTGTTTTGTCATTTCAAATCAATAATGGCAGCGGCGGGAATGCCTACAAATTTATTACTGTTAGCGATTTATCAGGCAGTTGGCATCATGTGGCGGCATCCGTTGACCGGAATGGGAACGCCATTATGTATTTGGATGGCTTGGCAATTGGTACTTTGGATGTCTCTGGCGAATCTGGCGGCTCATTGGGTAGCAACCCATTGAACATAGGAAAGCTCGGCATAGGGGCCCTTTATTTTGATGGCAAGATTGACGAAGTGCGTATTTTTGGTCACATCCTTTCCGCCGCCCAGATCGCCCAAAACTACAACAACGGCAAGCCGCTCTACAACACCATCGCCCACCAGCAACTTTCCGCGGCCGACACCAGCTGGGTGGCGGATGTGACGATCAATGACGCGCAGACCTCAAATTCTGATTCGACCACTAAATCGACCAACGCCATTGATCCTTCGAATAGTGCTCCCGTCCAGAATTTCCCCTCGGCTCGCGCCCATGCCCTACTCGACACAAATTCTGTCGGCTACTGGCAATTTGAGGAAGGCGACGGGGTGACGAGTTTTGATGACAAGACCTCGTACAACAACAATGGTTCCTGCACGAACTGCCCTGTGTGGACGGAGGAGGGCGCGATTGGCGGAGGTCTTAAGTTTGATGGGGTAGACGATTATATTAGCGGTCCTTCCTCATCCAGTTTGGATGTGACAACAGAATTTACGATTTGCGCGTGGGTTAAGGCACCTGACCAGTCCTCAGGGACCATTTTTTCTACCAATTTGGCATCTTGGTCAGATGGCATTTGGTTCGGGTATGATAAGGATCTTATTTATGGGTATATTGATGGAGTGGGAGATCCAAGTTTTGGCGACAATATGCTCTATGACCAATGGGTTCATATGACTTTGGTTTTGGGCCCCTCGGGTTCAAAATTTTATCGAAATGGTGAGGAATTCGGTTCTGATACTCGAACGGGTACGATTACGAATAATAATGGTTTTGTGATAGGAAAATCAGACCTATATCCTGCCAGTGGCCTCATCGATGAGGTCCACTTCTATGACCGTGCGCTTACTGAAACCGAAATCAAAAATCTCTATAACAGCTCCTCCATTGTTTATGACAGTCAGGATCTGGGCTTAGGCGCGCGCGACATGAGCGATGCCGATGGCGATTCTACTTATGCCACGGTCGACTGGCGCAAGAACGGCACATCCTTTGCTACTCTCAACATGTCGTTTGATAAAGATGTGATCTCAACAACCACGGGCGCGGTAAAAGATTACTCCACCTATGGGAACAACGGAACTCTGGGTAATGGTAATGCTTCATATGCGCCAACATGGACGAATGCAACAACGTGCGGGAACAACTCGGGAGGATGTTACAGTTTTGGCGGAGATGACTGTATTCAGACCGTTTTCAATCCCATGTCAACCCCTTCTGCCGTGAGTATGGAGGGATGGTTCAATTCTACCTCCACAGCATCCAATTTAATGCTACTGAGTGTAGAAGGAGAATATGTTATTTATCTCAATGGATATGAAACAGGCAAATTATTGGTTGGTTTTGATGGGAGCACGGTAGGTGACCCTGCTTGGGGCAGCGGTCTCAATGATGGCCTTTGGCATCATTTTGTTGCGACCAATAACGGCGCCATAACCGCGCTTTATGTGGATGGTGGATTGGTGGGTTCAAGATCCGAGACTTTGCACAGCCTTGAAACGTATAATGATAAACCTATTTCCGTTGGCTCTAACTACGATTGCACCGATAGTTCTTTTATAGGTAAAATGGATGAGGTTCGAGTTTACAATCGAGTTTTGTCTTCCAATGAGATTGCCCTGCTTTACAATGCCGGCAAACCCAATTTTCAAAATTTGGCGAATCAGGAAACCGCCCCTGGTGATAAATGGAAAGCGCAGATGACCATTGCTGAAGGAAATAGTGAAGAAAGTGTGACGATTGAATCCAACGAAGTTGAAATCGCCGGCTTCAGCACTGCACCATCCGATGGTGGCAGTTCAACCACTGCACCCACGAATGTGGGCAATGATGTAACTTTCACCGCTACCGCTAGCACCACCGGCAGCCAGTGGTATTTAGCTATGTGTAAAGATAATGCGGTAGCTCCTGGCGATGATGCCGCCCCCACCTGCAATCAAGGCTGGAATACAGCGGGGCTTCTTGAGACGGATAATACAGGTAGTGCGATTTACCCCCAAATCACTTTCGATAATTCAGGCAATGCCCTTGCGGTATGGAAGCAGTCCGACGGATCTATGTACAATATCTACGCCAACCGCTACACGGCCGGTGTTGGTTGGGGCACGCGCGAGCTTATTGAGACGGACGACTCGGGAGTTGCATTTTCACCACAGATCGCCTCTGACCCCTTGGGCAACATGATCGCGGTGTGGCAGCAGTCCGATGGCACAAGAAGCAACATATACGCCAACCGCTACGTGGCGGGCTCTGGCTGGAGCGGGCGCGTGCTCATCGAGACGGTCGACGAAGATCCCGAATCTCCGCAGGTCGCCATGGACTCCTCCGGCAACGCCCTTGCGGTGTGGCAGCAGTACGACGGCATACGGGATAACATCTGGGCCAACCGGTATACCGCCGGTATCGGGTGGGGTACGGCGGCGCTTATTGAGACGGATAACACGGGAGACGCTAATGACCCCCAGGTTGCTATGGATCATTTGGGCAACGCCCTTGCAGCATGGGAACAATTTGACGGTATACGAAATAATATCTGGGCCAACCGGTACACCGCCGGTGTTGGGTGGGGTACAGCGGCACTTATTGAGACGGATAATACCGGAACGGCGAATTACCCCCAAATTGATTTCGACAACTCAGGCAACGCCCTTGCGGTGTGGCAGCATCACGATGGTCTACGGTACAACATCTTTGCCAACCGATATACCGCCGGTGTGGGGTGGGGTACCTCACAAATCATTGATTCTGAAAATTTAGGGGATGCCCTTTATCCCCAAATTGCTTCCGATTCTTTGGGCAACATGGTCGCGGTGTGGTACCAGTCTGATGGGACGCGCGACAATATTTGGGCCAACCGCTACATAGCTGGCTCGGGTTGGAGCACCGCCCAGCTTATCGAGACGACTGATACAGGGTATGCGCGGTATCCCAGGGTGGCTTCTGACCCCGCGGGCAACATGGTCGCGGTGTGGTACCAGTCTGATGGGACGCGCGACAATATTTGGGCCAACCGCTACATAGCTGGCTCGGGTTGGGGTACGGCCGGGCTTATTGAGACGGATAATGTGGGGGATGCACATGACCCCCAGGTTGCCTCCGACCCCGCGGGTAACATGATCGCGGTGTGGCACCAATTCAACGGTTCAATTAACGATATTTGGGCTAACCACTATTCGGCCGGCAGCTGGGCCATCAGCGCTGCCACCAATGATGGCGCGCAGGCGAGCGTCTCGTACACGACTTCCTCGGCCAACGCGGAAAGCAATCCCTGGTACGCCTTTGCCTGCACCAAAGTCTCGGGTGGAGGCTCCTGTTCTCCTTCCTCTCAAAGTTCCGGCAATACCGGCTCACCCTTCGTGGTAAACCACGCGCCTTCTATAGGTACCGTGAAGATCGGTGCTGTCTGCAACTCGACCACCGGTGCAGACCCGAATAACAGCCGGAGTGCGAAGATAACCACGGCGATCGGCAGCGCAGGCGATAGCGCGTCAGCCATGGCGATGCAAAGCGATGGGAAAGCGGTGCTTGCCGGCCACACTTATGTTGGTGCGGCTCGGGATTTCGCCTTGGCCCGTTATAGCGCCGATGGAACTTTGGACACCTCGTTTGACACGGATGGGAAGTTGACCATGGATCTTGGCTCAAGCTCGGACACGGTCTATGCGGTGAATATCCAGTCCAACGGCAAGATCGTGGTCACTGGTTTTTCGACTTATGATTTCACCGTCGTCCGGCTTAATTCAAACGGTTCGGCCGACACCAGTTTCGACGGCGAGGGGAGGGCGAACGTTGATTTCGGACCCGATGCCTTTGAAGGGTCCCGGGCGGCCGCCATCCAGCCCGACGGCAAGATCGTGCTCGCGGGCAGTGCCAGAAATACCATTCCTTATTATGATTTCGCTCTCGCCCGCCTCAATACCGACGGCTCGCTGGACACCACGTTTAGCGGCGACGGAAAGGTGACCACCGATTTTGGCGCGGACGGTACGGTTCAGGCTGTGGTCATTCAGTCCGACGGCAAGATCGTGGCGGTTGGCTACTCGAATTATCTTTTTGCTGTTGCCCGCTACAACAGCGACGGAACGCCCGACACCACGTTCGATACCGACGGCATGGTGACCACGGATGTCGGGAGCGGAAGCGATTATGGGACTGCCGTCGGTATCCAGTCCAATGGGAAGATCGTCGCCGCCGGATATTCTAACAATGACTTTGCCGTGGTGCGCTACAACACCGACGGCTCGCTGGATTCCTCATTTGATTCTGATGGCATCGTGATGACTGATGTTACGACTGGTGCCAGTGATTTTGCTTATGGAATCGCTGTTGATGGGAACGGGAAGATTGTGGTTGCTGGCTCTAGTTATGGCGATTTCGCTCTCGTCCGCTACAATACAAATGGATCTCTCGACACTACGTTCGATACCGACGGCAAGGTGATCACATCGATCGCAACCGGCTCCGATACGGCGAGGGGTGTTGTCCTTCAATCCGATGGGATGATTGTGGCAGGTGGTTACAGCAACAATGGATCTAACGATGATTTCTCCCTCGTCCGCTACAACACCGATGGCTCGCTCAATGACCTTTTCGGCTACGTCTGTGTGCAGGCCGGGGTGACTGATGCCGATACTAGTTCGGGTAACACGGTTGACCTTTATTTCTGCGACACCAATGTCTTCACGGGCGGCGTGTGCGCGAGCGGGCAGGAGCTCTGTAAAATCACGGGCGCCAAATCCGGAGATAACGCTCAGTGTGTTGCCCCAACTTTAGTTTCGGCTCCTGCGGCGCACGGGGCATACACCGCCTATGTGTTTGCCAAAGACAGCTATGGGCTTCTGGATGCTGACGCTACACATAACCACGACTACTCAGTGAATGACGTTCCTCCGACTTTAGGAGCTTATACCAATTCCGATACTCCGATCCTTGTGGCTGGCGGAGTAGATGCCGTCACCTATTCAGCCACCCTTTCTGACCTGAATGGTGACAACGATGTAATACTAGTCGATGGCGTATGGTTTGATGATGCGGCCATGAATAACGACTGTACCGCCAGTGACCAGAACTGCTATCTCACGGCCACTTGTACCCGAAACGATTTGAGCACACCTGGCGCAGGCAAACTGGCCACAGGAACAGACACCAGCCTCACTGCCTCCTGCTCGCCCAACATCTGGTTTAACGCCAATGCCTCAAGCCAATGGAAGGCCCATGTGAACCCCACGGATCACTTGGGGAGGGTGACGTCGGGGGAGGATTCAACTGTTAATGTGACTATTGCAGCCCTTTCCGGTATTTCAGCGGCCCAGACGGAAATTCCTTATGGCACTTTAGCCTTGGGCACAACTTCGGCCGGCCAGCCTATAACATTTGAGAATATGGGTAACCAGATGATCGATGTTTGGATATCCGGCTCTAATATGACTTCAGGGTTCAATTCCATTGGCCGCGAACAGCAGAAATTCCATGAGTCCACTCAGGATTTTGATTGGGGCGGGGCTGGCGCTTATCCGCTCACCGGAAGTCCAGGTAATGGCGATGAAGAGGATGGCTGCCTCAACCGCAATTTGGATGTTCGTACCGCCCATCTTAATACTTCAGGCGATCAATCAATCTACATGAAGATCCGCATCCCCGACCCGCAAGCTTCGGGCACTTATACCGGCACCGTAACCATTGCTTCAACTAATAATGATGGCTGCTCTGATCTATAATGGTCTGCGGCATTGAGCCGATGGGTCATGAAGATCAGCCTTAAGATGACCGGGTGCAAGAACAACCGCTATGAGCTCAACAAGCTTCATGAGTGGGCTCTTGCGAACGGATTTGAAATTGAATCGGATGTGGAGGCGGATGTCTGCCTCATCAACACCTGCACCGTGACCCAGGCCGCGGATCGAAAAACCCGCCAGATGATCCGTGCGACTAAAAAAGCTAACCCCAAGATTAAGATTGTGGTTTTTGGGTGTGGAGCACGGGCTGAAAAGGAGGCTTATAAGAAAATGGGTGAAATTAGTGCAGTCCTGACGGACCCAAACTCTGTTATCCAATACCTAAAATACGAAATCCCTGCCTGCCGGCAGGCAGGCGAAGCACGAAATCCGAAATAAATCTCAAATCTAAAATCACAAATTTGCCACAAGGGCAAGAATTGCAAAAATCTTTTGTTTTACCTAGGGCAAGGGCCCTCGTCCAAATCCAAGACGGCTGCGATAACTATTGCGCCTATTGCGCCATCGCGGCCGCGCGCGGGCGATCCAAAAGCCACGCCGCGGAGGACATCATCGCAGAGGTCCATCGGTACGAAAAACAAGGTTTTACCGAGGTTATGCTCACGGGCATCAACATTGGCGCCTACGGAGCTTCGTCAACTAAAAAACCGGAGGAGAACAAGCTCGCTGAGCTTTTGGAACAAATTTTGGATGAAACCAAAATTCAGCGGATCCGTCTGGGATCGCTGGGGCCGCAGTATTTTAGCGAAAAGTTGTTTCAGATACTCCAAAATTCAAGAATCTGCCGGCACATTCACCTTTCTATCCAATCGGGCTCCGATTCGGTCTTAAAACGGATGGGGCGCCGCTATTCCGTTGAGGATGTGGAGCGGGTTATAAAGCGCCTTCAAAAAAATATTCCGGGGGTCGCCGTCACCACCGATATCATCGTCGGGTTTCCCGAAGAGATGGAGGCGGAGTTTAAGGAGACGCTGGATTTTGTGAAACGGAACAAACTCGCCAAAATCCATGTATTCCCCTACTCCGTTCGGCCCAATACCTTGGCAGCAAAGATGAAACAGGTGCCGGAAAATGTGAAAAAAGAACGGGCTAAGAAACTAGAAAAATTTGGACTCGAATTGCGTCGCCAGTTTATCCAGAGCCAGCTCGGCAAGGCCGCCTCAGTCCTTTGGCGAAAAGAACTGAAACCTGGATTGTGGGAGGGGCTGACGGACAATTATTTGAAGATCGTAAAAAAGGGCGATATGAAGCGCCGTTCGTTGGCCCGGGAGGTTATTAGACAGGTATTACCCTAATATCCTCATCCACCTGGCCACGCAGGGTTTCTTCGATGAACTGGAGCGTGCCCGTGCCGGCGAGCTCACAGCCCGCGCAGGCGCCGTAGTATTTGATGTACACGTCGTTCCCTTTAATATCCATTATTTCCATTCCCCCGCCGTGCATGGCCAGCATGGGGCTGACCGATGAGTAGAGGGCTTGTTCGATTAAACGGATCTGATCATCGAGCTTGAGTGCCGAAAACCGTTTAGGAGCCTTAGATTTCTTCGTTGTACTTTTTTTCATCATATTCTCATTAACATGTGACATTTAACATGTGACATGCGACAAAAAAACAAGAGTCAATTGTCAAATGTCAATTGTCACATGTTTGCGGTTGTCTGCGATTCCGCTGCCATTTTTTCCTTAATCACCTGAATCTCGGCGAGCAGTTTTTCAAAATCTTCCTTTGGCATCACTTTGGTGCCCACGAGGCCCAGTTTGAGGTTTAGGTCTTTTTTCTGGAATAATTTCATCAGGAACCAGTAGCCGCCAAAAAGATAAGCGAAGATCGCCGGAACGACCAAAGGAATTCCAAAAATGACCTTGTTGATTGTGAAAATAAAATCGTAAAGCGCGTGCACCACCATAGAAAGCACAAGACCGATGGAATACATCTCGTCGTAAAAAATATCGGAACTGCGTGAGTGCAAAATCTTTTTGATGAACTGGATGATGGGATGCCGCTCCTTTTTGGAGTATTGGATTTGCAAAACCGGTGACGCGAAAAAGGCCATGCCATAATAGTAGCCCAAAATACCAGAGCACAGCATGTGGACCATGGTGACCACGGTGACGCGCATCAGAGCAAAAACCAAGAAGCCCGCGGCGGAAAGCTTGCCCCAATTGGCGCTGAAATACAGAATGTTTTCCAAAAAAGCAAAGCCGAGCGCGCTCACAATAGCCAGATGAATCACATCATCGATGGACTGAAACCAGTTTTTGCTGATCAGGCGCATAATCCAGAATTTCAAATACTCTTCCATGGCGCCAACACCCAGAAACACAAAAAAGGTGGCGAGGACCGCATTGACGACCAGGCCTTCAATATTACTGCGAAAGTCAACCAGATTAACTTTAAAGAAGATCAGGTTCACGGTTTCATCCCAATAGCCTTGGTACGTCAGGATGATTTTTGCCGCGATCATACCCGCGATGAAGGCAAAAAGGATCAACCATTTGCCGATCTTATGTTGGCGCCTAAAAAAATAAAGCCATGCAATGGCCGGGCCTGCGGCGAAGAGGAAAACGATGATTGATTTAACTGAAAGCATAATGACGAATGACGAATGTCCAATTTTCAATGGAATTTTTTAATTTTTTAATTTCGAATGATGGTATTCATTGGACATTGGAAATTGGACATTGGACATTTTAAACGATGTCTTCCGAAATATGGTGACACCCCAGGCTTTCGGGACGTGCGAGGCAGGCCTGGATGAGTTTGTAGGCCACGAGCTGACGATGCTGAATGCGGTAGTCGCGCGCCGGGATTTCGGTGATTTCTTTGAGCGCCATGCGCAGATTTTCAGGCGTGCGGACAATGCCCACCCTATTCCACATGATCTGCTCAATGCGTTTGGCATAGGCGCGCACCTGAGGCATGGGCTCCAAAATGATTTGAGGCGGTTCCGCGCTCAATTTTTCATCGAGCACACGGTCGCGGTCTAACGGGTGTCGGCGCTCCATGGCTTTACCTAAAGCTTCTGCAAAAACAAAGGTTTCGAGCAACGCATTGCTCGGCAAATGGTTGGCGCCGTTCACACCTGTGCATGCCACCTCACCCACGGCCCAAAGCCCCGGGAGTTTGGTTTCTCCCTGCAAATTCACCGGTATGCCGCCGCAGGAAAAATGGACGACTGGAGTAATGGGGATTAAATCTTTGGTGACATCAAAACCATATTTACTCAGCCGCTTTACTACATTAGGAAAGTGTTTTTTGATTTCTTTAACATTGAAATAGCGCAGATCCAAAAAGACTTTCCCGTTCATGGATTCAAAATGGATGGCGCGGCTTAAGACGTCACGCGGGGCGAGCTCAGCGCGGCGATCGTATTGATCTAAGAATGCCTGGCCCTGGCTATCGACAACTTTGGCGCCAAATACCCGCAGCATCTCGGAGAGCACAAAGTAGCGCTCATCGTCTGGAATCGCGAGCGCGGTAGGATGGAATTGCACGAATTCCAAATCGCGGGGTTCGAGGCCCGCATTCACCGCCAACGCAATCCCATTTCCGGCCATACCTCTGGCGCTG
>Ga0315285_10004768_pt1 | contig 14053 bp, 20 predicted proteins | sample YL17G09_36_MG_FD_203698 | JGI IMG/M metagenome (GOLD analysis project Ga0315285, IMG submission 203698) | Sediment microbial communities from Yellowstone Lake, YNP, Wyoming, USA - YL17G09_36 | ecosystem: Environmental > Aquatic > Freshwater > Lake > Sediment | place: USA: Wyoming | collected...
TAAAACATCAGGATGCAAGCATGTTTGAACACTCTCATCCGAATTAGAAATCATATTTCTGATGTTTGTTGAGTTCACATTGATTGGTTTGAAGTTTTCCAAATATAGATGTGGAGCCTGTGAATACCAGGATTGCAATGGAAGGCTGAGCCTGGGCAGTACGACAAATCCAAACTCGGCAATCAATTTCTCCCAATGTTGCCATTTTTTAATATTGTTTGCGTTATCCTGTCCGATCACAAAATGAAATTCAATGTTGTTGAACATATCTTTCATTTTAGACAGCATGTCATAGGTGCCGTATTCCCATTTTTGTTTGATTTCAATATCACTCAAAACCACATTAGGGATATTTTTAAGAGCTAGTTTGCACATGGTCAATCGAGCTTGACCATCGATTAATTTTTTAGAGAATTTATGGATGTAACAAGGCGACAGCCAAACTTCATCGAAGTGTTTGGCAACCTCTTGCACAATAGCGACATGTCCAATATGAATTGGATTTGCCGCCGTTCCATAAATAGCAACTTTTTTAATTGTTTTCCCCTCTGCTTTTAGCAAACCAGCCAGCCATAAAAACCGCTCTAATTAATTGGTAGTCCAATTCAACTTGTGCGTCAGCAGGAATTTGATCCCACCAATCATTAAATGCTATAACTTCTGGTCGATCTGCGATAGTCATCATTATACTCCGAAAATTAAGATTGTGAAGCAATTACACCAATAGAAAAATCATCGTAATTATTCAATCCTTGATCTCTAAACTTTTTAAAAGCTTTTTGACATCGACGTTGAACGAAAGTTCCAGCATAGCCTTTGAAAGCAAATAGTTCTCCAATAAGCTCACTAATGGGGACTGAAAGGCTTTGTTTGCTAGTATTGGTGACACTTTGTTGTAAGAAAGATGATGCCCCATCTGACATAATGGCGATAGCCTCGAAATCCTCCAAAGGATATTCAACATCAAAATGAATGCGATCTTTAGTGAAATCAAAATTCAACTTATTTTCCAATACAATTTTCCCATTGGGGTTCACCCAATAAGAAAGATTAGAGCAAGCAACCTTTTTCTCTACTCCGAACTTTTCGAAATAACCAAGCTTGACTTCTTGATCTAGCTCATATCTCAAATAATAAGGAGCCCCTTGTTCAAAAATAAATTCTTGAACATGAATCCTACCGTCTTTGTGTTTGGCTGCAATAACGCCGTCGCCCACCATAATCACACGAAAAGTCTTGTCTTCAACCTTAGCGATCATCAGTGTGGCACATAAAGAATCTTCATGTAACGACAAGGTGCGACGATAAGCGTCCGCAGTCATTGAAATGCCACGAAGCATTAATTCGGCGTCGTCAAAACAATATCGATTGTATCGATATACATCTAAAGCTGCCGATTTGGCTAGCAACCGAGATCCAAAATCGGCATCTGGAGCGGCTGAACAGCCATCCGAAATAATGGCATATGGAGCTTCGCCATTAGCACACAAGGCATAATCTTGACAGATTTTATGCGTAGAGCCGATTGTGAAAAAAATGTCTGTGTTCATTGTTTTTCTCGAATGATTTCAAATTCATTACAACCGCTGTAGAAATTAATTTTGACATCATCCCCGAACTCAATTTGCAGCATTTTCTCGAAATCACCCCAAAATTGATCTTCGGTATTAACAACTTTGACATACGGACTGTCTTCATCAAATCGAACCGGAAACCTGGGCTCCACGGTAAATATGCTATAGTTGCGATCAAACTCAGCCTTCTCTTCGACTGTTTGTTCGCCTTCTTCTGGTTCATCAGTGGTTTCATCTTCAATAGAAACCCGCACGCCATTGAACCCATTCTTTCGCCAATCCTTCATCAATTTTCTAGCATGTTCCTTGATATTAATCATCGTCTCCTCCTTCTAGGTTTTGCAGCCAAAGATCATCTTCGGCATCGCTTGGCATCCGTAAATCGCCACGAGGCGAAAGACTCACTGAGCCTGCCTTAGGACCATTTGGCACACAATCTCTCTTAAATTGAGCTTTAAAAAATCTCATTAGAAAGTCTTTCAGCCAACTTTTGAGTTGCTGTGGTGTGAATTCTGGAAAGGTAAGAGTGGTCAAGATGAGAATTTTCTTTGGCGAAAAGCAATTGCGAACCAATTGAAACATAAAGAAATCAATTAGCATGTAAGGACCAACAATTGTTTCTGTGGAATGCACAATTTCACCATTTTTGCCTAAAGGCAGCAATTCTGGCGAGATTTCAGTTTCAACAATTGATTTCAACACGTTAGAGATCAGCATTTCACTTTGGATGTACTCATACTCGGCAACCCAATTCACCAAGAACTTCACCAATGTTTTTGGCACAGAGCAATTAACATTAAACATGCTCATATGGTCGCCATTATAAGTGCAAAAGCCGATAGCCAATTCACTCATATCGCCGGTGCCAAGCACGAAACCACGACTCATAAGCAACATAGTTCGAATACGAGCTTGAACATTTTCGAAGACGACATCTTTTGAACCTGCTGGCAGGTTTCGAAGTTGTTCTTGAAACCATTCAAGATCTACAGGCACACCATTAGTTTCAATTTCAATGCCAAACGGTTTATGACCAATCTCTCTAAATGCATCCAAACATAATTGACGAATATCAATTGTTGTTTGAGAAACCTGCAATAGATCCATCAATTTATTGGCGTTATCATGCGTGTGGGCACTTGTGCCAAATCCAGGCATAGTAACTGCATCGATACAAGAGGTTGGAAGACCAAGCTTTTTGCAGGCTTTAACAGCCACCAATAAAGCCAACGTAGAATCCAGACCACCAGAAACACCAATGGTGAATCGGCCTCCAGAAACACGTTGCATGCGTTTCATTAAAGAATGAACTTGTATGTCAAAAATATCTTTGCATCTTTGATCCAAGGTGTTCTTGTCGTTAGGAACAAAAGGAAATCTATTTTCAACACGCAATGTATTCTTAGCAAAACGTAGTCGGCCCATGTCGAGGGGGATGGTGCGAATAAATTTACTTAGATTTTGCTTGGAGTCATTGAAAGTGGGGGTTCTACGGCGTTCATTAACCAATTTTTCAAGATCAATGTCCGCAATAATATAATCTTTATCTTTGAACCGTTGGGTCTCTTTTAGAATGGTGCCGTTTTCAGCAATAATACAATGCCCACCAAACACAACATCAGCGGTAGATTCGGTTGGACCCGCACTGCAATAAGCGTAAGCGGCAACCAATCTAGCACTTTGATTTTCCACTAAAGAACGACGATAATCCGCTTTGCCTACCGTTTCATTGCTGGCACTTAGATTCAGCAGTAGAGTCGCACCGGCAATGGCTTGATAAGAACTAGGCGGAATTGGAGCCCATAAATCCTCGCAGATTTCTACGCCGATTTTGCAATCCTGGTCATGAATGTTTTGGAAAAGCAAGTCAGTTCCAAAAGGAACCTTTTGATCGCCAATTAAAACTAGATTGTCAGCCCCATAATCCATTTCTTTTGGAGCGGGGGCAAACCAACGTCGTTCGTAAAACTCTTTGTAATTAGGTAAAAATGTTTTGGGAATAATTCCTACAATTTTTTTATTGTTAATTACTGCCGCACAATTATAAAGTGTGTGTCCAACTGCTAAGGGAATGCCAACCACAACTGTATAGTCATCCACTTGTTCGGCCAATCGTAACAATTCTTTTTTAGCGGCATTAAGCAATACTGTTTGATTGAATAAATCGGCACAAGTATAACCAGTGATAGACAGTTCTGGAAAGGCTACTACGTCTGGCCAAACCGCATTTTGGAACAGATCGTTTAACGTTTGTATCATAGCATCCACATTGGCTTTAGGATCTCCAACGTGAACTTCTGTATATGCTGTTACCACTCGGCAAGAGCGAAGTACATCAGGCATTATTTTCCTCCAACAGCGGCTTTTCTTTTGTCGCTAAAAACCACAGGCATAGAATTTGGGCACGATGTAAACCCCAAACCCAATCCTTCATGTGATTCTCTCCAAAATGAGAAGTATCATTTAAACAGTTTCTAAGTGGCCCAGATCCATATTCATGATCTTTCAGGCCATGCCGACATATGTAACTATACGCATCCACATTAGTCCAAACTAAATAGAAATCATAACCTTGTTTGATGGGTAAAATTTACTTTGCATCCAAAGGTATCCCAAAATAAATCCAACGAGCAACACGCAAGGCATCGGCATCACCCGTTGCTTTAGTAAACACATCACTTAGTTTAACGACTTGTGTGAAGGGCATGCCTAACGCTCTGGCTAGGCTACGAAGCTTGATTACCATGTTTAAAGCAGGACTGTTTTCGTAATCATTTGTCAAGTGGGTGCCAATCCCAAATGAGCATAGAATGCCCGCTTTAGCACAATAAATTTGCAATTCCAAGCACAAATCAATATCAAGACCATCGCTAAAAACGATTGTTTTGGCAATAGGAGGAATGCGTAATTTTTTATAATGAGCAACCACTTTGTCTGTAAAGGCAAAAGGACAGCCGCTATCATGACGAATTCCGTCAAATAATCTTGCCAAAACACCATCGAAATCCTCAAAGAACGCTTCGCTGCCGAAAGTGTCTGACAGGGCAATTCCCAAATTGCCCTGATAAACATCATTCCAAATATTCAAAGCATATCGATTTGCATGCCGCATGGATTCTAATGCACTGATTCCCATTAACCATTGATGAGACATAGTTCCAATTGGCCGTGTGTCATACTTCATAGCAAAATGCACATTGCTAGTGCCGACAAAACCAGAAAAATTCTTTAATTGCTGCACTACCAAGTCTTGAGATTCATAACTGCGTCGTCGGCGTGTTCCGAAATCGGCAAACGAACAGTCGCTTTTAGACAATCGATTACCTTTTTCCTGAATTTTATCTTTCTGCCCTTCATGAGTCCAATTAGCATCAACCGTCTCGAAATAAGTTTCACTTATCAAAGCAAGCAAAGGCACTTCCCAAAATACAGTTCGATGCCAAGGACCAACGATTGACAAATTTGTATTTTGAAGATTATCACCCCATTGAATGTTTACATCGGTAGCCTCAAATTTATATTGAGATATATAACTAATATAGCTAGGGTTTAAAAAAAGACAGCGATCTTTAAGGAAGCATTGTTCATCTGCCTTCAATCGAAATCCACTTAAATCTTTAATTTTTTCTACAAGTGTGGTTTTAAACAAATCGTTAATCGGCACTGATCTACGGCTAGTAAATTGGTATTTAACTTGAGCGTTTGGATATCGTTGTAATATTGCCTGTCCAACTGTAAAGGTATACAAATCTTGATCAAGAATGCTTTGAATCATTTTTTTCTTTCCATTTTTTGATAATATGCGGGACAGAAAATCTATGAATGTTTAACTTAAGGCCAATTTCAACATTTGTAAGTCCAGATTCTCTTAGAAAAATTACCTCTAAAGGATCAATTTTCTTGCGCTTTTCTAATGTGTGAATTCCATTGGATTTTAAAATTTCACAAACCGTAGAAACACCGCAGTTTAATTTTGCTGCTATCTTGCTTTGCGAAAAACCTTCTAAATTTAATTGCAAGACTTGTTCGTGGTCAACTTTAGTCACAAAATTATCTTCTATGACCTTTTCTCTTATTTCTGATTCGTATGCAATAAAATTATGCTTAAAATGTATATCTCCATGACAATTTCGGCAAACTAATTTACATTTTGATAATTCAGCTTCAAGACGTTCCCAAGACAAGTGTTTTAAAAAACTAATTTCATTTTCTTTTAGAGTTTCATCTAGATGGTGAAACTCTAAAATCCAAGGTCTGTGTTCTCCACAATCACATTTACCACCAAGTATGTTGATGGCTTTAAGTTTTTTAGCCCATCCTAATACCAATCTTTGTTTTCTAGTTTTTTCTTGATTTCTTTTTCCATTATAGTAAGCCATATTATCCTTTCATGTGTATTATTTATATACACATGAAAGGATAATATTTTAACCTACATCCCCAATTCCTTAGACGAATCAACAATATCAAATTGATCTTTAAGCAAATTAGCTGGCGACTCTAGAATCATTGCCAAAGCTGTAATCAAAAAAGCATCGGCGATCATTTTCTTGGTAACGGGTGTAAGCTCTACGGTGGCGTTTGGATGTTTTTTACGCAATGCGATAACTCGTCTGAGAGCATCGGGAGCATCGCTTTCAAAGCTGGCCCAAACATTGGTTTTGGAGGCATCGCCGGAAAGCTTTTTGTTAATTTTGTATCCAGAACAATGTGCATAATTTGGTTCGCAATGAACAACAAATTGATCAACAGGTTCTCTGGGATCATTAGGATTTGGACTACTCATTTTATTCTCCTTCCAGCCAAGCTGGAGATTGTAAGGCTTTCGCCATTTCCGAAGCAATTATATTTTCTGCTGTTTGAAACCCATCTAAAAAAGCTTTATCCATCGCAATGAGTATTGCTTCTTTTGAAGGATGTTCATGCAATCCTATATTTTCAAGCAAAACAGCCATTCTTTGTTGTCTGGTTTTAGTGGCAACCATTATTGTCTCCAAGAATTATACCACGAAAAAATAGATTGTGAACCAACAAAAATAGCCGCCCATTAAGAGCGGCTATTTTTGAAATCATCTTAAATCCCGCTATTAGAAGTTAATCGAAGCCGAAGGTCCACCACTATTCAAGTGTTGCGACTGACTGCTGATACTCTTGCTAATAAACTGGGCTAGTTTAGCCAAAGTGTTGCGGCTGGCATCTGCCAGGGGAACAAACTGCGTGAAACCGGCATCTTTATAAAAGGCATCCAACTTCTGTTGAATGTCATGAGATTGCAAGTTCACACCAATGAGAATCGAAACCATCGATTCCAAATTCTCACCTGAAACGGATTGAACAAGAGCTTCTTTGACCTGATTGACACCCAACGCACCACAGGTGTTATCTCCATCGGTGATGACAACTACGATGCCATTAACATCGTAATCCTGCTCCAACAATTGCTTGCCGTAATTATTGCTGGCTTCAATGGCATTTGTTGAAGCGTCATATAGAGCGGTCAAGCCGTTAGGCGGCAAAACTCCGTCGTAATCATTCAATATGATTGAAGACAACAATCGAAAACCGTGTACTTCTGTGACTGTGCTATTGAAAGTAACCAATCGAACCAACAGGTTGTCGGCACGTTGCGACTTCTGACAAGCTCCAATCACTTCTTTCAAAGCAGCTTCCATTGGCAATTGAAAGCCAAGAGTGCTACCGCTATGATCTGCCACAATGGTAACCAAAGTGTAACCAGAAGCACCATTGGCAGCCAGATCATCAATCTTCGTATGCGAAAAGCCAAAATGCCCAGCATTTTGCTTTTGCAAATTTTCACTACCCAAACGAGGCATCACAATCTCCTTTAAAAATATTTTATTTCAGGTAATCGACGGTGGTGGTAGTTTTCATGCCACGAGCGGTCATTTCGGTAATGAACTTGTCTTGATATTGGGCAAAACCCGGCACCGGAGAAGTTGCATCCAACAACAACACGCATTTCTTAACGAATTCATCATTGGCAAAAGAATCAACCATGTCTTTGACGGTATTTGCCAAACAATGACTACCAGCTTCGCCCATCAACAGCACTTCATCAGCCTCATTGATAGTAGCAATCAAACTCTTATTGAGATCGGTTGTCTTGTCCTGAGGGTCAACCACTTCTGCCCGCACAGCAGAAAAGTGTTCGACATAAGGATTGCTGCCTTTGGTTACAAAGTCGATAATACCATCACCTTGCAAACGGCACCAACCGAGCAATTCTTCCATGAGCGGGGCCACAACATTGTGACCAGGGGTGCCGATGAGACAGTGAAGCGGCCAGATGCAATGGGGGTAACGGCCACCGGCTTTTAGCTTCTTAAGATATTCCAAGGTTCGCTTGGTAGCAGAAGGCTTGAAGCAAGTAAATTCTCCAAGCTCATGTTGATTGCCTTGAACATCGAATCTGGCACCCAGGATTAGCTCGTTCTCTTCACGCATAATCGTAAAAGGAGCAGGCTGGTTGCCATTGGCGTCACGAAACCAAGTCGGATGTGCCACATGCAAAGCATGGTGAGAGTCAAGCGTGACGTGAATATCATTCAGCTTCTTGCCTAGTCGTTTGACTAGACTAGCACCTCGCAACATGTCATCCCATGCCCCGGTGACACACAATTCACCATCATGAATCACTTGTTGCTGTGATTGATCTACCACTTTACAAAAACTATTCTGCGGATCGATAATCACCAAATCGATTTTCTTCATGTTTTAACCCTTGTGTAAATAAATTTGTTTGACTGATTCTATTGTACAACGATTTTTTGAGTTGTGAACTAGTATTCTAGAGGGTTTTTTTCACCACGTTTCCACCAATCATCGGGATCTTCAGTTGTGGTTGGTGGAACATTGTCGTCTATTTGAGAAACTTTGTATCCCAAATAAAATGCCCCCAAAATTCCTACTACAAGGCCAATTAAGAATCCAAGTATAAAGAATATCCACATCAATCAGACTCCGTTAAATGCGTTCCTTAGGTTCGGCACCATCGAAAAGAACTTCTATGTTATTTTCAATTTTAGACAAAGGTAACAACTCAACTTCTGAAATGTAGCTTCGTTTAATTTTCAAATCTGGATTGACATGAGCCGCATGTTTTGCGGGCAACTTGCTTAATTCTTCTGTTGAAAAAGCCAATTCAGCTTCACGCCGTTGAATATAAGTCCCTCGTTTGAAAAACGATGGATAATCATTCCAATTAACGCCTTTTTGAAACATCATTTCTTGTTTTATAGAGCTTGATTTGCCATGTAATTGAGTCGCACTATACATCGATTGTGCGGCCATTGAAATGCTGTTTCTGGTGGCGTCTTTTTCTCGCCACAACAAAGCATTCATAGCTTCCATTTTGTTTGGCAAGCTCCAAGCACGACAATCAAATACTGGTGCTTTATCAGCCTTTTCAGGAATGGCTTCTTTTAACAAGCTGTTAAAAAATACCGAAGCTCTGGCTGGAAGGACCGACATGATTTTTGAAATTTTGCCATCAAAATAAATCTGACTATCGTAAGAATCGGAATACAACAATAAAGAGATCTCGTCGGATTGCGTGTACCCAATTCTGGCGTTGGTTTCTTTGACTAAGAACTTGGTGGTCTCAACCATGATCTTAGACAGACGTTCATCATAAGGACGACGAAGCCCCTTGGTGAATGTGTGAAAAGACACGCCATCCAAACGAATCATTGCAGGAAGCAATGGAATTAATTTTTGGCCACCGAACATCTTCTCATAAGACTTCATCCGTGTGCCAAGGTTATCATTATCAAATTTAGGCATTTTATTCTTCTTTTATTGATTTGGTTCTTTGGTCCCAGGTGCCATCTAACATGGCTTGTAATTTAGCAACTTGAGTTTCTAATCTTTCAATTTCACGCTGTGACGAAACGTAAGTTTCATCTGGATTTTGTCTACAGCCGATATAACGTAAGCAATTGGACATCATTTCCAATGGTGGTGGCAAACGTAGATCGGCATCGGCCACGCCTTCTGGCAACTCTTTGTAAAGTTCAATATCATCTAGCCAACAACGATCATCTGCCCGTTGATCTCTATGTTTGCGGATGGCTTCCAACAATCTGTTGTATTCTTGTTCGTAATTCATAGTTTACCACGAAATTGGAGTTTGTGAACCATAGCATATAAACGAAGCAACCGCAACCGTATTCAACGAGAAAGCGGTGCGGTTACTAGCGAGGTTGGATGCTTTAATCCCACGGCGAAAAATCCTGAGGCAGATTTTCAACTTCTAAGAAGTCTAAAATATTGCCGCCACATCTCCCTACGGGGCCATTTTCTAATAAAAATTCTTCATAGGCTTCGACCGTATCAGAAATATCACTAGGAATTTCTTCTTCAAGCCGACCTGTTTTTGACAATGCTTGAGCTATAATCTTGATGTTTTCAAAATTATATTCACAGGCGAAGAGATGCCCGTTATCATCGCAACCACAAATGAGCTTCATGATATTGCAACTTTATTGATGAACTGAAATTAGATAGTTCTTGAGAATCGCATGAGCGAATAGAGAAGTGAGTCCAAAAGGACTTCATTCTATATATCGCTATCAACGCATTTCTTTAAATGAATTTTGAATCTTTTGATAAACTCGCTTTGGGCGACATGTAGCATAGATTCAGCTTCATCTAAAGAAACAAATTTAGCTTGATCTATTTCCCAATTTGCACAAACAGGTTTGGTTGTGGGAGCCTTAGTACAAAAGCAATACACTTTTTTCTTGGATTTGTATATCACCGAGCCCAACGAATCTAATTCTCCAGAAACAACAATTCCGGTTTCTTCAAAGACTTCTCTGATGGCGGCTTGTTTAGGAGTTTCGTCTTTATCTAATCTGCCTTTTGGAATAGACCAAGCAGCGTTTTTATCACCCGAAGGATGAACGATTAACACTTCATATTCGTTTGATCTATTTTTTCTGTATAACAAAATCCCCGCCGATTTCGCTTTTGCCATTTATACCGCCGTTAATTTAATGAAACTCTGTGCCGTCTTTCCTTGCATGATAGTCTGCTGATACGGATTTTACAATTCGTCTTTTATTTAATACTGGACAATAATGAACTTCTTTGACCGGCACAGCAACGATCCCCTCACGACCCTTGAATTTTCCAGCTTTAGCTGGATCGCACAAAGTTGTAGGACCAGACGTATGTTCTTCCAAAGATTTAATGCTAAATGGACCACGATATAAAATGGGAACCATTGCAACATTAAACTGAGTAAGCAGACGAACTTTATCGTCAAAATCCAAATATTTATTGTTGATGCTAATATCGAATGCACGGAATGAAATTCCATCCAAGCCATATTGCATATCTTGGCAACCCGCACCGAAAAGCTCGCCATAAAGCATAATGCTATATTTGCGTTCGGCCCAATCCATATCTCGAATATATTCTAACATTTCTTTGACATTATCAGTCAAAGGCAGCCAAAATTCAGATCTGGGTGTGTGGTCAACGTAACGAACGTCTTCAGCGGTGTCGGCAATGCGATCTACCTGAGATAGCTGCACCTTGAAATATTGGGTGTCTGTTTCGACATTATGACAATTCAAAATTTTAATTGTCTTCCAATACCTGCCATTCAACATAAGAATATCATCAATTGCAGGAAGCTCTTTACAAGCACCAGCAGTGATCAAATCTTCAAGCAAGATTTGTTTTTCATTGCTATAGAATTCCTTGCGGCGAACATCATGGCTGCCTGCCATGTAGGTCCATTCAGCTTGACCCTCGTCGTCGCCATCTAACACCAAGCCTACACGACAGTTTTTACCGTGAATTTTTTCTGTGTAGACAACTTCGGTGCCTTCGGGAATTGCATCGATATAATTAGCGAAATTTTCTATTTCTGTATATCGATAGAATTTAGAACAAGGGCTGGCGGCTTGTCCATCTGCACAACTTGCAGGTGGTTCATATTTGGTGACGCCGAAATGAGCAGCTACATCAGTGCCCACTTCCCAATCTAAATCATCACCTTGAGCGGCATCCAACGGCATGATGGTGCCATAGGATGGTTCGCCACGCAAACGAGCGGCAATAACTCTGCCAGAGTCTGGCAGGCCGCTATTTTTAGGCAATGCATGTAGATATTTACGCACGCCCAATCGATCAATTAGAGGGCTAGGAAGGACGCTATCAGGCGGGAAGAAGACGCATTTTTGTCCAACGACAAAATTGTCTTTTCCTACAATAACAGACCAGCCTTTGACCTTACAGATTTCCAATCGATCTGCATTGGGGTGGCTTTCAATCTTATCAATTTTACATACTTCTACGATTAACTTGCTCATTTTTTCTTCTTTGCTGTTTGTCTACGAAGTTCTTCCAAAGCGACTTTGCCAGCAGTTTTGGCTTTTTCTACAATGGATTGAATGTCGCCTTTTTTAGCTTTGGTTATTTGATCGCAAAAATCATTGATAAAAGCTTCGGCTTTATCGGTGACTTTCTTTACGATTTGATCGACATGATTTGTTTTGGTTGCACTTGTGTCTGTCGGATCTGCAACGGGCGATTCTTTCGAATCTTCCTTCAGGACAAAAATCAGGTCTTCTAGGTTCGCTGCTCTGTGAATTGTGTCGCATTTTCCCTCAACCAAAGGCAAACAGACATTCAAATCTTCGGTGTCGCAACGCACGATATTGACGACAACGCCATCTAACTTCAAGACATAATACATGGTTCTTCTGCTTTCTTGGGTTTTTTGGTGGCTAACAACGATTTTTGATAACTGCCGCTTAGCAAATTGTTTCGACCGCACAAACAAATTGGCACGATCTTGCGTGGATCATCAATTTTTTGTTCCGCTGCGAATTCCAATGTCGGATCAATCCAGGCAAAATCACCACTAACCTTGGAAACTTCACGCTCCAAAATTTTACGCATGGTGGCTTTGTCAGGACGAGGACAATGAATTTCATGAGCGAATCTAGAAAATAAAGCTCCACTCATGGCTTTTTCAAACAATTTGATGTCGTTGACGGTTGCTAGGCACAACATCTTAACATTTCTGGCTTGGTGGCCAATATGAAAATTTGTTTTTCTGATTTCCGCTCGATGATCGAGAATGCCCAACATCCAACGCAAGCTTTTTTCGTCCGTCTTTTCAATTTCCTCTACCAGCAACACAGGCGGGATGTAGGAAGACTTAAGGAGGATACGTTGGGCACCAGCTTCTGTGGTGCTTGTGGCATCCAATTTCATGTAAGCTTCATTTTCTTTGCCCAACATTTTGCCAACTGCTGTGAGGATTTCAGATTTTCCACAACCAGGAGGCCCTTCTAAAACGCAATGAAACCGATTTGCAAAAGAAGATTCTTTGGCAGCAACAATGGCACTATGAACAATATTTATTTGATCATCACGACCAAAAATATGATTAAAGTGAGTGCCCAAATCTGTATTTACACTGCCGAAGTCTTTGACCACAATGCGAACTGGCTTGCTAGGTTCGGGCGATTCTTCTAGATTGCCTTCATCGACACTATTGGCGAACGGAGCAATCCTACCAGATTCAGATAGCTCTTGATAGATGACCTCCGATCCTTCGCCAGAAATATACCAAGGATATTGTTTGTAATACGAGGATTGACCTGCTGTGATAAGCACACGACAGATCTTCTTCCATTGACTGGGGGATTTGGATAGATGTCCCCGAACCTTCTTAAAGGTGACTTTTCGGGTAAAAACCCACAAGGAGTTTTCATCTTGGGCTGGTGCCGTGGTTCGACTTACAGTATATTTCCAGCCTGATCCTCTTGGTCCTTTTAGGGCCATGCTTGCAATTTTATCAACATGACTATTAATGATGTCGTCTTAGGGCCATGCTTGCAATTTTATCAACATGACTATTAATGATGTCGTCATTGGTCTTTTGGCCAACCTTACGAGTAAACGTCACAGTGAATTGCATGGGTTTCATCAATTGGATCTCCGTGGCACAATAAATCTGTTTCTGATTTAATTATACCACGAAAATCCCAATTGTGAATTTGATTAACCCAAAATTGTGACGCCATCAAGTGGGTCTTCGGTCAACAAAACCTCTTTTTTATTTTCACCGGGAATTTGCTCTTGTAGCTTTTTATCAGCGACAACAGGCTTCTTTTTATGCGAGACAACGACTTGTTCGACGACTCCCTTATTGGTGACGGTGGCTGGTTGATCTAAAATTAATTTTTCTTCGTTAAGCATTTTTTGCTCCCTTTCTTCACTTGGACTAACTAGTTCTCGAACTAATTTTAACATATTCGATTGTACGAGCGACATATAATAGCTGTCTCCCTCGAACTCCGCAGATGCCTCAACTCTGGTTTCCCCTTTAGGGGTCGGTTTTGGCAACACTAAAGTGCCGCTTGTATTATTGCGATAAACATATAAGCCCTCGCCGTGTAAATGATGCGCAAGCATGGTTTTACGATGAGCTAAAG
>Ga0315285_10004769_pt1 | contig 14053 bp, 9 predicted proteins | sample YL17G09_36_MG_FD_203698 | JGI IMG/M metagenome (GOLD analysis project Ga0315285, IMG submission 203698) | Sediment microbial communities from Yellowstone Lake, YNP, Wyoming, USA - YL17G09_36 | ecosystem: Environmental > Aquatic > Freshwater > Lake > Sediment | place: USA: Wyoming | collected...
AGGACTGATGCCAATATATTTTGTAAGATCAATGATATTTTTGATTTTATTTGAGTCGATATTGATGTATTTATCTATATTTTTGAGAATATTCGGATCGGCTGATTCTATGCCATAAAATATTCTGTAACAACCAGCATTAAATAAATTAATCAATATTTCTTCATCAACGTGGTCAAGTCTGGCTCTGATGGTCCAATCTATTTTTAATCCTCGATTCAATATTTCCTTACATACTTCTATTGTCTTGGCTTTATTTAAAATAAAATTTGAATCATAAAAATTGATTTCTTTTATATGAAATTTATTTTGGCATTCTTCCATTTCATTTACAATATTTTGGGGATTACGTTCACGATAATAAGAATTAGCCATTTCGCAAAAAGTGCAATGAAAAGGACAACCGCGAACTGAGATCATGGTTGTAATAGGCATGGATCTGGATAAAATAGTTTGATATTTATTAACGTCGATCAAATGACGAGCAGGAAAAGGTAACTCATTTAAATCATTGGAATAATCGGGGGGATAATTAACAATTATTTCATTGTTTTCGCGGTAAATTAAGCCATTAATTTCGGATATTTTAATATGCCCATTCAGAAAATTGACCAGCTTAAGCATTGTGTTTTCACCATCACCTATAATCCCATAATCAAGACATTTGTAAGCCATTGTTTCTTTGGGATAAATAGACATGTGAACGCCACCAGCGACAATTGGTGCGGAGCAAAAAGATTTAATTAATGAAATTAATTTTATATGGTTTAGAAAATCATGGGTGTATATTGAAATTCCGATGAGATCTGGTTGAAATGATTTTATTTTTTTTGCGATTTCTGAATCAGATAAATGATCGGCATTTGCATCAATAACAAGAACGTGATGATGATTATTTATTAAAGATGAAGCTATATATAGAATACCCAGAGGAGGAAGAATATTATATATCCAAAAACGTTTGCTGATTTTGCGCGTAGTGCCTTCGTGCAAAGAAGTGATTTTAGGGTATAAAAGGATTATTTTCATTTTAATTCTTTTGGGCGATTAATATATAGCTCCAGGACATTTTCGGATATAACTTTAAAATTATTTTTTCAAATAAGAATTCGAATTGATAGGATATGAAGAGGAATAAAGTAAGCATATGGAATAACGATTTGTTTTTGTTTATCATTATTTCGCTTATTTGCAAAATAGGCTCGGATAAAATATTGAAATAATTTACGGAAATAATATTGAATGAGTGATTTTTTAAAAAAGCAATTATTTCGAAAATATCTTTTGATTGCTCATCTGAGCTCATAATCCCGTATTTTCTACCGATAAAATCTCCAAATTTTCTAAAAGGATTGGATCCGTTAGGATCAATCAGAATAAGAAAGCCGTGTTTTCTTAAAAGATCGTGGCAATTAGAAATAAATTCATTTTTTAAATTAAAATGATGAAGCGATCGTATGCAGAAAATAGTATCAAAAGAATTGTTTTTGAAAGTAGGTTGTTCGATGTCCGATTGGACAACCAAATTTTTATCTGAGGGAATTAATTTATTGTCAACCGGGATTAAGTTTTGAGTTTTACCTCGTTTCATGGCATGGAAGGATAAATCCATACCAACCGTGAATTTAGATCCAACATTATGAAAATAACCTAAATACCGTCCGTCATTGCAACCAATATCTAAAATTGATTTATTGGAAATGCATTCAGGCGGTATGAATTTCAAAAATTTATCGAATGTTTTTGAAGCGTAGTTACGGAAAAAAGAGATATTATGCACATGCTGATTCAAAAAATTATAATATTTATGATCAAAGAACTCCTTTTCTCTTTGCTTTAAATGGGAGGTTTCCTTTTGCATTAAAGTTATAGTATCCAAAATATGTTATTCCTTTTTATCTGAGAGAAATAAAGTTATCTACACCAAACTTACAAAATTCGTTGTCCGGTTTTTGGGAGAACCGCAATGTAAATAATATATAAATCCTTCCCAATATCCTATTTTAAATATTTTTTTCTCTTGATAGATATAATAATAATTGAGGAGTTTAAATAAACGATTAAGAGGTAAATTTATCAAGAAATAAGCAATAGGGAAAAGTTTAGGGAATTTTGCAATCAGAGAAAATAAATAATAAAGGTTGAGCATTTGTTTGTTAAAAGGAGATTTAATCGCGAATTGAGGCTTTAGTTCGGACAAATCAGGAAGAGAATATATATCGTTTTGCCAGTCATCAATGAAGCCTTCCGCCAAAGCGTATTGAGCTAATTTGGTGTTTGGTATGGGTGCGGTAATATTGACGCGAGCGAGATTGGCATTGATTTGAATGTTCATTTTTAAGGTTTTCAATGCGTCTTCAATATTTTCACCGGGCAAACCTATCATATTGAAAGTTACTAAAGTTATATCAGCTTCCTTGATTAATTTTGCGGCTTTCAGAATCATTTCATCGGTAATGTGTTTGCATAAGATTTTGTTCCTATAATTTTCAAAACCCGTTTCGATTCCAATAGAGATCATGCGGCAACCAGCTTCCTTCAATAATTGAATGGACTTTTTATTGAGAAATTCTATTGAAGAATTGCAGCTAAAAGGAATATTAATCATATTGTGATATTTAGGAGAAAATTCTTCCAGCCATGACAAATCTGATAAAAAAAGATCATCGGAAAAGTGGACAATATTTAAAGGATAACGATTTTTAAGATATTGTATTTCCAGGATTATTCTGTCTGGTGATTTTCTTCTTACATACTTTCCTTTCCGATTGTACATCTCTCTGATTAAAGGCTGATAGCAGAATGAGCAGGAATTAACGCATCCTCTTCCGCTCATGAATTTTTTCCAGCTGAATTTCCGAATAAAATCGTATTTATAATAAAGTTCCCGGTCGGGTAAAGGTAAACTATCTAAATCTTCGATCAAAGGCCGAAGGTCATTACGATAAATATTTCCTTTATATTTTACCCATAAATTATTAATCTTGGTTATATCTTTGCCTGCTTCTAATTTTTCACATAATTCAAGAGTAGTTTCTTCTGCTTCTCCAAGAAGAATAATATCAACATCATCTTCTCTTTCGATGATATTTGGATAAAAAGTAGGATGAGTGCCAGCTAGAACAATTGGGACGTTAGATGATTTTCTTATTTTTTTCAGTAGATTAAGACTCCAGTTATGAGCCAGTATGGAGCAGGGAATAAAAATAAGATGCGGTTCATATTTTTTTATTTTAATGAATAAATCATTTTTTTCTTCTTTTTCAAGAAATATATTAGTTTGATGATTTGCTTTTTGTAAAAAAGATGACAATTCGGTTAACGCCAACGATTCATTCAATCCATTATCCTGTAAAAATAATATTTTCATATTTTTTATAAAATTAATATTTAAAAATATTATAATTTGTATATGTTCCGTATTTTATGAAAAAGTAATCCTCATTTATTGTAAAATATGATGAAATAGCTTAAATATGCAATAAATGAAAATATTCAAATATTATTTATGAAAAAATAAAATATATTTATGAAATAAAATATGATTAGGAATATTATTTCTTAATAATATTTAATAAATCAAGTTTAAAAACACCACAATATGATAAAATATACAGATATTTTGCATCTAAGGATAAAAACATTCCTCTAGGTTTATTGCCAATAATATAATTCTTAATTATAATTTTATTTTTCCTGTTTAAAATCCATAGTTTTCCCAATTTATAATCTAAGAGATATATTAAATTTCTGGAATTATCTAATACAATATTCATTATAAGATGTGGAATTTCAAATGTATTTTTTACAGTGAAGTTGTCTAGATTTAGTTCAAGTAAATTTCCTTTAAAACCGAAAGAAATAAAAAGACTATGATTGTAATCGTCTATAGCTAGAGCAGAAATATAATCATTAAATAATATGTATTTTTCAACTTTAAAAGATGAAGAATCAATTGCGATAAAAGTATTTGGAGAACCAGAAAGAATTACATAATATTTATTATTTTTCGAATTTGTTTTTAGGAGAAAAGGTTGAGAGCCAAAGTATGCTAAGCCTAGATTATCAAAATCCAATAAATTTGTGATCTTAAGAAAGCTTGGTAATTGTTCTGAATAATATAATGTGCTTGTGTTATGTAAATAAGAAAGATGGTTCGCATAATTATAATATATATTTTGAATTATATTTGAAAATCTATGGATAATGTAATTTAGTTTATTCATAGGATGAAATATATTATAATCAATTGAAAAAGTATCTTTTGTGTAATTTGTCAATAAGTTAACATTGATATGGAGAATATCAGGAAGTTCATATTCAACAAGCACAACATGCTTATCTTTTAAAGAAAGTGTAATTAATTTATGGAGCTGTTCATTTACGATTAAAGAAACAGTTTCTTTAAATCCAAGAGGTAAATGTAGAATATGAATTAGAGTAAAGGATTTTGAATCAATTATGTATAATAAATTTAATTCATAATCAATAGCGTAAATTAAATTATTCTGCGGTAAAAAATGAAAATCCCTTATGATACAACCTGTCAATATTTGATAATTATCAATATTAGTAAAAGGAATTTTAACTAATACTGGATCATTTGGATAATGAAAATTAAAAGTGTTTCCAAGGGATAAATATATGGCAGAATCATCGGAATTTACATAAAATGCTCTATTGTGGGTTAAATTTAAAGGAATTAAAGGAGAATCAATAGATTCAGAAAAACAATTAGAAGAAAGAAAAATAGATTTCAGATCTTCTTGGGATAATATATTTTTAAGTATTGGTTGTCGAAAAGGATAATAGAATGAATATGCAGATAAAAGAAAACCAAAAAAAAGAAAAAGAATACTTAAAAAAGATGATTCAAGTTTATGGATATGCTTTTTAAGATATATAAATAATAAATACGCTAGAAATAAAGATGCAAAAAAGAAATATATTCTGGCACTTATTACTTCTATGAAAATGAAAGGAAATATTTCAAAAAACCATTTTACCCAGGTTGAATGATTCCATATATTCTGAAAAATAAGCCAGGCTAGAAAAGATGGTGATAAAAGAAATAATTTTAAAAAGATATTTTGATTAAAAGAAATATGAATAAAGAAAATCAAAACATAAAATGAAAAAATGAAATATAGAATATAGGATACCTTCCATTCAAATATGGTTATGATAAAAATAAATTGCCAAAAAGCAAGAATGATTAAAAGAAAAGAAGACAAGAAAGAAATTGTCTTCCGAAGAGAATTTAATATCTGAAGGTATACCATCCGGCCTTGATTCTAATAACGAATTGCGATAAAGAACGAATGCTTTTAAAGAGTTGGAGGAAGAAAGATAATCTAAAATAAAAAATACGATATGCTTTTAATAGAAAATATTTTAACTGTGATTCAGTAAATATTGTAGAACTAGGATGAATCGAGAAATTCTTTCTTGGCCGACGGGCATATTCAATTAAATGTTCATTAAAGAATAGCCCGTTTAGTTTGAGCCAATCAGATAAAGGTGTTTTGGGAGTAGGGATAAGAATTGAAAACTGAGCATAATTGGGGTTAAGCTTTTTTGCTAGAGATATCGTCTGCTCAATTTGATTTTTTATTTCGAAAGGAAATCCTATCATAAAATAACCGATTGTCTGAATTCCGAATTTTCGGCAAAGACTGAAAGTCGAAAATATTTGATCAAGGGTTACACCTTTATTGATAAATTTAAGAATTTCTGCGTTTCCCGATTCCACACCAAAGAAAATTCGGATACAACCTGCCGCCTTGACATGTGTCAGAATATTTGCGTCGATTAAATCAACCCTTCCTCGGAAAGCCCATTTGAATTGGAGTTTTTTGTCAATTATTATCTTACAAAGATCAATAATATCATTTGAATTTAAGTAAAAAGTGTCATCCATGAATTCTATATATTTAAATCCTGAGGCCAGGCAGATTTGAATTTCGTCAATAATGTTGAGAGGAGATCGTGAGCGATGAATATTTCCTCCAACTCCGCAGAAGATGCATTTAAAAGGACACCCACGCCCGGCGATCATAGTAGCAAAAGGAACGTTGTCATCCAGAAAGGAAAAATATGGCCAAGGTTTTAAATATATTCGGTTGGGAAAGGGTAAAATATCAATATCCTTGAGAGGGATTCGAGAAGGATTGTGATAAGTCTGATTATTGCTTTTATACGAAAGACCGTTTATTTGGGAAAGATCACGATTTTGGGATAGGCGGACGATCAAATCCGAGAAGGTATGTTCTCCTTCTCCGATAGTGATTGAGTCGACGAAAGGGAGTTGCAGGGTTTCTTGTGGATAAAGGTTGAGATGAGGGCCACCAAGATTTATATGAATACGATTATTAAATTCTTTAATGATTCGGCATAGCTCTTGAACGTCAAACAAAGAATATGTGTAGGTTTGAATTCCGATAATTTCAGGATTAAATCTGGAGAGTTCTAATAATAATCTCTTAAAGGGACGAAAAGATATATTCAAATCAAGGATATGAATTTTGAATTTGCTTAATTGTTCTAAACTGGAAGCGATATATAGTAAGCCTAGAGGAGGATATTTTTTTACTTCAGTAAATATTTTGGGCAAGGGTAAAGATATTGGATATTTAGAAGGAGGGTGGATTAACAGTACATTCATAATATTATTTGGATTTCATGAAAGGCAATAAATTTAATATTTTAAGTAACTTATCTAGATAAATCTTGATAAAGGAAATAAATATTTGTTGGAAGCTGTCATACTTAAGGAAAGATTTACGTATGATCCGAAAAAAACGTCCGGAGAAATAAAATTTCAGATAGGCATTCCTTTGAATTTTGTTTAAATCAATACCGGTGGCACATTTATAGAAAGAAGTACCTGCGTGGTAAAACTTATCATAATCTTCAAATTGCAAACCGGGGTATTCTCTTTGGGAAAGTTCAAACAGAGGAGTATTTCGGAAAGGTACCACAAAGAAGAAAGAAGCGAATAGTAGAGAGGATTTAACCGCAAAGTTGACGGTTTTTTGGATCTCTTCGATTGTCTCGGAAGGAAACCCGATCATGAAATATCCCTTCGTTATAAAACCAAGATCGTTGCATTGGTTAATTGTTTCTCGGACTTTTTCCAGGTTCAAGTTTTTTTTGATTAATATCTGCAGCCTTTCCGAAGCGGTCTCCACCGCAAAAGAAATCATATAAGTGCCTGATATTTTTAATAGGGTAAGGAGTTCATTGTCACATAAGTCGGCCCGAATCCCGTTAGGGAAGGCAATTTTTATTTTTATTCCTTCTTCATTTATTTTACGACATATTTCCTTGGCTCTTTCAGGATGATAATTAAAACAATCATCTACGATATGAATCTCTTTGACTTTATTACGGGAATACAAAATTCTAATCTGCTCCAGTACCTTTTGTGGGCTCATTTCCCGGATACTTTTCCCCATTAGATCGTGGCAATAAATACAATGAAAAGGGCAACCACGGGAAGTAAAAATGTGCATGTATGGCTTAGCGGCTAAAACGGCATTCATATTGGGGACATTTAGGGAATACGCCGGGATGTCTATAAGATCCCAAGCTGGAAAAGGTAGGCGATCAAGATCGGAAATAAAGTCTCGATGAGGAGAATAGACTGCTTGATTGTTCTGTCGGAAAGCAATCCCTGGTACATCATTAACATTCCCGTTTCCGAAATAAGTATCCAGCAATTCAGAAAAAGTGATTTCCCCTTCGCCGATTATTACCCAATCAACACATGGATTCTCAAGAACTTCTTCGCTGGAAGAGGTACCGTAGGGCCCCCCGACTGTTACCTTGCATTCTGGTTTTAATCCTTTTACCAGACGGGCTACCGCATGCATGGCCGGGCGCTCAAAAGAAAGCGCACTTAGTCCCGTGATTGCCGGGTCGAAATCACGGATGATCGGGCCGATTTCATCGGGCTTCATGCGGGAGAGATTCATGTCAACAATCTTTACCTCATATTTTTCGTTCCCATAATCGCGTAAAAATGCAGCTATGGACATAAGCCCAATCGGAGGAGCTAAAACATGCAAGGGGCAAGGTTGATAAATTCGGATTAAAAGTACCCTTATCATTTTCCAAGCTTTCGCATTCGAATCCATCCTGATTTGATCAGGCGTGCCAGTTTTTCTTCGAACATGAAATCGAGAAAGAAAAATCGGATGCGGAATTCCGCTACCGGCCGATAGATCGAAACGATTAAATTCACCCACCAAGGAACGTTGTATTCCCGAGCCTTTCGATCTAAAAAATTGGACAGGAAGTAAAGCTTGGTCAGTTTTGGGTTTTTCCCTCTTCCCGACCGGTATTTTTTCTCATGATCCCATCCTCCCGTTTTCCCCCACCCTTCCAAGGAATCGGGTATATCGTAGCCTTCGAGGGCAGCTGTCTCAAACATTGAAGTTCCGGGATATGGGGTGTAACTGTAGAGCGGAGAAATCTGAACCCAAGGATTATTTTGCTTGAGTCCGAGAATCAATCGCAGGGTTAGTTGCAGGTCTTCCTCATCTTCACCGGGGAAACCCACAATAAAGCTGCAATAGACCGAAAGTGGGAATGTTTTCAACCTCGAGATCTGCTCGCTGATCTCCGCTACGGTCTCTTCCTTACCCATTAACTTTCGGATCCGGGGCGACCCTGATTCCACCCCCAGAGTAATCCGGAGGCATCCGCTTTCTACTAAAGATGCGAGAAAATCATCATCCATCCGTTTCAGCGAGGTAACATCCACCCCTTGAACTTGCCACGAAAGGCCCAGATTCTTGAGGCCCATCATGATTTCCTTGCACCAGTCCAGATCCAGGAAAAAATTATCATCTACGAAATAGATGTTTTCGATGCTATAATTTATCTTTACTGCCTGCAGCCGTGCAATAACCCGACCAGCGGATATTTTTCGCCATTTCCGCCGGTTGAAATTAGCGTTGTAGCAAAAGGTGCAGGCCGAGGGGCAGCCGCGAGAGGCTTGGAAATAGAAACTTTTCTGGCCTCGGTATAAGGGCAGATATTGGTTGACATCAATAAGATGATAAGGAAGATCGGGCAGGAGGTCCAAGTCTAAAAACTCCCTCTCGGGATTGGATTTGATCCCGCCGTTTTGCCGGTAAGAGATTCCCTTTATATTTTCCAGAGGGTTACCTCTTAACAAGGCTTCGGTAAGTTCAAGTAAGGTGACCTCACCTTCGCCGCGAATGACAATATCCACACGACTATCCCGGAGGGTATTCTCTGAGAGGAGTGATGGATGTACTCCTCCCCAGACGATGGGAACATTATTAATATTCCTGATGGCAACGCACATCTTGATGGACTCGAGAATCATGGGACCGGTGAAGGAAGTTACTCCCACCAGGACAGTATCCCGATTAATCATATTTGATAAAGAATATTCCCATTTTTTATCCAATCTCTGATCGAGGATCCGGATTTCATACTTCTGGGCAACAAGAGAAGAAGCGTGAAGCAAGCCGAGGGGTAAGGAAGGATGGGTTCTCAGATAATCCATGTCCCCAATCTCGGGCTGTAAAAGCACAAGGTTCTTCATTTTCGCCTGGGAAAAGAGTCGGTTAAGAGAATTAACCCTCCCCATAAAATACTTCGCCAGCTCAGCAGTCTTTTCGTGACTAGTCTGAGAATTTTTCCAGGCCGAAGGTAAAACTTTCGCATGGCTTCTTTCTGCAAGCCAATCAGTTCATCTGCACTTATTCCCTGTGGGATAAATACAGGTTTGCCCGGCAAGGAACTGTCATGCCAGGCAGAAAAACCATCGGAGCTGGATCTGTTCATCAGCATATCTTGATAATCTTCAAAGAATTTTGATCCAGGATAGGGTGTGGCAATGCTGAATTTGGCCAAATCACAATCCAGCTTGAGGGCAAAATCGATAGTCTGACGGCAACTTGATTGGTCTTCTCCAGGCAAGCCCAGTATAAAATATCCAAATGTATTTAATTTGGCTTCACGGGCGGAATTCATAATAACTTTGGAATCGTTCAAGGTTATTCTTTTATTAATTTTGTTTAATATTTTTTTGTTTCCGGATTCAAAACCAAATGCGATAATACTTAATCCTGCTTCTTTCATTCTTGAGCATAATTGATTATTTAGGATGTCAACACGCGATTCAATTACCCATTTAATCCGTTTATTTAAACCCCTATTGGTTAATTCATCACAAAAGTCAAAACCATACTGTGGGTTTATCGGGAAATAGGGGTCGTTAAAACGAAAATATTTGATTCCCATCTTTGCATGGAAATATTCAATTTCATCAACAACATTTTTTATTTTCCTGATGCGAACTCCGCGAAAAACTCGATCCTGGGCACAAAAATAGCAGTGATATTTACATCCTCTCATCGATTGGATTGGAAGATAGGTGCCCTTGAATCCTAATAAAGGAAGGGTACTGTAATTTTTAAAATTGAAAAGGTGCCAGGCGGGATAAGGAAGGTCATCCAAATCGTTAATCATAGGACGATCAGGATTGTGAACAATCAAGCCTTTGTTTCGGAAGGTTATGCCTTTAACTTCAGTTAAGTCTTTCTTATTCTCAAGATATTTCAGCAATTCCAGAATGGTAAGTTCGCCTTCACCCCTGACAATAAAATCAGCGGGAACCGTTTCCAGGGTGTTTTCCGGGAGCACGGTCGGATGAATGTTGCCCAAAATGATTTTTATCTCCGGTTTATTCTTTTTAATTCCCTTACATAACAGCTCCACTGCCGGAATGGAATTGCTAAGACATGAAAATCCGATAGCATCCGGGTTAGAACGATAAATAGAATCAATGAGATTGTTATTGGACATATTATCGGCATGTTGATCAATGACTTGAATTTCATGACCGGCTTTTTCAAGAGTAGAGGCAATATAGGCAATCCCGAGCGGAAGCAAAGGGGAAATAAAATAGGACCATCTGCCCATAGTCTGATTAAGATTCGTCCGGGGATTTATCATTAAAAAGTTCATAATCCTATCCCGTTAAAATGCTCTTGGTCAGGAGCGCTCCCATTTTTATCGAATCAAATAGTTCTGAAATACCTTTGGTTGAAAAAAGTCTGCCGGAAAGATAATCAAAGTTGAGGTAATAATTTCGATATAATTGATTCTGGAGTTGAGTCAGTTTGCGATTATCTTGAGCTTCATTATTCATTAATTTTGCCCCGTGGCGGGGCGAGAAAATATTTATAGATATATAACTGGGTTCTAAACGTTTGATAAAATTTATCGTATTTTGAAAATTATCAATATCCGCACCGGGAAAGCCTAAAATAAAGTGAGCCCCGGTGAGAATATTGTTTCTTTTGCAGAGGTCAAAAGTTTTCAAAGTAATACCCAAGGGAATACACTTCCCGACGCTTCTGAGCAATTCTTCGTCTACACTTTCCACGCCAAATTGGATCAATCTGCAACCTGCCGCTTTCATGATTTGCAAGAGGTCTTCGTCAATCAAGTCTGTTCGACTATAGCAATTCCAAATTATTTTTATGTTGTGATCAATAATTTTTTGGCAAAATTCCAAGGCTCGGGATCGGTCTGCGGCAAATGTCATATTTTTAACAAATATGCTTTTTATCCCGGAATTGGCCAAATCATGAATTTCTTCGATAGCGTTGTCTATGTTCCTGGTTTTATATCCTAAAGATCCTGAATTACAGAAAGAGCAGGAATAAGGGCAACCGTAATCGGTTAAGACTGTGGCAAATGGCCGAGGAACGAAGGGAATACAATAGTTCGGACTCACAAACAGATGGTGCCGAGGGTAAGGGAAGGCAAATTCACGAACTGATTTTGGGGATTTTTTAATGATTACCTCAGTACCAATTTTGAAAATCATTTTTTCGATTAATTCGTATTTGCCTTCGAGGAAAAAACGGAAGTCGGAGTTTGTGAAATCAAGAATGGCTCCGTTCAGAAAAGGTTGGGAGTGAAGGATCTCCGCCCCGCCGGAGAGGAAAATCTCGCCCGAACCTACTAAGCAAGCACCGGTGGCTGCCTTCACCTTTTTCAGGAAGGCAAAGTCGCTGGCCCACGACTGGGTCCCCGAAAGGAAAAGGATGTCATCGGGATGAATATCGATGATTATTTTTAAGCATTTCTGAGGCGAGATTTTTTCCGCGATGGCATCGATAAACTTAACCTCGAATTCAGGATGGAGGATTCCACTCTGGACCAGAAGATCGACCGGATGCCAGTAATATCCCGCTTTGGAGACGGTACTGCAATAATAATCCCGAAGATACATTTGGTTCCCCGGGGGATTCAAAAGTAAAACCCTTTTTCGGGATTTATTTATAGTAGCCACCTTTTTATTCTTTTCAGAAGATACAATAGATGCCGCATTGATTTAATGCCGGCGATTAAACTTAGAAAAGCTTTGGGTCGCAAATAGAATTTTAAAAACGCCGACCTCTGAATATTTTTCAATTCCGGAATAGAAATTCCGACCGGGACGAATGCCGGGTCGGCATATGTAGAACTAGATGAATGATTATTTTTGTTTTCGAGAGGCAGGTTCAGCTGGCCATAAATTTCACTACCCGGAAAAGGATGGAAAAGGATAAATTGAGCTCTTTTTAAACCCAGCGCGAGAGAAAACTGGATGGTGTTCAGCATATCCTCTTTAGTCTCGGAAGGAAATCCGAGAATAAAGAATCCGATCGCGTCCATCCGGGCGTCTTTAATCAAGTCGATCTTGCTTTTAATATAATCCCGCGAGATATTTTTCTTGAGATATTGGAGGATATGGTCAGACCCGGATTCGATGCCGACGGAAAGGGAATAGCAGCCGGCCTTTTTCATGGCCTTTAAGAGTTCGCGATCAAGGGTATCAACCCTGACTCCATTAGGGCAGGTCCAGCTCAGAGCGAGGTTATTCTTAATTAAAGCGTCACAGAACCGTAAAACAAAAGGTCGATCCCAGGTAAAATTATCATCGATAATGTGAATTTCTTTAACGTGATGACGGTTTTGTAACAACCGGATCTCTTCGATAACGCTCTCGAGATTGCGATAACGGATCTTTTTCCCGGAGATTTTATTGACCGAACAAAAGGAACAATCACATGGACATCCTCGAGAGATGTTAAGGGGAGCGACCGGAAATTGGCGAAAAAAGCCACCGTGGGGGGCGGGAGGATAATCTTGAGGTTGGATTAAATCCCAGGCCGGGAACCCGAAATCATCAAGATTGTCGTAAAACAAGGGGGGATTAGTTTCGATTTCATTTCCAGACCGGTAAATAAGCCCGGGAATCTCCTTGCGGGTGAGAGGTGAGAGGTGAAAGGTGAAAAGCGATCCTTGACCTTTGAGCTTTGACCTTTGAGCTTCAAGCTCCGTAAGGAGCTGGGGGAGCCCGATTTCAGCTTCACCTTGAAAAGCAAAGTCGGCTTGCGGAAAATCCAAAAGCGCGGCCGCGCCCGCCGATGATGGATGAGGCCCACCGATTATGGTGATAATATTGGAATTAAACTTTTTAATCGTGGCCAGGTAGTCATTGACCAGCTTGAGATCGGTAGTTAAGGACTGGATCCCAACGACCTCTGGATTATAATCGTAAATAAATCGCTTAAATTTCGAGGGGGGGAGTTTTTCCTTGATGCAATCTAATATTTTTACTTCCTGGTTTTTTTTTAATTGAGCGGCGAGATAACCTAATCCCAAAATTGGCTGGATGCTGTCACTATTAGATTGGGGTTTGACTAAAAGAACACGCATAGGAGCAGGAAGGGATTATCAAAAAATGAACCTCATTCCCTGGGAGGAGTTAAGCTGAGATTTTTTTCTGAAAGAAATTATGTAAGAATTTTCCCGCCCAGAAAGCTAAAATTACTCTTTCGGTTTCGGTCTGGGAGAGGGACGCCATTGAGGGAAACGCATCTTTTAACCTCCTTGTAATATACGCGACTATTATATAGCCCCTATCGAATAAAATCAATTTTTATCAGACTATTAAAAGCAATTTTTTCATTTTGGATTTGATTCGGATTAAAATAAATTAACGGGGTTTTAATCC
>Ga0315285_10004770_pt1 | contig 14052 bp, 10 predicted proteins | sample YL17G09_36_MG_FD_203698 | JGI IMG/M metagenome (GOLD analysis project Ga0315285, IMG submission 203698) | Sediment microbial communities from Yellowstone Lake, YNP, Wyoming, USA - YL17G09_36 | ecosystem: Environmental > Aquatic > Freshwater > Lake > Sediment | place: USA: Wyoming | collected...
GCGAACGTGGCGTCTGAAAGCGGCAGGCGAGACGCCCGCCCTACTTTATTGGCCGCACACATTGGCAGAACCGTCACGAGGCGTCCGTAGCGGAGTCAAGATGCGCCCCTTGCCGGGGCGCATCTGGATGGAGCTACAACAAGACCTTGTGCAGATGAGTCTTCCCATTCAACCGTAGGATGGGCCTTGGCCCGTCACCATTTACGCGGACCTCTCCAGAAAAGGCCTTGGAAACGATGGGCCAAGGCCCATCCTACGGCTTTTTCGTAGCTCCACCAAGATGCGCCCGTTTGCCGGAGTTTTCTGTCTCCGCCACCTCGTAGTTCTTGACTTGCCGCGGCTTTTCGGCGAAGATAGGTTGACTATAAGAGTAGGTGACAATCCGCCCGGTTCGTCCGGATGAGGATGGAGTACACAACATGGGAACGGAATCCCGGTACCGCATCATGGTGGTGGACGATGATCCGGACATCCGGCAGGTGATCGCGGAGACCCTCAAGGACAAATACGAGGTCGTGATGGCGCACGACGGGCTGGACGCGCTGGAGAAACTGCAGAAGTACGAGCCCGATTTCGTGATCATGGACATGTTGATGCCGCTGATGGACGGGTTCCAGGCCTGCGCGGCGATTCGGCGCAAACCGGGTTTCCAAAACCTCCAGGTCCTGTTTCTGTCGGCTTATGGCTCGCGCGAGAACATCGCCAAGAGCTATGAGATGGGGGCCAACCTGTTCATTCCCAAGCCGGTGGAGCCCGCGCGCCTTCTCAAGAACGTGGATCTTTTTCTGACTCAGTCGCCGCCGGCCAAGCGCCCCAAAAAGATGTCCTACCGCCAGATCCAGATGATAGAGAGCGTCCAGGACAAGAAGGCTGCCGAGCATGCCCCCCATCCTCCCGCAACCCCGCACCGGCCCGCACCGCAGGCCTCCAGCCCCTGGGAAGCGCCGGATGAAACCGCGCCCATGCCCGAAGCAAAGCCGCGCCTTGTTCCGCCTGAGGTCCATCCCGCCCAGACGGATTATCCCCCTCTCCCCACCCCCCAGGCGCAGCCGGTGCAGACCAGACATATTCCCGCCGCCCCCACCCCTCCGCCGGTCGCGCCGTCCCCTCCCTCCTCGGCCGTCTCTTCGGCGGGGTCGGCCCTGGTCTCCCGGATACTGGTGGTGGAGGACGACAACGACCTGGCGGAGATGATTCTGCTGGCGCTCAGCGAGACGTTCGAGGTGGTGATCGCGCGGGACGGCCTGGAGGGGGTCGAGAAAGTGGTTAAGGCGCAGCCGGACATCCTGCTCATAGACGTGATGCTCCCGAAGATGAACGGCTATCAGCTGTGCCAGTCGGTCCGCAGCAACCGGGCTTTTGCCCGCACCCCGATCATCATCATGACCGCGAAACGCACCTCGAAGGAGCGCGAGTACGCGGCGCGGGTGGGCGCGGACGCCTTTCTGCCTAAGCCGTTTGAGATGGAGGCGCTGCAGAGACTCTGCGTGGAGATGACGCGCCGGCCCGGCTTTCAGGTCAAAGCGAAGACACTCTCGTGCGCCCAGCTCATGGTGGATGGGCGCAAGGACCTCCCCCGGGCCTTCCAGAGAGACAACAAGAAAACCGACCGTCTCCACGATCCTTACGGAAGAAAAGGATGATCCTGTTTCCCTCTTTGAAGTCCTATTGAGCCCCCCTGGAAAGGCAGAAACGAATGGCAGAGAGAACCCTCGTGCTGGTGAAACCCGACGGTGTGCGGCGGCGCCTGATCGGAGAAATCATCCGTCGCTTCGAGGCCCGGGGCCTCAAGATCGCGGGACTCAAGATGCTCCACTTCGACACGGCGCTGGCCCGCCGGCACTACGCCGACCACGTGGCCAAACCCTTTTATCCCGGCCTGGAGACCTTCATCACCTCGGGTCCGTGCGTCGCCCTGGTGCTCGAAGGCGCGGATGTGATCGCGATGGTGCGGACGATGATGGGCGCCACCCGGCACCTGGACGCCGCGCCGGGCACCATCCGGGGCGATTTCGCCTTCAGCACCACCGAGAACCTGGTCCACGGCTCGGACAGCCCGGCCTCCGCCGAGCGCGAGATACCTTTCTTTTTCCGGGAGGACGAACTCCATTGAGCAGGAGGCGGATGACACCACTGCCTTTCATGATTCCACAAATCACCCGGAATCATGAAAAGAGAGCCTCGTTTGTTACCACGGAATACACGGAATACTTGGAGCAGCGGAGCCGCAACCAAACAGGCATCTGTCCAGCCTCTGCCGCCAACGCGATTCCCCGGCGACATCATGCCCCCCTTGTCATTATACCCCCCCTTTTCATCATGTCCCCTTATGTCATTGCGAGCGGAGCGAAGCAATCCCCCCCCACCCCACGATCCGAGATTGCTTCGCTCCGCTCGCAATGACACAGCGTGTGTTTTCCACACGGTGGCCAGGCTTGCGCAGAATGCTGCCATTGAAAGACTTGCGAAGAAGGATGCGCGAATTCCTTGTTCAAAAAACAAGGGAATGACGCATAGTACTACGGAAGTGTTCTTCCACGTATTCCGCGTGTGGCTGCGGCTCCGCTCCTCCAAACACTCCGTGGCTTCCAACGCTACTGTTTGAGCGCCATCCTCCCTCATGACCCTTTTACACCATTGTGTCTATCGCCCGGGCCACGCTTGAAATCCGCGTACGCCTTGCAGTCCAGACCTGAATTGCTCCTGTATGAGAGATTCCCCACGAGGCTGATCAGTGGGTGGCGGCGGCGCCAGAAGCTGCCCCACACTCTGCGCAGGATGCGCGGCATCGAGTAGAAATCCCGCTCGCAGGAGAGCATTTCCTGGATGATGGCGTCCAGCGACAGATGCTTGTACCGGGCCACCGGGAAGGTGAGCGTGTAGTATTTCCAGTCTTCCGGGAAGGAGTCGAGGGCGATTCGGCCCTCGGATTTCATCCGGTCCCACAGGCGCGTGCCGGGCAAGGGAGTCAGAAACAGCGTGTTGAGATTGTCCAAGCCGTACTGGCTGGCTGCCTCGGCGATATGGTTGCCGATGCCCGGTTCGTCCACGTCCAGACCGATGATAAAGGAACCCACAACCAGTATGTTGTGCCGCTGGATGCGCCGCACGGAGGCGCGGAAGTCGCGGTCCTTGAGAAGGTTGAACTTCTTGCCGACCTCCCGAAGCCCTTCCGGTGTGGGGGACTCAAAACCGATGAAGACGCCCCCGCACCCGGCCTTCGCGGCCAACGCCAGGAGTTCTTCGTCGTCGGCGAAGTTGATGGTGGCTTGGGCAACCCATTTCTTCCGCAGATTCGCCTGCGCCATGGCGCGGAACAGGTCCTTGGCGCGGGCGATGTGATCGGCACGCGTGCCAATAAGGTTGTCGTCCACGACCAGGACGAGTTTCTCAGGAATCGCCTGGAATTCCCGCACGACGTCCCCAATGGGGCGCTGCCGGTATCGGGCGCCGTTGAACGCCGTCACGCTGCAAAAGCTGCAGTTCAACGGACAACCCCGGGTGGTCTGAATGGCTCCGAAGGCATATCCCGTGGGCAGCAGATCATGACGTGCCGGCGGGACACTGCTTATCTCGGCGAAGCCTCCGTCATACCGGCGCTTCAGGTTGCCGTGGCGGACGTCCTCCAGGACTTGCGGCCAGACACCCTCGGCTTCCCCCGTGACGACCGAGTCCACCCGCTCCAAGGCCTCCTCCAGGCACATGGTTGCGTGAATGCCGCCCAGGATGACCGGCACGCCCAGGCTCCGGAAGTGAGCGGCCACTTCATAGGCTCGGTTCGCCTGCGAGGTGAAGGCGGTGATGCCCACCAGGTCGGGCCGGGGCATGGCCGGATAGTCCGGCGGGCCGAGGTTTTCGTCCACGATCGAGATTTCCCACTCCGGCGGGGTGAGGGCCGCGAGAACCATCAGGCCGAGCGGTTTCCACACGCGGTAACGGTTCCAGCGGCTCTCCTTGACTTTGAGGATGCTGACAAGCGGGTTGGAGGGGTTGATCAGATATAGCCGCATGGTTCGCATTCCCTCCTGTAAAAAGCCGGCGTAGCGGTTTCGTAACAGTGTCGGTGTGGTTTGATACTACGGGTTTCCCAGGTCGAGCGCAACTGAAAACAATGCGAAAAGAATGCGCAACCGGCCGCGGCAGCCAGAGGGTCTTGCGAAACGGAGCATTTACTGCGGCGGAGTGAGTGGCGCAGGCTTTCCAGCCTGCGTTTCTGATGTGTTTTCATGGTTTTTCGCAGGCCGGAAAGCCAGTAGCGTTTAAGGGTTTTGGGATTGGGCGTGAAGCCTCGCCTCGTTCGTAGTGAGCCCCGTAAGGGACGTTTGTGGGCCACAGAATGGAAAAGAACCGGGGAGAACGCCCCTTACGGGGCTCACTACGAACTCTTTCAGGGGCGGCGTCAAGTAGAAGAACAACAGCGATATCTTCGAGGATTCCGGCCATGCAACGCTGCCAAACCCAACAAGGTATCTTCCGAAAACCCTTAAACGCTACTGGCTGGAAAGCCTGCGCCACTCATTTCGCAAGACCTCAGCAGCCAAAAAAACATCTACAAAGTTCTTGCGCAAGTCCTCCTTGTGTGATAGCATCCTACTGAGTGCGGCCTCTAACCAGACTGCCTGAAGTACACCCTCCGAAGATCACCTGCGTCTTTTCTCGGCATTCACACCTGTTCCGTGCGCATAACCGAGACTCCGTCGCCGCTCATCTCGGGCACACAAGAATAGGAACCTATGAATACAAATCGCTTCGAGAAGTTCACGCTGAACAAACACATCCTCCGCGCGGTGGCGGAGGAAGGCTATCACACACCCACCGAAATCCAGACGGCAGCCATTCCCGAGCTGCTGGCGGGGCGCGACCTGATGGCCACCGCCCAAACGGGCACGGGCAAGACGGCGGCATTCGCCCTGCCGATGCTGCACCTGCTGAATGAGCGGAAGCGGCCGGGCGCCAGGAATCTCTGCGCCCTGATTCTGACACCCACGCGCGAACTCGCGCTCCAGATAGAGGCGAGCCTCCGAGCTTACGGACGCCACCTTTCCGTGGGCACGGCCGTCGTCCTCGGAGGGGTGCCGGCCGGCGCCCAGATTCGGGCTCTCCGCAAGAACCCCGAGATTCTGGTCGCCACTCCGGGACGCCTGCTCGACCTGATCGGCCAGGGCCACGTCCGGCTCGACGGGATCGAAATGCTCGTCCTGGACGAGGCGGACCGGATGCTCGACATGGGATTCATCCATGATGTTCGCAAGATCGTCGGGAAGATTCCCGCATCCCGCCAGACCATGTTCTTCTCGGCCACCCTCTCGGACGATATCCTCGGGCTGGCTTCCGGCATCCTGAAGGACCCGGTGAAGGTCGCGGTCACCCCGCCGGCTTCGGTCTCGGTCAAGATCGCCCAGCAGGTGTTTTTCGTGGAGACGGAGAACAAGCGGGACCTTCTTACCGGCGTCCTGAAACAGATGAGCAGCCGCAGAGTGCTGGTTTTCACCCGCACCAAACAGCGGGCCAACCGCATCACGCGGCATCTTACGAGCGAGGGCATTTCGGTGGACGCGATCCACTCGAACAAGAGCCAGAACGCGCGTCAGCGGGCGCTGGAGGCCTTCGACCGCGGCCGGGTCAAAGTCCTCGTCGCCACCGATATCGTCGCCCGCGGGATAGACGTGGCGGGTATTTCCCACGTGATCAACTTCGAGATGCCCAACGATCCCGAGAGCTACGTGCACCGGATCGGGCGGACCGCTCGAGCCGGAGCGGCGGGGATCGCGTTGTCGTTCTGCAACGCCGAAGAGGTGGGGTTGCTCAGAGATATCGAGAAGCTGACCAGGAGTCCGCTGACCCTGGTCGAGGACCATGACTTCCACTCCGCCGCCATTGCCGCCCTGCACAAAAACGGCGGCGCGGCCTCGTCCGGCAAAACACCTGGCAAGCAGTCCGGCAAAACGCCTGGCGGGCAACACGGCAGAACGTCTGGCGGGCAACGCGGCAAATCCGCCCGGCCGCAAAGCTACCGGACGCCCCGCCCGAAAAAGCAGCAGATGGGACGCCCCGGCCGGGAACGCCGGGAGCGGCGAATCAACTAAGAGGGTCTTGCGAAACAGCACACTCCCTCATCAACCCGTCCATGTTCATCCGTGTTCGTCCGTGTCTGTCCATCCCGCCCCCTGATAGAAACGGTCCAGGAACCCATATCGCAAGCCCCCCTTCCTCAGGGCTGGCAAAACAGTTGCGCTTGGACCGGCAAAGCCTGAGAATGGACGCGGCGGCTCGGTCTCCGGGCGAGGAACGGCCCGGAGCCCGCACGGCAAAGGGATATCTCGCAAGGGTGCGGACATGCCCCGGCATTCTCCGGATAGAGGTGGGAAATGGACCAGACAACGATTCAAGACCTGGTGCGGAACTTCTTCACGTGCGACAAGGCCCAGCTACTGGAGATCTTCGAGGAATTACTGAGCGCGATGGAGGCTGAGGAACGCCTGCCGCCCACGAAACTGATGTCCCGGAACTACGAGACGGCCCAGGCCAACCCCGAAATTCACACGCTGCCCGGAAACCTCAAGGACGCCCGCGACGCGATCTTTCCCTTCTTCTGGGGCACCGACGGATGGTTCTCCAAACTGCATCTGGAAAACGTGAAAGGACCGGCCAACTACGCCTCGCTCATCGGCGGCATCGCCTGCCTGCTCAAGAACCCAAACCTGTGCGTGGACACCTATAGCCAGCGCTCCAACGAACTCGAGGTGAAGGCGATCACGGCGCTTGCGAACCTCCTGTTCTACCACACCGAATCGCCCTGGGGCGTGTTCACGATGGGCGGCACGATCTCGAACTTCTACGGCGGCAAGATCGGCATCGAAAAAGTGCTTCCCGGGGCCATGCAGAAGGGCCTCCAGGGAATCCAGCTAACCGGGATCGTCTCCGACGCGGCGCATTACTCCAACGCCACCATCGCGGGGTGGCTGGGCCTGGGCACCGAGAACCTCCACTGCATCCCCACCGACGCGCGTTGCTCGATGGACCTGGACGCGTTGGCGCGCAAGTTGGACGAACTCTATGGCGCCGGCGCGCGCGTGGCTTTCGTCATCGCCACCTTCGGCAGCACCGACGCCTTTGGGATAGACGACGTCGAAGGCATCCGCCGCGTGATGGACGAGAAGGCGAAGCAGTACAAGGCGCCCGCGCCGCAACTGCACGTGGACGCGGCGGTGGGCTGGACGCTGTGCTTCCTGGCCGAGTACGACGTCGAGAAAAACCCCTTCCAGGCCGATCCTCAAGTGCTGCCCGCCATCGCGGAGGCGCAGCGGCAGGCGCGCAAGCTGCACTTCGCGGACTCGGTGACGGTGGATTTCCACAAGCCGGGCTGGGGGCATTACCCTTCGAGCGCTTTCATCGTCAACCGGCGCGATGACCTGTCCTGTTTGTTCCGGGAGAAGAAGGACGTGCCCTACTTCGCCGAGGCGGACTACCGCCACGACCCCGCGCTGTTCACGATGGAATGCTCGCGTCCGGCCATCGGGCCCTATTCGGTGATGGCGAGTCTGAACGGCATCGGCCTGATCGGCTATCAGAAACTCGTAATCCACGCGCAGGAACTCGCCGTCTACGCCAAATCGCGGATTGACGAACTGGACTACTGCAAGGTGGTCAACCCGGATTGCATCGGGACGAACGTGGCATGGTGGGTGCTGCCGAAGGGCCGGGACGCGAAGAAGATCTTCGAGCAACTGGAAAAGGGCGAGCTGGCCGAAAGCGACTATCGGCGGTACTGCGCGGAGATCCAGCACCTCTTCAACAAGCGAAGGGAAACCATGGACCCGCAACGCGACGCCATGTTGAGTTACACGACCTGCATGGGCTACCGGCCCCACGGCCTCGACGTCCCCGCATGGAAGGCCGTGTTCTTCAACCCCAAGACGGACAAAGAGGTGGTGGACGATCTGGTGCGAAGCATCGAGGAGTTGTGAGGAAGCCGGACGGTTGGCCCGTTCGCCATTCCGCCAGTCGGCCGGTCAGCCAGTTCGTAGTGCAGGCTTCAGCCTGTTCGCCAGTTCGCCTGTCAGCCACTTGCCCCGTAGGATGGGCCTTGGCCCATCACAGGCGGCTAGTCAACCACTTGGCCGGGTGCGACGGGAGGGAGGAAGAAGGACAAGTCGGGTGAAACCGGGAGTTCAGCCCGCCTTTTGCCTGAATTGGACAGTCCTGTCTATAACTTCGCTGCCATCACTGTTTCTCGATAAGCGGCGATAATCAGTAGCAATATTCCCAAGACCAGACAAAGAGTTTCCTGTCTGGACAGTCTAACATCTCGTAGATTCATCACTTTCGTCGGTTTCCATTTCCCGCTCCATCTCCACCAACTCCGATATTGGTAGACCCCGTACTTCACGGTTGAAGCAATCACCAAGATGAAACCGAGCGTTTCTACCCCCCCTATGGTTTGACCAAGAGCCATTGCTTCGCGCACATTGGAATAGCGATCAAGATTGTCGGCCATAAACGAATTAGTACCAACGATCAAACCACCAGTGACTGCCAGGACTAGCGGGAGCAAATACCCAGCCGGGAAACCCTTAACTTGGTTGAAGTTCGCCACCATTGCGATTGTTGTCATTATGCCCAAGTTGAAAAGCAGGGTTAGGCCAAACTGAGGCCAAAAGGATTTTGCTTTGGCAACAACCTCACCGGCAAACATCTGCGGACTTCCGCGCATGAACCCTTCTGGAAGGAGATAATAGGCGAACACAAAGCAGATGTTGAATAGAAGCGCGTTAAGTCCGTAGAGCCAGAGAACGCGTTTGAACACGCCATCTTGTGTCTGAATGGGGGATGTATTCATCTTCCTTCTCTCCTTCTGATGTTGCCTCGTTTGACGTAGTCAAGCGGGCTAACAAGGATTATGCAGTCTGTATAGGACGGGAAACGCAGCCTGTTTCCTTCTGTACAAGAAGTTCCCGACTCTTCTTCTCCTTTTCGATAACGTCTTTCACTTCAGGGCTTTGCAGCGTTGCTGGAGTGGAGTCCAGCTGGTTTATACAGACTGTATAAACCGGCTCAAAGTGCATCGGAGGGGCTTCGGGCGCCGTGACCTTCTTTATTCAGAACGTGGGTGTACATCATGGTCGTGCTGACGTCTTTGTGGCCGAGGAGTTCCTGGACGGTGCGGATTCCCCCTCTTCTTTCATGTGGGCATGTCGCGGTTCAAAAACAGACAACCAGCAAATTACCAACATCTCTAAACCTGCGCCCCCCGACCTGTCAAGGAGTTTTTTCGGAATTCCCCTGGCTTGCGAGGGTCTTGCGATATGGGTTCCTTGGCCGGTTCTATCAGGGCGTGGGATGGACGGACACGGACAAGCACGGACGAACACGGACTGGTGAGAGAGTGTGGTATCTCGCAAGACCCTCTTCCGGAACTCCGCCGGCTTGCCGGGATAATCGGGGGAAGAAGGGCCGTTGTGAATTCTGTTGAGAAGCGGCTTCGGACAAGGTAAAAGAGGTCCGTGGGGCCGGCCAAGACGCGATGCGGCGTGAGGCAGCGTGACCCAGCGTGACACAACGTGAAACAGAGTGACGCAACGCGATGCGGAGTGGCGCCAGAAAGGCCATGCGATGACTCAAATGGAACAACTCCTCAACGCTCAGGACGTGCAACGGAAGATACAGGACATGGCCGATCAGATTGCAAAGCAGATCGGCTCGCCGGTCAAGCTGGCGCTAGTGGGAATCCGCACCCACGGCGTGACGATCGCCGAGCGCATCCGGGACATTCTGAAGCGGAAAAAAGGATGGGACGTCCCCCTTGGCATTCTGGACATCACGTTTTACCGGGACGATCTGGCCCGCCTGAGCGAGCAGCCCCTCGCGCAGCCCACCCGCCTGGATTTCGACCTCACGGGCAAGATTGTGGTCCTGGTGGACGACGTGCTGTACACCGGCCGGACGATCCGGTGCGCGCTGGATCAGATCATGGATTACGGAAGGCCGCAGGCGGTGCGGCTGGCGGTGCTGGTGGACCGCGGCCTGCGGGAGCTGCCGATCCAGGCCGACATTACGGGGACTTCGGTGAACACGACACCGGCGCAGAAGATCCAGGTGCGCATGATGGAGAAGGAACACGAGGACGGCGTCTGGGTCAGCGTGCCCTAGCGCCTTGGGGATCACAGTTCACCCGATCGAGGGTCAATCGCCATGCTCACAGAAAAAGAAGCGCGGTCGGCGGCCAGGAAAATCGTGCGTCGCAAACACCTGCTGGGGCTCGAGGAGATGTCCAAGGAGGAAATTCTCCTGATTCTGCAGACGGCGGCGTCTTTCAAGGAGATTTTCACGCGCACCGTGAAAAAGGTGCCCACCCTGCGCGGCAAAACCGTGGTCAACCTGTTCTTCGAGAACAGCACGCGGACGCGCACCAGTTTCGAGCTGGCGGCCAAGCGGCTCAGCGCCGACGTGATCAACTTCGCCATGGCCACCAGCAGCGTTTCCAAGGGCGAGACCCTGCTCGACACCGCACGCACTATCGAGGCGATGGGCGCGGACTACATCGTGATGCGTCACGGCTCGTCCGGCGCCCCGTGGTACCTGAGCCAACGCGTGAAGGCGTCGGTCCTCAACGCGGGCGACGGCACCCACGAGCACCCCACGCAGGGCCTCCTGGACGCCTACACGATCCAGGAGAAGAAAGGGCGTTTCGAGGGGCTGAAGGTGGTGATCGTGGGGGACATCGTCCACAGCCGCGTGGCCCGGAGCGATATCTGGGCGCTCACAAAGCTGGGGGCGCAGGTGGCGATCGTGGGCCCGCGCACTCTTATCCCGCCGTCGTTTCACAAGTTGGGCGTCGAGATCCATTACGACCTGAAGGAGGCGATCCGCGACGCGGACGTCATCAACCTGCTTCGGATCCAGCTCGAACGCCAGCAGAGCAACCTGTTTCCCTCGATCCGCGAGTACCGGCTCTTGTACCAGATCAACGAGCAGAGGCTGAGCCTGGCGAAGCCCGACGTGCTGATCATGCACCCCGGCCCGATCAACCGCGGGGTGGAGATTTCGCAGGGCGTGGCCGACGGGGCGCATTCGGTGATCAACGAGCAGGTGACCAACGGGGTGGCGGTGCGCATGGCGGTGCTGTTCCTGCTGGCCGGCGCGCGCGATCCCGAACGGGAAGCGGTGGAATAGCGGGGCAACCCTACCGAAAGGTACTGCGTTATGGAATCGAGTGTGTTTGACGATCTGCGCGAGTTCGTCAAACCGTACTGCGCGGACAAGGGGGACCTGGAGAACCTCTCGCACGTGCAGCGGCTGCTGTCCAGCGCCCGCGACCTCGCGGAAGGCGAAAAGGCCAACGACGATCTCCTGGTGTTCGGCGCGCACCTGCACGACATGATCTTTCACCTGGAGGAACGGATCCGGGACTTTCTTTTCTCCCTGGGTTTGGACAGGACCCTGGTGATCGAGATCATGAAAGTGGCTTGGGAGTCCGGCAAGGAAGCCAAGCCCGAGACTCAGGAGGGCAATCTGCTGCGGGATGCCCACCTGATCGAGGGCGGCAAGGAGTACCAGATGGCCAAGTGGCTGAGCTCGGGAGCCGGGGCCGGCCAGACCCTGCTCCAGAGTCTGGAGTTCCTGGAAGCGCGTGTGATCGGGCGCTACAAATGCAGCGCACCCAAGGCGCAAAAGATCTACGAGGAGATCGAGGCCTACCGCCGCCAGTTCGTGGACGTGGTGCGGGAGGCTCTGAGATCCGGGAGCGCGGGGGCGGCGGACAACTCCGCGGCCAGATAGCAGACCCCAGAAGCAAAGGACGCTTGAAAATGCCGACTCTTCTCATCAAAAACGGCAGGATCATGGACCCGGCCAACCAGCGCGACGAAAAGGGCGATCTGCTGGTGGCCGACGGCAAAATCGCGGAGATCGGCAAGACGATCCGAACGCAGGCGGACGAGGTGATTGACGCGGCGGGCAAGGTGGTCGTCCCCGGCTTCGTGGACATGCACGTGCACCTGCGCGAGCCGGGCCGCGAGGACAAGGAGTCCATCGCCAGCGGCACCCGGGCCGCCGCCGCCGGGGGATTCACCTCGGTCTGCCCCATGCCCAACACCGATCCGGTGTGCGACACGGCCCAGGGCCTTCAGTTCCTGCGGTCGCGGGCGCGCGAGAACGCCGTGGTCAACGTCTTCCCCATCGCCGCCGTCACCAAGGGCCAGAAGGGCGAGAACATCACGGAGTTCGGCGACCTGGTGTATTACGGCGCGGTGGCCTTCAGCGACGACGGGCATTCGATCATGAACGCCGAGATCATGCGCCGCGCACTCGAATACACCTCGATGTTCAACGTGCCCATCCTGGATCATTGCGAGGACATCAACCTGTCCGAAGGCGGGCAGATGCGCTCGGGCCACATGGCGATGAAACTCGGGCTGAAGGGCATTCCCCGCGCGGCCAACAGCTGCCAGGTGGCCCGCGATATGGACCTGGCCCACTACACCGGCGGCCGCGTGCACATCTGCCACGTCTCCGTCCGCGAGGAACTCGACTACATCGCCACCGCCAAAGCCAAAGGCGTCAAGGTGACCTGTGAGGTTACCCCCCACCACCTGACGCTGACCGACAATTGCCTCGAGACCTACGACACGAACTTCAAGATGTCGCCGCCGCTGGGGCCGGAAGACGACCGCCTGGCCCTGATCGAAGGCCTGCGCAACGGAACCATTGACTGCATCGTCACGGATCACGCTCCCCACACCGACATGGAGAAGGACCGGGTGATGTCCGAGGCGCCTTTCGGGGTCATCGGCCTCGAGTCGGCGTTCCCGGTGCTCTACACGGACCTGGTTCTGAAGAAGGAGATCGGGCTGGCGGCGCTGATCGAGAAGATGACGGTAGCCCCGGCGCGGATCCTGCGCGTTCCCAAGGGGACCCTGGCCATCGGTGAAGACGCCGATATCGCGATTCTGGACCTCGACACGGAGTTCACGCTCGATCCCTCGAAGTTCTTCAGCCGCAGCCGCAACTGCCCCTTTGCGGGCCGGAAGCTGCGTGGGCGGGCCTGGGCCACGGTTGTGGGAGGCCGGGTGGTTTTCCGCGATGGGCAGATGCTGCTGTGAGGAAGGCAGAAGGAGGAAGGATGAAAGATGAATAGCGAATGATGAATGGAGGCTGCAGTTCCACATTCATCTTTCCGTGCTCATTCTTCATCCATATTCGCGCTGTCAGGGATCTTCGGTCCATGATTCTAGCGAACGCCTGCAGGAAATGGAGGATTCTAGAGGAAGGTGTTGTAAATGGGCTAGGCGAATGTTCTTGACAAGGTTTTCCCCTCTAGATGAAACTCAAACAGGTGATGCAGTCGGGTTTTGGCCGCCACGAGCGATACTTCAGGTGCGTTGTTTGTGTTGACCCCTTTCTTAGGAGCGTAATCAATGCAGATAGCCAAAGCTGGGTAGTCAATGCAAGTAACGAATACTAGAATCCAGGAAATCTCTACTCAGTGGGAGCACATTAGAGGAGACACTCCTGTTATCGGTTTTGCTGGTGGACTAGGTAGTGGTTGTACATCCCTTTCTGAGGCAATCGCAAAGCACCACAATTACATCAGAGTTGCCCTCTCGGCTCCCCTGCACGAGGACCTGCGGAACCAGGGAATACCAGAGACAATTGAGAACCTCCAAACAATAGGCAATAAATACAGGACACAACACGGCGACGACATCCTTGTCTGGCTAGCACTGCTCCAAGCAGACGCTCTTATGGACCAATCGAAGTCTCCTGGCGTAGAGACACGCGGGATCATCCTTGATGGGATACGGAATGTTGGAGAGGCAAAAGCCCTCCGCCACATGCCGAATTCCATCTTGATCTCTGTGCAAGCAGACTTTGAAAAGCGGGTGGAGTGGTTACTCAAGAAGGGACGCTTTAAGACAAAGGAGGAATGTAGGGCAGCTCTTGAGCGAGATGCTGATGAGAAGCTGAGTTCCGGCCAGCAAATTAATCTGTGCACTCAGCTTGCTGACATCGTTGTACTGAACAATGAACCTGTGCATATGGATGACGATCAGG
>Ga0315285_10004771_pt1 | contig 14046 bp, 8 predicted proteins | sample YL17G09_36_MG_FD_203698 | JGI IMG/M metagenome (GOLD analysis project Ga0315285, IMG submission 203698) | Sediment microbial communities from Yellowstone Lake, YNP, Wyoming, USA - YL17G09_36 | ecosystem: Environmental > Aquatic > Freshwater > Lake > Sediment | place: USA: Wyoming | collected...
ACGAAGTGCAGCGCCAGCTGGACGCGGCGGCCGAGCGCCGCCGCGCCGCCGCCGCCGCTCGGTCCCGGCGGGACTTGAGCGCGGTCGTCGTCGTGCAGCGCCACACCATTTTCGCGGCCAACCTCCCGCCGTCGGCTTGCCACGAGGGCGCCCTCCGCGGCGGCTCCTATTTCGGGCGGTACGGTCGGGTCGGTAAGATCGTCGTCAATCGGGTCGGGTCCGCGGGCCCGGACGCACCGTCCACGTCCGCCACGCCCCCGCCCTCGTATTCCGCCCACATCACCTACCGCGACGCGCGCGACGCGCGGCGGGCGGTCGAGTCCGCGCACGGCACGGTCTGGGAGGGCCGGCCCCTGCGGGTCTGCTACGCCACCACCGCCTACTGCCCGGCCTTCATCGACGGCGGCGGGGCCGGGTGCCCCCTGGGCGGCGCGCCCGGCGGGTGCGGCCTGTTGCACGCCCTGGCGGCCGACGCCGACACGCTCACCGTGGAGGAGGCACGCTCCGCCCGCTTCAACGCGCTCGCCCTGGCGTCGCCCGTCAACTCGGGCGGCGTTATTGTGACCACCGCCACCGCTCAGGCGGCCCAGCGGCGGGGCGGGGGCGGCGTCGGGCGTGGGGGTGGAGGCGGGGGCGGGGGCGGGGGCACCACCGTCACCCTGGTGCGGGGTGGGGGGGGGGGGCCCCCCCCCCCCCCCCCCCCCCCCCCCCCCCCGCCCCCCGCCGCCCCCCCCCCCCGCCCGGCCGCCCCCTCTCCCTCCTCCGCTTCTTGTCCGACCGGCCCCGCCACCGGCCGCCCCGCTCGTCAGCGCGGGCTCCTGGGCGGCCCGGGCGGTGGGCGGGCCGCCGCCCGCGCCGCCGGCTGTGTCGCTGGTGCCGCTGGCGCCGCCTGCTCCCCTGCCTCCTCCCCCCCCACCCCCACCGCCGCCCGCCCCGGCCTCGCCGGCCGGGCCGCCGGCCGTGGTGGTCGTCTCACGCAAGAAAGGGCGGGGCATGGTTGGCGCCTCCACCCCGCCCAACCCGCCCCTGGCGACGGCCGCGCCGCCGCCGTCCGCTGCTGCTGCTGCAAACGGGCGCGCCCGCGGAATGGGGAAGGCGGGCGGTGGCGGTGGCCTCCGGGCGGCCTCCGCGACGGGCCCGCCCACACCGCCGCCGCCCACGGCGCCGCCCCTGGTGAGCATGGGCGCGGTGGCGGCACTGCCCACTCCCCTGGACGCGGCAGCAGCGCCGCCGCCGCCGCCTGGTGGCGGGGGCGGCGGCGGCGGGCGGCGGCGGGGCCCGCCCCCTGGCTTTGAAGGGTGGGCCGCGCCGCCGCCGCCGCCGGGGGTGGCGGCGTCGGCGCTGCTGGCGCACCCGCTTCCAGGCCACCACTCTGTCGGCCCTCCCTTTGCCCGCATGGGCCCGCCGCCCGGCCTGGGCGGCCCCGCGATCCCAGTGCCCGTCCTCCACCCGCACCACCCCCCGCACGGCGGCCACAGGGGAGGCGGGCCAGGCGGCCACCTCCCCGCGGGCGCCGCCCCGCGCGCCCGGTCGCGCTTCGATTTTGCGCACCAGGAGGATGGCGGGGGCGGCGGCGGCGGTGGCGGCGGTGCGTGGCCGCCCTCGGCCGGTGGTGGCGGCGGCGGCGGCCCGCCCCTGCCCGGCCCCGACCTGGGCGGCGCCCTCTTGCGCCAGTTGCACGCCTCTGCTGCGGGCGTGCCGCACGCCCCGCCTCCCGCCCCGCCGCCGCCGCCGCTGCCGCCTCACCTGACTGCTGCCTCGTCCGCTGCTGACAAGGCGGCGGGCGGTGGTATTGGTGGCGGGCGGGGTGGTGGGGGGAAGGAGAGCTCGCTGCCTGCGACTGCCGCGGCTGGTGGCGGCATGAGCGGCTCGAAACGGTCCGGCCGGCGTGGCAAGGGCGGGCGGTCGAGCGGTGGTGGCGGCTCCAGCGGTGGCGCTGCCAGTGGCGGCGGCACTGGCGGCGGTGGCGGTGGCGGCGGTGGCGGCGGTGGCGGCCGTCGGCGCTGAGCGGGCAACGCACGCTTTTTTGTATTTGCTTGCCCCCACACTCAGGTCACACACCTATCGCCCTGCGAGCCCCACTCTCTCTCTCTCCCTCTCCCTCTGCGTGATGTGCCCGCCACGCTGCGCTTGAACCCCACCCCATGCACGCCTCCACGTCTGGGCGGGGCACCGCCAGGCCGCGGCTGCCCCTGCCACGCCGGCCGGCCCGGCCCGTACGCGCGGCCGCGGCCGCTGGTGGTGCCGACTCCTCCGAGCGCCGGCCGTCCTCCGCCCGCACCCACCAGGGCCGGTCGCCCTCGCCCACTGCCCGCGCCGCCCTGCCTGCTGCTGCATCCGTCCCCACCGCACCAACACCCGGGTTCGTGGCAGGGCCGGCCCCGGCCTCGCCCGTGTCGTCCTCAATTGTGCCGGCACCTGCGGCGTCGCCGGCGCGCGGCAGCACCTTCACACCAAGTCGCGTCCCCCTGCCTCGCCCACGGCTCAACCCCCCTCCGCCTGTCGGTGGCGCCGACTTGAAGGCTGAATCTGCCTACTTGGAGGGTCTGGTGGATGAATTAAGTGGGCTGGAGGGCGAGGACAAGGTGAGGAAGGAGAGAGGAGAGGCGGGGCCCAATTTCCCGACCCGGGGGCCCATTCATCCTCTCCAGGCGAGCACCTCTCATTTTTTCACGCCTCCGAATCTCCCTTTTACAGGTCGCCGCCCTCCACGCCAATGCCCGGGTCGCCTCCTACCAGGCCGAGTGCAGGTGCTTTTTTTGGCTGAGGGTGGAGGGGAGAGGCGAGGAAGCGGGGGCGTGGAGAGAACGAAAAGCACCCCCCTCTCTCTGTCTCACCGCAAGGTTCTGATTCTCTCTCTCACCCTGTCCCCCTGTCTCCAGCCTTGCCCCCTCCCTCCTGGCCGCCGCGTCCTCCCTTGGCCCGCCCGCCACCGCGCTCCTCCTCACCTTACCCGCCATCGGCCAGGCCCACATCCTGTCCGTCGCGCCGGAGGGAGGTAAGACTAATGCGCGCGCACGCGAGAGAGGGAGAGCGAAGGTGGGCGTGTGCTGCCTGTCTCCAGCATCCCATTTTTTTTTTGTTGCCCACCCATCCCGCCTTTTTTTTTTTCTTCATCATCATCACAGGCCCACCCGCCCTCGCCTCCGCCCTGGCCGACCTGGTCGCCTTTCTTGCCGTCATCGACCGGTTCTACGACGCCATCGGCGGCCTGATCGGTTACCAGGCGGCCTGCTTGCGGCTGGTCGTCGTGCAACGGGAAGGGGGCCGCGGGGAGCCCGCCTCCCTCCCGCCCGCCCGCCTCCACCGGCCGCCCGGCCTGGACCTGTCCGATGCCTCGCCGCAGGGGCGGGCGGCCGTGCGGGCCGCCGCGGCCGCCGGCCTGGCCGCCGGGCCCGCCCTGGCGGAAATCCTGCCGCTGGGCGGCGCGGGCGACCGCTTGGGCCTCGTCTGCCCGACCTCCGGCGACCCCCTGCCCGCCGCCCTGCTGCCCTTCGCCGGCCGCACCCTCCTGGACGGCGTCATCCGGGACCTCCAGGCCCGGGAGTACCTGCGGTGGCGGGTCATGGGCGGAGCGGCCGCGCCGGGCGGCGGGTGGGCCCCAGGGGCCGGTTCCCCGCCCCCGCCCCCTTCCTCCACCCCCGCCCCTCCCCCACCGCCCACGCCCGTCGTCGTCATGACGTCCGACGCCAAGGGCAACCACGCCCGCGTGGAGGCCGCCCTGGCAGCCGCGGCCTGGTACGGGCGGGGCCGGGAATCCTTCCTCCTGGTGCGCCAGCCCCTCGTCCCTCTGGTCGCCCTCCCGTCCGGGCGCTGGTTGCTGGGACGCCCGCTGGCGCCGGAGGCCCGCCCCGGCGGGCACGGCGCCCTGTGGAAGCTCATGGCGGACGGCGGGGCGTTTGAGTGGTTGGCGAGCCGCGGCCGGACGGCGGCCTTGGTCCGCCAAATCTCCAACCCGCTGGCCGGGACGGACGCGACGCTGCTCGCCCTGGCGGGGGCGGGGGTCGCGCGCGGGGGCGGCTTTGGCTTTGTCGCCTGCCCGCGCCGCCCGGGGGCGGCGGAGGGGGTGGTCGCCCTGCGGGAGACCGTCGACCCGGCCTCCCGCACGCGCGCGTTTGGCGTGACCAACGTCGAATACACCGAGTTCGGGCGCGGCGGCGGTGAGGTCGCCGGCGCACAGACCTCCTCACCTGCCCCGGCCTCCCCCGCCCTCCCCGCCAACACGAACGTCCTGTTTGTGGGCTTGGCCGCCGCGCAGGCCGCCCTGGCATCCAACCCGCGCTCCGCCACACTGCCGGGCCTGGTCTTCAACGCCTCGAAAGCCGTGACGTTCACGGATGCGGCCGCGCCGGCCGGCGCGGGGGCGACCACCGCGCGCGCTGGGCGCCTGGAATGCACGATGCAGGCCCTGGCGGACCACTTGCCCTGCCCCGCGGGCGCCGTCCTGTCATCCTCCGCGCCCGCCGACCTGGGCACCGACCCGGCTGGCGCGGCCGCGCTGGCAGCGTCCCTGCCGACCTTCGCCGTGCACGCGGCCAGGCGGCAGGTCACCAGTTCTGCCAAGCGGGCCGCCGCCCCGGGGGCCGACCTGACCGACCCGGCCGCGTGCGCGCAGACGCCGGAGGGCGCGCACGCGGACGCGACGGCGAACGGGGTCGCGCTGCTGCGGGCCTGTGGCGTGGCCGTGCCCGCCTCCGCCTCGCGGCCGGGGTCCGCGGGCACGGCCGGCGGGGTCGCCTTCCACTGGCACCCCGCGCTCGGGCCCCTGTGGGAGGTCGTCGCCCAAAAGGTGAGGGGCGGGAGCGTGGGGGCCGGCTCCGAGCTGGTCCTTGACCTCGCGGAGGCCGCCCTGACGGACGTGCGGGTGAGCGGGTCGTTGCTCATCTCCGCGGACGCGCCGCTGGGCCACTGGGAGGCGGGCGCCCAACACGGAGGGGGCGGCAGCAGCGACCCTCACCACGCGCCCACCGCCTCAACCCCGCGCCTGGCCTACTCCCCGCGCGCGGGCCGGGTGCGCCTCTCCGGCGTCTCCGTCGCCAACGCCGGCGTCGACTGGGCCCACCCGGCCTCCCAGCCCTGGTCCCGCCGCCTGGTGCGGCGGGAGGCGGCGGCCATCATCCTGCGCGGCCAGTCGGAGTTCGAGGCGGCCGGGTGCGTGCTGGCGGGCGACCTCGTGTTTGAGGTCCCGCCTGGGTACCGCCTGACCGTCACGGCCGACCCGTCGGCGCCGTGCGGCCTGCGCCGCACCCTGACCCGCCTGCCCCGGTCGCCCTGCGGGGGTCGCGCCCCGACCTGGGAGTGGGCGGCCCGGTGGGGGGAGGGCGGGGCGGTGCGGATGGAGATGGAGGAGGGAGGCGGAGGCCGGGCATGCAGCAGCGGGGGTGGTGGCACGCAGCCGCCCCTCCACGCCGCCGCCGCCGCCGCCTTTCTGCACGAGTGCGCGGGCGAGCTCGGGCCGCTGCCGCCCATCTTGGACCCGGCCCAAGGTCCGGTGCAGCTGGCGCCGGGGGACTGGGTGATTTAGACAAAGAGAGGGGACAATGGGAGAGGTGAGGGACGGGGTATGCGAGGACGATGGAGAAAACAGTTTCATCTGATGTCCGTATTTTTTTTCATGGCAGCACACAGACCCCACCCCGCCACATTCCAATTGTTTCACCAGCGCTCCCTGTCCCCAGCGCCAGCCGCGGCAGGCGCACCCTCCCCGACCTCCTCATCCCGCTGCTCCTTCTTCTCCTTGCGCCCGCCACCACCCCCGCCACCCTCCCTTTCTTTTTTAGCGGCACTGACCGTCAGGGCCGCCAACTCCGCCTCCGCGTCCGCCAGCTCAGCGGCCACCGTTTTGGCTGGCGTCGCAGGGCCGGCGGCATCGTCGGCGGGCGCGGCCTTGCCCTCGATGGACGCCGCCCCGCCCCCGGCCGCCCCAGCCTCAACGGCCGCCGCCGGCGCCCCGCCCTCACCCGCGGCCACCCGCGCGCGGAGTGCCTCCACCCTGACGGCCAGCGCCTCCGCCGCCGCGGCGCCCTTGGGCGGCCGCCCGGAGCTGCGGCTGCGGGCGGGCTTGCCGTCCGCCTTGGCGTCCTCGGCCGTCGCATCCCGGCCCTGCCCCCGGAGGACCTCCTCCCGCGGGCGGGCCGCGCCGAAGAGGGCGGACCCGGCCCCGCCACCGCCCTCGGACCCTTTCTCCGAGCCCGGCCCCGCCGACGCGGGCGCGGGCGTCGTCCGCCCGGACCCGCCGTCAGGCAGGGGCAGCGTGCGCGGCTTCAGTGCCAGGCGCGGGCGGGACCCGCCGGCAGAGGAGGGCGGGCCGGAGGCGCGGTCGCCGCCGCCGTCCGAGCCCGTCGCCCGCCGGGTCGGCCGCCAGTCACTGGCCTCCTCGCCCCGCCCGGCGCCCGCGGGCCCGCCGGCGCCGTCCTCGGAGCCGGGGGCGGACGAGCCGGGCGCGGACGGGACGAACCGCTTGGACCACCGGCCCTCCGTGTCGGCCGCGGACGGCCCCGCGCCGCGCTCGGGGCGCTCGCCCTCGGCCGGCGGCGGGGGCGGCCCCTTGCGCTCCCACTTGTCCACCATGTCCGCACGGGCGGGCCCGAACTCGCCGCCCCCGTCCGCTGGCAGGGCCCGGTCGGGCCCGTACCGCTCTGCCAGTCCGGAAGGCTCCATCTCCCGGGACGGGCGGTCGCTGGCGCCCCGGTCAGGGCCGTACCGGTCGGCCAGGCCGCCGGCCTCAGGGGCGCCGCCCCCATCCCGGGAGCGGTACCCGCCAAAGGACGCGCCGGGCGCGCCCGACGGGATGAACTTCTTCTCGCCGCCCCAGTTGTCGGAGGCGTCGGCGCGGGAGGGGCCGAAGCCGTCATCGTCGTCGGAGCCGAAGCCGCCTGAATAGGGAGGCGGCACGAGCGGGAGGTGTGTGTGTGTGATGAGGTTGGGAAAAAAGGGGAAGCGCGACCACCGACCGATGCTCGCGCCATCGGCGGGCGCGCGCTGTCAAAAGGAGCGGGCCGCCGCCCGGCCTTCTGGGCATCTCTTCGCCCGATCGCCCGCACACCCGGGTAGCAAAGGCTTCTGACTCGGGCCCAGAGTGCACGTCACACCAAGCTCGCGCTCTCCTGCCCTCACCCAAACCAAAAATACTCACCCCGCCGCTCCTCGCGGTCGTCGCCAAAGCCGCCGCCGGCGCGCCGGTCGCCTGCCCGCTCCTGGCCGCCGCCACGGTCGCCGCCATAGTCGCGGAAGGCCCCGCCCATGGGCGCTGCCTCGCCATCACCACGGGACCGGGGGCCGGTGGGCAGGGAGGCCAGGACGTCGTCGCCCACGGGGGCGCCCGGGCGGGGGCCGCCCGCGCGCGACGGCCGAAACGCGCCGCTGCCGCCGCCGCCGCCGCCGCCGCCGCCGCCGCCGCCGCCGCCGCCGCTGTCGGCCTGGAACTCGGCGAGCGTCATCTTTTGGCGCGCCTGTTTGACCTCCTTTTTACGCTTGTCTGCCTTGGTCTCCTTTATGTTGAGGGATTCGCCCAGGGAGGGGAAGGCGGCCTCCCCTCCCAGGGCGCGTTCGGCCGCAGACCGCGCGACAAACTTGGCAGGCCCGGTCGGCGCGGGTGGTGGGGCCGGCGCGGCCGGCGACGGCGCGGAAAGCTCGCCACCGTTGGCGGCCTCCTCCTCATCGACCTGGGTCGCCCACGCACCGCCCGCTGGGGGGACGCCCCAGGCGGACATTGGGTTGGAAGTAGGGTTGAGAGGGAAACGGGAAGAGAAGCACAGAAGGCGAAATGGCTTGTGAATTGCTGGGCTCACACCCGAAAGCGAGAAGACTTTTGTTTTCCTCTTCTCTTTTCACGGCGTCACCCCCGTCGGGCTCCCGGCGACAGTACCCCGGCTCCCGCGCCTCACAACGGCCAGGGCGACCGGATCATCGCCAGGGTGCGCAGGAGGGGCACCGCCGCCAGGAGGAGGCATGGCGGGCGCGCCCGGGGGGGGGCCGGCGGGGGGGGGGGGGGTTTTTTGGGGGGGGGGGGGGCGGGGGGCCCCCCCCCCGGGGGGGGGGGGGGGGGGGGGGGGGGGGGGGGGGGGGCGCCACCACCCGCGCGTGCACGGCCTCAATGAGAGGTCGCGCGGGGTCGGCGCCGCCTTTCACGAAAGGAAGGCGCCGTCCTCCTCTTCCTCCCCCTCCTCCTCCTCCTCCTCTTCCAGGTCGTCCACCGCGTGCACGTCAGCCCCACCATCCTCGGCCAAGGAAGAGAAAATGGCGTCCGCTAGAGAGGTGGGCGCCGGGCCGCCGCTAGGGCGGCTGCCTCCGCCTCTACCCTCCATCCCTGCCGCCGTGGCCCGCAAGGGCCCGCCCCGCCGCCGCTTCAGGGCGTCATTGCACTGGTCGGTGGCCTCCCGGTCGGCGGGCGGGGCAGGGCCGGCAGGGTGGTCGCCATCCTCGTCGTCAGAGGCGCCGCCGTCCAAACCGGGCCCGCCCTTTGCACCCCACCCCTCGACCACTGCCTGGCCGGCCGCACGCTCCGTCCTGGCCCGCTTCCGCATGGCGGCGGGGCCGGGGGAGGCGCGGCGGGTGGAGGCGGGGGCCGGCGTGTCGTCGTCGTCGTCGTCGTCGTCACTGCCGCCGTCGTCCTCCCCTCCTTCCTCCCCGCCTCCCTCCTCCCCACGCCGGCCGCGGCCTCCGCCGCCTGGCGCCCGCCCAAACAGCTTGTCAAAGCATTCGTGCGCGGTCTTGCCCGGCACGCACGCCGCCACCCGGGCCCAGTACCCGGGCGCGGTCGGGTCGACCGTGACCAGGTAGGCGGACTGGAGGGCAACGAGCTGTTCCTCCGCCCAGGGCGAGGCCGGACCGGCACCGGCGGCGCCCGCCGCGGTCGCCTGGCCGCGGCGGTGGCCTGCGGTGACCCCTGAGGAATCCCCCCACCGCCCCCGGGGCGCGCCGGACCCGAAGCGCCGGGTCGGGGCCCGGTTATGATGGTGAGGGGGCGGGCGGGGTGGGGGCACGGTCTCGCGCCCGGACACGCCGCCCGTGCGGCGGGGCCCGGCCGGGGCGGCCGGCGCGGCCGCCCGGCGCGGGCGGGTCGTGGTGGCGGCTGCGGTGGTGGTCGCACCGCCCGCGGCTGCGGCCGCCCCCGCCCGGGTGGCCCGCCCCCGCCCGCTCGAGGGCGGGGCATCGCTCGCTGGGGGAGCAGCCGCACCCGCACCCGCACCTGCACCCGCCGCCGCCGCCGCGGCCGCCTCGGCCGCCGCTGCCGCCGCCCGCTCCCCATCGCCCCCCTCGCCCTCGGCGGCCCGGCGCTGCAGGAAGAGCACCGCCCGGCGGGGCGGGGCGGTGGGGAGGCCGGCGACCGCCCGGTTCTCACACGCCCACGTGGCGGTGTCCGTGCCGCACTTGCCCTTCTTGGCCTTGGCGCACGCACAGCAGCGGGGCTTGAACCCGACGGCCGGGTCGAAATCGGGGGGTAGCGTGCGAGGGGGGGCGGCCGCCGCCGCGGCGGCGGCGGCGCCCTCGCTCACCCAGCGGCCGCCACTGCGCCGACCGGCCACCACCGCGCGCAGGCCACTTCCTGGCGGCGCGTCGTCCGGGGCGGCGGCCGCCGGCGCTGCAGGCGTGGTCGGACCGCCACCGCCGCCACCTGCCAGGGCCGGGGCGCGGCGGCCGGGGTGCACCCCCGCCGCCGTCGCCGCCGGTGGCGGCCCCGACTCCGCGGCCGCGGCTGACGGGGGCGGCGGCCCGGGCGGGGCCTGGTTTTCCAGGGAGGACGCCGCCGTCGCCGTGGGCGGCAGCGGCTGGGCGGGGGGGACAGGCACGCCAGGGAGGGCTCCACAAGCTGCGGTCGCGGTCGCGGCCACGGCGCCCGCGCCCCCCGGCCCACCCAGGATCTTGCCTGCCAGCGGGCTGTCGCGCAGCAGGGACTCAAAGTTGGCCCGGATGCGGGCGGCCAGGGCGGCGCGGTCAGGTTGGGGCTGAGGTGGCGGCCCGGGCGGGAGGCGGGCGGCGGCAGGCGCGGCCGCGCCGGACGACGCCGGCTCACTGGGGCGGGGGGGGGATGAAAAGGGAGGGTTGGCTTGTAAATGAGCGCGCCATGACCACCACCATCAGGTTGGACTCCTAGGCCCGTGTAGCTGTCGGGGGTGAGCCAGGCTCGGCGGGCACCGCAGCCGGCCGCGCGGGCGCTGCATGGGGCGCTGTTGTCTCGTTTCGTCTCTCTCGCGCGCGTCTCTCTCCCCTCTCCCTCTCTCACCTCCCGCCTGACGCTTCACCACCACCATCTCCCGTGGGGCGGCGGTCGAAGAAGGAGCCGTCGCGAAGGGGATCCCTTCGGTCGACCCGGGCGACGGTTGGGAAGGGGAGGGGGTGGGCGGGCTCCATCTTTTGAAGAGAGCGCGAAAAAAAAACGTATAGAAAGAGGGACGTGCTCGCCTCCCTTCTTTCATTTTCGTCTGCGTCCGCGCGCCCGTTCCTCACCCCCACGCTACATCCAAGCAACACACCATGCCCCCCAAAGCGGCGCCCGCCCTGTTCAAACAGCTCAACGATGCGCTGTCGGGCGGGGAGGGTGAGGACCTGATCAAGGGCACCAAGGTTTGTGTGTGGGGAGGGAGGGAAGGGTGCTGGGTTGGTTTCAATGCTCCTTTGCGCCCTATGAGAGGCCGCGCGCGGGCGGTGCCCCGCGGCCTTTCTCATTCTGACTCGCCTAGGACATGTTTGCACGATCTGCGCCATTCCTACCGCATTTTCAGGCATTGCCAGCCCTGAGCATCCTGGCGCACGGCGCGCCTCCCGTGGCTTTCTTTTCTCGCCCCGTGCCTCCGCCGCCCATCGGTCTCTCTTCTCTCACGCTCCTCCTTCTTTCTCCGACACTAGGGCCTCATCCTCTTCGACATCGAGGGAGACAAGTGGACGCTCGACCTGCGTCCGGGCAAGGAGCACAAGGTGTGGCGTTGCGGATAGAGTGGTGGAGAGAGAGAAAGGCTGCGCGCTCCTCCCTCGTTCTCCCCTCACCCCCCTCTTTTTTGCCCACATCATTCCACTCTCTTTTTTTCTCAACAGGTCACGGACGGCGCCCCTGCCGAAAAGCCTGACCTGACGCTGACCATCGCGGACGCCGATTTTGTCAAGCTAGTCATGGGCAAGATGGGCCCGCAGCAGGTAGAGAAAGAAAGGAAGAGAGGGGGGAGCTTTTTCTCAAAAGGGCGCCCGCTGGAGGAAAGGTTTTTGCCGAGTCCTCACGTCCCTCTTCCTCTCTCATCCCTCTCTCCTTCCGCCTCAGGCCTTCCTCATGCGCAAGCTGAAGATCGGGGGGTCGATGGCGCTGGCCCTGAAGATGCAGCCCATTCTGGATGCGGCCGCGCCCCGGGCGAAGCTTTGAAAAAAAAGAGGGCCAAATTTATTCGTCCGCTTGCAGGGTGGGCTTTCAGTGTGTGTGTGTGCGTGCATGTGTGTCTATGTAACACGATAGGCGTGTTATTTGCGTGTACGTGCGTGCGCCGGGCACGTGGGGCCGTCTCGTTCAAGGCCGGCGGGCTTGTGCACGGGTACGTGCCTGGAAAAGGAGTGCGGCCACCCTGCACCTGCGCGCTTTCAACCCCTCACCCCCTCACCTTTGAGTCGATGACAGAGGCTTCATCTCCTCCACATGCCGCAGCTGGACCCCGCTCCACGTTCTTCCTGACACACCCACACGCCCGCACACACATCCACGCACAGGAAGGCGCGGGTCACCCTAAAAGGAAAAAGGGCCCGTTAGCCCCCCACACCTTTTTGAGACTCTTTTTCTCAGACGCAGATAGTTTGCTCTGCTGCTTCACACTTGGGTCTTTTCGCACCGTTTCTCTCCCGCGCGCCCCCACCGCGCTCCCTCCAAAATGCTCGCCTCCCACCCGCCAGGCACGGCCTGGACGGACACGTGAGTGAATATGCATGCGCATTGCTGGTTGGCCAGGGACCGTGCGTGCCGGGCCTCGTGCCCCCGTCCCCCTGCCAACTCGGGCCGCGCCCACCATCGCACAAACGCAATGCCTGCCCCACACCCGTGGAAGAGCTCGGGCGGCGTCGCCACCGTGCCCGCCGCCTCTCTGTTTGCATTTTTACCCTCGCAGACGGCGTGCCAAAGATCAGGCCGACCGGTGCGGACCGCCCCTGGATGGCCGCGGCCCAACCACCCCTCCACCCGTGCCCATTGCACTGACCCGCTCTCTCTTCTCTCCCCTCTCCCACACCACGCAGGGACCCCGCTGCCGACGCCCTGCCAACCCCCGCTTTCAAGGCAGGCGAACGTGAGTTTGGCGTGGGAGGGGAGGAGACGGGGCGGGGGAGGAGGCGCGTGGGGCGTGCGCGTGGAGAGAGAGGAAAAAAGGCAAGAAAATAGGCGCTCTTTTCTCTGCCGGCGACTCCCCCATTTTTTTTTGGCGTCTCATCTTTAGTTCGCGCCTCTCCCCTCCTCCCCCTCCCCAGGCGGCCTCTCCTCCACCCAATATTTTGACACCCCGACCACCGCGGGCGACTCCAGCGCCGCGCCCCGGACTTTCGAGCTGTCCTTCACCTCGCCCGTCCGCCCAGACAGCGCGGGCGGGGGTGCGAGCATAAGCCCCGCCACGGCCGCCCCCACCGCAGCCACCCCCGCGCGGAGGGTGCGTGTCGTCTACGCGGCCGCCTCGCTGGCCGGCGCCGACCCGCGCCACTCGGCCGGCCTGCCGACCGGCCCGGGCCCGTCCAAGGCCAACCAGGACGCCTGGATCGCGCACGAGCGGGCGGGTGGTGGGGAGAGCCTGCTGCTGGGCGTCCTGGACGGGCACGGCGTCGACGGCGGCCTCGTGTCGGCCGCGGCCGCAGCCCGCCTGCCCCGCCTGGCCGCCGACGCGGGCCTCGGCCGGTCCGACGCGGGCGGCGCGGCGGGCGGGCTGGCCAAGAAAGGCTCGCCCGGGCACGGCTCCGGCCGGTGGCCGGGCGTGCGGGGGCCGCCGTCGGCGGACACGGCCCGGCGGCGGGGCCTCTCGGCGGGGGAGGGCGGCGTCGGCGGCCGCCACCAGGTGCCGCTGCCAGGCTGGGCGCGCGACGCGCGCGACGCGCACCCCGCGACGCCGCCAACGGACGAGGAGGAGGACGACGACGAGGACGCCTCCTCCGGCGGGGGCGGCTGCTCCGGCACGCCCCTGGCCTCCGGGTCGGCAGGCTCCGGCGCCGCGGACGGCGGCGGCAGCGGCGGCAACTCCTCGAGCGCCTGGTCGGGCGGGCCATCGCACGCGTCTGGCGGCGCGGCTGCGGCCGGTGGCGCGGCTGGCGTCGGCGCGCCCGCCCACCACCACCACCGCCACCACCACCACCACCCGACCGCCGTCTCCTCCCGCCCGGCCCGGGCCGCCGGCGCCGTCCTCGCTCTGGACGCCGCCCTCGCCCGCGCGCACGCCTGCGTGCTCGCCGCGCCCGGCATCGACTGCTCCCTGTCGGGCTCGACGGCCGCCCTGGCCGCGATTGATGGAGACGGCCTCGCGGTCGCGCACGTCGGCGACTCCCGCATCCTGCTCGGCCGCCTGGACCCGGCGGGCGCCCCTGGGGGCCAGCTGCTGCCCGCCCTTGCCCTGACGGATGATCACACCCCGGGCCGCCCGGATGAGGCCCGCCGCATCCTGGCCGCGCGCGGGCGCATTGGGTCGTACACGCACTGCGGCCAGCCCGTCGGCCCGCTCCGGGTCTGGCTGCCCCACGCCGACGCCCCCGGCCTGTGCATGACCCGGGCGCTGGGCGACACGGTCGCCGCCGCCGCGGGCGTCACCGCCCGGGCCGAGACGGGCGCGCGCCGCCTGGAGGCGGGCGACCGGTACCTCGTCCTCCTGTCAGATGGCGTCCACGAGTTTTGGTCGAACGATGACATCATGGCGACCGTCCACGCCGTCGCGGGCGCGGGCGGGTCGCCCGCCGACGCGGCGGCTGCCCTGGTCCGGGTCGCCCGGGGGCAGTGGGAGGCGGCGGAGGCCGGGGCGGCGGACGACTGCACCGCGGTCGTCGCCTTCCTAGACGTTGAATCATAAAGTGAGGTTATGTTCTCCTTCTCCCCCCCATCCC
>Ga0315285_10004773_pt1 | contig 14044 bp, 8 predicted proteins | sample YL17G09_36_MG_FD_203698 | JGI IMG/M metagenome (GOLD analysis project Ga0315285, IMG submission 203698) | Sediment microbial communities from Yellowstone Lake, YNP, Wyoming, USA - YL17G09_36 | ecosystem: Environmental > Aquatic > Freshwater > Lake > Sediment | place: USA: Wyoming | collected...
AATGGCCATACGGATTTCTTCCTCAGATGGGTTGGGATTGCGGTCAAGCAGTTCTTTGGCGCTCATCAGCGATCCTGGAGTGCAGAAGCCACAGTGGACAGCATCATGGTCAAGGAAGGATTCCTGGAGAGGATGAAGCTTGTGCCCATCTGCCAGACCTTCGACCGTGAGGATTTCCTCACCATCAATTTGAGGGGCAAGCACAAGGCAAGAATTCACAGCTTGTCCGTTCATCAGGACCGTGCATGCACCGCACTCACCGATCTCACATCCCCGTTTTGTGCCCGTCAAGCCCAGCTCCTCCCGCAGCAGATCAAGGAGTGTCAGGTTCGGGCGAACTTCAAGCTCGTATTTTCTGTGGTTGATGGTCGCTTTAATGGTGACTCTTTTCATGCATTGGTCCTTGGCATCGACCCTTTTATCTGTCCCTGGTAGAGGCGAGAGAATTACGTGCACGCCTCAAGCGCCCGGCGTACCAGGGCCGCAATTACCGGTACCTTGTACTCTGTCGACCAGCGCCTACCCGTGAACGAAATCATCACATCAGAGACTCTCCTCCCTGCTTCAGCAAAAAGCTCCCTCGATGGCTTAAGGCCGATGAGCAATCTCTCTGCTTCTGGGACTCTCTGCCACTTCGGAAATGCAGCGCCAGGAACAATTCGGGCATCTGTGACAACACCGCTTTCATCCTTCTGCAGGATTGCCGCAACGCTCAACCGAGCAATCGAGAGTGCCTTGCGCCTTCCGAGCCTGATGAAGGAACTTCGAGCGTTGACCGGGAGCTTAGGAAATCGGATTTCTATCAGTATCTCATCGCGCCGAGCAGCCGTGACATACGGCTTGACAAAGAAGTCCATGAGCGCCATAATCCGCTCGCCGCTTGAAGACTTCAGCTTGATCTCAGCATTCAGAGCAATAAGCGGCGGAACCGTATCCGCACATGCGGCGGCATTCATAACGTTTCCACCCACAGTGCCGCGATTGCGAACCTGAGGCGAACCAATTGTTGAAACAGCGGCTCTCAACAGCGGGGCGTATGTTGCGACGACATCCGAGCGAAGTATCTCAGTGTGCGTCGTCAGCGGTCTGATGACGATCGAATCACCTGATTCTTCAACACCTTTCAGTCCAGGAATCCGACTGATGTCGACAAGCGCTTTGGGTGACCTTGCAGTTGGCTTGCGCAGTTCCAGCATCACGTCGGTCCCGCCTGCAAGAATCTGCGCATCGGTGCCAAATTCAGCAAGCAAGACGCATGCTTCGCTTTGAGACTTCGGGGAAAAGTACTCGAATGATCTCATTGGTTCTCCCCCCAAACTTTGCACGACTTAGCCATCATCGGGTCGGATGTCTCCTTCTGATCCGACCCGCGTTTGTCGTGGCGAGTAAGTTTACGCCCGAGCAACACACGTTCGAGATTGGCAGGAATTTCGTAGACACGCTTTCCGGTTGCATTGTAGATAGCATTGACAATTGCCGGGGCAGCGATCTCATTAGTCGGTTCTCCCACTGACTTCGCACCAAATGGCCCGGCAGGATCTTCATTCTCTACGATGATCGTTTTGATCCTCGGAACATCCACAGATGTCGGAATCAAATACTCATCGAAGTTGAGCTGCTTCGGAATGCCATCTTCGATCTCGAATTCTTCCAGCAAGCCATAGCCAATCCCCATCGCCACACCGCCGCACATCTGGCCGGTGACGGTCGCACGGTTAATGGCTTTGCCAACATCGTGCACAGACGCGAAGTCAATGACATTGACTTTACCTGTCTCGGTATCAACCTCCACTTCAACAGCGTTTGCACCGTAGACAAAAGTAAAATACGCTTCCCCCTGTCCATACTTTTCGTCCCACGACGTCTCCGGTGATCTGTGCCAGCCGAGGCCGATCATCGGTCTGCCTTTCTTGAAGCACTCTGCGGTAAGCTCAGCAAACGATGCAAGCCGCTGGCTCGTTTTTTGGTTGATGAGATAATTGTCTGCCAGATCCAAGGTTTCTACGCCGACGCCACTCATCTCGGCACCAACCTCAAGCAGGGTTGTCCTGACCTTCTCGGCCGCATTCTTAGCTGCCGATCCACCCATGATTGTTCCGCGCGATGCAACTGTCGGACCAGAGTCCGCCACGCGACTAGTATTAGTGTTCAGGAACTGAATCCGGTCCATTGAGATGCCGAGAACCTCTGCCGTGATTTGCGACATTTGCGTCTGTGCACCCTGACCCATGTCTGTGACACCGGAGGAGACGATCACACTTCCGTCGGTCTGCACTGATACTATCGTCTCCGCCGCATCAGTTCCTTCCGCACCGAGCGACACTCCCCGATAGCTGCACGCCAAGCCCACGCCGCGCTTCCTCTCTCCTGCCTGTGCCTCGCGATACTCCTTCCACTTTTTACCGAAGTCGAGCGCCTGAGCTGCCTTCGTCAATACCTCCTTCAAGCTTACGGTGTGCGTCAATCTCTGTCCAGTTGCTGTCACGGCACCCGTTTCATATCCGTTCTTCAGCCGAATTTCCAGCGGGCTCACTCCGACCTTTTCAGCCAGCTCATCCATCATCGACTCGATAGCAAAGTTCACCTGCGGCGAGCCGAACCCCCTCATCGCACCTGTGTAGTTGTTATTTGTGTACGCAGTGTAGACGTCTGTCTTGACATTCTCACAATAATAGGGTCCCGTTGCTTGTACCACCGAGCGCCATGTGACAAAGGGACTCATAGACGCATAGGCACCGCCATCAGCAACAACGCGGATTTCCATCGCCGTGATGGTGCCGTCTTTCTTCGCACCCCATTTGTAGTTGAGTGCGTATGGATGTCGTTTGTAGCTTTCCAGCATAGACTCCTCGCGCGTGTTCACCATCTTTACCGGCTTTCCGGCCTTGATCGCGAGCAGCGCAGCTCGGCAGCACATCAACGTCATCGCTTCATCCTTCCCCCCGAAGGAGCCACCAAGAGTCGCCTGAACGATTTGGACACGGTTCAGAGGAAGCCCCAGCGCCTCCGCCACCGACCTCCGACTGGAGAAAGGATTCTGCACCGAACCGGTAATTTTCACACCGCCTTGCTCTGCCGGTTCGGCGAGCACAGCTTCAGGTTCGATGTATGCATGTTCGACAAACTGCGTCTTGAATTTCCGCTCGATAATGAAATCTGCTTCAGTGAATCCCCTCGCCACATCGCCTTTGCGAACTTTATGGTGCACAAACTCATTTTTTTCGCCGTGAATGATCGGAGCTTCGGGCTTCATCGCTTCTTCAGGATCAGAAACGACGGGAAGCGGTTCATATTTGACGGCGATGAGGGCAAGCGCTTGCTCCGCTATTTCCTTCGACTTTGCTGCAACAAGCGCAACGCCGTCGCCCAGATAGCGGACCCGGTCTTCAGCAAGGATCTGTTGGTTCTTTATGACGATTCCAAATACTTTGCTTCCGGGGATATCCTTTGCCGTCAAAACTGTTTCAACACCGACGAGCTGCTCAGCTTTCGATGTATCGATGCTATGGATCTTCGCGTGAGGGTACTTTGAGTGAAGCACCTTCCCCCACAGTTGGTGGGCAACATTGTAATCCTCGGCAAATTTCGCCTTGCCTGTTACTTTCCCCCAAGCATCGACGCGGCGTTCAGGTTTGCCGATGATTTTGTGCTTACCTGCCATGCATGCGGCTCCAGAGCTTCTTTGCCACTTTCCTTGCCTTTTGCATCACGACCTCCTCGTCAATGCCAATCAACTGCCTGTTCCTGAGAACCCAGTGGCCGTCCACTATCACATCCCGTACCATTGTTGAGTTCATGCCTAACAAGAAATGACCGTAAAGATTTCGAGAAGTAAGAGGGGTCGGAGGCATATAGTCGAGCACAACCAGGTCCGCAGGACTTCCTTTCTTCAAGGTGCCGAACGGCCGACCGAAGAATTCGGAAGCCAGATGCTGTCCTTCTTGTAGCATTGCAGGAATTCGTGAAAACTCGGTACGGTGATTCGACTCGGTGTTGCGGAAGTATCCAAACTTCGATTCTTCAAACATGTCAGACGGAAACCCATCTGTTCCCAGCGCTGAATGCTTGCCGTACCACGTCAGGGGGGCATAGCCGACTGCATTATTCATGTTCGACCGCGGATTGTGAATCATCCACGCACCGGATTTTTCCACCTTCGCCAGATGTTTCCGCGTCAGATGAACACCATGAGCAAAGATGGATTTCTTCCGGAGAATGCCAAATTTCTCCAGCCTTTCAATGATGTCTATCTTGTGTTTCTTCACTGAGTCGAGAACATCTGAATTATCTTCTGCGACATGGATATGAACGCCGCTGTCGTACAGCCCGGCAAGCTCACCGAGGTGTTTGAGTGAATCGTCGCTCAGCGTAAAGGGTGCATGCGCGCCTATCGTCCCGCGGAAATGGGAATTGCTGGCATTTTCCGTGAGAAAGCGCTCATTTTCTTCCAAACCGAGATCGCGGCGCTTCTTCCCGCCACGGTCCGTTGTTTCGTAACAGAGAACCCCTCGTAGTCTAGCCTGACGCATTGCGTGTTTGATAAGATCGAGCGAACCACGGATGAAATTAGGGGATGCATGATGGTCAATCAACGTCGTCGTACCGAATTTGACCGATTCGATGGCGCCGACTAGAGCACTATGGTAGATGGATTCCTCATCCAACGCTTCATCCAGGTTCCACCAGATTTTCTGCAAGATCTCGATGAAGTTTCCTGGCGGGGACTTCGGTGCAGGCATACCACGAGACAATGCGGAATATAGATGCGTATGCGAACAGACAAAACCCGGCATGACGATCTTGTTCTGCAGGTCTACCACTTCATCGTCGTGTTGGGCTCTTAAATGCCGTGAACGTACGGCGATTTCGCCATCAACGATGCGGATGTCGCACTCTTCAATGGATGGGGGTGCGAGCGTGACGGCTCTGATGTTTCTTAACAGGAGACTCAAAGCTATCGACTCAAATGATAGAAAGCTCTTTCAAGTGCTTTTCAAGAACATGAAAATCGGGCTCAATATCAAGCGCTCGCCCGACTGCCTGTTTTGCAGACTGGATGTCTTTAAGCCCATTGCCGGTGATGACGACAACAGCTGACTCATTGTGCTTGACGACACCCTGAGCGATCGCTTTCTTCAAGCCTGCAACTCCGGCAACGCCTGCCGGCTCACCAAACACGCCCCCAAGCTGCGCAGTGAGACGCATTGCTTCTAGAATTTCTTCATCCGAAACGGCGATCATGTCACCACGGGATGCTTTGATTTGCTGGATCGCACGACGCCAGTTGCGCGGCGTTCCTACAGCGATACTGTCTGCAATTGTATCAGGAGAGGAGGGCACAAGATCTCTGCCGCTCAAGAATGAATCAAGTAACGGACGTGCACCTTCTGCCTGAACACCCAGCAGCCTGGGAACGCGGGTAATGAACCCGAGTCTTTGCATCTCCCGGAGACCTTTTCCAATGCCTCCAATCGTGCAACCGTCACCGACTGAAACCACGACCCAATCCGGAAGCGCCGATCCAAACTGTTCAGCAATCTCCAGACCGGCAGTTTTCTTTCCTTCAACAAGGAATGGATTCGTTCCACTGTTACGGTCATACCAGCCAAACCTCTTGCACGCTTCCCGAGAGAGATCAAACGCCTGTTCGTAGGTTCCCGTCACCCGTACAACCGTCGCACCGAATATCAAGAGTTGTGTCACCTTCGGTTCAGGTGCACGCTGAGGAACAAATATCACGCTCATCAATCCGACTGCCGCAGAGAGTCCAGCCAGCGACGATGCAGCGTTGCCCGTTGATGCACACGCAATTGTCTTGAAGCCAAACTCCAGTGCCTTCAGAACACCAACAGAACTGGCTCTATCTTTGAAAGAATTAGTCGGGTTTCTTCCATCATCCTTCAAGAACAGCCTGTCAATACCAACGGCATCTGCGAGACCTGGAACATCATAGACAGGAGTCCAGCCAACGTGCAAATGCGGGAGTGCAGCATCTGGAGCAATCGGAAGCAGCTCACGATAGCGCCAATGATTGTATGAACGGTCAGCAAGAGTTGCAGGCGTGAGGATTGTGGCTGCCGTGTCGTAGTCATATTGAACATCGAGAATCCCCTGAATTCCACATTTCGGACACGTATGGACATTTCCATTCTTTTGCAATTCATTGCAAACGAAGCACCGAAGGCCAGTGACGAGCGATGCGGTAGTTGCTCTCATGCAGGTACCTGCGCCATTCCTATCGTCTTCATCATGTTCTTCAACTTCTCGATCGAGAGAAGTATGACTTCGTTGGTGGCAGGGAGCGAGAATTGGGGCTCGATCTCGTGATTCGCTACCGCGGAAATGGCATCTTTCACTGCCATCCAGGTCGAAAGGCCGAGCATGAACGGAGGTTCAGCAACGGTTTTGCTGCCGTAGATCGCTTTCGGGTTTGCCGCATTCTCCAGCAACGTAACCCGGAAATCAAGCGGAATATCTTTGGCTGTTGGAATCTTATACGTGTCGGGCGAATGCGTCATCAGGTTGCCTGCGTTATCCCATTTGATTTCCTCCATCGTGCACCAGCCGACTCCCTGGATGTAGCCCCCCTCAATCTGGCCGATGTCGATCCCAGGATTGATGGAATCTCCAGCGTCGTGCAGAATATCCGTTCGAAGAAGTGTCGCGGCGCCTGTGAGGGCATCAACCAGCACCTCCGACACTGCCATGCCAAAGGCGTAATAGCGAAACGGCGTTCCGACTCCTTTGAACTTGTCCCATCCAATGCCGGGAGTCCTGTAGTATCCCGTCGCACTCAAGCTCACCTGGCGCAACACCATCTGCGGCATTGCTTCTGCAAAACCGATCCGCCGTTCCGGGTGTTTCGCATCGAAGATCACGTCATGCTCAAAGCGGATATCGGTCTTCTCCGTGATATCTGCTGGGTCTTTTTCGTTGAACATGACAGCAACGCATTCTGCGATCCTAGCTTTCAGCGTCTCAATCGCTTGTTTGACTGCCATGCCGTTCATGTCGGTTCCAGTTGACGCGGCCGTTGGGGGGGTGTTCGGAACCTTCGATGTGTTTGTGGCATTCACCTTGACGCGACCGATGCTGATTCCAAGCTCCGCTGCGGCGATTTGCTGGATTTTCGTGTGCAACCCCTGCCCCATTTCCGTGCCACCGTGGTTAACAAGTACCGTTCCGTCATTATAGACGTTGACGAGGGCGCCAGCCTGGTTCAAATGAGTCGTAGTGAACGATATGCCAAATTTCACCGGAGTAAGAGCAAGTCCTTTTTTATAGAATTCATTCGCAGCATTGAATTCCTGAACGGCCTTCCTACGCACTGGATACTCTGATGACTTCATCAACTGATCAAAGACCACATGGAGCCTGTTGTTCTCGACGACCTGACCATAGTGTGTCACGTTGTTGCTCTGAAGGCCGTAGAAATTCCGTCGGCGGATTTCTGCTGCATCCTTGTGAAGATACTGCGCAACACGATCGATGACTGTTTCCATGGCTGCCATCCCCTGGGGACCACCGAAGCCACGAAAAGCCGTATTTGAAGGAAGGTTAGTTTTCCAGACACGTCCTGTGACGCTCATGTTCGGTACGAAGTAGGCGTTGTCGCAGTGAAGCATCGAACGCTCCATAATGGCAAACGAGAGATCCGTTGCAGCACCTGCGTCGCTATTCAATTCGAACTTGACGGCCAGGAGTTTTCCGTCATCGTCAAACCCCGCTTTATAGCGCGTGAGAAACCGATGGCGCTTTCCCGTCATCATCATATCATCATCGCGGAAGAGCCTTATTTTGACGGGACGACCAGTCGCACGACAGAGCAGCGCACTCCAGCAAGCAACGTGATTTCCCTGAGTCTCTTTACCACCAAACCCGCCTCCGATTCGCCGGACTTCCACAACCACATCCTTCTTTTTTACTCCAAGGACTTCGGCGACAAGGGTTTGCGTCTCCGACGGATTTTGCGAAGAACTGTATACCGTGATCTCGTCACCTTCGCCTGGCACACACAGCGACGCCTGGGTTTCAAGATACCAGTGTTCTGCAGCCCCTGTTCTGAGTTCACCCTCGACTACATGCCTCGCAGACCGGAGGGCCGCATCGGCATCTCCCCTTTGTATTGTTCGCGGTGGACCGAGAAGGTTGTTCTCTGCAATTGCGTCGTCGATGGTGAGAATAGGCTCGAGCGCTTGATACGTTACTTCAATCAACTTCTCCGCAGTGCGGCATTGTGCGTCGGTCTCTGCTGCGATGAGAAACACAGCCTGGCCAACGAACGTAACCTCATCAGCAGCAAGACAGGGCTCGTCCTTCACGACGGGTCCCATCTGGTTATGTCCCGGAATATCCTTGGCGGAAAGCACTGCTACGACACCGGGAGCTTTCCTTGCTCTGGTCAGGTCGTGCGACAGGATGCGCGCGTGCGCATGAGGACTGCACACGACACGCCCCACGAGAAGGCTTGGGCTTGCCGGCAGGTCGTCAACATAAAGCGCTTCGCCGGTCACGTGAAGCGAGGCGCTTTCATGTGGTATTTGTTGATGCATTGGTGGATCTCTCATTTTCTATAAACGGTGAACTCAGCTGCTCGTTTCACTCCAGAATTTGAGGAGCAGATTTCTTGCAGCGATCCTCCGGAACTCAGCACTGCCGCGAACATCAGAAATCGGATTGAAGTCCGTGTCGACGATCCGTTGTGCCTCTTCCACGTGCTCGCGCTTCCACGGTTTTCCCTTGAGAAACGCCTCCGTCGCGGCAGAACGTTTGATCCGGTCTGCCATACCTCCATACGCAAGAGTGATGTCGTTGACAATTCCTTTGTTATCCAAATCCAGCTTGAACGCTGCACTTACGGTGGCAATGTCCAGATCGCGACGCTTTGACACTTTGTAGGTACGAACCATCGTTCGTGCTGACGGCCAGGGGAGAACGATAGCGGTGATGAGTTCGTCAGGCCGGCACTCCGTCTTTCTGTATCCCGTCACAAACGTATCGGCTGGAACTGTTCGCATTCCCCTGCTGCCCTTGAGAACAATGTCAGCACCGTAGGCAATCAAGACGGGGAGCATGTCACCCACAGGCGACGCTGTGCCGATGTTCCCGCCTAGGGAAGCAAGATTCCGAATCTGTTGGGCCCCGAAGACCGTTAACATCTCATAGAACGCAGGAAAATCGTTCCGCACAACTCTCAGCAGTTCGCTCATGCAGACCCCTGCTCCGATTGTCAGTGCATGGGCATCTCTCGAGATCTCTCTTAACTCATTGATTCGTGAACAGTCGATGATGTGTGCAAGGATCTCAAACTTCTTCGTGGCTTTTAGGGCTACGTCTGTCGCTCCATTGATCACAATTGCGCCTGGGTGCCTCTCCCGCAGGCGCAGACATTCCTCCAGTGTTGCAGGCTGATCGTAACGCTCCTTCTCCGTCGAAATCGACACGCTCTCGTGCGAAATCGACTTCAGCAGATTCACCACACGAGCCTCACTGTCCGTGAAGTGGTCTTTGCCATCACCGCTGCAAGCACCAGTCGCTGCGTCAATAATTGGTCGGTAGCCTGTACACCGGCAAAGGTTGCCTGCCAGGGCGTCCACAATTTCTTCTTTGGATGGCCTGTTTGTGCCTTTGTAGAGGGCAAACAATGTCATCACAATTCCCGGTGTGCAGAAACCGCACTGGCTTCCATGCGCGCTGACAAGCGCTTGCTGGACCGGATGAAGCTCGCCCGAGGAGCTCTTGAGATTCTCGACGGTGATGAGTTGTTTGCCGTGAAGCATCGGAAGGAACACCAGACAGGAATCAACTGCTTTGTACTCGATTCTATTGTCACCGGTCAGCTCGACGACGACGACGGTGCAGGCTCCGCAGTCTCCTTCCGCACATCCTTCTTTGACTCCGCGATGATACGGTAGACTCCGTAAGTAGGTCAAAACTGTTGTTGTCGGCGTCAACCGCGATGAAGGATCGAAGGTGACCTCAACGATCCTTCCATCGAGCGCAAATGCTATGGAGTTTTTCATGACGGCTTCAGTTCACCCTCATGTTGACCAAGCACCGGCAAAACACGCCCGCTTCAGATATGCGCCGCGGCCTGGCTTCCCAAACCAGGTGTTCCGGTCAACAATGATTTCGCCGCGTGAAATCACTGTCTCTGTGTTCCCCTTGACCGTGATGCCTTCATACATCGAATAATCAACGCGCATATGATGTGAGGCGGCAGAAATTGTATGACTCTGATCAGGATTCCAGATTACAATGTCGGCATCGCTACCGACCTGGAGTACGCCTTTTTTCGGATAGAGACCAAATAGTCTTGCAGGATTCGTTGCTACCAACTCCACCCACCGGCTGACGGAGAATCTTCCCTGGTTGACACCAAAATGATAGAGAAGCTGCAGTCGGTTTTCAATACCTGGTCCGCCGTTGGGGATTTTCGTGAAGTTACTCAAGTCCGCTCGTTTCTGCTTCCCGAACAAAAATGGACAATGGTCGGTGGAAACCACTTGCAGTTGATTGGTTTGCAGCCCCTTCCACAGAGCTTCCTGGTCTGAACTCTTGCGCAGAGGAGGCGTGAGCACGAACTTCGCTCCTTCGAAGTCCGGTCGTTCAAGCTCCTTCTCGGTCAGCAGCATATAGTGCGGACACGTCTCACCAAACACACGGATTCCTTTTTCCCGTGCATGGGAGATTTCCTCGAGGGCTTCGGACGTGGAAACGTGAACAATATAGACCGGCACATCCGCCATACGCGCAAGTGCAATGACCCGATGGACCGCTTCAGCCTCTGCAAGAGCGGGGCGCGTGCGAGCATGCTCGATGGGAGCGGTTCGTCCTTCCGCGAGCGCTTTTCGCACAAGATAGTCAATGACGATTCCGTTCTCCGCATGAATCGCGACAAGGGCCCCTAGTTTCCCGGCACGCAGCATCACCTGCAGGATCGTAGCATCATCCACCATGAGCACATTGGGATAGGCGGTGAAGACCTTGAAACTCGTCACCCCTTCCTTGATGACCTCATCGATCCCCTTAATCCGTTCTGCACCAATATCCACGATGATCATGTGGAGCCCATAATCAATGGTGGCATTCTGGGCCTTGCGGCGCCAGAGTTCATATGCGGCTCGGAGCGATTCACCCTTGGACTGTGTCGCAAAATCTATGATGCACGTTGTCCCGCCGAATGCCGCGGCCCGCGTGCCAGTCTCGAAGTCATCGCTGGAAACAGTCCCACCCACAGGAGCATCCAGATGCGTGTGCACATCGATTCCACCGGGGATCACATATTTCCCCGTCGCGTCAATGACGCGATCTGCATGCTTCATGAGGTTACTGCCAATCGCAGCAATAGTCTCACCCAGGATGAAGATGTCTGCGATGGAGGTGTGCTCCGGCGTTACGATTTGTCCGTTTTTGATTAGGAGGGACATTGATCACGGATTCCGTTGTCGGTGAGTGAATCACCAAAGGAGGGTTGAGCCAAGCGAAGATCGTAATGTGAGAAACCGGGTTCCATTCTTGGCGGACAACGTGAAGAGAATCAACAAATGTGATTCCTGCAATTAGCAAGTCTTTTGAAAATCAGCCGTTTTCCGAGCATTTGCAACATAACTGCTTTCAGAACAACTAACAAGTGCATGTTAGAGAGTTGGCAAGTAGTACGTTGAAATCTCGGTCATGTCAACCGAATTTTCAGTCATGAGAAATATTTCTTCGCCTCGCGTACTCTCATTCTCAAGATGTACCACGGAACAGGGGCTGTCGCTACCGCGGCAATTGCGAACAGCGTGGCGTTGGTGTATGAGCTCAGTTCCGACAACCCAGCAGCTAGCGCAACAACAAGACAAAGCACAGTTAGCGCTGTTATGACAACCAACCTACCGACATTGAGAGGTACTTTGAACGTCCGGTGATCTTTAGGCTGACGGAGGTAACGTGGCAGGTCAACTTCTAGAGAATCCAAAAACGCTTGAAAACGAAGGTTTTTATTGGGCTTCTATGATAGCTGCAACTCGGTAACCACCAACAACCTTACTGGGTGCAGAAGGTTCCCTTTAGGGCTGCGGGCTTTCACAATGAAAGATCGTCTCTTCACAACCTAGGTCCTCGTCTATCGCTCTTCCTCGAGCGGTAAGAATCATCCACGCTGTCCTCATCGTGCTCTTCTTCCTGGTGACCAAAGGGAAAGATCTCCGTCGCCGCTATTTCAATCCTTCTTGATCCACATGAAAACGTCAGCGCCCCCACAAGCCCCGATAGAGGAGGTCGGGCAAAGGGGGCGCTTCAATTCTTCGTGGCGCGTGCCCAAGCTTTCCTTCACCCACAACTTCTCAGAAGATCTTTGAAGTGCCGATGCGCATACGCGCGCAATCGTTGTCCAACAACCTGTCTCATCATGGCTTGAGCCTGAGCTCTTTGCACATGCGGAAGAAATTCGAAGGCGCAAGCCCCAGCTTTTCTGCGGCGTTTGAATCGGAACTTGAGATGCTCCGGACATACCGGAAGTAGTTGGTGCGGAAAATCCGCTCCATTTCCCTTAGAGGAAGAACCTGACCGTCACTGAATTCCTTCAAGCTGGCAAGTTCTTCTTTGTACAGCGGACTCCTCAGAATCATCGGTTGGCTGACGTCCTTTGCCGTAATCTTCCCCTCGCAATTCAAAACAAGCCGCTGGACGACGTTTCTGAGCTCACGGACGTTGCCGGCCCATTTGTAGTTGAGGAGGATTTCCTTTGCTTTTGGAGCCATCCCGAAAACCAGGATACTGAGGTCCGCAATGATTAACACAAGGATATGATCGAAGAGGCCGGGCTTCGGGGCCTTTATCTACCCTGTTGTGAACGGACAGTCAGCATTCGAACATGATCCCCCATCCTGTTGTCGGCGTCATGCACATTTTCGAGCACTCCCAGATCGACTGAATCATCCAAACCGGCGCCGCATGACTTTGATGGATGAGAGATGTAAATTACTTCATTGGTAGTTGAATTCGATGAAAGACAAGTGTCTCGTACTTTGCAGCGAGGCCTGACAAGGTACGATTTCGTTCGATAAGTAAGAGGGTCCTCCTACAAATGCGTGTACGATCGTGCTTATGGGTTGTCGCTCTTCTATTCTCTCACGGCGCGTTCTCGCAGACGAATCGGATTCCATACAACAGCCAACGGCTCTTTCTGAGTGGTGCTAATCTAGCCTGGATCAGTTTCGCAAACGATATTGGTCCCGGCCTAACGGACTTCAGCACACTCGGAGATATCCTGCTTCAGATGCATGACCATGGTGGCAATGCAATGCGGTGGTGGCTGCATACCAATGGCGCAGTGACGCCGGCATTCAATGACACGGGCCTCATCATCGGCCCCGGGATCGGTACGCTTGAAGACCTCAAGAAGGCCCTCGATATTGCGTGGGAAAGAGAGATCGGCGTTAAGCTCTGTCTGTGGTCTTTTGACATGCTTCAATCCTCAAACAATCCCACCGTCCTCACTAGGAATCGTTCACTGCTGATGGATACGATGCGCACACGCGCTTACATCAATAACAGCCTAGTCCCCATGGTCCAGTCGCTCAAAAGTCATCCGGCGATCATCGCATGGGAGATATTCAATGAGCCCGAGGGGATGAGTGATGAATTCGGATGGAGCGACATCCAGCATGTCCCGATGGCTGCAATTCAGAGATTCATCAACCTCTGTGCGGGTGCGATCCATCGAACAGACTCGACTGCCCTGGTGACCAGCGGTGCCTGGAGCTTCAAAGCCCTTACGGATGTTCCCGAAGGGATCTTGCACAAGATCGGCCCGGATCTTTCGCAGTTGAGTCAGCCCGAGAAACAACAAACGGCTTCACGGTTCAGGCAGAAGTACAGATCGTCTCTCACAGCCGACGAGATTACTGTGCATCTGCGAAAGGTCGGGACCCTCACAAACTTCAACTATTACTCCGACAGCCGCTTAATCGCCGCCGGCGGGGACGCAGAAGGCACACTAGATTTCTATTCGGTGCATTACTACGATTGGGCCGGTACACCCCTCTCCCCGTTTCAC
>Ga0315285_10004774_pt1 | contig 14044 bp, 15 predicted proteins | sample YL17G09_36_MG_FD_203698 | JGI IMG/M metagenome (GOLD analysis project Ga0315285, IMG submission 203698) | Sediment microbial communities from Yellowstone Lake, YNP, Wyoming, USA - YL17G09_36 | ecosystem: Environmental > Aquatic > Freshwater > Lake > Sediment | place: USA: Wyoming | collected...
TGTGTCACAACATCGTCGTCCTCATAGGGGCCGTGTTCGAGATGGATCTGGACGTGGAAGAGGTGTTCGAGGTGGAGTGGATTCCGGTGGAGGTCACTGCCTAGGACGGGCGGGTGGATGGTCTAGGGGGGGACGAGCCAGATTTTTGTGCAAGCCTTCACTCCAGTAAACCTTTAAGTAGTGTATGGGCTTCTCATCTACGAGAACATGATTAAGCCGCTTTCTTTGCTTAATCAGCACATAAACACCAGCATCCTGGTGGAGCTGAAAGGAGGGCGTGGCTACAGGGGGATCCTGGAAGGTTTCGATCCGCACATGAACCTTGTCCTGAGGAACGCCGAGGAGTTGATGGACAACGAGACCATGAGGAAGGTCGAGCTTGCCGTCGTCCGAGGCGACAACGTTATCTATATCAGCCCCTGAGGTCGGCCTAGATGACCAAAGGCACAGCTTCTCTCGGAAAGATGGGCGTCAAGAAGACGCACATTCGGTGCAGGCGCTGCGGCAGGCACAGCTATCACGTCAAGAAAGGTTACTGCGCGTCCTGCGGATACGGGAGATCGAAGAAACTGCGGAGTTTCAGCTGGGCCAAGAGGCACTAGGATGAGAAGTGGCGGAGAAAACGGATACAAGGAACTCAAGCCCCGGGACAAGTGCGGAGTGATAGGGGCCGTCGGGGCCTCCCCGGTCGCGACTGACATCTACTATGCTTTGAGGATCGTCCAGCACAGGGGCCAGGAGAGTGCCGGCATCGCCGTCTTCGACGGCGAGATCAAGGTCAAGAAGGGGATGGGGCTCGCCCACGAGGTGTTTTCGAAGGAGGACCTGCAGGACCTTGGCGGGACCGCAGGCATGGGCCATGTCAGGTACAGCACGACTGGTTCGAGCGCCGTCGAGAACGCGCAGCCGATAAGTTGCACCACCGAGTACGGCGGGATCGCGCTCGCCCACAACGGCGACATAGTCAACTCTGATGCGCTGAGGAAGGAGCTGCAGAAGAGGGGCTGGGCATTCATGACCTCGAGCGACTCGGAGGTCATCGTCCGCCTTCTTGCGAACGAGATCTCTTCGACGGGGGACGTCATCCGCGCCCTCCGCGAATTCACGAAGAAGCTCATCGGCTCGTACAGCCTGGTAATCATGATCGGGGAACGCGTCTTCGGGATGCGCGACCCGCTGGCGGTGAGGCCGCTCTGCATAGGCCGGGGGAACGGCCTGAGGATGATCGCGTCGGAGAGCGTCGTGTTCGACACACTCGGCATGAGGTTCCTGAGAGACGTCAAGCCAGGGGAAATCGTCGAGCTGACGAGAGAGGGATTCGAGAGCTGGCGCCTCCCGCACCCGACCCATACCGCGCATTGCATGTTCGAGTGGCTCTACTTCGCCCGCCCGGACAGCCTCCTCGATGGTAGGCTAGTCTACGACGCGCGCGTCAAGGTCGGAGAGCAGCTGGCGAAGGAGCATCCCGTGAAGGCGGACATAGTCATGCCAGTGCCGGAATCGGGGAGGGCGCAGGCACAGGGCTACAGCAGGGCCTCTGGCCTGCCGCTCGTCGAGGGCCTCATCAAGAACAGGTACATCGAGCGGACCTTCATCATGCCGGATCAGTCGGAGAGGGAGATCGGGGTGCTGCTCAAGCTGAACCCCGTGCGCTCCGCCATCAAGGGCAAGAGAGTTGTCTTGGTGGATGACAGCATCGTCAGAGGCACCACGATTCGAAAGATTGTGCAGATTATCAGGGAAGCCGGGGCGAAGGAGATCCATCTGAGGATCGGCTGCCCGCCGATCAAGGCGCCGTGCTACCTCGGCATCGACATGAAGACGAGGGACCAATTCATTGCGAACATGAAGACGGTACCTGAGATCACCAAGTACATCACCGCCGACACGCTCGGTTACATCTCCATTCAGGGAATGATAAGGTCGTTGCGGCAGGCGCGGGAGGACTTGTGCCTCGGTTGCCTGACGGGGGAATATCCCGTGAAGATCCCCGGCGAGAGGGTCAGGCTCGAGAAGCCACTGGAGGAGTTCGCGGAGGAGCCGCCAAAGCCCGCCAGACCGCGGAAGAAGACCTCGAAGAAACGTATTTAAGGACTGGTAGGATAGGAACCGCCCGCGGGCCGGTAGATCAGCTGGAAGATCGCTATCTTGGCATGGTAGAGGCCGTGGGTTCAAATCCCACCCGGTCCACTACATTGTCCATCGAGGCGAGGTAAATCATATTCCGGAGAGAATCGCACAGGCGTCATCATCACTCTTCGGTCGTTCGAACGGCCAGGCAATCCTTATGAACCGAACGCCTTACAGAGTGCATGGAACAATCCAAGACATTCGAACAGCTGGGTTTGGACCCAATCCTGCTTCGAGCCATTCAAGCGCTTGGCTATGAGTCTCCAACGCCGATTCAACGCGAGGGGATTCCGCTCATGCTAGCAGGGCGAGATGTGATTGGGACTGCGCAGACAGGTTCCGGGAAGACGGCTGCCTTTCTTCTGCCGATCCTCCAACGACTCCACCGCCAGCCGCTTGGAAAGACCCGCGTGCTCGTCCTTACACCGACGCGCGAGCTCGCTGCGCAGATCGAGAAGGCGCTGCACGACCTCGGCCGAGGAGGAAAGGCTCGAGGGAAGGCTGTCTATGGCGGTGTGGGAATGGGCCCACAGCAAGATGCGCTTCGCGGCGGGGTCGACGTCGTCGTCGCCACGCCCGGGCGGCTCCTCGACCACATGGAGCGCCGCAATGTGGACTTCCGGAACCTTCAGGTTCTCGTCCTCGACGAGGCTGATCGGATGCTCGATATGGGCTTTCTCCCAGACGTTCGGCGCATCATTGGTGCGCTCCCGAAGGACCGCCAGACCCTGCTGTTCTCCGCGACGATGTCCCCCGAGGTCGAAGGACTTGCTCGGAGCATCCTCCGGAATCCAGTCCGCATCTCGGTCTCCCCGCCTCATCGCCCGCCCACCACGATCCGCCACGAGTCGTATCCGGTGCCACAGCATCTGAAGACTCAACTGCTGGTGCGCCTGCTCGGTCGGGAGGACATGTTGTCCGTTCTCGTTTTCGTCAGGACGAAGCGCCGCGCGGATCGGGTCTCGCGTCAAGTCGAGCAGGCAGGCTTCGCCGTGGCGAGGATCCACGGGGATCGGAGTCAGAGCCAGCGGGAGGCTGCGCTCGGCGGGTTCCGGGATGGCCGCCACCAGGTGCTCATCGCGACCGACGTGGCGGCTCGCGGCATCGACGTACTCGGCATCACGCACGTAATCAACTACGACGTCCCCACGGTGGCAATTGACTACGTGCACCGAGTCGGGCGCACGGCCCGGGCGGATGCTGAGGGCGAGGCGATGACTCTAATCGCGCCGGAGGAGGAGAATGACTTCCGGGGAATCGAACAGATACTCGGGCAGTCCATCCCGCGGATCACCTTCCCGGACTTCAATTACCGCGCTGAACCGCCGCCGCGGGCGAGGGGCGGTGGGCGGGGAGGGCCAGGACCGGGATACCACGGGCGTGGGCGTGAAAGGGGCGGGGGCCAGCACAGAGGAAGATGGCGGGGCGATCGCTAGCGCCACTGGGGCCATCCCAAAAGGCCAATTACCGCCATCGCCTGAGATACACCATGGCCATTGAAACTGCCACTCTCGCAGGCGGTTGCTTCTGGTGCCTCCAGCCGATCTTCCAAGAGCTCAAGGGCGTGCACAGCGTCGAGTGCGGCTACTCGGGTGGCAAGGTCCCGAATCCCACATACGAGCAGGTCTGCGCGGGCGCGACGGGGCACGCCGAGGCCGTCCAAATAATCTTCGACCCCGCAGTGATACCCTTCGAGAACCTGCTGCGCGTCTTCTTTGCGGTCCATGACCCGACGACGCCCAATCGCCAGGGTGCAGACGTTGGCACTCAGTACCGGTCCGCTATCTTCTACCATGCCGCCAGTCAAAAGACAACCGCGGAACGGCTAATTGTAGCGCTGAACGAGAATGGATCCTGGAGCCGCCCAACCGTCACGGAACTTGTGGCCTTCGATGCATCCTACCGCGCCGAGGAATACCATCAAGATTACTTCAAGAAGAATCCATATGGCGGTTACTGCACCGCAGTGATTTCACCAAAGCTCAGGAAATTCCGCACGGAGTTCCGAGAGAGGCTGAAGGAATAATCGCGCTGGATATATCTCGGCCAGGGTAGCTGACCGGTCTGCTGAAATGGAGATGTCCTACTTTGTCTGTTCTTTCTTGTGCCCTATCTTCATCAGCGATTCCGGTATCTCCACGCACGTCCTCAGCAGCTTCCTGAGTTCCCTGTAGTCCTTCAGGAAGCCCTCGAAGTCCTTGTCGCTCATCGAGAGTAGGTTGGCGTACTCGAAGACTGCCTGTCTCGCGAGCATCCTCCCGTAGATCCTGCGCCCACCCCATGGCTCGGGTGAGAGAAAGGGAGTCCTCCCACCCGGGCCGATTCTTTCCATTTGATTTTCTTGTCCGATTCATCCATGAATCCACGGCGGCTAGCCTCAACCGCTCGGTTTCACATCCCTGAAGACAAGGAAAAACAAGGTTATCGACACCGCATAGAAGCCGGCAGCGATGAATATCGGTAGATCGAATGCCCCTGAAGCTAGGATGAAGCCTCCGACTATCGTGGTCGCGCTGTTCGGCAACCGCCAGAACAGGGTGTTAATCGCGCTCGCCAGTCCCCTGTCCTCGCGAGATATGATGCCCATGAGGAAGGAATCGGCAATGGGCGACGACATGTTCATCAGCGCAGCCCTGACGAGATAAACTCCTCCCGCTAAGATGGCAGTCGGCATGAAGGCGAGGCTCAGCATGAAGCCCATCGACAAGCCCTGGGTCAGTACAATCGCCCGCACCTGCCCATAGCGGTGGGACAGGGAGGAACTCAAAATTGCCGCCAGAGCTATTGTCAGATTGGCCACAGCCAGAAGAGGACCGGTGTATGTGTCCGGGACCGCGAACTTCAAGAAGAACCATGTGGGGATTAGCGGTATGATGAATCCCGCTCCAAGGCCTATGAGACTGTTGATCCCTGAAAACTTGATCAGGGGTTGCATTTTCTTCCAATCCACTGACCTTTTCTCCGTCCGCCTGACATCTTCATAATTCCTGAGCAGAGGCCATATGGTGAAAGGAGAGACCATCGCCAACGCAGAGAAGAAAAGAAGGGTGGCGACATGGATGGTGTGCGGGTCGAACCCGGTCAAAGCCTGCAGCGCCGGAAACAGCAGAGGTGCCGCCATCCCGGCCCCCATGGCGATATTCCCGACGATGAAGGAAAGCGAGAAGGCGGCGTCCCTGTTCTTCACAGTCGTCTGATCCGCGATAATCGCATTCCAATTCGTGAGATACGCACCCTCCGCGATGCCCGCTACAACCGCAGCGAATACGAGGTACAGCACGTCAGTGGTGAAAGCGAACACCGCCAGCGATGGCGGCAGCGCGAGAAGTCCGAAGAACAGGATGGGCTTCCTCCCCCTCCTGTCGGAGAGCATGCCGAGAGGTATCGCGCTCACGACGAACGTCGCGCCTGTGACGCCGAGAATGAGGCCTACATAACCCAATCCGATCCCGAGTTCCGGGAGATAGGCGGCGATTAGAATAAGCAAATACCCGTAGCCGCATGCTGAGAAGGAGATCAGGTAGATGAGCCACCTTACCCTCCTCGGTATCTCGGAGAATGCCCCGAGCCTGGAGCCGATGGAGAGTTTCGGTTTGGCGGTGGATTCATTGCCCATGAAGCAACAGGGCATCTCATGCCGTCATAATATAGGCAACGGAGAGGGGTGCGGCCCATTGCCTTCTTCCGCCGTCAGGGCGGCTCCAACCCGACTCTCTGCTCCCCGCCAAACTCACAGGCGGCGCGCCCATCTACGATGGTCTGCGGCGCTGGTACGACATGGTCCTCGACCGTCTCTATGGGGAGGACTTCCGGGACGGAGTCTTCCTACATGTAGGCGAGGTCCTCCTACATCGAGGAAGAGTCCTCCTACACGTAGGAGAAGGTCGTCCTCGCTCTGACCAGGGTCTGGACCATGCCGACGGCCCGAATCGCGTCCGGACGGAGTCCTCCTACACGTAGGAGACATGTTCCTACAAGCAGGAGGGAGCCTCCTACGTCTGGACAAGGTCCTCCTACACGTAGGAGGAACCTGTCCCCGGTCTGATGGGGTGTAGACGACCCGGATGGAGTCCTCCTACACGTAGGAGAGGTCCTCCTACGTCGAGGCGAGGTCCGCCCGGATCGAGGGCGATTCCGCAACGGTCGAGGCGGGTTTCATCAGAATCGAGGAGGACTCAGAAACGGTCGAAGGAAGGTCCGCAACCGTCCTCGTGAGATCAGCGTGGAATCGGACAGAATCGACGCGGAAGTAGACAAGTCCCATAACCGTGCGGGAAGACCCGGTCTGAGTGCAGGAACAGCACGTATTGGTGGCAACGATCAGGTTTTCGCTCGAGAGCTTCCTTTGGACGATTCACCTTCCGGACAGTCAGCGTATTCGTTAGGCAATGCGGAGAAAGGAGGGCGACCCTGAAATGACGGCGAGGGGCGACTGTGGCGGTATCGAGGAGATCAACACTCGCGGTCTCTCCCCGGTTTCAGAAGATGGATTTCTTCCGCGAACCCCCCGCAAGAAGGGTTTAAACGTTGCGGGCGGGATACGCGGTCGATGGGCCTGAAGGGCGGCACGGTGTTCAAGGATCTGGGGAAGCTATCGTTCGACTACCTCCCTGAGAAGATGCCGCACAGGGAGAAGCAGATGCAGAGGCTCTTCCAGCTGTTCCGCCCGCTCCTCGAGGCGAATGTTCCGAGCAATGCGTTCGTCCATGGCGCCGTCGGTACGGGGAAGACGCACCTTTCCAGGCGGTTCTGTCTCGAGTTGATCAAGAAAGCTCAGGAGGGCGACAGGGCTCTCGACAGCGTGCTCGTCAACTGCCGCCAGAGAATGGGCGACGACGCGGTACTGCTGGCCATCCTCAAGAGCTACGACGAGAGATTCCCCGACAGGGGCTTCTCGATCTCGGAGAAGCTCAATGTGCTGAGGACCTGGCTGGAGAAGAGGAAAACGAACATCGTAATCATCCTCGACGAGGTCGACGCCCTCCTGAAGAAGAGCGGCTCCAACCTCATCTACACTTTCTCGCGGTTCGGGGAGGAGCATTCCGGCGGGCGGGGTCACATCTCGCTCATCCTCATCTCGCAGAAGACCGACGCGCTGGACCACCTCGATAAGGCGGCCTTGAGCACATTCAGGAGGACGAGCGTGGTCGAGTTCGGCAAGTACGCTCGCGAGGAGCTCAGGGACATAATCCAGATCAGGGCGGAACTGGCGATCCACCCCGGCTGCGTCGGCGGGGACGTCCTCGACCTTATCTCCGACATCGCCTCGGAGTTCGGTGACGCGAGGTACGCCATCGAGATACTCTGGAACGCTGGTCTGTTGGCAGATGAGGAGTCCTTGGAGGAGATCGCGGCGGAGCACGTCCGGGGGGCCAAGGCCTCGGTGCACCCTACGGGAATGGAAGAGAGGTTGAAGGCGCTGGACAAATCGAAGGCCATAGTCCTCCTGGCGGTTGCACGCAAGATCAGGAGGAAGGCCTATATATCCACGGGCGCGGCGGAGGAGGCCTACGCCCTGGTCTGCGAGGAGTACGGGGAGAAGCAGAGAGGGCACACGCAGTACTGGAAGTACCTCAGAGACCTCGACGCACTCGGCTTGATTGACGCGAAGATATCGGGGGAGGGGGTCGTCGGCAAGACCACCCTGATATCCCTGCCCGAAATTCCCGCCAAGACCCTCGAGGGGATGCTGGTGGAGATACTGGGCAGCAGGAAATCAAAGACCGCCAAGTGATAATCAGGTCAAAACCCTTAAGCCGCGACGGTGGATGGATTCACCAGAGAAGGGCAGGATGCGCCCAGAGAAGGGGTATCAGTGAGTCCTGAAATCGTTCCTTTCGAGGCGGGCCCGCCGCTGGAGCTGTCCAGGGGCGTCTGTCACCTCGTCAAGGAGAAGAAGCCGGATTTCTCGTTCTACCTATTCGGCTCGCTCGTCAAGACTGGGCTCCCCGCGCTCTGCGTCACCCGCCAGTATCCCGACAGGGTGAGGCGCGAGCACAGCCTGAGGGACATAAGGGTCATCTGGCTCAGCCACACGCCCGGGGACGACTACCACAATCCGACCGCGCTCGGGGTGCTCACGAAGGCGATCTGCAAGTTCATCGAGGAATCCGGAGGCGAGGCCGTCGTCCTGATAGACGGGCTCGAGTACATCATGGTCAACAACGGCTTCCTCCAGACGCTGATGTTCGTCGAACAGGTCAACGAGTTCGTCATGCAGAGGAAGGCGATAGTGATCCTGCCGGTCAGCCCGGAGGCCTTGGAGGAGAAGGAACTCGCCCTGCTTGAGAGGAACCTCGAGGTGGTCGAGGCCCCGACAATAAAGATGGACATGGAGACTAAGCAGGTCAGCAAGCTACTTGACACCTATGAGGGTAAGTAGCCCCTCGCCGGTCTCATACAGCGGGTTGCTTCGTGGATAGCAGAAAGCTCCTCGCGCTGTCGCTGGCGGCAAGCATGCTGAGCACACTCGCCCTCTATGCCTATGCTTGGACGGTGAACCCCAGGACTGTGAACATCGGGGAGATAGGGTCTGATGACGTGGGGTCGTTCGTCCGGACCCAAGGGCACGTGAGGGAGATCTCTGCGGTTGGTGGCGGTGGTCTGCAGATCGAACTCGTGGACTACTCGGACTTCGCCGCCATAACGGTCTTTCTCCCGGGAAAAATCGCCAGATCCATCGAGTTCATGGAGAGAATCGTCCCGGGTGCGAAACTGAGGGTAGCGGGGGAAGTTCAGGAGTTTGGCGGGGAGGTGGAAATCGCGGTATCGGATGCGTCGATGGTGCAGCTCCTGGCGGGAGCTGAGGAGAACCGATTGGGGCTGGACACGTTGGCATCGAATCCGGAGATGTTCGATGGTATGCAGGTCCTTGTCGGCGGCGAGGTCGCCGAGATCGCGAGCGCGGTGGATTGGGACAAGACACTCATACACTCTGATGGGGACTCGTTCTGGGTCGATGATCAGGGGAGGAAAGGGGCACGAGGGAACGTGGATGTATTCGGTCTGCTGCTCTACAACGAGGAGCGAAGGCGGTTCGAGATTAAGGTGGCGGGCGGAAATGACGCGATTGCACCGCACCCTGCTGACATTCCGGAATCCTACGCGGTCGTCACAATCCACGACCTGGCGGTAACGCCGGATGCATGGGCTGGAAGGTACATTGCAGTGCTCGGGGTGGAGACTTTGGCGGGGGAAATCATCGGCACCTCGTTCACCCTCGCCGATGCGGCTGGCGGCGAGAGATACTACATCTCGTGCATGATCTTCGGCTGGGACTGGTCGACGGACAAGCGCGGGATGGCGGGAGGAGTGGCGGCGGAGTTCCTCGGGACATGGGTCTACTATTCTCGAGAGGCGCAGTGGCAGGTCACTTCCGACGAATTCACGCTTCGGCTGTGACTTTCAGCTGGCGGTCGACGATGTCGTCCACGAGGGAGATGAACTTCTCCTCCTTGCCCTTTGGGATCGTCGCGCCGGAGGCTATGTTGTGCCCACCGCCTTGACCGCCTACTTCTGCGGCGGCCTCGTTCATCGCCGACGAGAGGTCGAGCCCCCGGGCGACGAGCTGCCTGTTCCCCCTCGACGAGACCTTCGTCGTCTTCTCGAGCACGGAGAAGCCCAGCGACGGCATCTCGCCGTTGAAGTAGTACTGCATCCCGATGCCGGCCACTGCTCCCGCCAGGGTCGGTTCGGGGCAGTAGAAGAACTGGACGCGCTTCTTCGTGAACATCCCTTTCTCGAGCTCGTGCAGGTAGCCTATGATCTGCCTGAAATAGTCGTCCCGCAGGACTTCGGCTTCCCTCAGCGCTCCGCCGTCTCCAAGGGCGAGGGAGACGCCGAGCCCTTCCCGCCCGAGCCTCGAGCAGCTGTTTATCAATGCGCTCATCTCCTCTGCGTAGATTCCCCTGTCAGGAATCCAGTACTTCTCTTCCACCAGCGTCCTCATCGCCTCGGGCTGGGCCCCCTGCTTTAACATGCGGATTGCGAGCATCGAGGTCAGGGTTCTCCTCTCCTTGGCGGGGAGCTTCCGCGGGGAGACTTCTGGATCCAGGCCAAGGGACTTGATGAAATCCACGCAGGCCTCGCGCCTGCCCGTGAGCCCGACCATATAGGGGCTCAGCGAGCATGACAAGGCGTCGGCGAGAGGCATATCGCGAAGTGAGAGCATTCTTTCCTTTACGAGGACCTTGCGCGCCTCAGCCTCCTTGAAGAGTCCGGCGTTCAGTCCGATGAAGCCGTCGACGTGCTGCCTATCCCCTATCGCTCCCGCCATGGCGATCCCTGCGAGGTCCCAGTTCGCCTCGTCAACAATCAAGGAGAAGATCCAAGCCATGCTGGCGCCGCACACCTCGCGCACTCCGTCGATGCCGGCAAGGTGAGGGTTCACATGGACGACCTTCTCAGAATCGCCGTGAGGCTTGTGATGATCGAGAACAATCGTCCCGCCATCGAGCCTCTCGAGCATGTCGAGCTGCCCGCTGCCCATGTCCGCGACTATCGTCAGGTCGTTCCCCTCCTCCCTGAACTTGGAGAGGAGCTCCTCGTCCAGCACTGAGCTGAGTGTGATGTGGAACTCCTTGCCCTTCCTTATCAGGGTCTTCGCGATCGTCGCGGCGGCGGCCGCACCGTCTGGATCATAGTGACAAAGGATCCTCGCGCGGCGGGACCGTTCGAGCAACTGCGCGCCCTGCTGTATCCTAGAAAGGAGCGGCGCCGGGACGATGTCCGAGAGCTTCGACGTGCTCCACCCCCGCCTTACTTTGCCCCGATCTCGGCCAGCATGACCTTGTAGTCCCAGTCCTGCGGAATCACTCCTTCGCGCTTGTAGTAGCGCGAGAGGCGGCGTATCCTGCTCTCGACCAGCCCGAGGGAGCGCTTGTTGGAGAGATCGGCCGGGTTCGCTTTGATGTGCGTCTGGAGATGCACCGCCTTTTTCATGAGCGACGTGACGTCCTCGGGGATGTCGATCTTCACGCCCTTCTCCTTCATGATCTTCACGACGGTCTTCCCTGTCGCGAGGCGCACGTCCGGCACGCCGTAGGAGTCCCTCAGCTTCAGGCCTATCTGCGCCGAGGCCAGACCGGTCCCTGACAGCTTGACTATGAGGCTCTCTATCTCGTCCTTCTTGAGCTGGACCCAGGCGGGGCTCTCCTTGACCTGAGGCCTCCTGCTGCCCGACTTGCCCTTCCTCTTCGCATACAATCTGGCCATGTTCCGCCTCGGGGGAGGATGCCGATAACTGCGCCGTTATTTAAGCTTGCCCCGAAGGCTTTTGGACGACGACCGCCGCGTGGTCTTTCTGGAATGGGTCGAGCCGGACGGTGCCGAGGAGGCTGAGCCCAGCCGCTGAAAGGTCCTTCGACACCTGGCGGTATATGTCCGCGGGCTGCGCCGCCACGTCGATGCTCCTCGCCTTGACCATGAGGAACCCGAGCCCCCCGGGGCCCAGGAAGGAGACATTCTTCAAGAAGATCGGGACCTGGTCTCTCTGTGCTACGTCCTGGTAGACCACCTCGACCAAGCCGAAGAGGCTCTTGTAAGCATCCGGTCGGTCCGCGTCGCCGAGGAATGGCATCATATTCGGCCTCCTTACCGCCACGTCGAGTAGCTTGCGGAAGACCCTCGAGGATATCTCGATGCAGTATAGCCTCCCTTCCATACAGATGTCAGAGAGGTGGCTCGCCGTGGTCCCGCTGGCGGCACCGAGATAGAGCACTTCCGTGTCCTCCTTGAAAGGCCATTCAGGGCAACCCCTCTGCAGAAGCGCCGCGAGCTTGCTCCTGTAGGGATCCCAACGCCTGTACTCCTTCCCGCCGCAGGTCAGGAGTTTCTCGCCGTAGACCTTGACTCCCGCCGCGAGATTCCGCGTGAAGAAGTCCCGCCCGTCGGAGAACACGCCGTCGTAGTGGGTGGGCTTGAGTTCGACCACGCCGCGGGAACGCCCTGTCCGCTCTTAATGACTCCTCAGCCCGCATGGTCCCGGACGGCTACAGATTAATAGGCGTTAGCCGATAAGAGCGCGAATGGGCGAGGAGGACCTCCGCGACGAGATCAGGGAGCTGAGGACGCAGATCGCCCAGCTCTCCGAGGCGCTTGAGATGGCCGTCAAGCCATATCAGAAGGTGCTCGGCCAGCTGGATGAGCTTCAGGGGGTCGCGAAGCGGTACTTCGGGCTCCTGGAGCTCTATCAAAGGTACGGAGAGATATCGCCCGAGGTTGTCATCCCCGGTCTGAAGGATCCGATATCCCAGGAGGTCGTGAAGATACTGTTCGACAAGGGAGACAGGAACATATCCCAGATAGCCGAGCAGATGAGGCAGAGGAGGGGCTCCGCCTCGAGGCGCATCGTCAGGGAACGCCTCGACAAGCTGGTGGAGAACGGGGTCGTGACGGTGTCGACCGACAGCAAGCAGAGGCGGTTCAACATCTCTGACGAGGTCGTGCAAAAGTGGTCACAGTTGCTCGGTCTCCAGAAGTATGAGGGTCAACCTAGTGGTAATCAAGGCAAAAAGGAAGGTGAATGAAAATGTCAGAAGAGAAGCATGACGCGGAAGAAGTGAAGGAGATCCTCGAGGTCGTTTCCCAGAAGATCCCCGCGCTCCTGAACGCACTGACCGACGTGCTCTACGGCAAGGAGTCCGCCGCCAAGTACGGACAGGCAATCGCTGGCTTCTATAAGTCCCTGAAGGACAGCGGGATGACAGACCAGCAGGCCTACGAGCTGACGAAGACGTACATGTCTTCGCTGGACTTGGCGGGTATCATAGGCAAGGCGGTTAGCGGCGGCGGGAAGCACGAGCACGGGGACGAGGACGATGACATCGGACGAGAGATCGAAGAGAAGCTCAAGCAGCGAATCCGGAGCAAGGTCGACGAGGAGAAGTAGCGGCGATATCGTCGAGATCGTCGCTTTCATCCCAGTCCTCGTGCTCAAGGCAGGCCTGGCCCTCCTCCGAATGAAGGCGAGGCGCAAGAAGGGCGTCAGGGTCTTCAGGAGACAGCTGAAGCACTCCGGCCTCTCGAAGGAGCAGATAAAAGGCCTCGTGGCGGACTACGAACAGATAGGGAGGCTCAGGAGCTACCTGCCCGGGGACCTTCGCGGGTTCCGCTTCATGAGGAGCTGACGCGCGGTCTTCCTGATTTCCGCCGCGGCGGATTTGTTGAAACCGGGCAGCGTTGAGATGTCGGCGAGCGGAGCTTCGACAATAGCCTTGGGCGATGTGTATCCCGCCTTGGCCAGTGCCCTGGCCCTGCTCGGTCCCACGCCTCTGATGTGCATCAGCCGCCTGCTGCCCTTGTCGATCATGGCTTTCGTGCGAGAGCCGATCTTGCCCCTTGTCCTCGCGAGTCCTGCCACCGCCATCGCATTCTTCGGATCGAGTGCGAGGGTCTTCTCGTAGCAGTGCTCCGCTTCCCGCCACCGGTTCATCTTCTCCATCACTGCGGCGAGGATCAGCCAGGTCTGCGGGTGCTCCTTGATCTTGATCGCCCTGCGCAGCGATTCCCGTGCTTCGGTGCAGTTGCCGAGCCTCAACTCGACGAGGCCCAGGTTGTTGAGCGCCTCGGCGTGATTCGGATCGATCACCAGGGCGGTGCGGAGGGCGTTTGATGCTTCGTTCAGTTTACATTGACTTATGAGGACCGCGCCTAGGTTGCTCCAAGCCGTAGCATAGTCGGGCTCAACATCCGTCGCTTGGCGCAGGGCTGCCTCCGACGCGACCAGCTGGCCGTCCAAGGCCCTGAGCACTCCGAGCCACTCCCAGCCGTGCTCCAGGTCTCCCCTGTACTCCAGTGCCCGGGAGAGCAGATCCATGGCCTCATTCTTGCGTTCCTCGGAGACATGCTTCGAGATTTCCCGCCAAAGTGAAGGGAGTTCGTCGGTGGGGAACTCGGTCGCGTTTCCATCCTCCCC
>Ga0315285_10004778_pt1 | contig 14038 bp, 11 predicted proteins | sample YL17G09_36_MG_FD_203698 | JGI IMG/M metagenome (GOLD analysis project Ga0315285, IMG submission 203698) | Sediment microbial communities from Yellowstone Lake, YNP, Wyoming, USA - YL17G09_36 | ecosystem: Environmental > Aquatic > Freshwater > Lake > Sediment | place: USA: Wyoming | collected...
AGGGAGTCAGGCTGGCGTCTGTGCGGATGCGCGTCGCGACGTTGTCGGCCAGGTTGTTGGCGGCATAGCGGACGCCGCGCGAGGGCTATCGACCCGGACCTTGCCCGCATACGGCCCCGTGGTGTACAAGCTGGAGGTGTTCGGGTAGGTGCTGGAGCCGTCGCCGTACCGCTGGTCGGCCAGGGTCTTCACCGGGAAGTCGGCCGTTATGGCGGTGGGGCGGCCATCGGTGAAGAACACGATGACGTTCAGCGCGCCGACCTCGTTGATGGTCACGATTTGCTGGTAGCCCTGCCAGAGCGCCTGGGCGGTTCCGGTGTTCCCCGCGAAGTTCAGCGCGTCGATGGCGGCCCTCATGGTCACCGTCCGGGTGCGGGCGCCGGTCTGGGTCACATCGATGGTGAACATGGGACCTCCTCTAGCGTGTGGGGCAACCCGTCGCGGAGCAAGGCTCGACCAGATCCGAGGACCTGGCGCCGATGCCCACCGGCAACCCGCTCTTCATCAGGGCCGCGATGGGGCGCCAGGAAAAACCCTCCATCGCTACTTCCACGATGTTGCCCCCGGCGTTGCTGCCGACACCGGTTTTCTCCACAAGGGTGTCGGGCCGGAAGTAGCGGATCTTGATCGTCTCGTCGGCGTCCACCGGCCGGATGAACCCCAAAGCGAAGTGCTGTACCACCGAACGAATCGAAGCATCCTGACCCAGGTCGGTCTCGGTCCGGCCGGTGACGGCATACCGCACGCCTTCGCGCACGGCCTGCTGGAAGGTAGCTTTCAAGAAGATCGCCAGGCACAGATCGATGAGCAGGAACATGATGGCCAAAATGGGAACCATAGTCAAAGCCAGCTCCACCGCCTGGGAACCGCGCTGGCCAGCCTTCCGAAGGTGTGAGGGTTTCATAAGCACGACCTGGGGGATCCAGTACCCAAGAACGCTCTTCCTATTCCGGTACTAGATCCCCTGCACTAGAGATGCCGGCACGCGGCGCTTTCTTTACTCAGCCGGTTGATTTCGTTGGGATTGCGCAGCCATGAAGTCCTGGCGCGCCAGCGGGCGGCGCCGGCTCGTCTCGCGGTGCAAGATGCTGCGGCGGCTGGCCCCGCGCGAGCTGGAATGTGTCCGCCTCCGGGCTGAGGGTTTGAATGATGCTGAGATCGCTGAGGTCCTGAGCATCCGCTCGGGAACAGTGGGGGCATTGCTCAGTCGCGCGCTCGGCAAGTGCCGGGCGCTGCTCGACAGGGAGGAGAACGATGTTTAGCTGGAAGCACCGGTTGCCGTGGCCCCATCCAGGAAACGGCGAGTTGCTCAGCTTGGCCTTGTCCGGCAGTGGGGAGAGTTCCGCGCACAGAGTGGCCCGGCACGCCGAAAGTTGCCCCCGGTGCCGGCGGGAGATCGAGCGACTGCGGCGCGAGTGGAAGCGGCTGGTGGAGCTGGAGGCGGCGCTCGGCCCGCCGGAAGCGCCCGACCTCGAGGCAATGCTCCCTAGCCTGCTGGCGGGCGTCGCCATCCTGGAGCTGGGGTTGTGTCTCAAGGCCCGGAGCCAGTTCTCGGCGGGGGACCCGTTGCGCCCCGCCTGGATGTTCCTCTCCCTGGCGGCGGCCTGCCGCGTCGGCGGGATCCTGCTGTCGGAGTTGCCGGCCGCAACAGGCCCCGCTGAAACTGCTGGAAGAGCCGGTGCGCGCGGCCTGAGGCTCAGCTTGCCGCCGGGGCCAGCTCGCGCTGGTACTTGCACTTGCGCTCCGGGCAGCGGACGGTGGCACCCGACTGGCTCCACCGCTCGACCAGATACGGGCTGCCGCACTGCGGGCATTTCTCGGCCAGGGGCTTGGCCCAGGCCACGAACTCGCACTCGGGATAGCGGTTGCAGCCGAAGAAGGTCCGTCCCCGCTTCGAGCGCCGCTCGACGATCTCACCCTGAGCGCAGGCCGGGCAGACCACTCCGATGGTCTTCTGCTTGACGTACTTGCAGGCCGGGTAGTTGCTGCAGGCGGTGAACTCCCCGTACCGGCCGTGCCGCCGCACCAACTGGCTCGAGCATTGCGGGCAGTTCTCCTCCAGCGGCACGTCGGGCTTTCTCTCCTCGACCCCGAGGCGCTTGGTGGTCTTGCAGTCCGGGTAGCCCGAGCAGGCGTAGAACGTCCCGAAGCGCCCCCGCTTGAGCACCATGGTGCGCCCGCAGTTCTCGCAGTACTCGGCGTCCTCCTGCTCGGTCAGGTCCGCGCTGGCCACGTCCGGCAGATCCACCGTCAACTCCCGCGTGTTGGTGCACTCCGGATACCCGCTGCACCCGATGAAGCTCCCGTGCCGCCCCCAGCGGATCACCAGGGGCTGCCCGCACTTCTCGCAGGTCAGCTCCGTAGGGATCTCCAGCCGCTTGATGTCGGTCATGTGCTTCTCGGCCCGCCGGAGGTCCTTCTGGAAATCCTTGTAGAAATCCGCCAGCGCCGCGCGCCAGTCCAGCTTGCCTGCCTCGATCTCGTCGAGCTCCTCCTCCATGCGCGCCGTGTAGCGCACGTCGAAGATGTCGTTGAAGTGCTCGAGCAGCAGGTCGCTGACCACCATGCCCAGCTCGGTGGGCAGCAGCCGCCCGCCTTCCTTCTTGACGTAGCCGCGGTCCTGGACGGTCGAGAGAATCGAGGCGTAGGTCGAGGGCCGGCCCACGCCGTCCGACTCCAGCTTCTTGACCAGCGTGGCTTCCGTGTACCGCGGCGGCGGCTCCGTGAAATGCTGCTCCGGCTGGAGCGAGCGCAGCTTCAGTTGCTCGCCTTCGGCTACCGCCGGCAGCTTGTGCTTGAGCTCCTCGTCCTCCTCGTCCTTCTGGTCCTTGCCTTCCTCGTACACCGCCAGGAAGCCGTCGAAGCGCGGCACCGAGCCGCTGGCGCGGAACAGGTACTCCGCCCCGTCCCGGCCGGTGGCGCTCACCTCGATAGTGGTCTGCTCGAAGACCGCCGGCATCATCTGCGAAGCCACGAAGCGCATCCAGATGAGCTGGTAGAGCCGCAACTCGTCCTCGCCCAGGTGCTGGGCGAGGGACTCCGGGGTGTGAAACGCCGAGGTCGGCCGGATGGCTTCGTGGGCGTCCTGGGCGTCCTTCTGGTTGCGGTAGACGTTGGGCGTCTCGGGCAGGTACTGCGCGCCGTAGCGTTCCGCGATCAGGTCCCGCACCTCGCCGAGCGCCTCGCCGGCCACCCGCGTCGAGTCGGTGCGCATGTAACTGATCAGGCCCACCGGCCCTTCCTTGCCCAGCGCGATGCCCTCGTAGAGCCGCTGCGCCAGCATCATGGTGCGTTTGACGCTGAAGCGCAGCTTCCGCGCCGCCTCCTGCTGCAAGGTCGAGGTGATGAAGGGCGGCACCGGGTGGCGCTTCTTCTCCCGCGTGGCCACCGACCGGACCACGTAGGTTGCGCCCTCCAGTTGCGCCAGCACAGCGTCGGAGGCGGCCTCCTCCGGGATGCCCAGCGACTCGTCGTTGCGCTTGACTAGTTGCGCCGCCAGCAGCGGTGGCTTCTTCGCCGCCAGGTGCGCCTCGAGGGTCCAGTACTCGCGCTTCTGGAAGGCGCGGATCTCCCGCTCCCGCTCGACGATCAGCCGCACGGCCACTGTCTGCACGCGCCCGGCAGAGAGCCCCCGCCGCACTTTGTCCCACAGCAGCGGCGAGATCTTGTAGCCCACCAGGCGGTCCAGCACCCGCCGCGCCTGCTGCGCATCCACCAGCCGGCGGTCCACCGTGCCCGGCTGCTGGAACGCCTTGCGAATGGCGCTCGCCGTGATCTCGTGGAACATCACCCGGTAAACCTGCGGGCCCCCCCCGCCGGGTTTGCCCGCGAGCTCCTCCTGGAGGTGGTAGCAGATGGCTTCGCCCTCGCGGTCCGGGTCGGCCGCCAGGTAAATGGCTTCCGACTTCTTGGCCGCCTGTCGGAGTTCCTGGATCAGCTTCTTCTTGCCCTCGATGACCACGTAGGTAGGCTCGAAGCCGCGCTCGACATCGACCGCCAGGTCGCGCTTGGGAAGGTCCTTGATATGGCCCAGCGAGGCCTTAACCACGTACTGCTGGCCCAGGTACCTGCCAATCGTCCGCGCTTTGGCCGGCGATTCGACGATGACCAGAGATTTCAACATACCCACTCTGCTTGAGTTGGCTGGGACGCTGGCGCTCAGCCGCGGGAGCGCGGCCAGGCAGGCCGGGCTTCCGCCAGGGAAAGGCGCTCTCACCACACTTTAACAAAATTCTTGCCGGCAAGCTGGCGCACAGCGCCCATCATCTCCAGCTCGAACAGTGCGGCGATGATCTCCGATGAGGTGAACTCCTCGAGCGACTCGAGCAGATCGTCCATCTGCAGAGCGGCATCCACCTTAAGCCGGGATAGGACGCGCCCGGCCACCACGCCGGCGGGACCCTCCGGCAGCGCCGGCCGGGCCGCCGCCGGCTGCTCTCCCTCGCCGCACAGCTCCGGCTGGCGGAGCGCCGCCAGCCACCGCCGGTCCGCGGGCGAAAGCTCCTCGAGCACGTCGTTGAAATCCTGCACCAGCTTGGCGCCCTGCTTGATCAGCAGGTTTGGTCCCCAGCTCATCTTCGAGGTGACGTTGCCCGGCACCGCGAACACCTCGCGGCCCTGCTCCAGCGCCAGCCGGGCCGTGATGGCCGAGCCGCTGTACTGCGCCCCTTCCACCACCAGCACGCCGGCGCTGATGCCGCTGATGGTGCGGTTGCGGATGGGGAAGTTCTGCGGGTAGGCCGGTGAGCCCATGGGAAACTCCGAGATCAGCAGGCCCGTCTCGATCATGCGCTCCGCCAGCTTGCGGTTCTCCGTCGGGTAGACCACGTCGGCGCCGCAGCCCAGCATGGCCACGGTGCCGGCGCCAACGCTGAGCGCACCGCGGTGGGCCGCCGTGTCGATGCCGCGCGCCATCCCGCTGACGATGGTCAGGCCCACGCGGCCCAGGTCGGCGGCCAGCCGCTCGGTCACCGCGACCCCATACGGCGTGGGCCGCCGGGTGCCCACGATGGCCAGCATCAGGTTTGCCAGTAGCTCCAGCCGCCCGCGCGCGAACAGCAGGATGGGCGGATCGAAGATCTCCCGCAGGCGGGCGGGGTAGCGCGGGTCGGTCACCGGCAGCGCCACCGCCGCGCTGGCCTCGATTTTCTGCCGTTGCGTCGCGGCGTCCTCGAAGGCGCAACCGCTCACGATGGTCTGCGCCAGACCTCCGCCCACGCCCGCGGCCTCCAGCTCGCTGCGCGAGGCGCGGAAGATCGCCCCCGGCGTGCGGAAGCGCTCCAGCAGCTTCGCCGCCGTGCGCGCGCCCAGCCCTGGCACCATCCTGAGCGCCAGCCAGTCCAGCTCCTCGTCGGCCTGCAAGCGCGCCGCCTGCATCGACACTGCAACTCTCCTTATGGAACTTGGTGTCCCCGCCGCGCCGGGATTCTCACCGAAAGGCGGCGCCGGCTCTCCCGCCAGTCCGCCAACTTCTGGGCGCTGGTTTACGGCGTACCGCCCGGCGAAGTGGCGGCGCTGAGACCGCCGGACTGATCATGTGGCACACTGAAGCGCCGCCCGAGACCGCCCACGCGGTCTGGGATGAGTTGCGGCAAGCCTCCCTGCTGACCGGGTTCTACCTGGCCGATGCGCGAGTTGCTCGACCTGTTCCCACGCAAGTTTGCTCCAGCCTCCTTCAGCCCGGTCCATATCCTGAAGTCCCTCGCCTGTTTCGAGGACGCCGGGAAAGACCCCCTGCCCGAGATGCTCGTTCCCCTGGACTGGGACCAGGTGAAGCGCTCCTTCACCCACGAGGCCCTTCGCCTGCTGTGAAGCCGGCGCCGCGGGCGCGTGCTATCCTGGGACCTGCTTTCCTCTGGCAACGGGACCCGCTTTGAAGGTCGGATTCGTCAGCCTGGGCTGTCCCAAGAACTTGGTGGACACCGAAGTCATGATGGGGCAGTTCGCCGCGCGCGGCCACCTGCTGACCCCGCGGCCGGAAGAGGCCGACCTCATCGTGGTCAACACGTGCAGCTTCATTTGCCCCGCCCAGCAGGAGTCCGTGGACGCCATTCTGGAGATGGCGCGCTACAAGCGCTCCGGCGCGCTCAAGAAACTCGTCGTGGCGGGCTGCCTGGTGGAGCGCTTCCGCGACGAGATCCGCCGGCGCCTGCCCGAGGTGGATGCCGTCATCGGCGTCAACGAGATCGATAAGATCGTCGCCATCAGCGAAGGGCGCCCGGTTCCCGGTAACTCCCGTGCCCCCTACCTCTACTCGCACCTGACCCCGCGCCGGCGGGCCACGCCGCGGCACTACGCTTACCTCAAGATCGCCGAGGGTTGCGACCACACCTGCGCCTTCTGCATCATCCCGCAACTGCGCGGCGGCTTCCGCAGCCGCCCGCCCGAGTCCGTGGTGGCGGAAGCCCAGCGGCTGGTCCGCGAGGGGGTGCGCGAGATCATCCTGGTCGCCCAGGACACCACCGCCTACGGCGACGACCTGGGACTGCAGGACGGCCTGGCCCTCCTGCTCGACCGCTTGGCCCGCATGCGAACTCCGCACCCGGTCTGGATCCGCTTCCTCTACGCCCACCCCAACAAGATCACCTCGAAGCTGCTGGACACTCTGGCCGCACACCCGGCCCTGGTCCGCTACCTGGATATCCCGCTCCAGCACGCCAGCGCCCGCGTGCTCCGCCGCATGCGGCGCGGCGGCTCGGGCCGGCTCTACTTGAGGCTGCTCGAGAAGATCCGCCGCGCGCTTCCCGGCGTGGCCCTCCGCACCAGCCTCCTGGCGGGTTTCCCCGGCGAGACCATCGGGGACTTCGCGGACCTCTGCCGCTTCGTCGAGGCGGCCGCGTTCGACCACCTGGGCGTGTTCGCGTACTCTGACGAGGAGTCGAGCGCCAGCTTCCGCCTGGACGGCAAGCTGGACGGGCGCACCATCTACCACCGTAAGCGCCGCCTGCTGGCCCTTCAGCGCAAGGTCTCCCGCGCCCGCAACCGGCAGTGGCTGGGCCGCGAGACGCCGGTGCTGGTCGAAGGCGTCTCCGGCGAAACCGATCTGCTGTGGGAAGCGCGAGCGCCCTGGCAGGCGCCTGAGATCGACGGCGTCTGCCTGGTCAACGACGTCGCGGGCGCCCCTCCGCAGCCGGGCGAGATGCGCCGCCTGCGCGTCACCGCGGCGCACGACTACGACCTGGTGGGCACGCTGCTCCCCGCCGAGGAGAGCCGCCCGTGAGGCGCGCCATCCGCGGCCGGGCGATCGCGCGCGCGCTGGCCACCTGGTTCGGCTGCGGGTACTTCCCGGGGGCGCCGGGAACCGCGGCCTCGGCCGCGGCGCTCCTCATCGCCGCGCTGCTGACGCGCTACGCCGGGTGGCAGCCGCGGCACTTCGCGCTGCTGGCCCTCGCCCTCCTGGTTCCCGGAATCTGGGCCGCGCACCACGAAGCGCGGCGCACCGCGGAGCAGGATCCCCGCCGGGTGGTCATCGACGAAGTTTTGGGACAGTGGATCACGCTGGCCGGCGCCAGAACTCTCAACTGGAAGAGCTGGCTGGCGGCCTTCCTGCTGTTCCGCATACTGGACATCTGGAAACCTGCTCCGGTGCGCCAACTGGAAAACCTGCCCGGAGGTTTCGGCATCGTGGCCGACGACCTCATGGCGGGCGTCTATGGCGCGCTTGTACTCTTCGCGGCAGGGTGTTTCAATCTTTATTGAGTATGGCGTTCAGGAAAAACCCCAACGGCAGACCCCAGATCTCGGAAATCGTCCCGGCCGCGGCGATTGCCGGCGGCGAGCTGGAGATCCGCGGGAGCGGCTTCGGCCGCGCGCAACGGCCCCGGGTGCATCTGGGAGACGTCGAGGCCCATGTGCTGATCGGATCGGATTCCCTGGTCATTGCCCGCGTGCCGGAAGGCGCCTCGGTCGGGGAACTGGTCGTGGAATCGGGCGAGCAGGCCAGCGCCGCCAAGAAATGCGAGATCGGCGTCCCGATCGCCGCCAACGTGCATCCGGTGGCCAACCCGGCCCTCGACGCTGACGGCAACATCTTCACCACGCTGAGCGGCTCGCGCGGCCAGAAGACCCCGGTCTCCGTCTACCAGATCGATTCCAACTACCACCTGAAGCCCTTCCTCTCAGACGTGATGAACGCCTCCGGGCTGGTCTTCGACCGCGACGGCCTGCTCTACGTCTCCAGCCGCTACGAGGGCGTCGTCTACCAGGTCACCCCGCGCGGCAACATGTCGGTATACGCCGAGGGCATGGGCATCGCCACCGGGGTGGCCTTCGACCGGGAGGAGAACCTCTACGTGGGCGACCGCAGCGGCACCGTCTTCAAGATCAGCCGCACGCGCCAGATTTACGTGTTCGCCACACTGGAGCCCTCCATCTCCGCCTACCACCTGGCCTTCGGCCCCGACGATTACCTGTACGTCACCGGCCCCACCACCTCGAGCTTCGACTCGGTGTACCGCGTCTCGCCCACCGGAGAAGTCGAGGTCTTCTACCGCGGCTTGGGCCGCCCGCAGGGCCTGGCCTTCGACGCCCAGAGCCGGCTGTACGTCGCCGCCTCGCTGGGCGGGCGCAAAGGCATCGTCCGGCTGGCCCAGGACTCCAGACCGGAACTGTTCCTCTCGGGCCCCCACGTCGTGGGCCTGGCCTTCACCTCGAATCGGGCGCTGGCGGTGGCCACCACCGGCGGCATCTACCGCGTAGACGTGGGCATCCAGGGCCGGCCGCTCGCGTAAATGAATGCCGAGATCATCGCGGTCGGCTCCGAGCTGCTGACGCCGGAGCGCCTCGATACCAATTCGCTGTACCTGACCGCGCAACTGAACGCCCTGGGCGTCGAGGTCGTCGCCAAGGCCGTCGTCGGCGACGACCGCGCCCGCCTCGCCGAGGCGGTGCGGTTCGCCCTGGCGCGCTCGGAGATCGTCATCCTCACCGGCGGCCTGGGCCCCACCGAGGACGACGTCACCCGCGACGCCGTCGCCTCCGCGCTCGACCGCCCGCTCGTCTTCCGCCAGGAGTTGCTCGCGGCCCTCGAGCAGCGCTTCCGCCGCCTCGGTCGCCAGATGGCCCCGATCAACCGCCGCCAGGCCCTCCTGATCGAGGGCGCCGCAGCCCTGCCCAACCACCACGGGACCGCGCCCGGGCAGTGGCTCGAGCACGCCGGCCGCGTGGTGGTGCTGCTGCCCGGCCCGCCCCCCGAGCTCCAGCCCATGTTCGCCGACTACTGTCTGCCGCGCCTGCGACCGCTGCTGCCGCCCCTGGTGATCCGTACCCGGGTGCTGCGCGTGGCTGGGATGCCCGAGTCCGACCTCGACCAGCGCATCTCGCCGGTCTACACGCGCTACCAGGACCCCCTCACCACGATCCTGGCCGCGCCGGGCGACATCCAGATCCACCTGCGCGCCCGCTCGGCCAGCGAGACCGAAGCCGAGCGCGTGCTGAGCGAGCTCTCCTCCCAGCTCGAAGCCCTGCTGGGCGAGAACGTCTACTCGAGAGACGGCGCGCCGCTGGAGGCGGTCATCGGCCAATTGCTCCGTGCCCGCTCCGTCACCCTCAGCGTGGCCGAAAGCTGCACCGGCGGGCTGCTGGGCGAGCGTATCACCTCGGTGCCTGGCAGCTCCGACTACTTCGCCGGCGGCTTCCTGGTCTACACCGACCGAGTGAAAACCGAGTTGCTGGGAGTGGACCCGGAACTCCTGCGCGCGCACACCGCGGTCAGCGAGCCCGCGGCCGCAGCCATGGCCGAGGCCGCCCGCGCCCGCACGGGCTCGACCTTTGCCCTCTCGACCACCGGCATCGCCGGGCCCGGCGGCGGGACGGAGGCGGCGCCGGTGGGCACGGTCTTCATCGGCGTGGCGGGGCCGCAGGGCTGCCGCGTGCACCGCTTCCGCTTCCTGGGCAACCGCGACCGCGTTCGCACGCTGGCTGCACAGAATGCATTGGATCTGCTCCGCCGCGAGCTCGTGGAACATCCCGGCCGCTGCCGTCGTATATGAATGGACACCCCGCAAGGAGGAAGAGCATGAGTCTGTACAGAAGCGCGGCGCTCATCGGCGCCCTCGCAACCACACTCTGCGCCCAGGAGTCGGCCAAGCCGGCGCTGACCGCCGAGCAGATCATCGAGAAGTCGATCGAGGCCACCGGCGGACGCCAGGCCATCGCGAAGATCACCAGCACCGTAGCGAAGGGCACGCTGGAGCTCCTCAGCCAAGGCGTCACGGCAGCGCTGGAGCTCTATGCCAAGGACCCCGACAAGCGGCTGGTCATCGTCAAGGTGGAAGCCTTTGGCGAGATCCGCAGAGGCTGCGACGGGCAGACTGCCTGGGAGGAAAACCCAAACACCGGCTTCCGGGTGCTGGAAGGCGGGGAGCGGGAGGAGGCGGTGCGCGACTGCGTCTTCCAGGGGGATCTGAAATGGCGGGAGCTGTATCCCAAGGTGCAACTCGCCGGCAAGGAAAAGCTCGGCGAGCGGGAGGTCTACAAGGTGGAGATGACTCCCGCTTCCGGCAATCCCCTCACGCGCTACTACGACGCCGAGACGTTCCTGGTGGTGAGCCTGGCCATGAAGCGCGTGAGGTCGCAGGAGACGCTCGACATGCGCGTCGAATTGTCTGACTACCGCGAGGTGGACGGGGTCAAGGGCCCCTTCTTGATCAAGCAGATCACCGCCGCGCAGGAAGTGGTCATCAAGCTCGCCGAGATCAAGAACAACGTCGCCATCGAAGACACGCGCTTCGCCAAGCCCGCGGGCAAGTAAAGAGTTCACGCCAAGACGCCAAGGGCCGCAAAGTCCGCAAAGTGGAGTCAGGAATTCTTTGCGCGCTTGGCACGAACCCGCTTACGCCCGCGCCAGTTCGGGCACAACCTCCGCCGGGGGCGCCGGCGGCGGCGCCTCGGCCAGCCGCACGGAGACCAGTTTCGAGACCCCCGGTTCCTGCATGGTGACACCGTAGAGCGTCTGCGCCGCCTCCATCGTCCGGCGGGCGTGGGTGATCAGGATGAACTGCGTCTGCGCCGACATCTCGCCGAGCAGGCGCAGGAAGCGCTGGATGTTGGTCTCGTCCAGCGGCGCGTCCACCTCGTCGAGGATGCAGAAGGGGCTGGGCTGGTAGCGGAAGATGGCCAGCAGCAGCGCCAGGGCGGTGAGCGCCTTCTCGCCGCCCGACAGCAGCAGCACGTTCTGAAGCCGCTTGCCCGGCGGCGAGGCCACCATCTCGATGCCCGAGTCGGCCGCGTTCTCTTCGTCGGTCAGCCGCATCTCGCCGGTGCCACCACCGAACAGCGTGGCGAACAGCTCGCGGAAGTTAGCGTTGATCGCCGCGAAGGCCTCGTTGAACCGCTTGCGCGATTCCGTGTCGATCTCCCGGATGGCCTTTTCGGTGTCGCGGATGGAATCGAGCAGGTCCTGGCGCTGCGTGTGGAGAAACTCGTAGCGTTGCTGGGCCTCGTGGTATTCCTCGAGCGCCTGGGGATTCACCGGCCCCAGCGCCTCGAGGCGGGCGCGGATCTCCTGGCAGCGCTGGTCCGCCTGCGCCAGGGCTTCCTCGTCCAGCGGAACCTCCTCGGCGCCGGCCAGCAGCTCGGCCACGGGCGGGCCCAGCTCCTTGCGGCTGGTCTCGTCCAGGTACTTCAGCTCCGCCTGACGCTGGACCAGCTCCACCTGGATCTGGGAACGCTCTTCCTGGGCCGCCTGCAAGTCGGTGCGCGCCTGCCGCAGTGCTTCCTCCAGCGCCGCCAGCGCCGCGCGCAGGCCCGCCTCCTCTTCCGCCAGCCGGTCCACCTCGCGCTGCACATCCGCGATGCTTCCGGCGAGCGCGGCGATCTGGCTCTCCAGGGCCTGGTTGTCCGCCGCCAGGCGGGACCGGTCGGCGCCCAGGCGCTCGAGCTCGCCGGCGATCTCGCGCCGCCGTGCGGTCAGCTCTCCGGCCTGCGCCGCGAGCCTGGCGAGCGCCGCTTCCGCGGCGCGGCGGCGTTCCTCGAGCCCCGCCACTTCGGCCCGCAGCGCGGCATGTTCCTCGCCCACCCGCGCCGCCTCCGCCTTGAGCGTCTCGAGGTCGGCCCGCGCCGCCGCCGAGGCCTGCTCGTGCTCGAGGCGCATCCGCGCGAGGGCCTCCTGGGCCTGCCGCTTCTGCTCGCGCCGCTCCCCGGAAGCCTGCCGCTCGCGCCCCAGCCGCTCCAGTTCCAGCCGCGCCACCGACAGCCGCGAGTTGGCCCGCGCCAGGTCCTCGGCCAGCTTGCGCCTCTCGTGGTCCAGAGCCAGCTTCTCCTTCTCCTGATCCTGTTGGAGGCCCCGCAGCCGCTCCAGCTCCGCTTCCAGATCCTCGATGCCGCCCTCGAGCGTCTCGATCTCGGAAGCCGTTTCCGCAAGCTGCCTCTGCCGCCCCTGCGTCAGGGCCTTCACTTCCCGCAGCTCGCGCTTGAGCGCCAGTGGGCCGCTCGAGGATTTCTTCCCCCCGCTCACCGTCCGGCCGTGGTAGCAGACGCCGTCCTCGAGCAGGAAGTAGAGGTGGGGATACGCGAGCGCCAGCCGCTGCGCCGCGGCCGCCTCGCCGGCCAGAAAACACCGCGCCAGCCGCGGCAGGCACTCCATGGCCCCGCGGGCTAGCCCGTTCGTGAGCCGCAGCACTCCGCCCAGGCGCCCAAGCAGCCCCTCCGCACCGTCCGGTTCAGGCAGCGGGAGGCGCCCGTCCGGCGAACCCTCCTCCGGCTGCACCAGGAAGGTGGCGCGCCCGTCCACCCCGGCGCGCACCAGATGCAGGCCGGCCTCCGCCTGCTCCCAGCTCGCCACCACGATGTACTCGAGATCCTCGTGCAGGAACTCCTCGACCGCCTTCTCCCAGCTCGCTTCCACCTCGAGGAAGTCCGCCAGCACGCCGGCCGGCTTCAGGCCCGGGGCCTGCCCGCGCTCGATGGCCGTGAACAGGCGCTTCACCGACTCGGTGGTATAGGCCCGGTGCGAGAGGATTTCATCGAGCGAGTCCCGCCGCGCCTTGAGCTCGGAGTACTCCGCGCGCATCTCCTCGAGCCGGCGCCGGCTGCGGGCCAGCTCGCCGCGGCGCGTCGCGAGGTCCTGCTCGACGCGGGCGCGCTGCTCAGAGGCCGATTCCAGCTCGAGCTGCCGCGCCGCCAGCTTGGCGGAGAGCTCCGCCTGGGACGCTTCGATCCACGCGATGTCCGCTCCGGCCCCCTGGTCCTCTTTCTGCGCGCGCGTCCAGTCGCGCTCGAGGGCCGCCAGGTACTGGTCGAGCTGCGCCAACTGATTAGAGAGTTCCGCCGCCTCTCCCAGCAGGCGCAGCAGCAGTTGGCGGGAGCTCTCGAGCGCCTGCTCCTTGCGCGTCACCTCGACCCTGAGTTCCTCCCGGCGCCGGCCGTGGTCGTCCAGCCGCTCGCGCGCGGAAGAAGCCTGCTCATCCAGCTCAGCCGACTCCCCCCGCTGCCCGGCCAGTTCCTGCTCCAGCGCCGTGGCGCGGCCCTCCAGCTCGGCCCGCTCCGCCTCGCCCTGCCCCAGCCGTTGCTCGATGGCCCCGATCTGCTGCCGCTGGTAGTCCAGCCGTCCCCGCGCCCGCTCGGCCTCCAGGTTCAGCCCCGCGTGCCTCTCGCGAGCCTCCCTCAGAAGGGTCTCCGTCTCGTACCCTCGGGCCTGGCAGCGGCTGTATTCCTGCTCCTTCGCCGCGGTCTCGCCGGAGAGCGCCTGCACCCGCGCGGAGGCCAGGTTCAGATCCAGCACCACCTTGGCCGTCTCCCGCTCGAGCATCTGGAAACGCCCGGCCAGCACCCGCCGCAACTGCGCGTTCAGCTCCTTCTTCAGCTCCTCGAAGCGCCGGGCCTTGACCGCCTGCCGCTTGAGCGAGTTGGCTTGCCGCCCGACCTCTTCGAGAATGTCGAACACGCGCTCCAGGTTGTGCTTGGCGCCTTCCAGCCGCGCCTCCGCCAGCCGCCGCCGCAGTTTGAACTTCGAGACTCCTGCCGCCTCCTCGATCACCGCGCGGCGGTCCTGCGGCCGCGAGCTGAGTATCTGCCCGATGCGCCCCTGCTCGATGATGGC
>Ga0315285_10004779_pt1 | contig 14037 bp, 10 predicted proteins | sample YL17G09_36_MG_FD_203698 | JGI IMG/M metagenome (GOLD analysis project Ga0315285, IMG submission 203698) | Sediment microbial communities from Yellowstone Lake, YNP, Wyoming, USA - YL17G09_36 | ecosystem: Environmental > Aquatic > Freshwater > Lake > Sediment | place: USA: Wyoming | collected...
TTTTTCATTGTAATTATCTGCATATTTCTATTTTTTTCCCCTGCATTTAGCCCATGGCATTATCTCTGGTTTTTTCCCTTAATCTGCCTAAATATCATTTACTCTTTCCGGAAATTCCTCATAACTAATCTCATTTTTGTGGGATATTTTGTTTTCTTTGCAATTTGGTTTGCGACAGCTTATTTATCGTATCCCGGACCTATTTTTTCTGATATTGGGGCAACATATAGTGAAATATTTTCGAAGTATATGAATCCCGCGGGATATTTTGTTGTATTACCCGCGATTATACATCTAATATTCCAAATGGGATTTGTTTATCTCATTTATTCCTATACGAAATCCAAAATACTTGTTTTGGCCCTTCTAACATCCTTTATTGGCTTTTATATTTTTAATCTATGTATATATGCTTCAATATCTCTTTAGTATAATGCATTTTTAATTTTTAATATTTATAGTCTCAGAAATCTAATAAACTAATTTTCTCGGGTCCTTATGCATCCATTTATTAGACGGTATAATCCATCTGTATATCCACAGGTTTTTCGAATTTCCGTTTTAAATTCTGAAGTAGTTCGGTTAATTTTGAGTTTATTACTGCACGATAGTGCCTTCTTTTCATTTTCGGTAATAATTGATTTCTTGAATATAAAGCTAAGGAAATGGATTTGAAATTTAACAGATATTTTATATGAGTTAGGCCAAAATATTTCTTAATTAATTTTGGATTTCTCCCATCGGCGATAATATAGTCATTAAAGGCAAATCTTGAGTTTTGCAGGGTATAAGCTAATCGATTTTTTTTGACCAAATCTTGATGAAGCCGTGAATGCGCAAAAGGTTGATACATTTCTAATCCAAAAAGATCGACATATTTGAGAGCAAACTTCAAAATTTTATTCAATTCGGTCCAGTCTTGCTTCGGATGCCCAAATATGTGAGCTCCAAAAACGATAATATCATTTTTCCTTAAAATTTCAGATGCTGTCCTATTCATATCGACTGTGGTTCCTTTTGAAACGAAATCAAGAGTATCTTGCATATAACTCTCATATCCAAGTAGGGCAAGGCATAAGCCCGCTTTCCTCGCCAACTGAATTAGATCAGGATGTTTTACGACCGTATCTGTTCGAATTTGACAAGCCCATTTAAAATCAAAATTTTCTATTATCTTTTTCATTAAGATCTTAGACTGCATATATCGAATTCCAAAACTATCGTCAATGACCGTGAATTCAACACAATCAAATTGATCTCCAATTAATTTAAACTCTTCAAGAATTCGTTCATTTGATTTAGGGCGAAAAGTACCTTTCCAATAACCCGTAATTGAGCAAAAATTACACTTAAATGGACATCCGCGACCCATTTCAATAGCAGTTGCAAAACCTTTTTCTGAAGTGAAAATTGGTTTACATTTTGGAAGAAGTTCTCTGGCAGGAAATGGAAGTATATCCAGATCTTTTACGAATTCACGCTCTTTAGTGACTCTAATTTCTCCGTTTTCTATATAGGCAAGGCCATCAATTTTCGATGGTGAAGAAGAAGAGTTGTTAAGATGATTTATTAGTTCTTTGAGTGTATATTCGCCTTCACCTCGAACAACAAAATCAAACCCATTTTTTAGAAATAATTTATAATAATACGAGGGGAATTGCCCACCTACAACTAATGGCAAATCGGGATAAAGGTCCTTTATTTTGATAGCCATTTCTATAATAGGAAAACAATCGGCATTGACATTATTTGTAAAACCAACTAAATCTGGTTGAAACTTTTTAAGATAACTCATAATATGATATGGTTTCAACTGTAATTTTTGATTCGGCATTATTCTAACTGTATTTTCATCTATTACCATCGCAGCTAACTGAGCGAGATTTAAAGGCGGCACATTTGAAAAAAAGTAACCTGTTGAATGATAGAATTGTGCTGGAGAAGATGAAAGCAGAATTTTCATTTAGTTCGTTTCCTTCCATTATGAATTAAATTTTCGGGCAATTTATTCATTTTTTAAGCAAGCGGTATGCTGTTTTTATGGTTACTATTACTAAATTAATTAAATAATGCAATTCATAAGATTTCACATAAAAGTTATGTATCTGTCGAATAATCATTTTTGGTCGGCAATAATATTGAAAATACGCATATCTTGTCAATTTTCGGATTAATGAGGGATTAAAATTTGGGACCGTTTGGTTCATCGCTTCGGTACCTAAAAATGGAAGAAAAGGTAAAAATTCTACAATATCACTATCAACCTCTTTACTAAATTGTATTGTATTATAAATCGATTCCAGGGTATCCCCCGGTAACCCCACAATATATAGCGCGCCTGTAAGAATTCCAATTTCTTTGGTTAAAGCAATCGTCTGCTTGACTTGATCTTTCGTTATTCCCTTTTTGATATACTGAATTATTCGAGAATCACCTGATTCCACTCCAAAGGTAATTAATTGACAGCCCGCTTTCTTCATAATAATCAGCATTTCCCTATCTACAGTATCTACACGCGAATTACAGAACCAGGTAATTTTCAACTTATTCTTTAGTATTTTATGGCATAATTGTAGGACCCACTGTTTATTGAAAGTAAAAGTATCTGCACGAAAGAAGAAATTGTATATATGCAATTTCTGCACGACTGATTTAATTTCTTCAAGTATATTGCTAACGCTTCTTTCCCTTATTTTGAAACCATTTAACAAACTACTTAAACAAAAGGTACATCGATACGGACATCCTCTGGAAGTTTGAATCGTCGTGAATATCTCCCCCGTTGTGGGGACACGATAAAGATTATTCTTGATTAAATGATGCGCTGAAAATGGTAGTTCATCTAGGTTATCAATGAATTGTCGATCTTCGTTGCGTTTTATAGAACCATTCTCATGAAAGGTGAGCCCGTTAATCTGTGAAGGGGGTAAAGAAGCCCCGATTAGTGCCTGAAAGGTTATTTCTGGCTCTCCTCGAATGGCAAAATCGATAAAAGGCGCGTTTTTTAGGATTTCTATATCCTTTATAGTAGGGGCATATCCGAACACTATAGTTTTTGCTCCCAATTCTTTTGCCGCCTTTAAGGGATGTAAATCCGATTCTAAAGTCTCTAATGACACATTTGCAATGACCCACTGAGGCTTCCATTGATTTATAATTCTTTTTAATTGCTCTAAACTGATTCTTTCGATTGGCGCATCGATGATTTTTGTTTGAAAACCCAATTTTTCAGATATTGACGCAAGTCCCATTAAACTTATAGGAGGTCTGATTACTCTATTGAGATGCACATCCACTTCATTTTGGCACCGATCTTCTTTATAAATCAATAGATTTGAAGGAGGATTTAATACAAGCACTTTTACCATAAAAAGCCTTCAAGTTCCCATAATTTATTCAAATAGCGTTCCATTATTTTCGATTTTTTTATATTCTTCTACCAAGAAAAGTATATATGCAGTTTTTTTAAAACATTCTTCACCTAACACAAGGTGAGCCTTTTGAAAGAAATTTTTAATTTTGGACTATTAGCAATGATGCTCATTTATGCTTTATTTAATGGAACGAGCTCATATTTATTAAAGATAGGTATCAATAGAGCTACGGGAGTTGAATTTACCATTAAAGGCGCCTTTCGAAATCCGTTTTATTCTTTTTATAGATTTCTGAGAGTACCCGTAGTCGTTTTAGGAATAGTGTTATCAAGTATAGGATTCTTGATTTATCTCTACGCACTCTCAATCTATTTAATGAGCGATGTAAAACCCCTTACAAATCTCAGTTTAATTATTGTCTTCTTATTGGGTGTTTTTAGACTCAAGGAACGGATTTCAAAAAAAGAGCTGGCTGGAATTGCTACAATGGCTTTGGGCGCTATTTTTATATCCATGTTTGCAACAGAGAAGGCAGAATCGATGCCTCAATTAAATATACCCAGTATGATCATTTTTTCAATAATCATCTGTATTATATCTTTATTTTTTCTTGGTATGACGTTGATGAAACGAAATAAGAAAAGTGAGGAATATTTTTTTGCAATTTCTAGTGGAATTTTATTTGGTCTAGGCGTTATTTTTACGAATGCATTATTTATCAATCCTCAATATACACTATACTATTTTATATCCAATCCCTTTTCATATCTCTTCGCTCTTTCCTATCTTGTAGCCATTTTCATCGAAGTTATTGCATTTTCAGGTGGTCGATTAATATATATTGGGTCTATTATAAGCGTTCTAACGATAGCAATCCCTGTTTTAGGTGCCTCAGTCCTATTCAATGAGGATCTTATAATTTTGTTTGATGGAGCTGTAATCTTTCCATTATCTTTTCTAAAATTGATTGGAATTATGCTGATAATAATAGGGACTTTAATTGCTTACCCTAAATTTGGAAATTTAAAACCAGAAGAGAAGATTGATAATCCGATAAAAGGAAAAGCCTAATTTAACTTTCCCAATTTTTCCAAATTAGAGATTTAAAAATATGTCATATAAACGCCTTAATGGGATAAGGAACGATTGAACCAAATGAAAAGTATGCACCCAATATTTCAAATATCTGAAAATTTGTATTGGACGAAAATAAAGTTCTCGATAACCATCCTTCGGAAGTCTTATTATCCGATTTCCACTTGATAATTCTAATTTTCTCCCAATTTCAACAAATTCAAACCAATTATAGTCCAGTTTGCTTGGATCCTTATTTTGCATCCATTGATCAAACCAAGTCGAACACGGAAGTGGCTTTGCCATAAAAATTACCAGAGAATTATAGGGCAGTTTTTTTGCAAGTTGGATTGTTCTTCTGGCAGTTTCATAGGTTTCACCAGGTAACCCTAAGATAAAATAACCCTTAAGGAGAAATCCCAATTTTTTTGCCAAATTTACGGCTTTAGGGACTTTCTTCAAATCGAGTCTCTTGTTGATGTTATTTAAGATTAATTGAGACCCGGATTCTACGGCAATAGTGATTGCATAGAACCCCGTTTTTCGCATGATAGTTAAGAGTTTTTTGTCCATATTTTCAATACGCAAGCCATTTGGACAAGTAAATGTCAAATCCAATTTTCGCCTGAGAACTTCACGACAAATCTCAATGACGTGATTTTTATCACAATTGAAATAGTCATCTCCGATCTGAATTTCTCGAATGCCAAATTCCTTAACCAGATACTCGATTTCATCGACCACATTTTTTGGGCTCCGGCGGCGGAATTTCTGCTTCCAAAAACCACTTGAAGCACAGTAAGAGCACGAATGGGGGCACCCTCGTGTGGTGAATATACCAACTACAGGAAGGCGTTTTACCTTGAAATAGGAATCATTGATGGGATATTTTAAAGGACTGATCAAATCCCACGCCGCAATGGGGAGTTCATCTAAATTTCCAATTAATTCCCGCTCCGGATTCATTATAAAATGGCTATTTTCGATGTATGCTATCCCTTTTACAAATTTTCGCTTCTGCTTATCTTGCCAGAGGTTCATAAGTTCCACAATGGTTAATTCTCCTTCCCCTATAACTGCAAAATCGGCTCCACATTCTCTCAAGCTGAGTTCGGGTAAGGCAGTAACATGTACTCCTCCTAATATAATCGGAATTTTGAGAATATGCAGCATCCGTGCTAGCTTTTTCATTTCCGAATAATAGGGTGTTAAAGCCGTAATGCCAATTACGTCGGGATTCAAATTTTTTACTTGGCGAATGATCTGTGAATAAGGTTGTTTCAGAATGGCGCAATCGATAAAATCTACTTCATGCCCATTTTTCCGAAGAATGGATGCCATAGTCCCAATCCCATAGGGCGGAGAAGGCATAGGTTCTGTAATATCTATTTTTGGACGCATAAAGACAATCTTAGTCACTGCATAACATCTTCATGATACTATTATTATGAACCCTAATTCTGAATGTTCCATCTATCTTAGGATATTCAAGTAATAAATCTTTTTTTAATCTAATAGAACATTTTTCAATTGGATACTTCCCAAAGCATAAGGAAACATTTTCGATAATCCTTTCAATATTTAACTTTTGACTATATATATCAAAACTTGTTTATTAGTGCCTCAAATTTTAATATTAAATTTTAGTAAAAAAATATTTTAAAGTATAAAAGATAACTATAATTAATCTGAACTCAATTAATATTTCTTATCCTAAGAGCGAATTAAATGACACATATATTATTAATGCGTCCAAAAATATCAATAGAAAATGCAATGCCCAATCCACCTCTGGGGCTTGGTTATTTGGCAGGTATCCTCAGAGCCCATGGGCACCATGTTGATATTCTGGATTGCGCTATCATGAAGGAATCCTATCCTCAACTCCTTCCCCGGATAAAATCGCTGAATCCCGATGTTATCGGCATCACGGCCCTGTCCTCCTATTATAATGAAATGCGTCGATTAGCGGGAGTACTCCATACCCTTCAAATCCCAATTATTTTAGGCGGGGTTCACACCAGTGCAATCCCCGAATTGAGTCTCCGACAATGTAGGGCAAATTTGGCCGTGGTTGGGGAAGGAGAACTAACTACATTGGAGTTAATGGATAAATGGCAAGATGAAGCGATTCGGAAAGACCTCAAAGGAATTGCCTATCTAGAAGAAAATCAATTTAAAATTAATCCAAATCGGGAACTAATTCCAAACTTGGATGAACTCCCTTTTCCTGCTTGGGATTTAATCAACCCCTTAAAATATCCTCCCCTTCCACATGGGGCTGTAATGAAACGCTATCCAGCGGCGCCCATTTTGACGACGCGGGGCTGCCCATATTCTTGCGTCTATTGCGCCTCAACTCAATTTTGGAGGCGCACATTCAGAAAGCGCAGCGCACAAAATATTGTGGACGAAATTGAATATTTAGTCAATACCTTCAAAATTCGGGAAATCCACATTTGGGACGATAATTTCACTTTAATAAAGAAACACGTGGTGGATTTCTGCCGTGAAATCCTCCGGAGAAAGCTGGATCTGACTTTTGCTTGTCCCAATGGGGTCCGGATTGACTCTTTGAACAAGGAATTGTTAACCCTAATGAGACGGACCGGGTTTTACTCCTTAACGTTTGCCATTGAATCCGGGTCACAAGCACTCCTTGAACAGGCAAATAAAAAGATAGACTTGAAAATAATTCCAGAAATCACTAAAATGGCTAAAGACTTAGGATATCAAATACCTGCTTATTTAATGCTAGGATTTCCAAATGAAACTTATAATACAGCGCGCCAAACCATTCAATTTGTCAAAAATCTTCCTATTGATAGAACTGTCTTCTTTCTTGTTCAACCCCTTCCGGGATCGAGACTCTTTAATGACTTCGCTCAAAAAAATAACCTTAATTCAATTGATTGCTCCTTTCATTTTTTTACCTTTAAAAATAATATAAAACTTACCGATGGTAAAAATAAGATAATTTTACCGAGAGATGCCATCCGAGAGTTTTATTTTCGTCCGATTCAACTTTTTAGAATGCTTAAAACAAATATAAACACGCTACAATTGCGGCAATTACTCTTACGAGTCATTATGTTTTTAAGGACTGTTTTATACATGCAATCAATTTTATAGTAATTCGAAAGTTTATTAATTACTTTTTTTTAGTAATAAATGAGGCATTATCCTAAATAGAAAGGTTCTTTTTTGGGCTGACAATGAATGATTGATATTCTTCTTATTTCGCCACCCTTAAGTGACTACTCGCAAAAGAAGAGGGTCCCCTTAAGAAACACACATCTTCAGGTAATACCCCCTTTAGGGTTATTATACAATGCGTCTTCTTTGAAAGAAGCCGGTTTCAAGGTAAAAATTATTGATATGGAAGTCGAGAAACTCGGTTTTGATACCTTTGATTACTTTATTCGAAAATCACAACCCAAATTGGTAGGTATAAATTGTACCACACCGGTTTATTCAACTATTCAACAGATGACTCGGATTATTAAAAGGATAAATCCCAGTATATTTATGTTAATAGGCGGACCTCATCCAACCCTACTTCCCGAATCAGCTTTGAATGAGGCATCCATTGATTTTTTAATTAGAGGTGAAGGAGAAATTGCCGTAGTTGAGCTGATGGAAGCAATTTTGAGTTCAACACAGAAATTAAATAATATTCGTGGCTTATCCTATAAAGAAAATGGTCGTCAAATTCATAACCCCGATAGACCTGTCATCGAAGATTTAAATCAACTTCCCTTTCCTGAAAGGACCATGCTTCCTTATCGGAAATATTTTTCAGCTGCGGCCAAAGAAAATCCATGTACATCCATGATTACATCTCGTGGATGCCCTTACAACTGTATGTTTTGTTCAAACATCTTCCGTCGCCCCCGCTTCAGGTCACCCCAAAATATCGCGGATGAAATCGAATTAATTCTCAATCGATTACACCTTCACGACATAGAATTCCTTGATGCCACATTTAATTTGAAAAAACGCCAAGTTTTAGATATTTGCAATGAAATTATAAAACGGAAATTGGATTTTTCTTGGCGTTGTATATGTAGAGTAGATCTAATAGATAAGGAAATACTTCAGCGGTTAAAGGCAGCGGGATGTTATCTGATAACATATGGGGTTGAGTCAGGATCGGATCGCGTTTTAAAAATCCTCCAAAAGGGGTTTACCGTTTCTAAGGTAGAGCAGACTTTCAAAATTACAAAAGAAACTGGTTTTGAAACCCACGGATTATTTATGGTCGGCACTCCCGGGGAAACTCGACAGGAAATTAAAGAGACCATAGAATTTTCAAAGAAATTAGACCCTAATTATGCACAATTTTTCATTACAACACCACTGCCAGGTTCAAAACTATTTGCTATGGCTCTTGAAAATAAATGGATGCCAGAAGTTACTGAAAAAAACTATTATGATATTCTTGAATTAGAAAAGCCGCTTATGAAATTTCCGACTTTAACTCAAAAAGAAATAAGTCACTTTCAAAAAAGAGCTGTTCAACAATTTTTCTTTAGATTTAAGTTCATATTGAAATCTCTGACTAAATTTGTAAGAGAGCCTTTCCGATTCATTAAAAATATATTCCTGATAGTGAAGTATTTTTTAATTTAAATTTTTAGAATAGATATCCATTAAAGCCTCAAATAATCTTTAAGGATGTATTACTCCACTTTCTGATTGGCAAATCTTACTAAAGATTCAATTGCATCAATTGCAGGACGATTATTCTTAGTCTTTATGAGTAATAATGCTTTTTTTAAGCAGTTTGTCACGCAGACTCCACAACCAATACAAATCTCATGATCAATGATTGGAAATCCATCGGCATTCTGAGAAATTGCATGAACAGGACAAATTTGCCTACAATTTCCGCATTTAATGCATTGGTGTATTTGATGAACAGGTTGGAAATTGCTCTCTATGAAGGCTCTATATTTTTGATGATATCTTGTCATGGTGCCTAATATTCCACAGCAGCAAGGGCAGCAATTGCAGATAAATTCGATTTTTTCAGATGAATTGAAGGAGGCGTGTACTAAACCAGATTTTTCACACCGATTAAGAATGTTTAAAGCCTCCTCTTTGGAAATAATGTGTCCTCCTTGCAAGTTAAGTTCATTTATCACTTGATCGTCATATCGAAGATGTAAACAAGTATCTTCGACCGGAAATTTACACTCTGATTTCTGACTTTCACCACAAGCTTCATCAAAATACCTATGAGATTTGCGACACGAGCATGGTGCAACGCTAATGGTAACTGCCTGTTCTAGATAATGCCAAATTACCTCATACGGATGGATTTTTAATATGGTAGGAATTTTTTCATTAATTCTAATAATTTTTTGATTATCGGCTCGTTTCTTCTTCCGCAGAGAAAATTTCCCGTCCCTATTTTTTGAGATAACGGAGAATATGATTTTTTTGGCAATTGTAAGCCCATTATATTTAATCGAATAAATTGCTTCGCTAACTCTTCCCGAGGATACTTTTTTCGCTAGATCGCGAACCCCATATTTAAAGATTGCTCCAATTCTTCTAATATTGTCTACAATCGTTATTTTTATGTCTTCTATATTATAATATTCATGATTCTCTGTAAAAGTGGCTTCTATTGCACCCAACGAAGGAATTATCCTCGCCCATGGGCTTTTGGAGTTAGATACAGCCTTATAAAAAGTATTCTTAAAGTATTCCTCTATTGCCTTCGCTGCTGGAACAAGTGTATCCGGATTCTGTTCCCGCCAGGTCGAGAAAAAAGCTTCGTATATGCCTACCACTAATGGCCGAATAGAAAAGTAATCTGTCCCTGATTTCTTTTCATACCGTATTAAATTACGCTTAGCGAGATTATAAAAAACTTCTTGAACGAGTCTAGGGCTGTATCCATTTTCATGAGCAAATTGCTCTACAGTAAGGGATATATTAAACAATTTAAATTTAGAAAGCATTTTAGCTTCCTGCTCAGTAAATATGATGCGTAAAAATCCAATAATTCCCTTTCCAGGAACACATGGAATCGCAAACTCTTCAAGACGTTGTCTTAATTTCGTATACACATCAAGCATAGAATTCAGCACATTGCAATATTTGAATTGATAAAAACCTCTTGTTCTAGTAAGACCATCATCTTAAAAAAAGTGATTTCTCAATTGAAATCCCTGAGAAAAAAAACTAATTTGAGTTTGTGAATATAAAAATCAATAATTGAATATTAATTAGTAATGAATCATTTTAATCCTAAAATCTCAAAATTCTGATAAAATATGTTAAACTCCAGAAATAGAACTGTATTGCTCCTTTTTGGAATATTATTTATGCTAATCAATACCCTAATCATTGTTTTATTCTTAGATACTAAATTAATCTCAGAATATGACAAATATTGGTGGAATACAAAAATTATATTAATTATAAATGGGGTATGTTTTGGCGGCTTTTTTTATTACTCTAAAATTTTTAAAAAATCTTACCATTACAAAGTTATTTTTAATATTTTTAATTATGCGAATTGTAATTGTATATTTTTTTATCACATTTAACTATAGCGTGGAAACGGATTTTGCATTAGCGGCTCCTTGGGTGCAAAAAGTTCTAAATGGTGATCTCTTCACCCCATATTTCCCCATTGAATCTTGGATTTCAGATACTTGGCGAATGGTGCCGCCGATGTTTATGTGGTGGTATACCTATAATTATTGGATTTATGGGCTAGATGTAATCATATGGCGGATTGTAAACCTGCTTTTAGAAGTGGGAATTGTTTATTTGATAACTCAAATATTTCGGGAAAATTCAGCCACTGAAAAAGGGTGGAAAGAAGAAAATTTTAAAATTGGGCTTTCATTTTATATTTTTTCAGTTATACCCATTGCTTCAATCCTTTTAAGTGCCAATATAATAGCTTTTCCCGTTATCCTTGGTATACTCGGGTTTCTATTTTTCTTTAGATCCAAAAAAAATCCAAAATATCTCTACTATGCCGTCTTCTTTTTTTGCTTAGCGGCCCTAACCGAGTATTTTGCAGCAATTTGGATTCTTGGAATCTTATTAATTGAATTATTTCAAAAGAATTTTCGGCGTTTGTTCACTTTAATTGGAGAGATCCTGGCAGTATTTTGCTTGGTTACTTTACCCTTCTTAATAAATGACGCAATGGGGTTTCTTCAAAGATTAATTTGGCATTTTAAAAGTTATTCCGCGAACCTAGATGGCACAATCTGGGTGTTTAATTACAGAATATTTAATTGGCCTGAAATAGTCAGTTACATACCAGCCACCCTTGCCCTTACATTAAGTTTATATTATCTTTACAAAAATTACAAATCAGGAATTTCATTAGACCTTTTCATCGTCATTATCTGCATATTTTTATTCTTTACACCAGGGTTCAATCCAGGACATTATCTCTGGATTTATCCCTTGATTTGCCTAAATATCATATATTCTTTCCGGAAATTCTTTATTGCTAATTTATTTTTTCTGGGATTTTTCCTCTTTATGATACTTTTATTAGTCACCGCATATTTGACCTACTCGGGAGTGATATATCCTGATATTTTCACGACCTATGCTTATATATTGAATGTACATATGGCCTCCTCAGGATATTTTGTCGTAATTCCTTTGAATGGGCAAATTTTATTTCAAATGGGGTTTATTTATCTCATTTTCTCTTATACGAAATCAAAAAAACTTGCTTTAGGGCTGTTAATACCTTTCATTATCTATTACATACTCAATATATGTGTTCCAACCAATTTCCCTTATTAAGAGGTCCTATTAATTTCGGTAATTCAATAATTCCGCCATAGAACGATATCCAAAATATTGACTAAATCCAATCCAAAAAAATTTAAAATAGAGATATCAAGTGACAATTGATTATTGCTTCTACATATGGATGGTCTTATAAAAGTTGACACTCGATTCTGTAACTTCAAAAAAAAGAACGCTCATGCTCATTAGTGCTTTTATTTATATGATAGTTAATACTATTGTCGTTGTTTTGGTTTGTGATACAGAATTCATCTCAATCTATGATAGAATCTTTTGGAATACGAAAATCATATTAATTATAAGCGGGCTATGTTGCGCAGGCTTTTTCTTCGTTTTAAGATTCAATCATTTTCTCACTGTTAAAAAATTGTTTCTAATTTTCATAATGATAAGAGTTGTATTTCTATATTGTTTTGTTGCGTTTAATTATGGTGTGGAATACATTGATTACTCTTTTTATTCAGAAATGCCGCCTCACGTTTTGAATGGAGATATATTTACTCCCTATACAGGGTCTTGGGAAGCAGAGGCATGGCGGTCGTATCCCCCGATGTTTATTTGGTGGTATACTTATAATTATTGGATTTACGGATTGGAAATAACTCTATGGCGTTTTGTAAATCTGCTCCTAGAAGTGGGAATTGTCTATATCCTGATTCAAATATTTCAAGAAAATTCAGCAACGGAAAAGGGGTGGAAAGAGCAGAATTTTAAAATCGGGTTATCCCTTTATATTTTTTCAATTACGGCCATTGTAGCGATAATTTTATACGCCAATATGATCGCGTTTCCCGTTTTGCTAAGTCTATTAGGCTTTTTATATTTCTTTAGATCCAAGAAAAATCCTAAATATCTCTATTATGCCGTGTTCTTCTTTAGCTTAGCCACTCTCACCGAGGCCGTTGCCGCATTTTGGATCCTGGGCATCTTATTGATTGAACTATTTCAAAAGAATTTTCGGCGTTTGTTCATTTTAATTGCGGAGATCGGCGCGGTGGTGTGCTTGGTCACTTTACCCTTCTTAATTAATGATGCCATTGGCTATGTGCAGCATATGTTATCTTTTATTTTTCAATTGACCTCCGGTAATTGGGATGGTGCAATTTGGGCGATCGACTGGGGATCATTCAATTTGCCTGCAATTATTAATTCTATCCCCTACGGTATTGCCACTATTTTAATTCTATTATACACTTACAAAAGTTATAAATCCGAACTTTCATTAGACTATTTCATTGTAATTATCTGCATCTATTTATTCTTTGGACCTGGATTTAGCCCTTGGCATTTTCTCTGGATTTGTTCGTTGCTGTGCCTAAATATTATATATTCTTCCCGCAAATTCTTAATAACTAATATGTTTTTTTGGGGCTATTTCCTTTTCTTCATCCTCTGGTTTGTCTCAGCGTATTTAACATATCCAGGGGAGATATTTCCCTGGATGGCCTATCCTGTAATATTTGGGGACTGGATGCCATCCATGGGCTATTTTGCGATATTACCAATGATTGTGCAAACTACATACCAAATAGGATTTATTTATCTCATTTTCTCTTATACGAAATCAAAAAGGCTTGTTTTTGCACTTTTAATACCCTTCCTTATCTATTACATTCTTAATATTTGTATGCCTGCGAATTTAATATTCGAAATATGATAGGCATCCATCACAATAAAAAACGGTTTTAGAAGAATGACTTAATTCATTACAGTTAATAAAATTGTTGCTTTTTCAAATCAAGAATGTAATAATAAATTTGATATCAATCGAATATATCTAAAAAGCATC
>Ga0315285_10004781_pt1 | contig 14035 bp, 13 predicted proteins | sample YL17G09_36_MG_FD_203698 | JGI IMG/M metagenome (GOLD analysis project Ga0315285, IMG submission 203698) | Sediment microbial communities from Yellowstone Lake, YNP, Wyoming, USA - YL17G09_36 | ecosystem: Environmental > Aquatic > Freshwater > Lake > Sediment | place: USA: Wyoming | collected...
CCCGGATTGCGCGTCAGGCTGCAAGGCTCTGCGACCGGCGGCGCGGGATCGGGGCAGACGGGCTCATTTTGATACTGCCTTCAAAGAGTGCTGATTTTCAAATGAGAATTTTCAACAGCGACGGCAGCGAGGCTGAAATGTGCGGCAACGGCATCCGCTGCTGTGCTGTCTATGTGAAAAAGCTGAAACTCTCCGGGAAACGGTCTCTTTCGTTTGAAACCGGAGCCGGCAGTATCGCAACCGAGTCCGTGGGAAACGGCCTTATCCGCGTCACCATGAGCAGGCCGGTCCTCTTCGCGCCGCAGATCCCAACCACCTGCCTGCCGTCAGGCACGGCGAAAGTTTCGGGCACAGTACTGAACGAGGACCTCTCTGTCGATGGCAGGCTGTTCAAGATCACGGCAGTGTCCATGGGGAACCCGCACGCGGTCATCTATGAGGACAACATAACCGACGAGCTGGTACAGGTATGGGGAAAGAAAATCGAGAATCATCCTTTCTTTCCTAAAAAGACCAATGTCGAATTCGTAAAAGTCCTGTCGAAAAATGAAATCAGAATGCGCGTATGGGAACGCGGGTGCGGTGAAACCATGGCCTGCGGCACCGGCGCCTGCGCGGCCGTGGTGGCCGGCATTTTAAACAAACTCCTCGGCAACCGCGTCACGGCGCACCTTCCCGGCGGCGACCTTCTCGTCGAATGGGACGGGAAAGAAACAAGCCCGGTATTTATGACCGGCCCTGCAAGCATAACGTTCAAGGGAAGCGTTGACGTTACCATGTAACTGTTGCGGGAGAGACCTGGAAAACATTCCTACACCAGCAGACACGCGTGACAGTGCCGTGAATCATCGCCGAGGGGCTTCAGCTCCGGCGTCTCTTTCATACAGCGGCTTACTATCCTTACCACTTCTTCACCGCTTTTTATTGTCGTTGTTTCGCCGCTGCCGAGCTTCTGCGCTATCTCGCGTGTCAATGGACACCGCGGATGGAACGCACAGCCGGCAGGAGGATTGACCGGCGACGGCGTCTCTCCGGGTAGACGTAAACGAATAGTTTTATTGGCCGGGTCAGGCACCGGAATAGCGGAAAGCAGGGCCCTGGTATAGGGATGAGTGGGGCGCGCGTACAGGGAATCTCCATCGGCCTTTTCCACGATCCTGCCCAGGTACATGACCGCCACCTCGTCAGCGAAATGCTCCACCACCGCAAGGTTATGCGCGATGAAGAGGTAGCCGATGCCGAACTCCTTCTGCAGGTCGTCAAGCAGGTTGAGTATCTGGGCCTGTATCGAAACATCGAGCGCGCTGACCGGTTCGTCGCATACGATAAAATCGGGCTGACTGGCAAGAGCCCGTGCAATGCCGATACGCTGGCGCTGGCCACCGGAAAATTCATGCGGGTACCGGTTCATGGAGCCGCCTGAAAGCCCGACCCGTTCCAGCAGTTCGCCGATCCGCACCCTTCGCTGCTGCCGCGACGACGCGCTGTGCACCATGAGCGGTTCTCCGATAATTCCGGCAATGGTCATGCGCGGATTAAGCGAGCTCTGGGGGTCCTGAAAAATGATCTGCATGCGCCTGCGCATAGCGCGCCACTGTTTCGGAGCAAGTGAAAAAAGGTCGATGCCGTCAAATACCGCTTTCCCGGAGGTCGCCGGGACTAGCCCCAAGATGGTCCGGCCCACGGTCGTTTTTCCTGAGCCGCTTTCTCCGACAAGCCCGAGTGTTTTTCCTTTGCCAACGGAAAAATCCACGCCGTCGACGGCCCGGACATGCTCTTTCGAGGAAAACATCCCGCTGCCGCGGACGGGGAACCAGGTCGTAAGTCCGGTAACTGAAAGCAGTGATTGTGTGGATGCGTTGTTCATGGCGCCGACGGATCGGTCTCCTTTCCTTCCGCATACCCCGGGCTTTCCCAGCACGAGCACCAGTGTCCCTTTTCGATCTCCCTCAGTGCCGGCATTTCCGCGGCGCATCGTTTAAGCACCCGAAATTTTTCAGCCCCTGTGTCAATTTCCACGGTTTCTTTTACATCCGTCTCTTGTGCCCGCTGCTTTGTCAAGAAGCAGCGCGGGTGAAACGTACAGCCGGAGGGGAACTCGAGCGGGTTTGGTACGCTTCCGGGGATGGTTTCGAGCCGCTCCTTTTTGGCGCCGAGCCGCGGCAGGGACCTGAACAGGCTCTGCGTATACGGATGTAGTGGCCGGCCGAACAGCGTCGTTACCCCGGCTATCTCGGCAAGACGCGATGCGTACATGACGCCGACCGTGTCCGCGGTCTCCGCCACCACGGCAAGATCATGGGTGATCAGCAAAAGGCTTAAATGCTCCTTTTGCTGCAGTTCCCTGAGCAGATCAAGTATCTGCGCCTGTATGGTCACGTCAAGCGCGGTGGTCGGTTCGTCGGCAATGAGGAGCTCCGGATCGCACGAAAGCGCCATGGCGATCATGACGCGCTGCTGCATGCCTCCCGACATCTGGTGCGGATATTCATGAAACCGGCGAGCCTGATCTGGAATGCCGACCTTCGCGAGCATGGAAACTGCCAGCTCCCGCGCCCGGGCACCGGACAGTCCCCGGTGGAGTTCGATGGCCTCGACGATCTGATTGCCGCACGTAAAAACCGGATTGAGCGATGACATGGGCTCCTGAAAGATCATGCTTACCCTGCCGCCCCGCACCTCGCGCATCCGGGCTTCGGACAGGCCGAGCAGGTCTGTTCCGTCAAGCATGATCTTCCCGGAAACGATCCGGCCCGGCGGAGAGGCAATAAGACGCATGATCGAGAGCGCCGTGATGCTCTTGCCGCAACCGCTTTCGCCGACCAGGGCGAACAACTTTCCCTTGTCAATTCTAAAACTGACGCCGTCCACGGCCCGGACGATGCCGTCCTCGGTGTCGAAGTGGGTGGTGAGATTCGTTACGGTCAGCATATTCCCTTACTTCAGTTTCGGATCGAGCGCGTCCCGCAGCCGGTCGCCGAAAATGTTCCACGCAAGCACGATGACAAACATTGCACCTGTCGCGGAGGCCAGTTCCCACCAGCGGCCCACGACAAGGTCCATGCGCGCGTCATTGATCATTTTTCCCCAGCTCGGCAGGTTCTGGACGCCGAGGTTGAGGAAGCTTAAAATCACTTCGGCACCGATCGCACCCACGAACCCGAGCGAAAAATTAATGATCCCGATATGAATGACATTCGGCAAAATGTGCCGGAACAGGATGGCGAGATCGCTCCTGCCGGATGCGCGGGCAGCGAGCACGTAATCGAGCTCTTTGATTTTCATGGTCTCGGCGCGCACGAGACGGCAGGTACCGATCCAGCTTATGAGGCCGAGCGCAAGATACACGCCCGCCATGCCGCTTAAATCGATCTCGCAAAAACTTCCGCTGAAAATCTTTTTATCCGCAAAGGCGAATTTCAATGCTATGAGCAGGATAATACCCGGAATGCTGGCAACGGTCGTGTAGAACCATACGATGAGGTCGTCGATCCGGCGGCCGAAATAACCGGCAAACGCACCGAGGAGAAACCCCAGCGGTATGGCGATGATGTTGGCCATGAACCCGACGGTCATTGATACGTGCGCACCGAGGAGCGTTTTCTGCAGCACCGATCTGCCCAGACCGTCGCTGCCGAGCAGGAACTGTTTTGACGGCGGATTGTTGCGCATCTCGTAGTTATAGCTCGCGTCCCAGTGCGAAAGCATAAATGGGCTCACCACCGCGATCACCACATAGACAACGATCACGGCAAGGCAGACAAGCGACACCGGATCGCGGCGCAGCCGTACCGCCGCATTACCCCACAGACTCCGCCCTGTCGTTATTGTGCTCATCGCAACCGGATCCTCGGGTCAAACACCGCGTATAGAATATCCGTAAGCAGCAGACTAATGACATATAATATCGTCGTGAAATACGTCAGACCGGTGATAACCGGCACGTCTCGCGAGGTGATGCTGGTCAGAAACAGGTCGCCGAGCCCGGGAATGCCGAAAAACTTTTCGAGCAGGAGCGCGCCCATGATGAGAAACGGAATCTCGGAAATTACTTCCGTCAGTATCGGCAGCATGCAGTTTTTGAGCACATGCCTGAAAAGAATGCCGGGAAGCGGCACCCCTTTTGCACGCGCGGTGCGGACATAGTCTTTATTGATTTCGTTCAAAATAATGACCCGGTAGAACCTGACCGACCACCCCAGGCCCGCGATCACCGCAATCATCACCGGCACATAGATACTCCACGGACTGGCCAGTCCGGCCGCATATTCCGGCGCGATCTTGAACATGACCCACTGACCGAGCAGCATGTAGGCGAGATAGGGAACGCACATGCCGAGGATCGTGATAAACACGGTGACCCGGTCGATGAGGCCGCCCCGGTAATAGGCCACGAGGCACGAGAGCACCATGGCAAGCAGCCAGCCGATTGCCATTGCCGGCACGGTGATCGAAAGGCTGAATTTCCCTCGCTCCGCAATGGTCTGGAAAATGGTCTGTTCGGTGGCATAGCTTTTACCGGAAAAAGTAATGTTTTCATACAGGTGCCAGAAGAACTGCGTATCAAACAGGTTTGCAATCGTCCAGCGTGAAATGCGCGCCTCAACCCTGCCGTTATTCGAAGGGTGCCCGTTTATCGCCCCGATCAGGTCGCCGCAGGTTTTGAGCAGCCGCACGTCGACCCGCAGAAACGTTCCGTCTGAAAGCCGCACGATGAAAAGGGGAACGGCCGCTTTATCAGGAACGATGAACGATTTCCCTTCTGTCATCATACCGAGCGCTGTTTTCGGCGAAAGATTGAAAATCAGCCTGCCGGTTATTATGGGTCCGCCTTTCTGCCTTTTTTCCGGCTGATACGGCGCGAGGTGAAGCTCAAGGGCCCTTGCCAGACGGGAACTGCCTGAGTCCAGTAAGGCAAACATTCCGCTGCCGGCCGTGTTATCGGCCAGTTCCAGCCGACGGTGATAATTAAAGACGCCCGGACGGTCGAGCTTGTGCTTTTCGTTGAACGCCAGTCTTGCTTCGGCGCCGAGCTTCTGGTTGACGTACGAACTGGATACGTCGCCGGCAATCATGCGGAACAGCACAAAGGTGATAAGCATCACCCCGAGCACGGTGATGACGGCCTGGAACAATCTGCGAAGAACATAGCGGTCCATATCCTACGCGCCCCCGCCTTCACGTTTGCGCTTCTCGACGTCGATCCGGCGGTATTTCAGGAACCCATACCCGATGGAGTGCGGCTTGACATTGTATCCCCAGTCCGAGTAGAGCACGAAATTTTCCGGTTCGCTCATAAGCATGACCGGACACTCTTCGGAGAGCGTGCGCGCCATGTCGGCATAGAGCGCAGTGCGTCCGGGCGAGTCCTGCATCACCCGTACCTGCTCGTAAAGGCTGTCGAACCGCGGGTTGCGGTAGTTGGTGTTGTTGGTCCCCTTGTCGATATTGCCGGAATAGAAAAGCTGCAGAAAATTCTCGGCATCGGGATAATCGGCGATCCAGCCCATCATGTACATCTGTATCTGCTTGTTGTTCACCTTGCGCTGCAGGGTCGGCCAGTCGTTGAACACCGCTTTGACCCTGAGTCCCATGCGCTCAAACTGGTGACGCGTGAACTCGGCCTCCTTGATCGCATACGGGCCGTCCGAAAGATCGAGCTTGAGTTCCGGTATTTCACCTTTGACAAGAAGTCCCATGCTTCCGAGCTCCCGCTTCGCTTCCGCCACCTTTTGCCGTGCCGCCGCCACATCGTAACGGTAATAGGGGCCCGGCCCTGCCTCGGCATGGCCCTTGAAATCGCTTGGAATGATATTGGTGGCCCGCTTGCCCCGGCCGTTCATAAGCACCTTGATTTCGTTTTCGACGTCATAACCGAGACAGATGGCCTGGCGCAGCTCCTTACACCGGCCGAGAAGCGTGTCTTCCATGTTGAAGGCGATCCAGTAGATGGCCGGGTCCGTAAACCGGGAGAGGACGATATGGCGTCCGGCCCACGACTCGGCGAGCTGTTTATCGGGCCGCACCACGGATTCGAACGTTTCGCGGGGAATAGTAGTGGCATCAACCTGCTTCGACAGGAACAGCATCCACGATGTATACTGCTCGTCAACATACCGGTAATACACTTCGTCAATAAACGGAACCGGTTTTCCCGCATCGGCCAGAAGGCCGAGCGCGCTGTCGCCCGGGCCGCCTTCCGACGGATAGAACTCGGGACGGTACTCGGGATTGCGGGCCAGTCGGATCTTCCACTTCCGCTTCATCTCGGCGAGGAGGTAGGGCCCGGTGCCCACCACCTGCTGCGGCTCGGCGATTTCCGGGTTCCGTTCGTGCACCGGAAGCGGGCGCCGCCCGCCCTTTCCGTCACTTTCCGATGTCAGCCAATAATCAACCAGCTCCCGCGGAATGGGCGCATTAGTATGCATGGCAAGTACGTAAATAAACTGCGGGAAGGGCGCAATGAGCCGTATCTGCAAGGTCAGAGAGTCTATCGCCGCAAACCCCGGGACGGCCAAATCATAGCGGGAATAATCGCCGATCCGGTAGGCACGCGTCCGTTCGCGGTACTCGTCGAGCCCCTTGATCCGGTTGGCGATGAACGCCCAGGCAAGTCCGGTATTGATATGATAATCGGCGATGCGCTTGAACGACAGCTCGAAATCCTGCGCCGTTACACTCCTTGTGTTCCATGCGTGTTGCCCCGTCAGGTCTTTACCAAAACAAGGATTGCGGTGATACAACACTCCGGGTTTCAGCCTTATCGTATAAGTCAGCCCGTCTGCAGAAACCTCGGGCATGGCGGCCGCCAGCTGGGGCACGACTTCAAGCGGTCGTTTCAGATAGTGATAGGTATAGAGCCCTTCGTAGATGCTTCCCTGGATGGACGACGACATGTCGTCTCCGCAGGTGGCCGGGTCGATCGACTTGACATCCGCAGGATAGGTAAGCCGGTACACCATCGCGCCCGTATGGCGGCCGCCGGAGTCGCCGGACAGCAGGAACACCGGAAACAGGGCCAATGCGGCGACCACGAGCAGGGACAGGGCGTAGAACCATTTCATGGGGGATCTTTGCTTTTATTATGATAAATAAACAATGAAACAAAATACCTTGTCGAGGAGAGGCGGTACAAATACCATAATGATTATTTATCAAGAATTCCCGGGGATGCAACGAATTGGTGCGTCATTCATGCCATCATGAAAAAATCCGTTTTCATTAAGAGGCGGATTCAACAACGACTGCAATCAGAAACTAAAAAACATTCCGGCTTTGATGGCCAAGGAACTGAAAGAATCCCGGGGTTGATCAGGCATGTATTGTGTTTCATACGTACTCTCGGGAAGATGTGTCATATTGTTTTTGTAAATGATCGTGTGCTTGATGCCATTTTGCTCATAGGTAACTTGCGTAAGATTCGCAAACGCATAAGTCGGGGTGATCTCCATTCTGATGCCCATCTTATCAGAGATCCTGTACGCAGCACCCATGCCTGCGTTGAAGCCGAATCCCGTCGCATAAGAATAGGTTGTTTTCTCATCCGGTGATCCGGTCCACGTATGCGTGCCGCGTGCCGCAGGAAAATAAAGACCCGGCGACAGATACACATAAGGCATGATGCTCCCGATTTTCGCCCTGAATTTCAGTCCGATGTTGATGGGAATATAGCTCGCTTTTATCGTTTGTTTATCCGTCCATGTCGGACCTTGATATTCAGTGCTATAGCCTCCGAGCATTGAATAACCGGTCATGGCCATAATACCGAAATTCTCATTGATGAAATAGGTGAAATCCGCCATCAGTTTCAAACCGTTGCCGCCTGACCCGTACACCTGTTCAAGCTTGGTGGCAGTGATTGTATCCCATGTTATGTTCCTTCCCTTAAGAGCTTCTCCTACCCCGATTCCGTAGCCCATGTCAAACCCGACCTCAAACTTCTGGGCCATGGACAGTGAAATCATGGAAACGGCACTCAGTACAATAAGATAAACCCTTCTCATTCTATCCTCCTTTTGATTGTTTACGACACGGGTGTATTTCCCCAAACCGTTGTACAGCGCCGCACCATAAGACCAGGGACAAGAGCAAAATAAACACTATAACTCTTCAGCGTCAATATATTAGAAGTCAAATATGGCTGCTTTGAGCGATTAATGGTTCCTCCGGATAAAAAGGATTGCCTGCACCAGTTGTCGGGCTTCTTGACCTTGCGTTCTCTACGTTCTATATTGATTTTACTGTACCGCATCAAGGAAGGATCCGTTTCCCATGAGTGTCATCGATGTCATCGGCAATACGCCGCTCGCCGAGATTTCAAAAATGTGGGATTCCAAAAAAACCGGCGTGAGGATACTTGCCAAACTGGAAGGCGCGAATCCCGGCGGATCAATTAAAGACCGTCCCGCCTACTACATGCTGAAAACCGCGATAGCATCCGGCGAGTTGACTCCTGATAAAACCATTCTGGAGCCGACCTCCGGCAACACCGGCATCGGCATGGCCATGATCGCCGCGGCGTTAGGTTACCGGATAAAACTCACGATGCCGGCATGCGTGAGCGAAGAGCGCCGGTCGATCCTTACCGCGCTCGGCGCGGAAATCGAACTCACGCCCGGATGCGATAAAACCGACGGCGCCATCCGGCGGGCACACACCATCATTGAGCAGTCAGGTGACCGGTACTATATGCCGAACCAGTTCTCAAATCCCGCCAATTGGAAAGCGCATTATGAAACGACTGCGCCCGAGATCGTGCGCGACACCAACGGCAAGGTCGACATGGTAGTGGCGGGCATGGGAACCACCGGCACGCTCATGGGGTGTTCACGGTATTTCCGCGACCGTCATCTGTCCACAAAGGTCGTTGGCGTCGAGCCTGAACTCAACCACCGCATTCAGGGATTGAAAAACATGAAGGAATCCATTGTGCCGCAGATCTATGATCCTGCGCTCATCGATAAAAAACTGACCTGCACGGACGAAGACGCCTTTACGTTTACCCGTGAACTGGCGATTAAGGAGGGGCTGTTCTGCGGCATTTCAAGCGGCGCGGCACTCTGGGGTGCCATTGAAACTGCCCGGGAGCTGCCCCGCGGTTCAACCGTCGTGGCAATCCTGCCGGACCGCGGAGACCGGTACCTCTCGACAGAGCTCTTCCGTTCGAAGTGCGCGCTCTGCCCGCCGTAAAGTAATGAAACCGCTTTCGCTCTATCTCCACATCCCGTTCTGCGCAAAAAAATGTCGGTACTGCGATTTCTATTCGGTACCTTATGATGCTTCTCTCGCGGAAAACTATCTCATTGCATTATCAAAAGAAATTGATCTGTATAATAAAGAATATCGTCTGGACGGTTCCTCACAGATTCAAACCGTCTTTATCGGCGGCGGAACGCCCACGGTCCTCTCCACCGCAGAGCTGCGCAAACTGTGCGCATTGCTGCGCAGCTCCTTTTCGATCGCCCCTGACTGCGAATGGACCGTGGAGTGCAACCCCGAGTCGTTTACCAAAGATAAGGCCCTGGTGTTTCTGGAGGCCGGCGTGACGAGGCTGACCTTCGGCTTCCAGTCCCTTGATGACCGCGAGCTGTCTTTTCTGGGGCGCATCCACACCGCGGACCGCTGCCGTCAGGTCCTCGAAGATCCCCTCCTCGCCAAGTTTTCCTCCATCGGCGTGGACCTCATGTATGGCCTGCCGGGCCAGGCAGCGGACTCGCCGGACAAATCGCTCGCCCCTGTTCTCGATTCGCCTTATGTAAAGCATATTTCGGCGTACGAATTGACTATCGCGGACCGGACGCCGTTCGGCCGCCGCCGTTCCATGCTCCCGCTTCCCTCCGAAGAGACCATGTCATCCATGACCGGCCGTTTATGGGACCTTCTGGCGGCGCAGGGTTTTACGCAGTATGAGGTATCAAACTTCGCGAAAGCCGGACACGAGTGCCGCCATAACAAAGCGTACTGGAACCATGAGCCGTATCTCGGCCTGGGCTGTGCCGCGCACTCGTTTCTCCCGCCCGAACGCTCGGCGAATGTACGGGATGTCAATCGCTATAGTGCCCTGGTGAATGACGGCCGTCTGCCCAGGGAATTCACCGAAACAATCGACGCGGAAAAACTCGGAATGGAAATGGTTTTCCTGGGCCTGCGCAGGGTCCAGGGCATCAACGAGGTCGTTTTCAAAGAAAAATGCGGAATTAAATTTGATAAATTCATTAAAAAAGAGAAAATCGAACATTTTGTTGGTCGGGGTCTGCTCTCCTACGAAAAACCATTCTGGAAGCCGACCCGGAAAGGACTGCTCATGGCGGACGCTATTGCCCGGGAAATTATACCTTGAAGGTCTCCGGTCCCTTCTCCCCCCGTTCCCACGCCCGCACGACCTGCACCGCATCGCGCATTTTACGGGGGTTTTTTATGCCCGGCTTGATCTCAACGCCGCTCGAAATATCGATGCCGTACGGCTGCACGCTTTCGAGCGCTTCTTCGAGGTTCGTCGGGTTGAGACCGCCGGCCAGGATCACCCGGTCGTACTTGATGCAGGCGGTGCGCGCGATGGACCAGTCGAATTTTCTGCCCGTGCCCCCGCGGCGGCCTGGTGACCATGTGTCAAGCAACAAAGCGGCGACGTGATACTGTTCGAGAAGGGAAAGGTCGGTGGACGGCTCGATGGAAAAGGCCTTGATTACCGGCAGCGGCAGTTTACTGCAGTAACGCGGTGACTCGGAGCCGTGGAGCTGTATCGTATCGATGCCCGTGGCCCGGGCAACGGCCATGACCCTGTCGATCTCCTCGTCCACAAAAACGCCCACGCGCGAAACAAAGGGCGGCAGCTGTCTGATGATGAGCGCGGCCTCTTCGGGCGCTATGTAACGCGGGCTCTTATGATAGAAAATGAAACCGAGCGCATCGACACCGAGGCTTTCGGCCACCTTGGCGTCTTCATAGCGGGTAATACCGCAGATTTTGATCCGGACCGACATAGTAACAATATAATAATTTACAATCGAAGCTCTTTGATAAGCCCTTCAACATCCTGCGCGCGCATGAGCGATTCACCGATGAGGAGGCCGCGCACGCCGGCGTCGCGGAGCATTATCGCGTCATTCCTGCTTTTAATGCCGCTTTCCGCAACGACCGCAACCTCTTTTGGAATATGCTTGATAAGTTCGCCTGTCGTCGCAAGGTCGACTTTAAAGGTTGAAAGGTCGCGGTTGTTGATGCCGAGTGCCGGCGGTTCAAGCCGCATGACCTTGTCGAGCTGACGCAATGAGTGCAGTTCGATGAACGGGTCGATATCGAGCTCAAGAGCGGCCTGATACAGGTCTTCGAGCTGCCAAGCATCCAGCGCTTCGGCGATGAGCAGTATTGCGTCGGCATTAATGTGCGCGGTCTCCCTGACCTGGAGCGGATCAATGACAAAGTCTTTGCGGAGTATCGGAAGCTTTACCTTCTCTCTGACACTCATCAAATATTCAAAATGTCCCTGAAAAAACTTCTCATCCGTAAGCACCGATATGGCGCTCGCACCCCCCTGCTCATATATTTTCGCAATCGCGACCGGGTCGAAATCCCTTGGGCAGATAACCCCTTTTGAGGGAGAGGCTTTTTTTATTTCTGCGATAATGGCAAGGTGGGGCAATTTATCAAGTGACTTATTAAACGGCCGTTTGGGAGAAGACCTTTTCAGGAAGGAACCGGCCCGTTCGCGAAGCTTGGAAATCTCAGATTTTTTTTGATAAAGAATTTTTTCTAAAAATGGTTGCATATTATTTAGAACTACTCAGGAAATTTTTTAAGAGCTTTTTCCCGCCCTCAGTCAATATCGCCTCAGGATGGAACTGCACGCCGAAGACCGGGTATTCCCTGTGTTTGACGCCCATGATGATGCCGTCGCCGGTTTCGCTCGTGATCTCGAGGCACGGCGGACAGGTCGGGCGCTCGATAATCAGGCTGTGGTAGCGCGTGGCAATAAAGGGGTCGGGCATGCCCTTATAAATATCGGTGCCTTTGTGATGAATCTCCGAGGTTTTGCCGTGCATGAGATAGGGTGCGCGGACCACCTTGCCGCCGAACGCGAAGCCTATGGACTGGTGGCCGAGGCACACGCCGAGTGTGGGAATTTTCGGGCCCAGCACCTTCACGACGTCGACCGAAATGCCCGCTTCGCGGGGCGTACAGGGGCCGGGCGATATCACGATGTGCGTCGGCCTATGGGCGGCGATCTCAGCGACCGTGATTTTGTCGTTGCGGAACACCTTGATTTCGCCCCGGTACAGCTCCCCGAGATACTGGACGAGGTTGTAGGTAAATGAATCGTAATTGTCAATAACCAGCAGCATAGGTTTATCTCCCTGCGATTTCGGCCGCTTTTCTTATCGCGGCAAAGAGCGCGCCGGCCTTGTGCAGGGTCTCCTGGTATTCGCGTTTCGGATCGGAATCGGCCACGATGCCTGCCCCTGCCTGAACAATGGCGACACCGTCGCGGTATACGATGGTGCGGATCACGATGCAGGTGTCCATGGTACCGTTCCAGTCGATGTAACCAAGCGCGCCGCCATAAATGCCGCGCTTGACCGGTTCGATCTCGTCGATGATCTCCATGGCCCTGATCTTGGGCGCCCCGGAAAGCGTTCCTGCCGGAAAGCAGGAAAAAAGCGCATCAAAGGCGTCCTTTCCTTCGGCGAGTTCGCCATGCACATTGCTCACAATATGGATCACATGCGAATATTTTTCAATGTGCATCATCTCTTCCACCTGCACCGTGCCGGTGCAGGCGACCCTGCCCACGTCGTTGCGGCCGAGGTCGACAAGCATGATGTGCTCGGCGCGCTCCTTAGGATCCGCAAGCAGTTCCTTGATGAGCCTATCGTCCTCTGCTTCGGTTCTGCCGCGCGGCCGGGTGCCTGCAATAGGCCGCATCTCAATATGCCCGTTTTCCACTCTGACCAGCATCTCCGGTGAAGCACCGATGATTGAGGTGCCGCCAGCGGAGAGATAATACATGTAGGGCGAGGGGTTGACTACCCGCAGAATGCGGTACAGGTCGAACGGGTCGGCCTCGACCTTGACCGTGAAGCGCTGCGAAGGCACCACCTGGAAGACATCGCCGGCGCGGATATATTCTTTACATTTTTCAACCGCTGCTTCAAACTCCTCCTGCCTGAAATTCGACACCGGCTCCGCCTTCTGGCGGACGGAAATATGCGTGGCCTGCAGCCGAACGGCCATGCGGTCCTCCATCGTACCCAGCCGGTGAAGCGCGTCCTTGTACGCACGGTTGATCTCCGTATCCTTGTCGAGAACGATGTTCGTCGTGAGCAGGAGCTGGTGCTCGCGGTTGTCAAAGGCAATCAGGTCGCTGTAAAAGCCGAAGAAGATGTCATCGGTCGGATCGTCTTTGGGATTTTTATCCCGTATGGTCTCGCGCAGCCGGATCGCATCGTAAGAGAAATACCCGACCGCGCCGCCGCAGAAGCGCGGAACGCCTTCTACCCGCACCGGTTTGTATGCGGCCAGCAGCCTGCGCAGCGCGCTGACCGGATCCTCGGTTCCCGAGTCTCCCGAGGCCTCGGCCGAGGCTGCCGAGATCCCCTCGGCCTTCCACGAGGTGCCGCGGCAGGTGAAGGTCATAAAAGGCGCGCCGCCCAGAAACGAATAGCGGGCGACCGTGTCCTGACCCTCCACACTTTCGAGGAGAAAACTGTATTTCTCACTGCGGAAGAGTTTCATCCATACCGAAACCGGCGTTTCGGTGTCGGCCAGTATTGTTTTGCACACCGGAATTACGTTCCCCCGGCCGACAAGTTTTTTAACTTCTTCGAGCGATGGAAAAATCATTTATTATCCTCAGGTCTACTCACGGCCATTTTCAGACAACATTCCCTTGGACCTTGAACGAGCGCCCGGGGGCATTCTCTTCCGGCAGCCCTAACTCGCCTGCCTGAGGCAGACTCAGACAGGGCACCCGGCCTTCAGAGAACACTCCCGGACTCTTGTTCTGTAATTTTTAATTTCAACGCCGCTGAAACTTGAG
>Ga0315285_10004782_pt1 | contig 14030 bp, 15 predicted proteins | sample YL17G09_36_MG_FD_203698 | JGI IMG/M metagenome (GOLD analysis project Ga0315285, IMG submission 203698) | Sediment microbial communities from Yellowstone Lake, YNP, Wyoming, USA - YL17G09_36 | ecosystem: Environmental > Aquatic > Freshwater > Lake > Sediment | place: USA: Wyoming | collected...
CCGGTAACCCCCTCTTATTTCGTGAGGCCGGCCCAGATGAGGAAGAGTCCGAAGCCCGCAAAGATCGCCATTGCGGGGAAGGGAGGAACCGGGATGCCTGGGACCACGAGACCGATGAAACCGGAGAGGATGATGAGGATGCCAAGACCGATGATGGGTAAGCCGGACCGGATGGCATACACACCTGTTATGGGGCACCCGTCAGAGTCGTTCATGCATATACACCGCCACCTATCGAAAACGGCCCCCATGGACCCCCGGCTCCACGGGGTGCCTCCCTCCCCCGTTACCCGCCTACCTCGAACCCGTCGAGAACACCCCAGAAGAACTCGGCCCTGTGCCTCTTTAACCATTCATAGGTGTTCATGAACTTCGCATCCTTCTTCTTCTCGAACTCGAACTTGCAGTGGGTGAGGGCGATTAAGAACCCCTTCTCCTTCTCCTTCTTCGCAATATCGAGGAAGCCCCCGGTTCGCAGGGTCTCAAGCACGTCGAAGACATCCCGGGGAACCTTGATTTTTGCATTCATAGGGGGGTCGGTCGGTCCTGAGCTAGCAGTACTTCGGGATAGGTATATATTAGAATTGTTTCTTCTCTCACGGGCTGGGGGGGCTTACCGCCCGTCCTCGAACCCGTAGGAGAGACCGAAGAAGAACTCCTGCTTGTGCTTCTTTAACCATTCCAGGAGGTCCTGGTATCGCCTGTCACCCGTCCGGTCGGACTCGTGGAGGAGGTGGCTCTGGAGCATCACGAACCCCCGTTCATGGTTCTCCCGCGTCATCTCCATGAACTCGGTGAGCCGGGCGTCCCCGAGGAGCTCATAGACCCGGTGGGGCACCCTGATCTTCGGACTCTGTTCCCCGTGAACCATAGGAGATACTCGGTGAGGCAAGGTATAAAAGAATGATGCTTTCGGGGAGAGGCCCCTTTCCTATCCAGGCCGCCTCACCGTGCTCTCCCGGATCCACCCGAGATCGCTCCGGTAGAGCTGCCTCAGGTCCTTGAGGCCGAGGGTGAGCATGGCGACCCTCGAGACCCCGAGCCCCCAGGCAAGGACGGGGTGCTCTATCCCCCAGGGCCGGGTGACCTCCTCGCGGAAGATCCCCGCCCCGCCGAGCTCGACCCACCCGAGCCCCTCGACGAAGACCTCGGGTTCCACGGAGGGCTCGGTGTACGGGAAGTACCCGGGCCGGAACCGGACGCCCGAGAAGCCCATCCGGTGGTAGAACTCCTCCAGGTACCCGAGGAGATGGGTGAAGTTCACCCCCTCGTCCATGACGATCCCCTCGAGCTGCTCGAACTCGGGGAGGTGGGTGGGATCGATGGCCTCGCGCCGGTACACCCTCCCGATGCAGAAGGCCTTCACGGGCGGCTCGCGGTGGGCTGCAAGGTGCTGGATGGAGAGGAGGGTGGTATGGGTCCTGAGTACACACTGCTCTGCCTTTGCCTCGGACCAGGAACCACCCCAGCCTGTCGAGCCCGTCCCGCCCCCGTTCTCGTGGACGGCTTTCACCCGCCCGTACTGGGGCGGGAGGCCTTCACACTCGTCGAGGTAGAAGGTGTCCTGCATCTCCCGGGCAGGATGGTCCTGGGGCTGGAAGAGGGCGTCGAAGTTCCAGAATGCCGACTGGACAATGCCCCCGTAGAGTTCTGTGAATCCCATTGAGAGGAGGATCTCCCGCATCTCGCCCATGAGGCGCTGGTATGGGTGGAGCTTCCCGGGGATCACCGGTCTGGGGTGGGTCTCCAGGCTGTATCTCCGGAGTTTGAGGGTCTTCCAGCTCCCTGACAGGATCTGCTCCCTTGTGAGGGTTCCCACTTCCTCGCCGGATTCGAGACCGGCCGCAAGAGCTTCCTCGCCGGCCGCAGTGAGGGAGACCTCGAAGGTCACTTCCTCATGCTCGGTGAGGAGTCCTCGATCGATCAGAATCGGGGCCCCCTCGTCCCCTCCAGCGGGCGAGCTGAGGGCGAGCTCATCAGGGCCGGGGGGCGCATCAGCTGCCTTCGTCACGATCCCGTCCCGTATGGTGACCCAGCCCTTCTTCCTCATCCACCCGATGCCAAGCTTCGCATGGGGATGTTTCTGCAGCTCCTTTACCGGAATGCTCCCTGTGAAGCTCTCCAGGAGCTGTCGCTCGGGGAGTCCCTTTGCCTGGTATCCCTTCCCCTCCTCCGTGAGGGTGTAGCTCTTCTGAACATCCCTCCGGATCCCGGCGAGGTCCCGCTCGCTCAGTAACCTGGCGTACTGGAGCACTGCCTCCTCCGATGTTCCCAGGTCCTTTGCAAGGCCAGGGAGGCTTGATCGCCTCCTCTTCCCGAGGGCCAGGAGAAGCCTCCTCTCGTTCGCAGTCAGGTCCATCTTTCACCCACCTCCGGTTTGAGCTGCATCCATCCTCTCCCGGAAATCCCTGAGGAAAGACCATACCCTCTCAAGGGTCGCCTTCTTGCACGGCCCGCAGAGAAGATATCCCCCCTGGCAGGCCTTCCGGATCTCCTCGAGCTCCTGATCGTCCTCCACCAGGTGGAAGAGGTTGAGGAGGAAGACCGAGCACCGGTCGGGCTCCCCGCCGAGACGCTTCTGCTCCTCCACGGTCATCCTCCCGCCGGTAAGGGCGTTCTTCACCTTCTTTGCGATGCTCTCGTCCGGCTCCCCGAACGAGAAGAGGCTCTCCGGGACCGAGGAGGACATCTTCCCGCCCTGGAGCCCGGGCATGAAGATATGGTAGGTCGAGGAGGGAGTGAAGAACCCGTAGCCCCCGTGCTTACGCTCGATCTCCCTTACCCGTTCCTTCACGTCTGGAAGGGAACAGCCGCGGATATCCACATGACCCTCGAACTTCTTTGAGCCGGGGAATGCCGCGTGGACGGCTGAGACCGCCTCCTGCGGGGCGTTCTTGGACCTGACCGAGACATACCCCTCCCGTTCCTCGACGGTGAACATCCGGAGCTTGTGGGCGATCCCCCGGGTGAGGCGGAGATGGGGGTCCTGGTCGATGCCGACGGGTACCACGGTGGGAGCTGGGCCCTTGTCAACCTGGGGGTAGAGGATGTCCGCCACCTGGGTGATGACGCTCTCGGCATGGGAGAGGGATGTATCGGGGCCGAAGCCGTAGATCGCGGAGAGCTCCGAGAAGTTCACCTTGGTGGAGGCCTCGAAGGCAAGGCCGTGGAGGGCATGGTTCTCGCTCTGGTAGTAGGTGGTCCCCTCGTAGCCGAGAGCGTACAGGCACCTGAGGTACTCCTCGCCGAATACCCTGCACTGCTCCCAGGAGATGCCACGGACCGCGTGGGCCTCGCGGTCTGCGATGGCGATGTAGCCCGTTCCACCGTGACAGACGTGCCAGACGACCTCCTTCATCACCATGAGGTGCCCGAGGTGGGGGTGGCCCGACGGCATAAAGCCGGTCATCACGTAGTAGGGGGTGCGATCCCGAATCGCCCTGGCAACCGCCTGGTAATCGCGGTGGCCGACCACGATCCCCCGCCTGATGAATGGGGGGATTTCGGAAAGGTTTGGGAGCGCCGTGGAGATGGGGTCGATACCGAACTCCGAGAAAATGGACTGGTAATCCTGGGCCTGGTTATTCCCCCAGGGGTTGACCGCTCCCCGGGACTCCTCGCCTCTCACAGTTTCATCCTCCCGAACTCGATGTAACGGATGCCTGATGGATGTACGCAGGCAAACAACATCTTCTTTTTCACAGAATGGGCGAGCCGGACGGAGCGGGAGATGACAGAGACGGAGAGTGTCTGGCCCGGGGGGACAGCGTGGACGAGGAGATCGGAATGGGTCTTGTCTCTCGCATACACCCTGAAGTGGTGGCCGAACTTGTAGCCGGTTCGCGGGATGTAGCCGTGGTCCCTCAGGTCCGCATAGACGCGAGCCTTCTCAGCAAGCTCGGGGTCCGACGGGAGGGCGCTCTCAAGAAACTTCTCCGGAGACAGGGACACCTCGCCGGAGAGGGAGAGGCACCCCCCGTGCATCAGGTAGAGGGTCTCAACGGGCGAGAGGATGAGCCTCTTTTCATCAAGGGGGGTCCCGAACCATGACTCGCGGATCTCTGCCGGGATTGCGCCCTTGAGGACGACATTGCTCCCGAAGAGATGTCCCTCAAGGGAGGGGCAGGCCGGAGGGGCCGAGATCGTTGCCAGATCGGTCATCTTCACCCCGTAGTAGGTGAGCTCCCCCTCATCATCCACGACGGCGAGCACATGCTCCTTGCGCATATGATCCGATGTCTCAACCTCGGTCCGGATCACCTCGAAGTCCACGAGATCCCGTTCCGAGAGTACCCGGACGAGGAGCCGGGAGCGGCCGGTGCCTGGTCGTTCACCTCTCCGGAAGAGCCGGTAGTGCCCGAGGCCCGGCTGTACCGCGTAACCCCGCTCCCGGATATCCCGGTACACAAGGTAGCTCCTGAAGAGGCCCGGCCGGTCCGCAAACGCCGAGAGGAGGCGATCGAAGGGATGGCCCTCCACCTCCAGCTTCTGCCTGTAGACGAGGTACAGGGCCTCCTCGGGCGAGAGCCGGAGGCCCCCCCTCTCCATCCTGCCGAAGCCGCCCTGCTCATGGAGCGCCACCCCATCGGGCCCCAGGATGACCGATGATCCCTCAAGCCTCCCCTTCACGGGAGATTATTGGAGGCGGACTCTCTTTATACCAGTGGATCTGATCGGATCTCTCTCCCGAATCCGGGGCCGGTTGCGACTGCGAGGAGCGAGATCCAGGCACTCACCAAGATGATCTCATGCCGGCTCTCGGGGCTCGTCACTCAGGTCCTGCCAGTTCCCTGACGGTCTTTATGTTCCCCACGTCATCCCTCCGCTCGTCAACCGGCGTCTCGCAGATGAGGGGGAGCTGGGAGAAGACCGGGTTGTGGAGGATGTGGCTGAACCCTTCCTCGCCGATAGACCCCATCCCGATATGCTCGTGCCGGTCCAGGTGGCTCCCGAACTCCCCTTTTGCATCGTTCAGATGGATCACCTTCATGCGGGAGAGGCCGATGAATTCGTCGAAGTGATCCAGGGTCGCCCCGATCCCCTCAGGTGTCCGGAGTTCATAGCCGGCGACGAAGGTGTGGCAGGTATCGAAGCAGACCCCGACCCGCTTCGGCTGGCCAATCCCGTCCAGGATATGCCGGATATCCTCGAAGGTCCCGCCAACGCTGTTCTTCTCATTGGCGGTGGTCTCCAGGAGGAGCATCACGTCGTTCTCTACGGCTGAGAAAGCCTCGGTGACCGCCCCGATCACGCCCTCATACCCGGCCTCTTTCCCTGCCCCCTTGTGGTGCCCGAGGTGGGTCACCAGGTACGGGATGCCGAGCTGGCCGGACCGGGCAAGCTCGGCCTTCAGGGTGGCAACCGACTGGGCATAGTTGTCGCCTTCCGGCGAGGCCAGGTTCGGGAGGTACGGCATATGGTCAACGGGGGTGGTGATGCCGCTCTCCTTGATCTTCTCCCTGAATGCCTTCACCTGCTCTTCTGTCAGGTCCTTGAACTTCCATCCCCTGGGGTTCCGGGAGAAGATCTGGAAGGTATCGCACCCGATCTTTTTCGCCCGGTCCACCGCGAGGTCGATGGAGCCTGCGATGGAGACATGCACGCCGACGGAGACCATGACAGGTTGTTCCTCCTCTTCCCTTCACGGATATTCGATCCGTCCTGTAACCCCTCTCTGGATGATGCTCATGATTCCGCGCCTGGCTCCCTTCCTGGGCCTCGGTGAGAAGGGATCCATCTCCATCATCGGGGACTCGAACATCTCCCTGTTGAGCCGGTCAGTGATCTCGTCAAATATCCTCTTATAGGCCTTGCAGTGGGGGTCAACGCCCCTGATCTCACCTCCTGTCGGTGCGATGGCGTTATAGGGGCACCCACCCCGGCAATACCTGATGTGGGCACATTCCCCACACGCCTTATCGACGTACTCCCTGAACTGCTCCATCAGCTGGCCGGCAGGGGACCGTTTCAGATCCTCCATGCTGGGATGGTCGTACACGCTCCCCATGACGAACTCCGGCATTCCGACGAAGCGGTAGCAGGGATAGATGCTCCCGTCAGGGCCGACCGCAAAGGTGTTCCCCATGCAGTCCACGAAGGTGCAGACGCTGCCCCTTCGGGTGAAGACACACCTGACAAGGTCGTTGATGTTCATGACCTCGATCTCGTCCAGGTGTTCAAGGTACTTATCCAGGAGATAGACGAGCAGGTCCCCGTACTCATCGGGGTCCAGTGCCCATTTTTTCGGGTCCTCTGAACGGAGCGAAGGCAGTGCAGGATGCAACTTGAGTGTGAGGCCGTTCTCCAGGAAGAACCTGAAGATCTCCTCCCTGAATTTCACCGAGTGGGAGGTGAAGGTGCAGATGAACCGTACCGAGAGGCCGTGCTCCTTTGCAATCTTGTAGCCCTTCATGGTCCTTTCGAAGTAGCCTTCCGATCTCTGCAGGTCGTTCAGCTCCTGCGGCCCGTCGATACTGGAACCTATGGGGACATGGTATTGTGCAAGGATCTCGGCGAGCTCCGGTGTAAGCCTCCAGAGGTTGGTCTGGAGGGCGAACTCCGGCTTCAGGTGGCTCAGGCCCTCGGCGAGGAGGGGGAGGGCTTCGCGGTAAAAATCAGCACCCGCGAGGAGCGGTTCCCCGCCGTGGAAGGTGAAGGTGACCCGGTCGGTGCGGAAATCCTTCAGCCATGCAACAATCTCCCTCACCGTATCGATTGTCATGACAGGGGAGCCCTCCTCTGAACTCCAGCAATAACTGCAGCGGGACGGGCAGCCCAGTGTTGGGATGATCATCACATGGAAGGCGTTCTTCATTGCACACCTCTGTAACCCTTTTTCGAGTATTATAGTTTCTCTGGAGGTCCGGAGCCCGAATTACGCGGCGGACACATGGAGAATCGGCTCTGATGCCTATATCCTTAATCCAGTGCAGACCCTCCTCTCTTTATCTGGTGTCTCCATGGAATTTGAGAAGCTCTTCAATGAGTTCCATAAAGAAAATCCTTATTTCCTTGCACATTTTTCTCTCATCCGCCCGTTCTTGGCAGCGGGGTGCGTGATACTGGTGTGGAAAGAACTCGTACGGGGCATGCGGAGGAGATTGTCAGGAGATGCCGTCAGCCCGGGTTCCTCAATGGCAGGTGCCCTTCCCGTCAGGTTCGTGAACCCTGCCACCGTGCCCGGGATGCCGGTGGCGGGCGAGCGAACCATCAGGTTCGCGAGGCGGGATCTTCCCTACCGCCAGATCACGGACATCGATGAGTACCGGTTCGATGATATACAACCAGAGGATACTGTCCTGGACATCGGGGCGAACGTGGGAGCATTCTGCATCCGTGCAGCACGGTATTCGGACCATGTCACAGCTGTCGAACCTGTGTCCTCGGATATTTTGCGTGAGAATATCCGGTTGAACCAAGTCCGGGTGAAGGTCATCGAGGGAGCGCTTGGGGATGGAAGTCCCTCGGAGATCTCCTGGGATGAGGCCAGGGTAACTGTGCCCACCTATACCCTGCGCCAGATCATCGGGATGTCTGGCGGCTGCGACTTCCTGAAATGCGACTGCGAGGGAGGCGAATGGCTGATCAGGCCGGAGGATCTGGCCGGCATCCGGAGGATCGAGATGGAACTCCACATTCCCCCCATCAGCGGGCCGCCCAGCCAGGCGCTCCTCGAGTACCTCAGCCGGCACTATGATTTCGAGATCGAGCGCAGGCCAGGCCATGATGTGATGGGGGTCATGGGGATCCTGCATGCAACCCGCCGTGATGGGTAACCCGGATTGCTTCACCTTTCCATTTTTTTTCCTGCGTGACCGTCCCTCGTCACCATCATCCGCTCCAGCGTCCTCGCGCACATGAAGCAGAACCCGGGCCCTTTCCGGTCCGTATCCCCGATCCAGTTGGAGAAGTACATCACGCAGCCCGGGTATTCGCAATGGGGGAGGCCCAGGGCATGCCCCAGCTCATGAACCGCTTCGGTGAGTACCCGCCTCTGGAAGACCTTTGGATTCGGTCCCTGCCCGAAGAACTCCGGCCGGAGCCGGAAGGTGGAGATCAGGGCTCTCCCCCTGTTCGCGATGCCGAAGACACAGTTCATTCCTGGCGAGAAGAGGTCCGTCTCCGTGATGCCCAGCAGCAGGGTTCCGGCCATGGGAACAACTCGGGAGAACGCATCGAGAAGGCCGTCTGCAAGGTACTGCCCGCGGTCCTTCGCAAAATGATCCGGGCCGAGCGGGAGGGCCGGGTACACCTCGATGTCTGCAGAGAAGATCTCCAGGAGATCCACCTTCAGCAGGGACAGGATGGCCTGATCCACCTCGCCGACCGGGATCAGGGCAATCTGCAGTCCGGGATGCACGTTTCCATCTCTTTGAACCAGACGGGTTCACTGTTCCAGAGCGGCAAGAACGGCCTTCCCCATCTCGCTCGTCCCCGCCGTGCCCCCCAGGTCACGGGTCTTCACCCCGGATGCCAGCGCCTGTCCGACTGCCTTCTCGATCAGAGCCGCATTCTCCCTGTCATCGAGGTACTCGAGGAGCATGGCGCTGCTCCGGATCGCAGCGATGGGGTTTGCGGTATCCTTCCCCGCATGCTTCGGGGCGCTCCCGTGGACCGGCTCAAAGAGGGCGTGCCGGTCGCCGATATTTGCGGAGGGGAGCATGCCAAGCCCCCCGACGAGGTATGCGGCGACGTCGGAGAGGATATCCCCGAACATGTTCTCGGTCACGATGACATCGTAATCGCGGGGATGCTGGAGGACATCGAGACAGAGGGCGTCGATGAACTTCTCCCGGAAGGGGACGCCCGCCTCCGCCGCAACACTGATGCAGACATCCCGGAAGAGGGTATCGGCCTTGATGACATTGGCCTTGTGGCCGATGGTCAGGTGCCTCCGGCCCTTCGCGAGGTTGCTCGCAAAGCGGGCGATCCGTTCGCTCCCTTTCCGGGTGATGATTCGGAGTGTTGTGGCACGGTCGGGCCCGACCTCCTCGACCCCGGAGTAGAGGCCTTCGGTGTTCTCGCGGACGATCACGATATCAGCGGCATTCCCCTTCACCGGTCTCACGTTGGCGTAAAGATCCAGGTCTTTCCTCATCCTGACCACAACACTCCGGTAGTTGGGATCCGGTGGGGTGGTGACGGCTCCGAAGAGGATGGCGGCAGCCCTCTTCAGGGTCCCGATATCGGCGGAGGTGATGGCTTCCCCTGTCCTCTCCCACCTCCCGTAGCCCACCTCAACAGGGAAGAACTCGAGGTCGGGGCGGACTGCCGCGAGGATCTGTTGGGCCACCGGGATCACCTCCCGGCCGATGCCGTCCCCTTCAACAACTGCGATCCTTGGCATGGCTCCTCCATCCTTCAACCACGTTCTTCACCGTATCCGCGATGGTCCCTGGAGTCGCTGCCCAGTGGACCACGCCGCCAAACCTTCCCTGGAACTCTCTGACTCCTTCCCGCTCGCTCCGGCAGCACCGGGCGATGAAAGGCTCCTCCACGACTGACTCAAGGGGGCATATCTCCTTCATAAAAACGCCCGTCCTCCCGCACTCCCTTAGGATCTGGGTGCCCGTCATGCAGCCCGCCACTGTATCGCCTTCCCCGACAGGATCCGAGTCCAGGGTCCGGGAGAAACCTGCTGCCCTGCACGGGTAGACATCCGCCCCGATCTCCCGGATATCCCTCACATGGTGGACGAAGGTCACGGATAATTCGCCGAAAAGCCCGGCCCTCTCCAGTTCCTGGATGGTGGCCGAGAGGTGGGGCCTGGGAGGCAGGATATCATATATGTGAAGGGTGAGAAGGCTGGAGGGATCAGGGTCGCAGATGAAGGTGGTATGCTCGTCAAGCCCCCGGAAGATGGTGCATCGATGCCCTGATACCAGGGCGAGGTGAAGGAGTGCGGTCCTGTCATGGAGGTTCACCGGATCCGGATGCCTCACCACCTCATCCCCCGCTGCCAGGGTCCGCAGTGAGGCAACCCTCCGCATCATACCTCTGTCACCCGGCTCCTGTTCCACCTCGAGTACTTCGGTCCCTTCAGGACTCTCCCGTATCAGGTACCGGGTGAGAAAATACACCTTCTCCCCGCAGGGTTTCCCGGTGAAGACCCCGATCTCTTTACAATGCCCGGGGAAGATCACCGGTGGTTCCTCCAGTAGGCCACGAGCCCTCCTGCCCTCAGGATCTCGAGCATCTTCGGTGACAGGGGCCGCGCGGTGCACCGTTGCCCGTCCACTTCTGCCCACCCCTCCTCGAGGTTGAAGCGCACACGGGCACCTTCCTTGCAGGATATCGGGCACTCCACGAGAGGCAGCCCGATGTTGATGGCGTTCCTGAAGAAGATCCGGGCAAAGCTCGGCGCGATCACCCCCACCACCCCTGCGGCTTTCAGGGCGATTGCCGCCTGTTCCCGCGAGGACCCGCAGCCCATGTTCGAGCCGGCAATGACCACTGTCCCGCTGAGGCGCCTGGCGAGGGTGGGGTCCAGGTCCTCAAAGACATGGGCTGCCCAGAGATTCCTGTCCTTTGTGCGGAGGTAACGGCCGGCGATGATCTGGTCCGTGTCCATGTCCCGGCCGACGCAGACGGCCCTCCCTTCACCGTACATCTGCAGCCTCCGGAACCGTGACCTCCCCGCGAAGCGCAGAGACGCCCGCCGTCGCAACCGAGGAGAGGAGGATCTCGCCCCCGACGCCCATCCGGTTCGTGAAGTTGCGGTTCGCCGTGGAGAGGCAGACCTCCCCCTCCCCGAGGACACCCAGGTGGGCGCCCAGGCACGGCCCGCAGCCGGGCACCCCGACGACACATCCGGCGGAGAGCAGGGCGTCCACCACCCCCGTCCGGGTCGCTTCCTGGAGGGTCCGCCGCGATGCCGGGACGACGATGGTTCTCACCCGGACCTCCTTTCCGCGGAGGATCCCGGCGAGGCGCTCCAGGTCTCCGATCCTCCCGTTGGTGCATGTACCGACAAAGACCTGGTCGACGGGTGTCCCTGCCAGTGCGGCCACCTCCTGGACCTTATCCACCCGGTGACCGGATGCGATGAGAGGGGGGAGTTCCGACAGGTCGATGTCCAGCACCACTACGTACGTGCAGTCCTCCCGGACCTGAGGGGCGGCTGAAAGGCCGTATTCGGCCAGGTAGCGGACCGTCTCGTTATCGGCGTAGAAGAGCCCGGCTTTCGCCCCGGCCTCCACCGCCATGTTGGAGCAGGTAAGCCTCCCCGGCATGGGGATCCCGTTCACGCCTTCGCCGACAAACTCGATGGCGCGATAGTTGGCGCCATCCATTCCGAGATCCCGGACATAGGCGAGGGCGAGGTCCTTTGGCTCGGCGGCACCCCTGAGGTCACCCGTGAGCCGGATGGCAATCGTCTCAGGGACCCGGAACCATGTCCCTCCCGAGGCCCAGATGGCGGCCATATCCGTTGCCCCGACGCCGGTGGCAAAGGCCCCGAAGGCCCCGAGGGTGCAGGTATGGGAGTCAGCCCCCACCACTACCTCCCCGGGGAGCACGATCCCCTCGGCCATGAGCTGGTGGCAGATGCCCCCGCCCACGTCGGAGAAGTGGAGGCCCCTGGCCTTCGCGAAGGAACGGAGCTCTGCCTGGAGGGTGGCGGTGGTCCCGTTGTTGGCAGGCGCGATATGGTCGAAGAAGATATACGTGCCCCCGGGGTTCCTGAGATCCTGGCACCCCATCTCGCACCAGGCCTCCCGGGCGAGGACACCCGTACCGTCGTGGGCAAAGGCACGGTCCACGCGGACGTCCACATAGGTTCCGGCAGGGCCCCCCAGGATGCGTTCTGAGAGGGTGGCCATCAGGGCGATCCCTTCTGCACGTTCTTGACCAGCTCGAGGAGGATCTCGTCAGTGATGGTACACTTGTGCTCGCTGTACACCTTCACCCGGTCCAGCACGCGGCAGAGCTGGTCGTCTGAGAGGTTGTATCCGATCCTCGCGACCTCGTGCTCCAGGGCGTGGCGACCGGAGTGCTTGCCCAGGATGAACTTCCGCTCCCTGCCCACGAGCTCGGGAGGGACGAACTCGTAGGTGAGGGGGTCCTCAAGGATCGCGGCGATGTGGATGCCGCTCTCGTGGGCAAATGCATTCTCCCCGACGACCGCCTTGGTCTTTGAAACGGGGATCCGGGAGTAGGCCTCCACGAGCTGGGAGAGGCGCTTGATCGGGGTGAGGTCATACCGCTCCACCCCTCCCTTCAGCCGGCAGGCAACGAGGACCTCCTCCAGCGCGGCATTCCCTGCCCGCTCGCCTATGCCATTTACCGTGGTGTGGAGCTGGAAGGCCCCTGCCTCGGCTGCCGTGATGGTGTTCGCCGTCGCGCACCCAAGGTCATTGTGGCAGTGGATGCAGAGGGGCTTTCCTGCCCATGTGACCATCTCGGATATGATGGCATGCACCTGGAGGGGGGTGAGGTAGCCGACGGTATCTGCAAAGGAGAGGAGGTCTGCCCCGTGTTCCGCACCACGGGTAAAGACCTCCCTCAGGAAGCCGGGATCAGTCCGCGATGCGTCCTCTGCAGCGAACCTCACCTGCAGGCCATGGTCACGGGCGAACTCGACCATAGAGAGCGCCCCGGCGAGGACCTGATCCCGGGGTTTCCGGTATTTGGTGCGGATGTGCAGGTCAGAGGTCGCGATGAAGATGGAGACCATGTCCACGCCACAGTCGATGGCTGCCTCGACGTCCTCCTTTCTTGCACGGGCGAGGCAGCAGATCCGGGCTGAAAGGCCTAGGTTCGAGATGGCGGTCACGCACTCCTTCTCGTAGGCCGAGATGATCGGGAACCCCGCCTCGATGACTTCGACCCCGACCTGGTCAAGGACCTGGGCGATGTTCATCTTCTCTTCACGGGTGAAGGAGACACCAGGCGTCTGCTCGCCATCCCGAAGTGTCACGTCACAGATCTCAACATGCCACGCGTTCATACGATTCCCCCTCGGGACAAAATCCTTCGACAACCACGGTCCGGGGCCCTCTTCCCGTCATGAGAAGTGGGGAGAGATCCGGATGATCGGCAGGGATGACCACGGGGTTGGCCCACGAGAGGTAGGGCACCGGATCATACCCTGCCTGGCCCCCGGTCATCCCGAGCCGGTTGTTCTTCAGTACGATACAGAGGAGCGGGAGATGCTTCTCGTAGGCATCCACCAGGGCGTTTAACCCGGAGTGCAGGAAGGCATAATCCCCGCAGAGAGCTATTCCCGTCGACCTTGCTGCCACGGCCACCGACGAACCGAGGCCATAGGCTGCGACACCCACCTGGAAGGGCGGGTTCATGGCAAGGACGGAGCAGCCCATATCGCAGACCGCCTGAAGCCCCCGCTCCTTGAGGACTGCCATTACCCCTTTGAACGGGCAGTGCGGGCAGAAGGTGCGGTAATGGCCCCGGGTTGAGAACCGCTCCGGCTCCCCGGGATCGGGGGGGGGCTCGAGAAAGCGGTGCTCCCGGAGGAAGGGGCGGCCGAGCTCTGTTACTCTGGTGAGAAGACCCGGATGCACAGGGGGCGGGTAAACGGTCACCACCCGGTTCTCACTCCGACCGGCTGCGCCTCCGACCGATACTCCTGTTCCCTGGCCGATGCGGTTCAGGGGGTTCTCAAGCGACCAGATGAAGAGGTCCCGGGTCCTCCGGTCTGCAGCCATCGCCCTGCCTCGCATGGTCAGGTCCGGATCAGCGAGTGAACCCTTGAGATTTCTGCGTTCAACCTTCCCGGGATCACATTCCTCCTCGAGAAGTGGCGGGGTGACCCGCAGGATCGCCACACGGGAGAACTGCTCCGATGCCTGGAAGGCCTCCTCCACCGCTGCTGCGCATGTTGTCCTGTCCGGCTCAAGGACGGGGACCTGGGCAAGCTCCCCGTAGTAGCGCGAGTCCTGGACATTCTGGGAACCCTGCGCCTGCAGGTCATCGCCTGCCACCATCACCACCCCCGCCCGGAGCCCCTGGGTGGTTGCGTTCACCAGGGGGTCGGCGCAGGCGTTCAGCCCGACGTTCTTCAGCACCACGGC
>Ga0315285_10004783_pt1 | contig 14029 bp, 15 predicted proteins | sample YL17G09_36_MG_FD_203698 | JGI IMG/M metagenome (GOLD analysis project Ga0315285, IMG submission 203698) | Sediment microbial communities from Yellowstone Lake, YNP, Wyoming, USA - YL17G09_36 | ecosystem: Environmental > Aquatic > Freshwater > Lake > Sediment | place: USA: Wyoming | collected...
TAGTCGAGGGCGTGGAGGACGGACTCGTTGGCGCGGCGGAACAGGCGATGACGAACTCCGCGGTGGCCCTGCGCCATCGAGATGATCTTCTTGTGTCGGTGTCGGGCGGTCACGCCGCGCTTGACTCTGGTCAAGGCAGTATCCTATCTATCCACCGTAAGGCAGAAGCTTGCGCAACGCCTTGGCGGCAGCGTGGCTGACTTCGATCTTCCCGCTCACGTCGCCCTTGGCGCGGTTGGCCTTCCGACGGCGCAGGTGGCTTATGTTGCCTTTGCGGCGCATCACCTTGCCGGTGCCGGTGATGTGGAAGCGGCGCTTGGCGCCCTTATGGGTCTTCATCTTCGGCAATTTACTGCTCCGCTGCCGCCTGGACCGGCGGGCCATCGTCGCTATGCGGCTTCGGCTGCTTGAAGGCGGCCGGCGCCAGGATCATCGTCATGAAGCGCCCCTCGAGGGAAGCGGGCTTCTCGAGGGCGGCTATTCCCCTGACCTTGTCGTATATCTGGTCGAGGAGGTTCCTCCCCAGCTCGGGATAGGTCACCTCGCGACCGCGAAACATCACCGATACTTTGACCTTGTCGCCCTCGCGCAGGAGCTTCTCGGTCACGCGCGCCTTGAGCTCCATATCGTGGGGCGTGATCTTCGGCCGAAAACGCACCTGACGGGTGACGACCTGCCGCTGGTGCTTGCGCGCTTCGCGCTCTCTCCTGGCCTGTTCGTACTTGAACTTGCCGTAGTCCAGGATGCGGCAAACCGGAGGCCGCACGTTGGGCGCGACCTCCACGAGGTCGGAGTCCTGCTCGCGGGCGATTTCGAGCGCACGGGCCACAGGCATGACGCCCAGTTTTTCGCCGTTCGCTCCGATTACGAGTACTTCTGGGACCCGGATAGCCTCATTGATACGGAGTTCGCGAACTATGCCTGTAACCTCGTTAGCGTTTTCTTTGGCAACATACCCTGACTGTCTTGAAACTATAGCACGGGTCAGGAGGGTAGTCAACGGGTGGAACCCCGCATCTGGATTCGGACGCGCAACTGCGCTATCGACGGCGCTTTGTGTAGAATGGATACGAGAGCAAGCGCAAGGGGCATTTTCTTAGTGCATGAGATGACAATCGCGCGCGAGATCGCCGAGAAGGTGACGCGCGAGGCAGAGAAGGCAAACGCGAAGAGCGTGGTATCCGTGGAGCTGGAGGTCGGCGACCTCGCATTCCTCGACCCCGTCAGCATGGAGACATGGGTCCGGCAGGCGTTTGCGGGCAGTCGCGCCGAGAACGCCGCAATCAACATCAACGTCGTTCCGTCGACGCTGACGTGCGCCGGGTGCGGCTTCGCAGGGCCGCCGCAGGTCCCCGAATATCACGACCATCACCTGCCGCTGCCGCCGCTCGACTGTCCACGTTGCGGCTCCGCGGACGCCCGGCTCGAGGCGAAGAGCGACTGCATCCTGAAGCGGATCGAGCTAGAGGTCTGATGCAGCGCTTGAAGGTCACAATCCGCGGCGCTGTTCAGGGCGTCGGCTTCCGTCCCTTCGTCTACCGCCTGGCGACGGAGATGTCGCTCGCCGGCTGGGTGATGAACAGCCCCCAGGGCGTCTTCATCGAGGCCGAAGGGGCGAAGGAGACGCTTGACGACTTTCTCTTGCGACTGGAGCGAGAGAAGCCATCGCTTTCCTTCATCCAGAGCCTGGAGTACTCGCTGCTGGAGCCGGACGGCTACGACGGCTTCGAGATCCGCCCCAGCGACGACGCCGGTGAACGTTCCACCGTCATCATGCCGGACATCGCGACCTGCCCGCAGTGCCGCGACGAGCTGCTCGACCCGCGCGACCGGCGCCATCGCTATCCCTTCACCAACTGCACCCTCTGCGGCCCGCGCTTCAGCATCATCCGCGCGCTCCCCTACGACCGCGCGAACACGACGATGCGGTCATTCGCGATGTGCCCGCGCTGCCGCCACGAGTACGACGACCCGAAAGACCGCCGCTTCCACGCCCAGCCCGATGCCTGCGGCGTTTGCGGGCCGCGCCTCGCCCTGTGGGACGAGCGAGGGAAGACGCTGGCGACAGACGACGACGCCCTCAGGCAGGCGGCTGCAGCAGTGACAGGAGGGCTCGTCGTCGCCCTCAAGGGTCTCGGCGGTTTCCAGTTGCTGGTCGACGCTCGCAACGACAAGGCGGTTCGACGCCTCCGCGAGAGGAAGATTCGCGAGGAGAAGCCGCTGGCGGTCATGTTCCCGGACATGGAGTCGCTAAGGCGGTACGCGCGCGTCTCGCCGCTGGAGGAGCGGCTGCTCACGTCGCCGGAGAGCCCCATCGTCCTGCTGGAACGCCTGTCGAAGAGCGCGATGGCCCCGTCGGTGGCGCCGGACAACCCGTACGTCGGGGTCATGCTCCCCTACACGCCCCTGCACCACCTGCTCATGCGCGAGCTCGGCTTCCCCGTCGTGGCGACCAGCGGCAACCGGCACGACGAGCCCATCGTCACCGACGAGGCCGAAGCCGTCGAGGCCATCGCCGGCATCGCCGACCGCTTCCTGGTCCACGACCGGCCGATCGAACGCCACGTCGACGACTCGGTGGTGCGCGTGCAACTGGGCCGGGAGATGGTCATGCGACGCGCCCGCGGCTACGCGCCGCTGCCGGTCATCGTCAAGCGGGCGCTGCCGCCCCTGCTCGCCGTCGGTGGTCATTTGAAGAACACCGTCGCTGTCTCAAGGGGAAGCGAAGTCATCCTCAGCCAGCACATCGGCGACCTGGAGACGGCGAAGGCGCTGTTCGCCTTTCGCAAGGTCATCGCCGACCTCCTGTCGCTGTACGAAGTAACGCCCGTCGCCGTCGCGCACGACGCCCACCCCGACTACCTGTCGACACAATGGGCAAAGAGCGCGCCCTATCCGGGCCTCGCCGTCCAGCATCATCACGCCCACCTGGCTGCCTGCATGGCGGAGAACGACGTTGACGGCGAGGTGCTCGGCGTCACCTGGGACGGCGCCGGCTACGGCGATGACGGCGCGCTCTGGGGCGGCGAGTTCCTCCTGGGCGACGCTTCGAGCTACCGGCGTGTCGCGCACGTGCGGCCGTTCCGTCTGCCCGGCGGCGAGGCGGCGATCAAGGAGCCGCGGCGGACGGCGCTCGGCCTGCTTCACGAGATTAGAGCGGACTTCGCCCTCCTGCCGCCGGCGAGCGACGCCGAGCCCCTGTCGGACGGCGACCTTCGCCTTCTCGACCAGATGCTGGCGAAAGGCATCAACTCGCCCGTCACGACGAGCGCTGGTAGACTATTTGATGGGGTCGCCGCTCTGCTCGGCATCAGGTCGGTCTGCTCGTTCGAAGGGCAGGCGGCAATGATGGTCGAGTTTCGCGCCGAACGCGGCATCGACGACAGCTACGACTTCGCGCTTCGCGAGGGCGAGCCGCTGGTGCTGGACTGGGAGCCGCTCTTCCGCGAGGTCATTCGCGACCGCGACGCCGGAGCGCCGGTTGGCGTCATCTGCGCCAGGTTCCACAACACCCTGGCGGAGGCAATCGTCGAAGTCGCGAGGAGGACCGGCGCGTCGAGGATCGCGCTGACGGGCGGCGTCTTCCAGAACCGCTACCTGACGGAGCGCGCCTTCCGCCGCCTGGAGGGCGAAGGCTTCAAGCCGTTCACGCACCAGCGCGTTCCTCCGAACGACGGTGGCATCGCGCTCGGGCAGGTGCTGGTGGCGGCAGCGAGGATCGATAAGGGATGTGCCTAGGAATACCGGGTGAAATCGTCTCCATCGAAGAGGGCGAGCAGTTGCGCACGGCGAAGGTGCGCTTCGGCGGCGCCACGCGCGACGTCTACCTCGACCTCGTGCCCGACGCGCAGGTCGGCGACTACGTCATTGTCCACGTCGGCTTCGCGCTGAGCAAGGTCGACCCCGAAGAGGCGGGAAGCGTCTTCGACATGCTGAGGACGCTGGGGGGGCCGTAGTGCGCTACCTCGACGAGTACCGCGACGGCAAAGCCGCCCGCAAGCTCCTCGACGCCATAGCGGACGCCACCACGCGGCCGTGGGCCATCATGGAAGTGTGCGGCAGCCAGACCCACTGCTTCCTCAAGTACGGCATCGACCGGATGCTGCCGGAGCAGGTTGCGCTCATCCACGGGCCGGGCTGCCCTGTCTGCGTGACGCCGGTCGAGATCATCGACCAGGCTATCTCGCTGGCGTCACGACCCGACGTCATCCTCGTCTCCTACGGCGACATGCTGCGCGTGCCGGGAAGCGCGAAGGACCTGTTGAGCGTCAAGGCGGAGGGCGGCGACGTGCGCATGGTCTATTCGCCGCTCGACGCGCTGAAGCTGGCGCGCGAGCATCCCGACAGGAAGGTCGTCTTCTTCGCCATCGGCTTTGAGACGACGGCGCCGGCCAATGCGATGGCTGCCGTCGTCGCTGAGAGAGAAGGCATCGATAACTTCTTCATGTTAACTTCGCACGTCCTCGTGCCGCCCGCCCTGGAAGCTATAGCCTCCGCGCCGGACAACCGGGTGCAGGGCTTCCTGGCGCCCGGACACGTTTGCACCGTCACCGGCTACGTCGACTACGAAAGGCTGGCAGAGAGGTACCGCATGCCGATCGTCGTCAGCGGTTTCGAGCCGCTCGACCTCCTCCAGGCGACGTACATGCTCGTCCAGCAGCTCGAAGCGGGACGGCACGAGGCCGAGAACCAGTACAGCCGCTCCGTCAAGCGCGAGGGCAACCCCCAGGCGCTGGCGATAATGGACAACGTCTTCGAGGTCGTGGACCACGGCTGGCGCGGGATCGGCGTCATCCCGAAGAGCGGCCTGCGGCTGAAGGGCGCCTACGCCCGTTTCGACGCGACGCGCGCCTTCGATCTAGAGGCGACGACGGCGCCGGCGACCGAGAGCGTGTGTATCGCCGGGCTCGTCCTGCGGGGAATTCGCAAGCCCGTCGATTGCCCGGCCTTCGGCAGCGACTGCACGCCGGAGCACTGCCTGGGCGCGCCGATGGTCTCGTCGGAGGGCGCCTGTGCCGCCTACTATCACTACGCTCGACAGGAGGCGGCGCGATGACCTTCTTCCCGGAATGCCCGCTGCCTCTCGACGAGTACCCCCGCGTGCTCCTGGCGCACGGCGGCGGCGGCCGCCTGACGCAGAACCTGATCGAGCGCGTGCTGCTGCCTTCGTTCGATAATCCGTTTCTGGCGCCCCTGCACGACGGCGCCCTGCTCGACGTCGACGGCGGGCGGCTCGCCTTCACGACCGATTCCTATGTCGTGCAGCCGCCTTTCTTCCCCGGCGGCGACATCGGCCGGCTGGCCGTCTTCGGCACCGCGAACGACCTGGCGATGTGCGGCGCGCGCCCCCTCTACCTGAGCTGCAGCCTGATCATCGAGGAGGGCCTGCCGATGGAGGACCTCTGGCGCGTCATCGTGTCGATGAAGGAGGCCGCGGTGGAGGCCGGCGTCCAGGTCGTCACCGGCGACAGCAAGGTCGTGGAGCGCGGCAAGGGCGACGGCGTCTTCATCAACACCGCCGGCATCGGCGCCGTCCTGTCGGGGCTCGACGTCGGCTCGCAGCGCGTGCAGCCCGGCGACGAGATCGTCCTCAGCGGTTCGCTCGGCCGCCACGGCATCGCTATAATGGCACTGCGCGAGGGGCTATCACTGGACGCCGCCATCGAAAGCGATTCGGCGCCGGTCTTCCCGTTGGTCGAAGCGCTGGTTGACGAGGGGATCGATATTCATATGTTGCGCGACCCGACGCGCGGCGGTGTGTCGTCGTCGCTCAACGAGATCGCCGGCAAGAGCGGCGCGGGAATAGTGATCGAGGAGAGTCGATTGCCCGTCGGGCCGGAGGTGCAGGGCGTGTGCGAGATCCTGGGCCTCGACCCCCTCTACGTCGCGAACGAGGGCAACTTCCTCGCGTTCGTGGGCGCAGGTCAGGGAGAACGCGCGGTGGAGGTGCTGCGAGGATACTCGCTAGGCCGCGAGGCGGTGGTGATCGGGCGCGCGGTTGAGGAACATCCCGGCGTCGTCATAATGAAGACCCTCATCGGGGGCGAGCGCATCGTCGACGTCATGAGCGGCGAGCAGCTTCCGAGAATATGTTAGAGAGGAGGGCGAAGTGAAACGAGAGGACTGGCGAGAGATACTGTCGCAGCGAGATTGGCGCAGGCTACTGCCCTACGCGCCCGTAGCCGCCGTCATCGTCGTCATCGTTGCCGCTCTTGGGACGGACCTGGCTTTCGGCGGGCCGAGCAAGCCGAAGGTCGACAACGCCGCGCCACCGCCGGAGGTCGCCCGGGCGACCATCGCTGCCGCTCCCGTCTCGCCGACGCCCTACGTCCCGCCGCCCACAGCGACGCCGACCGCCGCGCCGACGGCTCTGCCGGAGTTTATCGCCCAATCGCGTGACAAGACCCGCATGGACGACCTGGCGAAGATAGCCGGGGCCCTGGAGCAGTACCGCAAGCAGGAAGGCGAATACCCGTCGAATGGCGGCGCCATCCAGACGATGTGCACATACCAGGAGTTCGACGCCGGCTGCAAGCTCAAGGACGTGCTCGACCCCCTTCCTGAAGACCCGCTGGGTGACGCGGCGAAAAACGGCTACTGGTTTTCGTCGGATGGGAAGAGGTTCACGCTGATCGCGGCTGTGGACACGCCGGCCAACGCCACGCTGGACAAGTGCGAGAAGCGGTTCTCGGAGCACACGACGAAGACCAACCTCTACTGCTTGACGGGGCCATAGCAGCCGCCAGCGCCGTCCTAGACCGAAAGGATGTGCACGCTGGCGACGGCGTTCTCGCCGCGGATCATGCCGCCGCCGTTCTCGGTCAGCCCGACCCTCGCGTCCTTCACCTGACGCTCGCCGGCTTCTCCGCGCAACTGAAGGAAGACCTCGTAGATCTGCGCCGTGCCGGTGGCGCCTATCGGGTGGCCCTTGGAGATGAGGCCGCCGCTGGTGTTCACCGGCAGCTTCCCGCCCAGCAAAGTCTCACCGCTATCGATCAAGCGTCCGCCCTCGCCGCGCGGGCAGAATCCCATCTCCTCGTAGAGGAACAGCTCCGCCGGCGCCGTGGCGTCGTGCACCTCTGCCAGACTCACGTCGTTCGGGCCCAGGCCGGCCATCTCGTAGGCGGCAGCCCCGACGCGGTCGCCGATGCCAGGGTCGTCGGGCCCGTGGTCCTGGCCGGTCGTGAGCACGCTCGCCCTGACCCACAGCGGCTTCGTCGTCAGTTGCCGCGCTTTCTCCTCCGAGCAGAGGACGACGGCCGCGGCGCCGTCGCCGATGGGCGAGCACATGAGGCGCGTCAGCGGCTCGGCGACGGGCGGCGACGCGAGGATTTCGTCGACGGTGTAGCGTTCGCGGTACTGCGCGTGCGGGTTCAGGCTGCCGTTGAAGTGGTTCTTCTCAGCGATGCGGGCGTACTGCTCCTTCGTCGTCCCGTAGCGTCGCATGTGGTCGCGCGCGAGGGCGGCGTAGAGGTCCATGAACAGGCTGCGCGACTCGCCGGCGCCCGCTGCTCCGCCTGCTTCGGCGTCGCCCGCCGGCTTGCGATCGGCGCTGGCCGCGGCGACTATCTTCTGCATTATCTCCACGTCGACCGCTGAGCCGATGGCGGCAAAGGAGCGCTTCTTGTCCTCGTGGTAGAGCTTCTCCACTCCCAGCGCCAGGGCAATGTCGTACATGCCGGAGGCGACGTACAGCCACGCCAGGTGGAAAGCGGTCGACGAGCTGGCGCAGGCGTTCTCGGTGTTCACCATCGGGATGCCTCCCAGGCCCATCTCGCGCAGCATGACCTGGGCGCGCACCATCTCCTGGCCGGTCACGAGCCCGGCGGCGGCGTTCCCGACGACCGCGACCTGCAGCGCCGGTTTGTCGACGCCCGCCGATTCCAGGGCACCTTCGACCGCCTCTCGCGCGAGGTCCTTCAGCCCCCGGTCGAGGTACTTGCCGAAACGCATCATCCCCGCGCCAACGACAGCGACGTTTCTCATCGTATCCGCCTTCCATTCCTTACGGAGACCTTCTTGCAGGTGATACGATATGCCTCCCGCCATTTGGTCACAAGCCTTGCCGGCCGAAGTCCTTCCGGTGGGCGATCGTCAAACGTTGCAGATCATGCGCAGGAAGATGTAGTCTTGTGACATGTCTCGATGCATTCTGTCGCTTCCGGCCGGTAGGCGCGGCGTCGCGTGGCGTTTCCCCCGTCGAGACGGCGTGGCGTTGCCGATGGCCGAGCCTCACGCCCACGACGAGTTCGAGGTCAATCTCGTCACGAGCGGTCGTGGGACCTACTTGGTAGCCGGGGAGCGAACGGTACTGCGGCCTCGCAGTCTCATCTGGCTCTTTCCGGAGCAGGAGCACATTCTCCAGGATTTCACACGCGATTTCACCATGTGGATACTGGTGCTCTCCTCCGAGTTCACGGAGCAGATGGTGCCGCGCATACCCATCCTTGCCGAGAGAGACCCCGGCTCAGTGTTGGTGCGAACCCTCCCATCGAAGTGTGTGAGGCTCCTCGACGAGATTGCGCAGGAGCTCTCGACCGGGTTTCAGCCGCTCGACTGCCACGAGCTGGGCCTCGCCTGGTGGCTGGCGTCCGCCTGGAACGCCTACGAGCACGGCGATTCCGAAGACGCCGGCTCCCTGCATTCAGCCGTTGCGCGCGCGATGGCCCTCTTGCGCGAGGACCCGTCGAAGAACCTCAAGGCGCTCGCGCGGGAGACGCGCATAAGCCCCAGCCAGCTAAGCCGCCTTTTCAAGCGGCAGGCAGGCATCAGCATCACCGATTTCCGCAACAGTCTCCGTCTGGACGCCTTCGTCGACCGCTGCGACGGCGCACCGGACAGCGCGATGTTCGCGATTGCCAAGGACGCGGGCTTCGGCAGCTACGCCCAGTTCAGTCGCGTCTTCCGGCGCCAGATGGGGTGCAGCCCGGAGACGTACTACCGAATGGCGCGCCAGGGCAAGCAGGTTCCATCTCCGACGACCTGAGACGTCCACCTTCGTACCTTCCCTTCTGTCTCTCACAGCATTCTTCCGCGTCCTGTCGCGAAGGCCCGGGGCCAGGCGCGCGGTAAGTTCGGGTTCAGGGGCACGCGGCAACCGGCTTCCGGTTGCCTTCTCGCGGTAAATCGTCTATATTGCGGCTATTCCAGAGAGAGGTTGGACCAAACTCATGAGCGACAGCCAGACGACGAGGGTCATGGAACAGGCAGCGGGGAACCCGTTCCAAAACGCGCTCGCGCAGCTCGACGCGGTCGCCGACGTCATGGGTCTCGACGACGGCATCCGGGCCGAGCTGCGCACGTGTCAGCACGAGCTGACGGTCAACTTCCCCGTGCAGATGGACAGCGGCACGAGGCGCATGTTCAAGGGCTACCGCTGCCAGCATAACAACGCCCTGGGGCCGTACAAGGGAGGCATCCGTTACCATCCCGACGTCTCTCTCGACGAGGTCAAGGCGCTGGCGATGTGGATGACCTGGAAGTGCTCCGTGGTGGGCCTGCCTTACGGCGGCGGCAAGGGCGGCATCATCGTCAACCCGAAGGAGCTGTCCGTCACTGAGCTCGAATCCATGACCCGACGCTACGCCAGCGAGATCAGTCCGATAATCGGTCCCTGGAAGGACGTGCCGGCGCCGGACGTCAACACGACGGGCCAGATCATGGCCTGGATCATGGACACCTACAGCCGCGAGCAGGGGAACCTGACGCCGGGCGTGATCACCGGCAAGCCGTTGAGCCTTTTCGGCAGCGAGGGCCGCTTCGAGGCGACCGGCCGCGGCATCCTCTACGTGGGACAGGAAGCCTGCCCTTACAAGGGAATGCCGCTGGACGGCGCGACCGTGGCTGTGCAGGGCTTCGGCAACGCCGGTACTGTCGCTGCCTGCCTGCTGGAGACGGCGGGCGCGCGTGTCGTCGCAGCCAGCGACACGTCGGGGGGTATCTACAATGCCAAGGGGATCGATGCCGGGGCGCTCACCCGCTTCAAGCGAGAGGGCGGCCGCGTCGCTGAGAGCGGCGTCGGCGATGCGATCACGAACGCCGAGCTGCTGACTCTGCCCGTGGACGTACTCGTGCCGGCGGCCTTCGAGGGGCAGATAACGGAGAAGAACGCCGGAGACGTGAAGGCGCGCATCATCCTCGAGGCCGCGAACGGACCCATCTCACCGGAGGCCGACGAGATACTGAACGATGCCGGCGCCTTCATTGTGCCGGACATCCTTGCCAGCTCCGGCGGCGTCATCGTCTCCTACTTCGAGTGGGTGCAGAACATCAACGGCATGTACTGGGACGAGGAGGAAGTGAACCAGCGGCTGCACAAGATCATAACGAAGAGCTTCCGCCGGGTCACGGAGGTCGCCGAACAGCGCCGGCTGCCGATGCGGAAAGCTGCCTACGTCGTGGCCGTGCAGCGCGTCGTCGACGCGATTGAGGCGCGGGGCATCTACCCCTGACGGGTCGTCCATTTGGCATAAGGGAAAGACGGCACTACAATTGCTCTTGGCTGCGGTCGTGGATCGCGGCCATGAGTTGTTGCCCACAAAGAATGGAAGGGACCCATGCTGGAGAGCGATGCCCCCGACACAGAGAGGAAGACAGTCGCGATCCTCAAGGTGCTGAGTGAATCGCCGGAGCCGCTTGGCTCGATCAGCATCGCCCGCGCCCTGGAGAATCACGGCATTTATCTGAACGAACGTACCGTTCGCTATCACCTGCGGATCACGGACGCGCGCGGCTTCACGCAGCCCCTGGGTAGGGACGGAAGGATGTTGACCCGCCGCGGCCACGAAGAACTGACGAACGCGCTGGCGTCGGAGCAGATCGGCTTCGTCATTGAGCGCATCGCTTTGCTGGCGTTTCAGACGACGCTCGACCCGGCGCGTGGCACCGGCGAGGTCATCATTAACACGTCGCTGTTCCCGAAGGACAGGTTCAAGAAGGCCCTCTCAGCGATGAAGGACGCCTTCTCCAGCGGCGTGTGCGTCAGCGACCTGGTCGCCGTGGCCGAAGAAGGCGAGAAGCTGGGCGACGTGATTGTCCCCGAGGGCAAAGTTGGATTCGCCACCGTATGCAGTGCGACGATAAACGGCGTCCTTCTAAAGGCGGGCATACCGATGGACTCCCGCTTCGGGGGGATCCTGGAGATACGCGACTCGCTGCCGCGTCGATTTGTCGCCATCATCCACTACGCGGGCTCGTCGCTGGACCCGTCGCTGGCCTACATCAAGGCGCACATGACGAGCGTCCGCGAGGCGGCGGCCACCGGCAACGGCAAGATCCTGGCCAACTTCCGCGAGATCCCGGGAGCGGCCAAGCCGATGGCCGAGGAGCTGGTGGCGAAGCTGAAGGCGATAGGTATCGGCGGCGTGGTGATGGTCGGCTACACCAGTCAGCCGGTCTGTCAGATTCCTGTCGGCCTGAACAAGGTCGGCGTAATCCTCGACGGCGGGCTGAATCCACTGGCGGCCGCCGAGGAGGCGGGCATCGAGGCGGAGAACATCGCCAACAGCGGCACCATGGATATGATGCGATTGGGGAGCTTCTGGGATATCTAGAGCTTCCTCTGCGTCACTTCGCGGCAAGGAGCGTTCCGAATAGGGGCGCTCTTGTCCTATACTGCGTCAGGCGACCGGCGGATAGCAAGGAGAACGAGCTATGGTGATGGAGCGCTTCGACCTCACGGGCAAGGTTGTCGTTGTCACGGGCGCCGCGCGCGGCCTCGGCAAGCAGATGACGCTGGCGCTGGCAAAGGCGGGCGCGGACATTCTCGTCGCCGACCTGCTGACGGCGCAGAACGAGCAGACCGCCGACGAGGTGCGCGCACTGAGCCGTCGCGCTGCTGCCGTCACTGTCGATGTGCGCGACTCCCATCAGTGCGACGACCTGATCGAGCGCTGCCTCAAGGAGTTCGGTCACATAGACGTTATGTTAAGCAACGCCGGCATCGGCGAGGGACGCGGCCTCAACAAGCCTCTTTGGGAGGTGAGCGACGACGACTGGGCAGATACCATCGCCATCAACCTGTCCAGCGCCTTCTACTGTGCCCGCGCCGCCTCGCGGCCTATGATCGACCAGGGCCGGGGCGTGATCATCAACCTCGGCTCCGGCACGGCCCTTCGCGGCGCCCCGCTCATCTTTCCCTATGCGGCGGCGAAGGCGGCCGTCATATCGCTAACGAAGTCGCTGGCGATGCTGCTGGCGCGCCACAACATACGCGTCAACTGCATCATCCCGGGCGAGTTCGCGCGGCGACCGTCGGAGAGCGAGGAGGAGCAGCGCTTTTGGGCCGACCGGGGGCGCTTCTTCCCGGCCCAGCGCGTCGGCGAGCCGTGGGAGCTCGGGCCGCTGGCGGTGTTCCTGGCCTCCGACGCTTCGAGCTACATGACGGGTCAGGGCATCCCCGTCGACGGCGGCTTCCTCAGCGGGGGCTATGCGCCCGCATCGTTCGCCCCTGTCGTCCTCACCCGATAGCACGGGCACGATCGTTCGGCCGGCGTGTCGCATCATCCCGCGCATATAGGGAACTGCCACTATATAGATCGGCGCAGCGCTTGCCGATATCTCTGTAAGCCACAGCAATGTAGCTTCCTTACTGCTATTCAATCGGGAGGTAGGACGCGATGTACAAGAGAATGTTGGTCCCGGTGGACGGGTCTCTTCGCTCGGAGGTGGTGGTATCCCATGCTGCCGAGACGGCGAAGGCATTCGGATGCAGCATCAGACTCCTAACGGTCGTTGACCTCGACAAGCGCAACGGCAAGGTGGCGCAGGATAATCACAGCGACGAGGCGGCCAGCCTGGCCTGGGTTGAGTCGCAGATAGAGGAAGCCGAGAACCACCTGCGACCTGTTGCGGAGCGCTTCGAGGAGCATGGGCTGAAGCCGGAGATGGAAGTGCGCTTCGGGAACCCGCCTGCCGAGATCCTGAAGGCGGCCTCGGAGTACGGAACGGACATCATCGCCATGGCCACGCGCTCGCGACGCGGCGTCGCGCGGCTCATGTTCGGCAGTGTCGCCGACCAGGTCCTCAGGGAATCGCATGTGCCCGTCCTGCTCATAACGGCGGCTTAGCGACGAGCTTACCGCCGCCTGGCAGGACCGTAATCAGGGAGTCCACGATAGGAAGTGACGGCCGTAACCCGGCCGTCGCTTCTTTGTATCCGTCCCCGCGACAGAGAACGGCCACCGGCGAGGTTCTCTCGCCGGTGGCCTCAGTGATATCTGAGCCGGCTCTCTCCGGCCATGGTCTCTGCAGGCGGGTTCTTCCCGCTAGCAGCGGACCTACTTCTTGACTACGCCCAAAGGCAGCAGGTCCTTGCCCCAGGTGTCGTTGACGATCAGCGCAAACGAGGCGTACAGGGCAGCGCCGGCAGTGAAGAGTCCTTCGTAGCCGGCGATCTTCTGAATGGTGCTGTTGCCGGTGTGGTCACCCAGGGCCAGCAGGTAGAAGAGGATAGCCAGCGACGCGAAGACGACCATCAACGCCACCGATATCCTCATTGTGCCGACGAACATGTAGGTCGTGAAGATTCCCCAGCCAATCAGGAACACGGTCATCCCCGCTTCCGCCGACGTGGCAGGCAGAGCGCCGTTTATCTGCAATATCTTCATCACGGCGAAGGCCAGCCAGAATGCACCGAAGGAAGTGAAAGCGGTCGCTCCGAAAGTATTGTTCTTCTTGAACTCCCACATGCCGGCCAGCAACTGGGCAAGACCGCCGTAGAAGAGGCCAACGGGCAAGACCATTCCAATGTCAGAAGCGTTGATGATTTTTGCATTTACTACGTTGAGCAACAGCGTGGTCAGACCGAAGGCGGCGAGACCCAGGGGAGCGGGGTTCGCAATCGTTTCGGTGACCGTAATGGCTTTGCCCTTTAGTCCCTCGACCTCTCGCTTCAGGGCTTCGAGTTTAGCCTCGATGTCGTTTGCCACGTAAGAAACCTCCTATTTCCTGCTTCGCTTGCCGATTGGGTATCGTATATCATGTTTCCTGTTTTTAAGTCCACTGGTCGGCGAGGTGTAATCACGTGGTC